>Ga0207797_1003331_pt1 | contig 10757 bp, 5 predicted proteins | sample PRCRCaboRojoPR_6_FD_187275 | JGI IMG/M metagenome (GOLD analysis project Ga0207797, IMG submission 187275) | Marine sediment microbial community from Cabo Rojo, Puerto Rico - PR CR 10% Liquid 1 (SPAdes) | ecosystem: Environmental > Aquatic > Marine > Coastal > Sediment | place: Cabo Rojo, Puerto... | reverse complement strand
GGCTCGTCCGGGCCGTGCGAGCCGGCCATCCGTGCCGCCTCGGCGGCGTACCGCTCCCGATCGGCGTCCTCGACCGGTTCCAGGTCGCCGGGGTCGACGTCCCGGGCGGCCGTCGCCTCGATGCCGCCCCCGGCCATGACGGCCGCCGACTGCTGGCGGCGGTACAGGCGCTCGCCGTCGGGCGTCGCGTACGTCAGGGTGACGAGGTTCCGCGAGTCGACCTCGCGCTCGACGAGCCAGACGCGGACGGACTCGGTCATGCGAGTCGCTGCGAGCCCGCGGGGGTTAAACGGTGGGTCCGGAGGGCCCTCCGTCGACCTCCACCGCGCCCGGTCGGATCACGGTGCCGGTCGGTCCACGGTCACCTGCCGAGCGTCGAGAGACGGAAGGGCCGCGACGGACGGATGAACGGCGAACGGACGGGAGGGCCGCGACGGACGATCCGGACTGGCGGAGCTACGGATCGACGTCCGGGACCGACGACGCTCGCGTCCGCTCGGTCGCCTGAGCAGCCGGGAGATCGCCTCCCGGAGCGCGTCCTTCTCGGCCTCGTACTCGGCGGTGAACCGCTCGTAGACGTCGGTCGGCAGCCGGTTCTCCGCGGCGAGTTCGTCGGCGGCCTCCAGCACCCGGTCGACGGCGCGGGCCCGGCCGACGAGCAGCTGGTAGAGCCGCTCCTCGTCGGAGACGGTGGTGATCCCGAGCCCCTCGACTAACCGGCGGATCGTGAGCCCCTGCACGACGAGGCTGAACGCGGTGACGCCGAACACCATCACCTGCATCTCCTGGCGGAACGGGATCTCCGGGGGCAACCCGAGTACCAGCGCGATCGGGATGGAGGCGTGGAGCCCGCCCCAGAGCATCACGTGCTGGTAGTCGAGCGAGAGCCGATGGTCGACGAACCGGTTGGCCAGCCACGTCAGCGGGTAGACCGCCAGCGCCCGGCCGACGAGGACGAAGAGGAACGAGCCGTACGCGAGGACGATCGTCAACAGGACGACCGCGACGCCGTCGTTGAGGAGCGACTCGCCCTCGACGAGCACCGAGAACCGCTCGGGCGCGCCGATCTCCTCGAAGAGCGCCAGCACCGAGACGGGGTCGGTCGGCATCGCCGTCACCGCGAACAGCAGCGCGATCAGCAGCGGGAACCCGAGGAGGGCCGCCGTCGCGGCCCCGACCGCGATCACGGCGGCGGCGAGCCCGACGACCGCGAGGAGGGCGACGACCGGGAAGTCGCGCCGGAACGCCTCGAGGTCGGTCGTCGCGGCCCCCTCGAAGAGCAGCGGCGGGAGGAGCACGAAGATGATGACGTCGTGGGTGAGCCGGATCCCGGTCTCGAACCCCGCCAGCGAGGCGACGAAGCCCGCGATCAGGAGTGCGATCGTGTAGGGGACCCGGGCGAACTTGGCGACGAAGACGCCGACCGTCCCGGCGACGATGAACACCGCCAGGACGTCGACGAGTTCCGGTTCGAGTCCGGTCGCAGCCGTGCCCGTGCCTGCGCCCATCGCCCGGATAAATCGCCCGCTCACGGAGTCGACCCCGGCGTGATCGGCACCGTGACGGCGAGTGGGACGGGAGCACGACCCGAGACCTGACGCTCCACTGTCGAGTTCGGCAGTTCCGTGGGTCGCCCGCGTCGGGGGTGTTGCAGTGGAAACGAAGGGGTTCGGTGTCGGCACTCGATCCGGAACTGTCACTCGATCGGATAACGTATCGTGATCGTACGCCGTCCGGCGTCGACCGGCGACGGTGACGGGCCGATCCGGTCGCCCCCGTCCCCGCGACCCGACGCAACCCTTTTTTAGTCGGCCTCGCAAGCGTCCGTACATGGCATCCGAACCCCGTTGCCGGTGGTGCAGTCCCGACGGCCGTCCGCGGCGTCAGGGGTTCGGCTTCTTCTTCGCGGGCTGACGGGCGGCGGACTCCGCCCTCGGGCCGCCGCCCGGGCGCGGACGAAACCGGCCGCGACGACCCGCAACGGCTATCCGACCACCGACCGCGGACACCCACAACAGTACATGCAACTCCCGGACGCACAGGTCGCGGTGTTGAACGCCGCGAGCGCGACGGACGCGAAGACGATCGAGGAACTGGCAGCGGAAACCGACCTGAAGCCCGAGACGGTCACCGGCGCGGCCTTCGACCTGCGCGACGAGGGCCTCCTCGCCGTCGAGGGGCGCGTCGAGGTCGAGCGATCGCTCACCGACGAGGGCCGATCGTACGTCGACGGCGACCTCCCCGAGGTGGCGCTCTACCGTGCGGCGGTCGAGCTCGGTGCGACCGACGAGCCCGTCCAGCTGGGTCGCGTCATCGGCGCGTCCGGCCTGGAGGGCCCGCAGGTGGACGTCGCCCTGGCGAACCTCGCCCGGAAGGGGTACGGGGAGATCGACGCGGGCGAGCTCCGGGCCGATCCGGACGCCGACCCCGACGGGGACGTCGAGGCGGCCGCTCTGGCGGCTATCGGCGCCGGCGACCACCTCGACGACTACGACGGGGCGACGCTCGACCAGCTGGCGTCCCGCGGGCTCGTCGAGACCGACGAGCGGACCGTCCGGTCGGTCACACTGACCGAGGCGGGCGTCACCGCACTGATGGAGGGCGTCGAGACCGCCGAGACGGTCGACCGGCTCACGCCCGAGCTCCTGACGAGCGGCGAGTGGCGGGACGTGGAGTTCGCCGCCTACAACGTCGAGGCGGACGCACCCGACTACCGGGGCGGCCGGACACACGTCCTCCGGCAGGTGGCCGACCGGGTGAAGGACGTCCTCGTCGGCATGGGGTTCCAGGAGATGGCGGGCCCCCACGCCGACGCGGAGTTCTGGATCAACGACTGCCTGTTCATGCCACAGGACCACCCCGCGCGCACGCACTGGGACCAGTTCGGGCTGGCCGTCCCGCCGATGGACGACCTCCCGGCGGATCTCGTCGAGCGCGTCCGGTCGGCCCACCTCGAGGGCGTCGGGGAGGACGGCGACGGCTACCACTCCCCCTGGACCGAGGACGTCGCGCGCCACGTCGACCTCCGCGGGCACACGACGTCGCTGTCGATGCGGTACCTCTCGGGCGACGCCATCGGCGAACTGGAGCCGCCACAGCGGTGGTTCAGCGTCGAGAAGGTCTACCGTAACGACACGCTCGACGCGACACACCTCCTGGAGTTCTTCCAGATCGAGGGCTGGGTGATGGCAGAGGACCTCTCGGTCCGCGACCTGATGGGGACCTTCGAGGAGTTCTACCGCCAGTTCGGCATCACCGACATCGAGTTCAAACCCCACTACAACCCGTACACGGAGCCGTCGTTCGAGCTGTTCGGCACTCACCCCGAGACCGACGAGCTGATCGAGATCGGCAACTCGGGGCTGTTCCGCGACGAGGTGCTCCGGCCGCTCGGCGTGGAGTGTGACGTGATGGCCTGGGGGCTCGCGCTCGAGCGGCTCGCGATGCTGACCACCGGCGCGGAGGACATCCGCGACCTCCACGGGACGCTGCTCGACCTGGAGTTCCTCCGGAACGCGGAGGTGATGCACTGATGCCCGTCGTCGACATCGACACCGACGAGCTGCGGCGACTGACCGGCGAGGAGAAGTCCGACGAGGCGTTCGAGGCCGACCTCTTCGAGATCGGCCTGGAGTTCGAGGGCGAGACGGAGGAGGGGCTCCTCCAGTTCGAGTTCGCCCCCGACCGGCTCGACCGCCTCTCCGTCGAGGGGGTCGCGCGGTCGCTCCGCTACCACTACGGCCACGACCGCGGCGTCTACGTCCCGTCGACGAACGACCCCGACTGGACGTTCACCGTCGAGGAGACCGTCCCCGACGAGCGGCCGTACGTCACCGGCGCGATCGTCCGCGGGGTCGACCTCGACGAGGCGGCGCTCGACTCGCTGATCCAGCTCCAGGAGAAGCTCCACGCCACGATGGGCCGCAAGCGCGCGAAGGGCGCCATCGGGGTCCACGACCTCACGATGCTGAAAGGCGAGCACCTCGGCGAGGCGGGCGGCAACTCGATCACGTACCGCGGGGTCGCCCCCGACGGCGACCGGTTCGTCCCCCTCGACGCCGACCGGGAGATGACGCCCGCCGAGGTCCTCACGGACCACCCGACGGGCGAGACGTACGCCGACCTCGTCCGCGGGCTGGAGCGGTACCCCGCGATCTACGACGAGCTGGGGCTGTTCTCGTTCCCGCCGGTGATCAACGGCCGCCGGACGGAAGTGTCGACGGACTCCCGGGAGCTGCTCGTCGAGCTGACCGGGACCGACCAGTGGACGATCGACCGGATGTGCAACGTGATCTGCTACGCGCTCGACGCCCGCGGCGCCACGATCGAGGCCGTCGAGGTCGAGTACCCCGACGCCGACGCCGCCCCGCCCGAGGCGACGGGCACCACGCTCCGCCGGCCCGATTTCGAGATCGACGAGAAGTCCGTCCCGCACGACCGGATCGAGACCGTCCTCGGGGTCGACCTCGACCCGGACGAGGTGGTCGACCTCTTCGAGCGGTCCGGGCTGGACGCCTCCTACTCGCTGGGCGACGACGTCGTCTACGACGTGGAGATCCCGCCGTACCGCGTCGACGTGCTCCACCCGCTGGACCTGATCGACGACGTCGGCCGCGCGTACGGCTTCAACAGGCTAGAGCCCCGGTACCCGGACGTGGGCACCGTCGGCGGCCGCCACGAGCGCTCCCGGCTGGAGGACGCCGGGCGGGACGCGCTCGTCGGGCTCGGGTTCGAGGACCTGCTGAACTTCCACCTGATCGCTCGCGAGGAGGTCTACGACCGGATGCGGGTCGCCGAGGGCGACGACGTCCTCGGCGGGGAGCCGTTCGTCTCGATCACCGAGCCGTACAGCGACGAGTACGCCGGCCTCCGGCAGTGGGCCCTGCCGTCGCTGCTGATGGTCCTGGAGAACAACACCCACCGGTCGTACCCCCAGGACCTCGCCGAGATCGGGCTCGTCGCCCACCGCGACGACGACGAGCCGACGGGCGTCGCGGAGGCCAGACACGCCGCGGCCGTCCTCGCGCGCAACGACGCCAGCTACGAGGACGCCAAGGCGCGCCTCCAGGGGCTCTGTGGCGCGTTCGGCGTCGACCTCGAGACCCCCCCGACCGAGCACCCGTCGTTCATCCCCGGACGGGCCGCCCGGATCGTCGTCGACGGCGAACCCGCCGGCGTGATCGGCGAACTCCACCCCGCCGTCCTCGTCGAGCACGACCTCGAACTCCCCGTCGCGGGGTTCGAACTCCGGCTGGACGCGCTGGACGCGTAGGCGCCGCCCACCGGCGTCGGGACAGCCGAGTCGCTCGGGCGCCCCGTCGGTCGTCGCCCCCGGCGTTCCGTCGGTCGTCGCCCCCGGCGTTCCGGACGCGTCCTGAACGCGTCCCGGACCGACGCCCCGCCGCGGCGTCCTGTCGATCCCCGGCCGGGTCGATGCGCGACGGTAATCCTCAACGTTTCGGAGATCATCGACGTTAATTCCGGTCGGGCGACGAGCGAACGCTTATCCCTCCGGTCCGTCTGTCGGGTGGCATGCCCTCGAACGAGCGCGACCACGACGACCGACGGGTCGGCCACGCCCCGCGGCTCGAGACGCTCGCGGTGTCACACGGCGAGCGCGGACGGGTACAGCACGCCGAGGACGTGGTGGTGCCGATCCACCTCACCTCGACGTACGCCGTCGACGGGATCGATCCCGACACGACGCTCGAGGACGTCGACGCCGACGCCGGCGACTACGTCTACGGCCGGCTGGCGAACCCGACGCGGCGGGTCCTCGAGCGACGGCTGGCCGCGCTCGAAGGCGGGGAGCACGGGCTGGCGTTCGCGTCCGGGACCGCAGCCGTCGTCGCCGCGGTGATGGCCCACGTCGAACCCGGCGCGCACGTCGTCGCGTTCGAGGACCTCTACGGCGGGACGAAGAAGCTCCTGACGGGGCTGTTCGCCGAGCGGCTCGGCGTCGACGTCTCGTTCGTCGACGCGCGCGACCCGGCGGCCGTCGCCGATGCGGTCCGCCCGGAAACGGCGCTCTGCTGGATGGAGACCCCGACGAACCCCCTGATGCGCCTGTGTGACGTCGCGGCGATCGCCGAGATCGCCCACGACGCGGGCGCCGCGCTCGGCGTCGACAACACGTTCGCGAGCCCGGCACTCCAGCGACCCCTCGATCTCGGCGCCGACGTCGTGGTCCACTCGACGACGAAATACCTCAACGGCCACTCGGACGCGATCGGCGGCGCGCTCGTCACCGACGACGACGACCTCCTCGAGTCGGTCGGCTTCCTCCAGCAGGTCGCGCTGGGGACGCCGCTGGCGCCGTTCGACGCCTACCTCACGCTCCGCGGGATCAGGACGCTCTCGCTTCGGATGGACCGCCACGAGGCGAACGCGACCGCGATCGCGGAGTTCCTCGCCGAGCACCCGGCCGTCGAGACCGTCCACTACCCCGGACTCCCCTCGCATCCGCAACACGACCTGGCCGCGCGCCAGATGGACGGCTTCGGCGGGATGGTCTCGTTCGAGCCCGCGACCGACGTCGACGGCGTCGCCCGGCTCTGTGCGTCGCTCTCGGAGATCCCCCTGGCGGTGAGTCTCGGGGGCGTCGAGTCGCTGATCGAGCACCCCGCGTCGATGACTCACTCGACGCTGTCGCCCGCCGAGCGCGAGCGCGTCGGCATCTCCGACTCGCTGCTCCGGCTGTCCGTGGGGATCGAGCACCACGAGGACCTGATCGCCGACCTCGACGCGGCGCTCGCCGCGATCTGAGGAGTCGGTCCGCGCTTCGAGCCCCGGGATCGCCCCCCATCGATCGTGCCGCGGACTCGCCCCCCGTGGATCGTGCGGGCGTGCCCGGCGTCGACTCGTCACCGTGCGGGCGTGCCCGGCGTCGACCCGTCACCGTGCGAACGCGTCCGAGGTAACCGAGGCCTTTAACAGTGTTTCCGCGGGTAGACTCCTCCAGAATGCCCAGTGGCGAATACGACCCGGAGGCCGTCGAGGCCGAGTGGCAGGACCGGTGGGTCGACGAGGGGACCTACGCTTACGCGTTCGACGAGGTCGACCCCGACGCGGTCGACCCGAACACGCTCTACTCGATCGATACGCCGCCGCCGACGGTATCCGGGAACCTCCACATGGGCCACCTCTACCAGTTCACCCTCCAGGACTTCGTCGCCCGCTTCCACCGGATGCGCGACGACGCGGTGTTCTTCCCGTTCGGGTTCGACGACAACGGGATCGCCTCCGAGCGGCTGACCGAGGATGAACTGGGGATCGAACACCAGGACTACGAACGCCGGGAGTTCCAGGAGCTCTGTCGGGGCGTCTGTGACGACTACGAGGCGACGTTCCGCGAGAACGTCCAGAGCCTCGCCGTCTCGGTCGACTGGGACAACACCTACCGGACGATCGAGCCGCGGGTCCAGCGCATCTCCCAGCTGTCGTTCCTCGACCTCTACGAGCGGGGCCGCGAGTACCGCGAGCGCGCGCCGACGATCTGGTGTCCCGAGTGCGAGACGGCCATCTCGCAGGTCGAGACCGAGGACGACGAGCAGGACTCGCACTTCCACGACATCGCGTTCGCGGTCGGCGAGCCGTCGTCGACCGACCGCGAGTCGTTCACCATCTCGACGACGCGTCCGGAGCTCCTCCCGGCGTGCGTCGCGGTGTTCGTCCACCCGGACGACGACGCCAACGCGGACCTCGTCGGCGAGGAGGCGGTCGTCCCGCTGTTCGGCCAGCGCGTCCCCATCCTCGAGGACGAGCGGGTCGACGTGGAGACGGGCTCGGGGGTCGTGATGTGCTGTACGTTCGGCGACCAGACCGACATCGAGTGGTACCAGGCGCACGACCTTCCGCTGCGTATCGCCATCGACGAGTCGGGGACGATGACCGACGTGGCCGGCGACTACGCCGGCAGCGCCAGCGACGAGGCGCGCGAGGCGATCGTCGAGGACCTGGACGCGGCGGGCGCGCTGCTCGACCGCCGGGCGATCACCCACACCGTGAACGTCCACGAGCGCTGCGGGACCGGCATCGAGTTCCTCGTCACCGAGCAGTGGTACGTGAAACTGCTCGACAGGAAGGAGGAGTACCTCGAGGCCGGCCGGCAGATGGACTGGTACCCCGAAAAGATGTTCACCCGGTACAAACACTGGATCGAGGGGCTCCAGTGGGACTGGGCGATCTCCCGCCAGCGCTCGTCGGGCATCCCGTTCCCGGTCTGGTACTGCGCCGACTGCGACGAGGTGATCCTCGCCCGCCGCGAGGACCTCCCGGTCGACCCGCTGTCGGACGATCCCCCGGTCGACGCCTGCCCCGAGTGCGGGAGCGGGGCGTTCGTCCCCGAGGACGACGTCTTCGACACCTGGGCGACCTCGTCGCTGACGCCGCTGATCAACGCCGGCTGGGACTGGCACCCCGCCGAGGCGGAGGCCGACGGCGGCGCGGACGCGGCCGCGGGGACGGGTGCCGAGGGCGTCGACGCCGCGGCCCCCGAGCCCGGCGAGTTCCGCATGGCGCGCCCGGAGCTGTACCCGTTCGACATGCGGCCGCAGGGCCACGACATCATCTCGTTCTGGCTGTTCCACACGGTCGTCAAGTGCCTCGAACACACCGGGGAGGTGCCGTTCGACTCGGTGATGATCAACGGGATGGTGTTGGACGAGAACCGCGAGAAGATGTCCAAGTCCGTCGGGAACGTCGTCGAGCCGGACGCCGTGCTCGAGGAGTTCCCGGTCGACGCCGCGCGCTACTGGGCGGCCGGCTCCGCGGTCGGCGACGACCTCCCGTACAAGGAGAAGGGGCTCCGGGCCGGCGAGAAACTGCTCCGGAAGCTCTGGAACGCCTCGAAACTGGCCGACGAGCTCACGCCCGACGCCGACGAGGAGCTGGCCGTCGACCACGACGAGCTGGCCCAGCTGGACCGCTGGCTGCTCGCCTCGCTCGACCGCGAGGTCGAGCAGCTGACCGCGTGGATGGCCGAGCGGGAGTTCTCGAAGGCGCGCGATCGGCTCCGGTCGTTCTTCTGGCACACGTTCTGTGACGACTACCTCGAGATCGCCAAACAGCGCATCCGCGACGCCGACGACGGCGACGACTCCGCGGCGTACACGCTCCGCGTCGCCCACCGCCGGTTCGTGAAACTGTTCGCCCCGTTCCTCGCGCACGTCACCGAGGAGCTGTGGCACGACATGTACGGCGACGAGTCGGTCCACCTCCAGGACTGGCCCGAACCGCTCGGGCTGGAGGCGGACTTCGAGGCCGGCGAGACCGCGATGGCCGTCGTCGGCGCGCTCCGGCGGTACAAGAGCGAGCGCCAGCTCTCCCTGAACGCACCCCTCGAGTCGGTCGAGGTGTACGGCGACGTCGCCGGGTTCGAGGCCGACATCAGCCAGGTGATGCACGTCGAGCGCGTCGAGACGCTCGACGAGGAGCCCGACGTCGAGTCCGTCGTCACGGGGATCGACCTCGACTACGCCGTCGTGGGGCCCGAGTTCGGCGCCGACGTCCCCGAGATCGAGGCGGGCATCGAGGCGGACGACTACGAGCTCGTCGGCGACGAACTCCACGTCGCGGGCCACGAGCTGTCGCCCGAGATGTTCTCGGTCGAGGAGGAGCGCCGGTTCACCGGCGAAGGCGAGATGCTCGAGGCCGGCGACGCGGTCGTGATCCTCCGGGCGTAGACACGCGAGCCCGGTCGCTCGCCCGTCCGTCCCGGCTCGGAGATCGCACTCGTCGCTGACGAGTTCGCACACGCCGCCGCGCCCCCGCGAGTACCCGTATTCGTTCCGTCGGCCCCTACAGGTTACAGGTCCGCGCCGACGGCGTCCGCGACGTCGTCGAAGCCGTCCCGCTCGAGCAGCTCGAGGAGCCCCCGGTTGATTTCGCGCGCGAGCGCCGGGCCCTCGTAGACGAGACCCGTGTACAGCTGGACGAGCGAGGCGCCCGCCCGGAGCTTCCGGTAGGCGCCCGCGGCGTCCGAGACGCCCCCGACCCCGATCACCGGCACGTCGGTCCGCTCGGCGACGAACCGGACGGTGTCGGTGGCCCGGCCCTCGATCGGCGCCCCGGAGAGGCCTCCGCGCTCCGCGCGGTTCGGGTGTCGCAGGCTCTCGGGCCGGTCGGTAGTCGTGTTCGTGGCGACCACGCCGTCGAGGTCGAGGTCGTCGACGACGCCCAGCACCTCCTCGATCGCCCGCGCCGCGAGGTCCGGCGAGAGCTTCACGAGCAGCCGGTCGGCGCCCGCGTCCTGGAGCGTCCCGAGGATGTCGACGAGCGCGTCGCGGTGCTGGAGCGACCGGAGGCCGGGCGTGTTGGGGCTGGAGACGTTGACGACCACGAAATCCGCGTAGTCGCCGACGCGCTCGTAGGTGTAGCGGTAGTCGTCGGCCGCCTCGGCCAGCGGCGTCGACTTCGACTTCCCGACGTTGACACCCAGGGGCACGTCGGGTGCGGGCTCGCGGGCCAGTCGTTCCCCCACGGCGTCCGCGCCCGCGTTGTTGAAGCCCATCCGGTTGATCAGCGCCCGGTCCTCCGGGAGCCGGAACATGCGTGGTCGGCGGTTGCCCGCCTGGCGCTCGGCGGTGACCGCCCCGACCTCGACGTGGCCGAACCCGAGCGCGGCGAGCACCCGCGGGAGCCGCGCGTCCTTGTCGAAGCCCGCCGCGACGCCGACCGGGGTCGGGAACGACCGGCCGAACGCCTCGACGCCGAGCCGGTCGTCGTCGACCCGGTAGCGCGAGCGGACGAGCGACTCG
>Ga0207797_1003330_pt1 | contig 10758 bp, 9 predicted proteins | sample PRCRCaboRojoPR_6_FD_187275 | JGI IMG/M metagenome (GOLD analysis project Ga0207797, IMG submission 187275) | Marine sediment microbial community from Cabo Rojo, Puerto Rico - PR CR 10% Liquid 1 (SPAdes) | ecosystem: Environmental > Aquatic > Marine > Coastal > Sediment | place: Cabo Rojo, Puerto... | reverse complement strand
GGCCTGATGTTCATGGTCGTCGGCGTCATCTACAACGAGACCCACACGCGGATGGTCGGGGACATGTCCGGCATGGCCGACCGGATGCCCTGGACCGTCGGCATCTTCGTCGCCGGCGCCTTCGGCTACATGGGCCTGCCGCTCATGTCCGGCTTCGCCGGCGAGGTGCTCGTGTTCATCGGCTCGTTCCAGTCGACGGTGCTGGCCCTCGCGCCGGTCTTCACCGCCATCGGGATGTTCGGCATCGTCGTCGTCGCGGGCTACCTGCTCTGGGCCATGCAGCGGACGCTGTTTGGCGCCTTCTCGCTGGAGACCGACTACGAGGTCGGCCGGGCGCCGTTCCACGACGTCGCGCCGCTGTTCGTCCTCCTGCTGTTGACCATCGCCCTCGGGATCAACCCCGACATCTTCTACGGGATGATCCAGGACGCCGTCGTGCCGCTCGTGGGAGGTGGGCTCTGAATGGCCCAAGCGAGCCTCCCGGCCTGGGCGGCCATCGCGCCGGCGGCGGTGCTCGGCCTGACGGCCCTCGCACTGCTGCTCATCGACAGCATCGAACCCGAGGGGACGGCCCCGAGCCGGCTGCTCGCCGGGAGCGCCGTCGTCGGCGCGCTGGCGTCGCTCGCCCTGACGGGCTGGTACCTCGTCGCGGGCACGGGACAGCCCCGGACCGGCGGCGCGATCACGCTGTTCGGTGACACGCTCGTCGTCGACGGCATGAGTCTGTTCCTGACGGCGATCGTCGCCAGCGTCGTCCTGCTGGTCGTCCTCGCGAGCTACGACTACCTCGAGGACCACCCCTACCAGGCCGAGTACTACACGCTCGTCGTCCTCGCGGCGACGGGCATGACGCTCATGGCCTCGGCCAACAGCCTCGCGACGGCCTTCGTCAGCCTCGAGCTGGCGTCGCTGCCGTCCTACGCCCTGGTCGCCTCGCTCAAGGGTGACCGTGGCAGCATCGAGGCCGGCCTGAAGTACTTCCTGATCGGCGCGCTGTCCTCGGCCATCTTCGTCTACGGCATCAGCCTGGTCTATGCGTCCTCGGGGGCACTCCTGTTCGCCGACGTAGCGGCCGCGGTCGCGAACACCCGGCTGACGGGGATCCTCGGCCTGGGCGTGCTGATGGTGCTCGGCGGCCTCGCGTTCAAGATGGCCGCGGTGCCCTTCCACTTCTGGGCGCCGGAGGCCTACGAGGGCGCCCCCGCGCCGATCTCGGCGTTCATCTCCTCGGCGTCGAAGGCCGCCGGGTTCGTCCTGGCCTTCCGCGTCTTCACGGTGGCGTTCCCGGCCGCGGCCGTCGCGGGCGCCATCGACTGGGCGGTCGCCTTCCAGATCCTGGCCGTCGTCACGATGACGGTGGGCAACTTCGCCGCGGCCACCCAGGAGACCGTCAAGCGGATGCTGGCCTACTCCTCGGTCGGCCACGCGGGCTACGTCCTGATCGCGCTGGCGGCCCTGACGGGCTCGGCCGACCAGGGGCTCGTCCTCGGGGCCGGCATGGCCCACCTGCTCGTCTACGGGTTCATGAACACGGGGGCCTTCCTGTTCGTCGGCCTCGTCGAGTACTGGGGCGTCGGCCGGACCTTCGAGGACTACAACGGCCTCGCCCAGAAGGCACCCTTCGCCTCCGTGGCGATGACCATCTTCCTGTTCTCGCTGGCCGGCCTGCCGCTCGGCGGCGGGTTCCTCTCGAAGTTCTACCTGCTCATGGCCGCGATCAACGGCGGCGTCGCGCTCCTGGCGGTCGCGCTCGTCGTCAACAGCGCGATTTCCCTGTTCTTCTACGCGCGCGTCGTCAAGGCCATGTGGATCGAGGACCCCGCCGAGGACCTGGAGATCGACGGCTACCCGACGGGCATCTACGTCGCCCTCGTCATCGCCGCCGTCGCGACCGTCCTGCTCCTGCCCGCGTTCGGCCCGGTCGCCGAGACGGCGAGCAACGCGGCGAGCGTGCTCGTCGCCTGACGGGGCCGCCGTGACCCGCCGAGCCCCAGGATCGGGCGTGCACCGTCGGACCTACCTCGCGGTCGCGGCGGGCGCACTCGCCGGCCTCGCGGGGTGTTCGGGCGGAGGCGGGGGCGACTACGGGGACTGGTTCGAGGACGTCGAAAACTACGACGGCCACGCCGACCGGACCGGCGAGCAACGCGTCACCGTCCTGGTCGGGGCCGGCGACGGCTTCGACTTCGACCCCGCGGCCATCCGGATCGACGCCGGCGCGACGGTCGTCTGGGAGTGGACCGGCGCCGGCGGTCAGCACAACGTGGTCGCCCGAGACGGGGCCTTCGAGAGCGCGTACCACCAGGCGGAAGGCGAGACCTTCGAGCACACGTTCGAGGGGACGGGTCCGTTCCCCTACTACTGTGCGCCACACCGGGAGATGGGGATGAAGGGCGGCGTCCGGGTCGAGTAGCGACCGGGTCGTCCGGATCCCGGCGGTAGTTTTAACAGCGATTCGGGTCTCCTGGAGCCCATGACGTCGCGTTCCGTCGGTGATCGAACGTGACGTACCGTCGACGCGAGGTGTTGCGGGCGGTCGGCACCGTCGGCGTCGGGGGTGGGATCACGTACGGCTACGACGGCGGGAGCGACGGGACCGGCGGCGACTACCCGGCCGGCCAGCCCGATCGCGGCACGCCCCGGCCCTACGAGGACTACGCGACCCACCGGGTCCCCGAGGATTACGAGACGATCCAGGCCGCCGTCGATGCGGCCTCGCCACGCGATCTCGTGCTCGTCGGCCCGGGCGTCTACAACGAGGCCGTGTCCGTCCAGGAGACGCCCCGGCTGACGATCCGAGGCACCAGCCGGAACGACGTCGTCCTCGACGGCGAGTTCGAGCGCGAGGACGCGGTCTTCGTCACCGCCGACGACGTGGTCCTCGAGAACCTGACCGCCAGACACTACACGCGCAACGGGTTCTTCTGGACCAGCGTCGCGGGGTACCGCGGGTCCTACCTCACCGCCTACAACAACCGCCTCTACGGCGTCTACGCCTTCGACAGCGTCCACGGCCGCTTCGAGCACTCCTACGCCTCGGGGCACACCGACTCGGGCTTTTACGTCGGCCAGTGTGAGCCCTGTCACGCGATGGTCACGAACGTCCGGGCCGAGCACAACGCCATCGGCTACTCCGGGACGAACGCCGGCGGCTACCTGACGGTCCGGGACTCCGTCTGGCGGCACAACATGGGCGGGATCGTCCCGAACTCGCTGGACACGGAGGCGAACCCGCCCCAGGCCAACGCCCGCATCGAGGGGAACCGCGTCGAGGCCAACAACAACGCCGACGCGCCCGACAGCGCCTTCGGCTACGCCGCGTTCGGCACGGGGATCAACGTCGCCGGCGGCCAGGACAACGAGATCGTCGGCAACACGGTCCGGGACCACGTCAACTTCGGCATCGCGACGGTCCCGATGATCGACCAGAACCTCTACGAGCCCCGCGACAACTACGTCGCCGAGAACGACGTGCGGGGCTCGGGCCGGGCCGACCTCGCCCTCGGCTGGCCCCAGGGCGGCGGGAACGCCTTCGTCGACAACGACGCCGCGACGTCCCGGCCCGCGAGCCTGACCGGGGGGTTCTCGCTGCTCGGCGGCGATCCCTGGGTGACGATGGTCCTGATCGAACAGTTCCTCCAGCTCGACTTCGGGGAGTCGCCCCGCGGCGACTGGCGGAGTGCCCCCGAGCCGCCCTTCGAGGAGCTAGAACGCATGCCCGACGCCGAGACGGCACCGCCGCGGGAAGCCGTCCGGCGACCGAACGATGACTGAGCGCGACGAGGGCACGGCCGACGGGTTCGGGCCCCTCTTCGAGCACACCCACGACGCCCTGACGACCGCCGCGGTCGTGGGCTTCGCGGCGGTCGTCGGCCTCCTCGCGGGGTGGCTCGTGGCCGACTTCGGCGGCCGGTTCCCGGCGTTCCTCGTGGGGGCGGTCGGCACGGGCTACCTCCTCTACCGCCAGCCCACCCGGCGAGCCGTCCTGGCCGCCGGCCTGTACTCCGTCGCGGCGTTGCTCGCCGTCACCCCCATCGTCTACGAGTTGCAGGTCCTCGTCTCGCTCCCGGCCCCGCAGCGTCACGTGCTCGCCACGAGTGACCTGCTGCTGGTCGTCGTCATCTGGGTGGTCGCGGCGGTGCCAGCCGTGGTGGGCTATCGCCTCGCGAGCGGGCCGTTCGTCCCGCGGCTCCGCGAGCGGCTCGGCCGCTGACGCCGGACTCACTTCGTGGGAATCCGAGCAACCGTTTACGGGCTGTCTCGCCGAGTTCCGGTATGGCGCCGCGTTCGTCCGCCCCGGCGACGCCGCGGAACGGCTGGGACAGCTCCCGCTGTGCGGGGTCGACGTACTGCACGCGGTGTCCGCGGTTCCTCGACCGCGAGGGCGTCGCGGTGCTCGCCGAGCACTACCAGCCCGACGACCGGGAGGCCCTGGCGGCGATGTACGAGGACGTCGACGCCCACAGCCGGACGCTTGGCGTCCCGCCGAAGAGCCGCGCGGACATCGAGGCCTGGCTCGACCACCTCACGGCCGACGGGTGGAACGTCCTGGCGCGCCTCGACGGCCGGGTCGTCGGCCACGTCGCGGTCGTCCCCGCCGACGCGGCCGAACCCGAGTTCGTCGTCTTCGTCCACCAGGACTACCAGCGGCGGGGGATCGGCACCGAACTCCTCAAGCAGGCCATCGCTCGCGCGGCCGCGGCCGGGTACGACGCCCTCCGGCTGACCGTCGCCGCCGAAAACGACGCCGCGAGGGCCCTCTTCGAGCGCCTCGGCTTCGAGGTCGTCGAACGCCTGGAGTGGGAGTGCCGGATGCGGCTGTCCTGTGCGGCCCCCATCGCGAGCCAGGTTCGACGGCCCCCTGCGGACGGCCGATAGCCGCGAGTGTCATCCAGATATCAATCCTGAGAGTGTGCCAGAACGGTTTTCTTCCGCCGGCCTGGTAGGCAAGCCAATGGACGACACCATCTCGGTGTTGCTCGTGGACGACGACCCGTCGTTCGCGGAGATGGCCGCCGAGGTCCTCGAGCGGGCCGAGGACCAGTTCCGGGTCCACGTCGAGTCGGACGCCCGGGCGGGCCTGGACCGGGTGGCCGACGACGACGTGGACTGCGTCGTCTCGGACCTCGACATGCCCGACGTTGACGGCCTCGAGTTCCTCGAGGCGATCCGCGAGGACGAGGGCGACCTGCCGTTCGTCCTGTTCACCGGCAAGGGCAGCGAGGAGATCGCGAGCGAGGCGATCTCGGCCGGCGTCACCGACTACCTGCAGAAGGAGGGCGGGACCGACCAGTTCGACGTCCTGGCGAATCGCATCGAAAACGCCGTCGAGGCCACCCGGACCGAGCGCGAACTCGAGGAGCGCGAATCCCACCTCCGGCAGGCCCAGGCCGTGGGGAACATCGGGAGCTGGCAGCTCGACCTCGTCGAGAACCGCCTCGACTGGTCCGAGGAGGTCTATCGCATCTTCGCGGTCGACGCCGACGAGGAACTGACATTCGAGCGGTTCCTCGAGTTCGTCCACCCGGACGACCGGGCACGGATCGAACGGGAGTGGAACGCCGCCCTCGAGGACGGCGAGTACGACGTCGAGCACCGGATCGTGACCGGCGACGGCGAGACGCGCTGGGTCCGCGAGCGGGCCGACGTCGAGTTCGACGACGACGGCACGCCGGTCACCGCCCTCGGCGTCGTCCAGGACGTCACCGAGCGCAAGGAGCGCGAGGGGGAGCTCGAGCGCTACGAGACCTTCGTCGAGACGATCGCCGGCGGCGTCTTCGCCCAGGACGCCGAGGGCCGCTACTCCTACGCGAACAGCCACGCGGAGGAAAAGACCGGCTACGACCGCGAGGAGATCGTCGGCGAGGACCCGACGCTGTTCGTCGACGAGGCCGAGATCGAGCGATACAACGGGGCGATCGCCGAGATGCTCGCTGGCGAGCGCGAGTCGATCACGGCCGAGACCGAGATCGAGGCGGCCGACGGCGAGATGATTCCCGTCGAGATGCGGCTGACCCTCCTGCCGAGCGACGACGGCTTCCGCGGGACGGTCGGCGTCGTCCACGACATCAGCGAGCGCAAGGAGCGCGAGCGGGCCCTCGAGCAGTACCAGGCCATCGTCGAGGCGGTGGGCGACGCCGCCTACCGGCTGAACGCGGACGGCCACTTCGCGTTCGTCAGCGACGCCCTGACGGAGCTCACGGGCTACGACGCCGACGAGCTCCTCGGCGAGCACGTCTCGCTGGTGATGCGCGAGGCGGACATCGAGACGGGCGAGGCACTCATCGGGGAGTTGCTCGAGGACGAGGAGCGCACGCACGGCACCTTCGAACTCGAGGCCATCAGGGCCGACGGCGAGCGGGTCCCCTGCGAGGACCACATGGCGCTGTTGTGGGAGGACGGCGAGTTCGCGGGCACCGCCGGCGTCGTCCGGGACGTCACGGCGCGCAAGGAGCGCGAACGGGAACTCGAGCGACACCGCGAGACCCTCGAGCAGCTCCACGAGACGGCCAACCGGCTCCACGCCGCCGACTCGAAGGCGGCCTGCCTGGACGTCACCATCGAGGCGGCGGTCTCGATTCTCGGCTTCGACTGGTGTACGCTGGCCGCGCCGGGTCCGGACGGGCGCCTGTTCGAGATCAAGGCCGTCTCCGAGGGCGCGCCGGTGGCCGCCGGCGACACGCCCTTCGCGCTGGACGAGGGGGTCGCCGGCAAGGTCTACCAGTCGGGCTCGCCGGAGATCGTCGAGGACGCCCAGGCGGCCGAGGCGGGGAAGCCAGTCGACGACGCCATCGAATCGGGGTTGACCGTCCCCGTCGGGGACTGGGGGGTCTTCCAGGCGGTGACGACCACCGGCGAGGGATTCGACGAGCACGACCGCCGGCAGGCCGAGCTCCTCGTCTCCTCGCTGTACAGCGCGATCCAGCGACTGGACCAGCGGGCGGAGTTGCGGCGCCGCCAGTCGGCACTCAAGCGCCAGAACGAGCAGCTCGAGGAGTTCGCGAGCATCGTCTCCCACGACCTCCGGAACCCGCTGAACGTGGCCGACGGTCGCGTCGAGCTCGCGGGCGAGGACTGCGACAGCGAGCACCTGGACGCCGCCGCCCGGGCCATCGAGCGGATGGACCGCCTGATCGAGGACGTCCTGACCCTGGCCCGCGAGGGCGAGCAGGTCCAGGAGCTCGGCAACGTCTCGCTCCCGGCGGTCTGTGAGCGGTGCTGGGGCCACGTCGACACCGCGGACGCCACCCTGGAGGTGGCCACCGATCGGCGGATCCGGGCAGACTCGAACCGGCTCCAGCAGCTGCTCGAGAACCTCTTTCGCAACGCCGTCGAGCACGGCGGCGAGACCGTGACCGTCACCGTCGAGGACCGACCCGACGGGTTCTCGGTCGCCGACGACGGGCCCGGCATCCCCGAGGCGGACCGCGAAGACGTCTTCGATCGCGGGTACTCGACGTCCCGCGAGGGCGTCGGGTTCGGCCTCCGCATCGTCGAGCAGATCGTCGACGCCCACGGCTGGGACGTCGCGGTGGCCGAGAGCGAAAGTGGCGGCGCGCGACTCGACGTCACCGGCGTCGAGTTCGTCCAGGACTAGCCGGCGGGCCGAACCCGCGTCTAGAAAGGGCCAAGTGCGGCCCGGGACAGACGCCGGTATGAAGGCGACCGCGCAGGCCCACCCGATCCAGGGGCTCGTCAAGTACCACGGGATGCGCGACGAGACCCTCCGCCTGCCCTATCACGACTCCATCAGCGTCTGTACCGCGCCCTCGCGGACGGTCACGACCGCCGAGTTCGAGCCCGACCGGGCGGCCGATCGGTACGTCGTCGACGGCGAGGTCCTCGAGGGGCGGGGTGCCGAGCGGATCGACGCGGTCGTGGACCGCGTGCGCGACCTGGCCGATATCGACCACCGGGTGCGCTTCGAGAGCGAGAACTCCTTCCGGACGAACATCGGCTTTGGCTCCTCCTCCTCGGGCTTCGCGGCGGCGGCGATGGCACTGACCGCGGCCGCCGGGCTGGAGTTGAGCCGACCCGAGGTCTCGACGATCGCCAGACGGGGCTCCTCGTCGGCGGCCCGGGCCGTCACCGGCGCCTTCTCCCACCTGCGGACGGGGCTCAACGACCGGGACTGCCGGTCCGAGCGGATCGACGTCCCCGAGTCGATCGCCGACGACCTGCGGATCGTCGCCGGCCTGGTGCCCGCCTACAAGGAGACCGAGCAGGCCCACGCGGAGGCCGCCGAGAGCCACATGTTCGAGGCCCGCACGGCCCACGTCACGGGCCAGATCGCCGAGCTCCGGGACGCCCTCTACGAGGGGGACTTCGACCGGGCCTTCGAACTCGCCGAGCACGACTCCCTCTCGCTGGCGGCGACCACCATGACCGGCCCGGCGGGCTGGGTCTACTGGCAGCCCCGGACGATCGAGATCTTCAACGCGGTCCGGCAACTGCGCGAGGACGAGGGCGTGCCGGCGTACTTCTCCGTCGACACCGGCGCCAGCGTCTACGTGAACACGACGACCGAGCACGCAGAAACCGTCGCGGACGCCGTGGCGGACTGTGGAGTCGAGACCGAGATCTGGCGCGTCGGGGGGCCGGCACGGATCCTCGGCGGGGACGAGGCGCTCTTCTGAGGACCGCTCGCCGAGGCGGCGTCGCGGACCGTCAGGCCGCCTCTTCGAGGGCCAGCTCCGGCGAGGTCCAGACGACGAACTCGTCGTCGTCCTCGCGGTCGATGACGCCGTTGACGTGCTCGTCGTCCATGGGCGGGTCGTTGACCTCGTCCTCGGCGACGGGCGAGACCTGCCGGACGTCGTCGACGACCCAGCCGAGGTAGCCCTGCTCGTCGAAGGCCTCGCTGTCGAAGACGACGAGGAGCTCGCCCGGGTCGGTGTCGTCGGCCTCGAGGCGGACCTTGGGGTTCAGGATCGTCGTGATCTGCCCCCGGAGGTCGACGACCCCCTGGACGAACGCGGGCGTATTCGGCACGCGGGTGATCGCGGTGTCCTTGACGATCTCCTCGATGTACTCGATGTCGAGGCAGAACCGCTCGTCGCCGAGCATGAACTCGAGGACACGCGTCTTCTCCTCGGTCCGACTGGCCTCGCGGTCGACGCCGGCGGGTGGAGCTACCTCGTCGTCCGCCGACGGGGCCGGTTCCTCCTCCGCCGGGGTCGCCCCGTCGGCCGACTCGGCCGAGGCCCCCATCTCCTCCGGATCGGGAATGTCGGCACTCGAGCCGGTGACGCGTTCGACGGCCTCGGCCACGGCGTCGTCGAGTTCGGCGGGGTGGTCCACGTCGCCGGCCGCCGCGTCGGCGGCGGCCTCGCTGGCCTCGCCGTCCGCCGTCGATCCGTCGCCGCGTCGTCCTTCGCGCAATTCCTGGATCCGTCGTGCTCGTTCCATGCGTTCGTTTTCACTCATGCTGTCACCTCGACGTGGCCGAACTGTTCGTCCAGCCCGGTCGCGATGTCCCGGAAGGTCTCGGTCACGTCCACCGACGCGTCGTACTCGAACAGCGACGTGCCGGCGGAGAAGGCCCGCTGGAGGGCCACGCGCTTCCTGACTTCCCAGACGGGATAGTCCGCGAAGGCCGCCTCCAGCCACCGGAGCATCGTGCTGTCCTCGTTCGTCGTCTCGACGCGGTTGGCCACGACGCCGAGCGTCCGCACGTCGACGTCCGTCTCCGCCTCGAGGGCGGCGATCTGGTCGACGAGCAACTCGATCGCGCGCTCGGAGGTCGCCTCCGTCAGCGCCGGGATGAGGACGTTCGGCGCGGCGTAGATCGCCGTGTCCGTCAGCTTCCCGTAGAAGGGCGGGGAGTCGACGACGACGTAGTCGTAGTCGTCCTCGACGCGAGTCAGGGCGTCGTCGAGCGTCCCCAGCGCGTGGGCGTCGGTCACGCCGTCCGGATCGACGGACAGGGAGACCTCGCCCAGCGCCTCGATGCCGGCCTCGACGTCCGGGCGGTGTTTGAGCCGGGCGATCAGGTCCGCGATCGTCAGCTCCCGTTCGGCCTGGAGCAGGTCGACGCTCGCCGGGAGGACGTCCATCTCCGGGTGGGATCGCACCAGGTCCGTCACGGCATCGCGCTGGCGATGGTCGGTCAGGACGTCGAAGAGGGTCGGGGGCTCCGCGTCGTAGGTCTCGACGAGGCCGAGGCCCTCCGTGGCGTTGCCCTGCGGATCCAGGTCGACGAGGAGGACGTCGTGGCCGCGGTCGTTCAGCGCCCCGGCGACGTTGATCGCGATGGTTGTCTTGCCAGTCCCGCCTTTCGCGTTGGTCACGCAGAGCCGGGCCGGCGTCGTCGTCACACGGCGAGGGTGGCCCCGCCCAGGTATAAACGTACCCACCCCATTATCACGGAAGAAAAAGCCGTCTCGAACGGGCCGAATCCCCCGGGTCCGGGCGGTACGCCGTTACAATCACTGATAAACGGAGACGAGAATTTATCAGGGACGGCCCGGAAGGGGGTGGCGACATGAGCATCAACCCGCGGAATTACGACCTCGACGAGCTCCGGCGAATGGCCAGGGAGCGCGGCGGCCCGGCGGCAGACGGCGACGGCGACGCGGACATCGGCCTCTCGGCCGTGCCGACGGACGAGGGCATCGCCGCCGGCAACTCGTTTCGCGCCGGGCTCTACCGCGAACTCATGCCCCTCCAGGCGGGGGCCGACGACGCCGAGAAACCCTACCTGACTGGCCTCCCCGAGGCCTACGTCGGCGAGCACCTGATCTTCGAGTGGCTGGAGTT
>Ga0207797_1003329_pt1 | contig 10761 bp, 9 predicted proteins | sample PRCRCaboRojoPR_6_FD_187275 | JGI IMG/M metagenome (GOLD analysis project Ga0207797, IMG submission 187275) | Marine sediment microbial community from Cabo Rojo, Puerto Rico - PR CR 10% Liquid 1 (SPAdes) | ecosystem: Environmental > Aquatic > Marine > Coastal > Sediment | place: Cabo Rojo, Puerto... | reverse complement strand
GCAGGCGGGCCTGCCCGAACGCTGTCGCTGAAGCTTTAGCGTAAGCAACCAGAACGTAGTGGAGGCGGGATTGGATGATTGAGGAGAGAAAGAGGTGGGATAATGCAAAGGTCATTGATGGTCATCATGTTGTCTCTAAGTTGTTTTTGGGAATATTTGCTTCGGGTTTGGAAGTTATTGCAAATTCGGTTATATAATCAATCAAAGTCTGACTTCGTCAATTGATGCATTTAAAACCACCTGCCGTTTTCAGGTATTTGTGGTCACCATTCTCACCCGCTTAGCGGGTTATTCGTGCATCCGTGGCCATCGTTAACCCACCTGGTGAATAATAAAACATACCAACAAACAATAAAAAACAACAAAATATTATAAAATATAAAACTTATTTTGTACCTTTCCCGTGAAAATTTAATTCATTTACCACCATGAAACGATCAAGCGGCATTAAAGAGGTATTTAAGGTATTCCGGGATAAAGAATCCTTTTTTACCGACATAGGTACAAAACAATCCAACAGGCTCATCGGCCACCAGGTTGTTGTAATCTGCGCTTTTGCTTTTATCTACGGCATTGTGATGGGAGGCTATCACAGCCCGGTACAGTCACTTTCTTCGGCTTTGAAAATTGTTATTCTTTTTCTTTCTACGCTGGTCATCTGTTTTCCCTCTTTTTACATTGTTCAGCTGATCATGGGATCCAGGATGAGCTTCCGCCAGATGATTACCATTGTGCTTGGCGGTTTTGTAATGATCGCCACCATTGCACTCTCATTCGTACCCATCGTCATCTTTTTCCTGATCACCGGCGATAACTATCACTTTCTCCAGTTGTTGCACGTGGGCATTTTTATCTTCTCCGGCGTATTTGGAATGAAATTCATAGTAGAGGCCCTGAAGTATGCCTGCGATAAAAAAAACATCTATCCCCAGACCGGGGTTACCGTATTCAGGGTATGGATCGTCATCCTTGCTTTCGTTGGCATACAACTAGCCTGGAACCTGAGGCCTTTCCTGGGCGACCGTGGAGAGGGATTCAAATTGTTCCGAAAGTACGAAGGCAATTTCTACACGGCCATCATTTATTCCTTTGAGCAACTGGGTTCCGGCAGAGAAAAGGAACACCAGACAAAAAATAATCAGGTTATTCAGGACGCAGAAGCAGTACCTGAACCAGATACACTTGATTCTGCGGCAATAAAAAAATTACTGGAAAACTGAAATCTATGGAAGACGAGATCATGACGCTTGAAGAGGTTGCCAAGTATCTTAAATTAAAACCCCAAACCATCTACAACTGGGCCCAAAATGGAAAAATTCCGGGAGCCAAGATCGGGAAGGAATGGCGATTCAAAAAATCTCTCATCGATAAATGGTTTGACCAGCATATTGATGACAAATTCCAACATTTATTGGATAATGAATGATCCGGTTTCATAATTTGTAAATTGGAGGGATTCGTTTAATTTTAATCCTTTTTGACTGGGATCAGTCAAACACGAGAAATACCCAAAAATATATCTATGAAAAAACGTAACTTACTTCTGGCATTTTTATTTCTTATTACTACCGCGATCACCGCACAAACAGAGATTAACCTAAATCAATGGCTTCAGGCCGGACCGGTCAGGGTCCATGAGCCTGCCTTCGCCCAAAAGGGGGACATTAACGGGAAAAAGTTTGAAAACAGTGATTTGCTGGAAAGCATTCGCATGGATTTCAAAGGGATGCCCGTTTCATCTGAACCTGTTTCCCTGGCAGACGAAGAACAAGAGTGGCAGAGAATAACGGTTGATGAAAACAGCCCGGTCGTTACATCCCTGGATGGAAAAAATGTGATGTACCTGGCTACATATATCGACATGGACCGTTGGGCTGAAGTTGATTTCAAAATAACCACCGATGCGCTTTTCGAGCTTTACATTGACGGGGTACAGAAGCATACCAAAAAGAATGATAACATGGGGGAAGAAAAATTTTCAACCCCGCTGCACCAGGGGAAACACCTGGTGGGCCTGAAGCTTTTAAGCAACAAAGAAGAGGTTCAATTTCATTCTCTTGTTTCTTATTCCGATGATTTTGAAAACCTTTCCCTTAATAACACGCTTGATCCTGCAAGGGAGCTGACCATTCATGACATTCTGGATGGAAAGAACATCCGTTCAGCCAGCATCTCTCCTTCCGGAAGGTACGTGCTCATCAACTATTCGGAATCTCCACGCGGAACAGGAAAAAGCATGAACCATACCGTGCTGAAAAGACTCGATAATCTTAAAAATCTGTTCGTTTTCCGGAATCAGGACATCAACAGGGTTCAGTGGTTGCCAAAAACCGACCGTATTTCCTATACCGTAAGTTTTGACGATGCCACCCACCTCTATGTTTACGATGTGAAAAGCGGAAAGGAAGAAAAAATCGCCGGGGGAATTGAAGACATGGGAAGGTATACCTGGGCACCCAATGAAGAGTATCTTATATTTTCCTCAGAAATGGAAGCGGAAGATCCCGGAGATCTGAAACGAATCTATGGAAACGAAGACCGCATTCCCGGTTTCCGGGACCGGTCATATCTGCACCTGCTCAATGTTAAGTCAGGCCATTCAAAACGCATTACCGCAGGCAACCTCTCCACCAATGTACATGATATCAGGCCCGACAGCAGGAAGATCCTTTTCTCTACCTCCTACCCCGATTATACAGAAGTGCCTTTCTTCAAACAAAACCTGTATGAGATGGATGTGGAAACCCTGGTACTGGATACCATTTGGAAAGACAAGCGTTACTCCGGAAGCGCGGAATATTCACCCGACGGAACCCGTCTCCTGGTACAGGGTGGACCACTCTGTTTCGGGGATATCGGGGTGAATGTACCGGATGATATGATGCCCAACAATTTTGACAGCCAGCTTTACATGTATAACCTGGATAAAGAAAATGTAACATCCCTCACCAAAACGTTTGCCCCATCGGTAAATTCGGCCGACTGGATCAATAACGACCAGATCTATCTTTCCGTCACCGAAAAGGATTATAGGAACCTTTATAGATACAATACGGATAACCAGCAATTCAAACAGATTGACCTGGAGGTTGAAGTCCTTGGCAGCATTGATTTCTCTGACAAGGGGAACCAGGCCGTATATACCGGAACGGGCATGACCATGCCGGAACACCTATATGCCCTGGATCTGGAAAAAGAAGAAAGCCGGCTTATTGAAAAGCCCAAGAAGGAAGCATTATCAAGTGTACAATTCGGTCCTACCGAGAAATGGGCCTTCACCAACAAGCGTGGACGGACCATTGACGGGAGGGTTTACTATCCGCCCAACTACAATCCTGACAAGGAATATCCGGTCATCGTATATTACTACGGAGGAACCACGCCGACCTCAAGAAGCTTCGATGGGCGGTACCCGAAGAACATCTGGGCCGGTAAAGGATACATCGTTTATGTGCTCCAACCCAGCGGCGCCATTGGCTATGGCCAGGAATTTTCAGCTTTGCACGTCAATGGATGGGGGAAGGAGCAACTGGATGACATCATTGAGGGCACCAAAAAGTTCCTGAAGGCCCACCCTTCAGCCGATGAAGACAACGTGGGTGCCATTGGTGCCTCATACGGCGGATACACCACCATGATGCTGCAGACTCAAACCGATATCTTCAAAACTGCTGTGGCACATGCGGGAATCAGTTCCATTTCGAGTTACTGGGGCGAAGGCTACTGGGGGTATACCTACAGTGCGATTGCTTCGGCACATAGCTATCCCTGGAACAACAAGGATCTGTATATAGAACGCAGCCCGCTGTTCAACGCTGATGACTTCAGCAACTCCATTCTCCTGCTGCACGGAACCGACGACACCAACGTACCGGTAGGCGAAAGCAAACAATATTATGCGGCCCTTAAAATCCTGGACAAAGATGTAGAGATGGTGCTGGTGGAAGGCCAGGATCACCATATACTGGACTATGACAAGCGCATCAAATGGCACCATACCATCATTTCGTGGTTTGATATGAAGCTTAGGAATCAGCCGCAGCAGTGGAAGGAGTTGTACCCGGGGAAGAACTTACAATGAGGGAATGAGTGAATGATTGGATGATTAAATCAATGCTTGAATGCCTGCCCGGAAGCAGGAGGGCTTAAATGTAGGAATTGAAGTAAGGTATCAATAAAAGAAAAGTATAGGAAAAACAGGTATACACATAGTAAGCCTGGATCAAGAAAAATTATATGAATTACATCCGTCTGATTGCAATAATGCCGTAAAATTTAATCATTCATGCATTGATAATTCTACCGGAGCCGGATTTCTGCGTATACAGGAAAATGATCTGAAGGGAAATGCAGGTTCACCGGATCGTTTAGTACTCCGTACTTCAGAACTTCGGTATCCTTAACGAAGATATAGTCGATTCGACGTTTAGCCGGCGGTTCATCATAGTCGAAGCCGTTGTAGGTGCCTTCGGGACCGAATGGTTGGGCCTGGCTTACAATGCGGGTATCTTTCAGCTTTGCATCAATCACTTCAATGGGTTCCTGGTCTGGCAGGGCATTCAAATCACCCATAAGAACAATGGTTTCTCCTTGCCTGCTGATCTCATCCATTTTCCGCATGATCAAACGTGATGAATTGACCCGGGCTTTCTCTCCACGGTGATCAAAGTGGGTATTGAACACCCGTAGCTTTTTGCCTGACTCTTTGTGCTCCAAAAGCACCCATGTGCAAATTCTTTCCATAGAAGCATCCCAGCCAACTGAAGGTTTTTCCGGGGTATCAGAGAGCCAGAAAGTTCCATGATCATGTACGATAAACTTACTGTGTTCATAATAAACTGCGGAATATTCTCCTTTTGTTTTTCCGTCGTCCCGGCCGACTCCCACATAGCTGTAGGAATCAAGCTGGTTGTCCAGGTACTTCACCTGGTGATCCAGTCCTTCCTGAATGCCGAAAACACCAGGCTCATAAAAGGTAATCTGACTGGTTATAATATCTTTCCGCTTATCCCAGGCATTTTCCGTAGCATTGGGATCGTCATACTTGATATTGTAAGTGATCAGTTTCACGGTTTGTCCCATAGCGACTGAAGATAACAACAGACTCAAAAGAAATGGAATCAAAAATTTTTTCATATCTGTTCACCCTTTATTTTATTCTTTTCTTCATATGATCCCATATATTGGTAATCAGGAAACTTTCTTCCATATAATCCATAAGGGTTAGCAATCGGTTGTATGGTGTGGCAAAAGTCAGTTCATTATCTCCCACACAAGGGCGGGCTGAGGGATCAAACATTCCAATCACACTACGGGGTTTATCCTTATCCTTTTCAAAATATGGATAAAGGGTGATAGATCCGCATCCTGAGCTAAATGGAGAAATCACACCTGCATTACCCACAAAATCATAGTTGGCCAGCATAAACAATCCCGACAACACATTGGGTTTGGCAAAAAAGACTACCACTTCAGGTTCATCTTCTTCTGTAAGCTTATCCCAGCGTTTAAAAACCAGCCAATGATCCTTTTTACTGAAATGAGGAAAACTATCAAGCATAAGGTTCACGGTTTCCGGGTCACGCTTATAACGCTCTCCTTCTACTCCTTTACTCCCACAGGAGAGATAATAGTTAAAGTCTGAACGTACTTCTTCTGTCAGACCTGCATACCAACGACCCGCTCCGCAATTGATGTGCTTTTTTCCAAATACCCCTGTTGCTCCCTTCCTTACTTTATTTAAGTTACATACCAGACAAACGTGATCTACGCTTTTCTGAGATGCATCATCCTCCGTAACATCAATATGATCAATGTTTTTACTGTAATAAAAAGCCAGAGGAAGCTCGGAACTATTAAAATATTTTTGCCACAATTCTGTGAAACGATCCCTTATAGCTATATCCATAATAATTCATTCTCTTTTTTATAAGTAAGGCAAATATAGAAAATTTTATTGTCTATCCAGCCTTTGTCCTGAGCAGACCCCTATAATCCTCTATATACGCAATAAGTAGAATGACCTCCAGAATCACTGTCAGATAGCCTGCCGCACCCCCTGCAGGTGCCAGAAAAAGATGGAAAAACAAAATGTTTATCGCAACAGGCAAGAAAAGAAGTAATGCCAGGGGCACAAACCGGTTTACCAGAAGCATTATTGCAATAATCAGCTCAACTCCATATAGCAAGGGAATCATGTAACCGGTTTCGTAAAGCGCACCGAAAAATGCCGAAGCACGTTCAGGTAAAGGCGGCATGGGCAGAAACTGGAAGAATCCATTCAGTGAGAACAGCAAAATGATTGCTCCCAGCAGGTATCTGACGACTTTGAGCCAGGTCGATTGTTTATTCATGATGCGATTTGTTTTGATTTTTAAATATTGTTCATACAATAACAATCATATTTTGTAAATGTTTTGCTTATAATTATATTCTGATAGGTGGTGAATATCCTTTGATTCCGAAGAAGGGATATAATGCGACCAGATCCTCCTACCAGATTAAAAAGGGATATCATCAGGATAAAAACTCTCATAACCGGTAATCAAGAGGTAATTAGTAAGTTAAAATAATTTCATAAGGACTTTGTAGTTTTTTCTTTTCCTAACCGACTAATAGGTAAAAACCAAAATACAAAAACGATGAAAACCCGGTATCCGGAAAGTTGGTTTACACAGCAGATCCATAACAATCAAAACATCATCCACAAGGTATGCTCGGTTTATGCCCGCTGTGAAGAGGACAGAAGAGATCTTTATCAGGAGATCGTGCTGCAGCTTTGGAAAAGTCATACCACCTTTCGGGGCGAGGCTAAATTCACAACCTGGATGTACCGGGTGGCTATCAACACTGCACTCACGATCAAAAGAAATCAAGTGACCTCAACCAGGCTCTTAAGAAAGATTTTTGGTTCGACATCATCTTTAAAACCATTATTGCCGGAGCCTTTTTCTTCACCATATCAATTTATACCGGGTATTTAGCTGTTGTACTGTTTTCTTCAGCCATGATTGCCATACTGGCAGGTTCTGTTTTATATCTTTATAACCAAACCAGAAAACTCAAAGAAATGGATCAGGTTGGCTCCGAATTATACCGGGTGCTGAAAAACAAACTAACATACTTCAAAACAGCTTACCGGCAAGCCGTGCGTATGCTCTCTCTTTCCAGCCCTATGACTGTTATGGCTGCCATTCTGATCTATTTCCACAGCAAGTATGGTGGTTTACTTTCTTGTTGCGTAGGACATTTGATTGACCATTTGACATGAATACAATAAATTATAAGAAGCTACCCCTATGTTAAGTTCAAGAACCTTTCAATTTTGGTTCTCCAATATAATAAACTGCACTTTGCCAACTGACTATTTAAAAGCCTTTTCCAGCAGTCCGTCGCCTGACAGCTTCAGCCGGTCAAAATAATCGGGGGTAGGTTTGCCCAGGAGCTTATCCACATAAAGTTTGGCCAGGTACTGCCCCAGCATGTATCCCTGTCCGCGCAGGCCTAAAAAGAGACCAAGCTCAGGGTCGATGACCATGCGCGGCTCAACATAATATCCGGCCCACACAGCCTGGAATCCCACCGATGACAATTTGGGTATCCAGTTGGTGAAGATCTCCGTGGCAATATTCAAAAAGTTTTGGGAGTTAATCTTCAGATTTTTATCCGTTTCATTGGGCTCAACAGCCGGCGAAGCACAGCCGATCACCTGGCCGGTTTCGGCAAGCTGCTGGCCATAAACGGCAACAAAGCCCTTATAGTTTCTCCGGTCGATCATCATGGGCAGATGATCCCCATTCACGCCCAAATAAGGTAGTCTGCGCGTGATAAAAGCCTGATGCTTCACAGAGAACAGACCGGTTTCAATTCCCATTTTGCTGGCAAAATCAGGCCCTTCAGGACCCAGGGCATTCACAAAAATTTCGGTCTGATATTCCACATACTCCTTGTTGTGGTTTCGCACCAGTACCTTGTAGGTATCGCCCTCCTTTTTCACATCGATTACCCGGCAGTCTTCTTCAACGGATCCGCCGTGCTTTTCACCCAGATGCCGGATCAGATCAAGTACCCTGCCCGGTGTCGACTGCCAGCAATTTCTTGCAACCAGCGCTCCCTTGTACGTGTTTAAATTGAGATTGAAGTGGGGTGAAAGCTCCTTGCGGAAATCTTTCGGTTCAATCATATAGGCATCCGACCACTCCATGGACTTCTCGAGGATCTTGTATATTTCATCGTTATGGGCAAAAGTGACGTATCGTATGGGGCGATAGTCAATGTTTGCAACCTCTTGCAGTTCCTGAAAAATCCTGTTGTTGTTCTCTGCAATCTCGGAAAGCTCGGGTAGGGAGAAATTGGGTCTCCCACCGGCAATGTTTCTCCAGGAAGATCCCCTGCCGTAATTAATCAGCACCGGTTCCTGACCTGCCTCGGCCAGGTAACGGAATAGGGCGCTTCCTCCTATACCGCCTCCGGCGACCAACGACTGAACCCTGACCTTTCTAACATCATGGTTAACTGACAAGGGCTGTATATTTTCATGAACACCCCCCGGGTAGAGTTCGCCCATGGAGATCTGATTCGACATGGGACCGCGTGGCGTGGCTTCTCCCACCACCGATTTTCCATACTTAGGCAATACCTGCTTTAACCGTTTGATACAACGCTTACCCCGGCAAGCCCCCATACCCAGCCGGGTGGTATGTTTCACCTCATCCACACTGATGAATTTTCTCTTACCGATTACCTCAAGTATATCATTCAGATTAACGTCATCGCAATGACAAATATATTGCTTCGTTTCCAGCCCGTTGGAATAGGGTTCAAATTGCAGTTCTTCAGTGTAAGAGGCTTTGGATATGAATCCCCGTACCTCCATCAGCTCATCGCCGTGGACGTTATGGGATTTCACACGGGCAATATGGGTCTTGTTGGGCTTCCTCAGGATTTTCTCTATTTTGCCTTCTCCGATCTTTTCTCCGTCATTATTTACAAGAAATACATCTGTTCCTTCTTCCGCCTCAATTTCAACAGGGAGGAACACCCGGTCTTTTTTCAGGTTGTACCCGAAAATGGCCAGGCCGGGACACTGGTACACGCACTGCATGCACCCTGTGCATTTCTCATAATCTATCACCGGTACTGTGCTGGTAGATGACTTGGTGATGGCACCGAAGGGACAAACAAAAGCACAGGGATTGCAGGCAAAGCCATAGAGACAGTCCAGTATCACAAAAGGTTTTTCCTCCCTCCTTTCTATGGACGGTTGATAAGGTTCGTCAAGCACCCGAAGTGGCTCCTGCTGCGAATCGATATACTCCTTGGAAATCTTCAGGTAATCTTCATATTGATATCGCTCTCCCATTTCTTCGAGGATCTCATAAGCTACCTGCTTTCCTCTTAAAACGGCACTCGTACCTTCACCTATGCGGATCGCATCTCCGGCTCCGTGGCATTCTCTTCCAAAAACCTCCTTTCCCTTGGTAAGCAACACATCATCAGAAACCAGACCCGTGCAGATGTTGATCGCGTCGATGTCTTCTATTACTTTCTCGGTTCCGGGTACGGGCTCAAAATTCTTCGACTCCGCTACCACGGCCCCGACAATGCCATCGTAATTGTCATTGGGTATGGCTTTTAATAGCTGATGGGACGTAATAATGGGTATGCCCAGCCGCCGTACACGGCTTGCCTGCACCGGGAAACCTCCTTCACCGGGAAGTGCTTCCAGGATGGCTTTGACATTGGCTCCAGCCTGGATTAGCTGATAAGATGTAAGATAACCAATGTTACCAGCTCCAACGGTTAAAACATTTTTCCCCAGCAGCGTTCGCTCGATGTTCATCATCTTCTGAACTACAGCGGCTGTATACACACCCGGAACATCATCGTTTTCAAAGGGGGGCATGAAAGGAACCGCACCGGTAGCAATCACAAGGTGGTTTGCTTCTACAAACCAGATCTCCTCCGTTTTGATATTTTTAACGGCCAAACGTTTTCCTTCCAGGATATCCCATACGGTTGAATTAAGGAAGATCCCGTTGTGATCCTCACCGGCAAGCTCATGGGCTATTTCAAATCCACGCATGCCACCATACTTCTTTTTCTTTTCAAAGAAAAAGAACTGGTGGGTTTGCATCAGGAACTGACCTCCCACCTTTTCATTATTATCGATCACCACATTGTCAACCCGTTGATCATTGAGTACTTCTCGTGCTGCCAGACCTGCAGGACCCGCTCCTATGATGGCTACATCTGTTTTGTAAACATTCTGCGGCTGTCCGGTAAATACTTTTTTCCTGTGGGGTTCGTAATCAGGAGGAATCTCATAAACTTCCCTTACATGATCAACCTGGGTGATACAGATACGCCTCACCTCTCCATCGACAATCATTTCGCAGGCGCCACATTTTCCAATACCGCATTCCAGGCTGCGGTTTCTTCCTTCCAGACTGTGAGAATGCACGGGAAAACCTGCCTGATGCAAGGCCGCTGCAACGGTAAGTCCCTTTTCGCATGTAACGGGAGATCCTTCATATGAAAAGGTAACGGTTTCTCTTTTATCTATATCCAGAATGGGATGTCCTGTAATGGGATACATTAGAAATTGCTTTAAATTTAAAGGAATGAAGGTCAAAAAACTGCCATGATTTTTCAATGACTTTTATCAGGAGGATGATTTATAGGGGGAAAGAGGGGATAATTTGTTTTACGAAAAAGAGATGTTGTGAAACAGGTGTTTGAAAAGTTGTTTCTGGTCATTGG
>Ga0207797_1003328_pt1 | contig 10761 bp, 8 predicted proteins | sample PRCRCaboRojoPR_6_FD_187275 | JGI IMG/M metagenome (GOLD analysis project Ga0207797, IMG submission 187275) | Marine sediment microbial community from Cabo Rojo, Puerto Rico - PR CR 10% Liquid 1 (SPAdes) | ecosystem: Environmental > Aquatic > Marine > Coastal > Sediment | place: Cabo Rojo, Puerto... | reverse complement strand
GGTGTACTCGAGTTCGAGCTCGTGGCCGTACAGCCGGTACCCCTTCTCCATCCGGCCGGTGGTGCCGTACACGCCCATCCCGACCGGGCGGACGTCGTGTTCACGGCCCGCTTCGAGCAGCGTGTCCCACAGCTGGCGGCCCTTCGCCATCGGGGCGTAGATCTCCCAGCCTAGCTCGCCGACGTAGGAGATGCGCATCGCCCAGGCGTCCGTGCCGCCGACGGTGAGCTCCTGTGCCGTGTACGGCTCGAAGGCGTCGTTCGAGACGTCCTCCTCAACGACCTCGCGCAGCACGTCCCGGGCGTTGGGGCCCCACACCCCGACCGTGCACAGCGAGTCCGACCGGTCGACCAGCGTCACGTCGGCGTCCGCCGGGATGTGCCGCTTGAACCAGGCGCGGTCGCTGCCGCCGGCCGCGCCGCCGGTGACGACGCGGTAGTGGTCCTCGCCCAGCCGGGCGACGGTCAGATCCGAGACGAACCCGCCGTTGGGCGCCAGGATCGGCGTGTACACCGTTTGCCCGACGTCGACGTCCATCCGGCCGACCGCCATCCGCTCCAGGTAGTCGGTGACGTCCGAGCCGCGGAAGTCGAACACGCTGAACCCCATGTCCCCGACCAGCACGGCCTCCTCGCGCATGTGGAGATGCTCGGCGAGGATTATCGGCGACCACCAGCGGCTGTCCCACTCGTTGGGGCGGCCCAACCCCTCGAGTTCGTCCTCGTAGCGCTCCAGCAGGTCGGCGTTGGACTCGTACCACTGGGGGCGCTCCCAGCCGGCCGCCTCGAAGAACCGCGCCCCGAGCTGGTCTTGGCGCTCGTAGAACGGGCTGGTGCGCAGCCCGCGGGCGGACTCGTACTGCTCGGCGGGGTGGACGATGCCGTAGATCTGCTCGAACGACTCCCGGGCCCGCTCGTTCACGAACGACTCCGGGGTGCCGTACTCGTAGAACCGGTTGACGTTCGCCGCGTGGAGGTCGATCTCCGACCAGCCGCGGGTCATCCACTGGGCCAGCGCCTTACCGACGGCGGGCGCCTCCTTGATCCAGATCGCCGCACACGACCACAGCCCCTCGACGTCCTGCAGCGGACCGACCAGCGGCGCCCCGTCGGGGGTCTGGGACAGCAGCCCGTCGATCTCGTGGCGGACGCCCGCCTCCGGGTCGTCCAGCAGCTCCGGCACCAGCTCCAGGGCGTCGGCCATCGACTCCTCGAAGGCGTCCTCGGTGAGCGGCGGCTGGGTCGGCGACAGCGGCGCCTCGTCGATCGACAGCACGTCCTCGACGTCCCACAGCATCGGGCGGTGCTGGTAGGAGCCGACCTCCAGGTCGTTGCCGTGCTGGCGCTCGTACATCCGGGTGTCCATGTCCCGGACCACCGGGAACGAGATCTCCCCGTCGTAGTCCTCGAAGTACGAGATCGGCCCGACGCTCACCATCTGGTGGACCGCCGGCGACAGCGGGATGTCGACGCCCGCCATCTCGGCGAGCTTCGGGCTCCACAGCCCGCTGGCGATCACCACGTCCTCGGCCTCGACGGTGCCGCGGTCGGTCTCGACCGCCCGGACGGCGCCGTCCTCGACGTGGATGTCCAGCACCTCCGTGTTCGGCGCGACGTGGAGCCCGCCGTCCGTGTACTCCTCGGCGCGGGCCCGCATCACCTCGCCGGCCCGCAGCGGGTCGCAGGTGCCAGCGCCCTTGCTGTAGAACCCGCCCTCGACGATGTCCGTGTTCACGTAGGGGACCAGCTCCGCGACCTCCTCGGGGTCGAGCAGCTCCGCCTCCTCGCCCCAGGCTCTCGCGGACTGGAGGCGCCGCTTCAGCTCCTCCATCCGTTCCTGGGTTCGAGCCAGCTCGATCCCGCCGCTCTCGGTGAACGTGTCCATCTCCCGGTACTGCTCGATGCTGTCCCGGGTGAGGCGGGTCATCTCCCTGGAGTGGTCGACCGGCATCAGGAAGTTCGAGGCGTGGCCGGTCGAGCCACCGGGGTCCGGCAGCGGCCCCTTGTCCAGCAGGACGATGTCGTCCCGGCCCATCCGGGCGAGGTGGTACGCGAGGCTGTTGCCGACGACGCCGGCGCCGACGATGACCGTCCCGGTCCGGTCGGGCAGGACGTCGGCGCTCACGCCCGCCCCACCTCCGGTGGGGCGACGCCGGTCGGGTGACGGTGCGCGGCTGGCGCTCGGGGGTACGGTCCGGTCATGCTGTCAGTTCGACTGAGAAACGTCCGGGCAATGGGTTGCTGGCGTCGGATATCGCGGGTCTTTATGTGCTCGACTCCGCCGCCGGCCGCTCGCCCCGGGTGGCTACCGGCCGGCCGCGAACGCCCGCGGCGAGGGGTCGAACTCGGCGAGTCGCGCCTCACAGCCCGGGCAGGACACCGCCACCACGGCCGCCGAGCCACAGCAGGAGGTCACCGTGTCCTCGGAGACGCTCGTGGCCGTCCCGCACACCGGACAGTGTTCGGCCAGCCCGCGGAGCCGCGCGGCAAGGTCGGCGCGCTCGACCCGGTCCAGCGCCTCCCAGCCGGTGCCGGCGAGGGTCAGCTCCGTCGCCAGGTCCGCGGCCAGGGCCGTCCGCGACGGCCAGCCGCCGACCCAGCGGCCGTCCACCTCGAGAGCCACCCCGCCCTCCTGCGGGCGGGTCACCGACACCGCCCCGGGGTCGACCGACAGCACCTCGCCGGCGGCCGCCCGGAGGGCGTCGCCGTCGGCCACGGCGGCGGCCCTGTCGCTCCACGCCGCGCGGAAGCCGTCGGCCAGCGTCGGCTCCCCGCCGGAGACCGCGCCGAGCGCCGCCAGCCGCTCGGTGGGGTCGCCCTCCGGGGGCGCGGCCGGTGACTTCCCGAACAGCGCCAGCACCCGCTCCGGCAGGTACCGCCGGGTCAGGGTGGGCGTCCCCGGGACGACGTACCCGCGGAGCCAGACGGCGCCGACACCCAGGACGGCGACGGCACCGCCGGCGAGGGGCGCGACCAGGCCGACTGCGAGCGCGCCGGCTGCGACGAACAGCAGGTTGACAGCCGTACACGGGAGACAGCGGTCGGCCCCGGTGTAGGCGGGCTGGCGGAGCCTGTCGACGGGCGAGCGGAGCACACCGCTGGAAGGGGCGGCCGTGACAAAACTGCTGTCTGCGTACCTGACAGTACCGCCCCGGACCGGCCAAGTGGCCTATATAGCCGTTCGCGCGCAGGAACGGCACTGTACGGCGACGTACGGCTCCGTAAACGTATCCATACAAATATATATCTTTTTCGATAATTTTATATATATCATGGCCGTCGATTACGTTGATGTCTGACGACCGCGGAAACAGCAAGCGGCGCGTGTTTCTGAAGGGTTCGGCGGCCGCCCTCGCGGCCGGGCTGGCCGGCTGTACCGGCCGCTCCGGCGACGGTGGTGACGGCGGCGACGGCGGCTCCGGTTCGGGCGATTCGACGCTGGCCGACGCCGGCAGTTTCGAGTTCGCCAGCCCGGGCTGGGAGGAGAACAACTACCTCGCGACCCCCCTGGTCGACGCCGACTACCAGCGCGGCAAGCGGGCGGACCTCCAGCGGATGGGCAACCGCGAGGTCGACGGCGTCCCCCACGGCGAGCCGGTCCAGCAGCCCCCCGAGGACGAGAGCGAACTGCTCGACCCGGACACCCTGATCTTCACCGAGAGCCCCAGCGAGGACGTCCAGGGCCGCTACGAGGAGGATTTCGAGGCGGTGTTCGACCGCATCCGCGAGGAGACCGGCAAGGAGGTGGAGTACAACCGCGTCCAGAGCTACGCCGCCTCCGTGGAGGCGATGCGCTCCGAGCGGGCCCACATCGCCAACTTCTCGACCGGGACCACGGCGTTCGCGGTGAACCTCGCGGGCGCGGTGCCGTTCGCGGTCGGCATCGCCTCCAGCGGCGCGTTCGGCTACCGGCTGTTCGCCACCACCCGCGCTGACGCCGACGACGTCCAGAGCGTCGAGGACTTCGCCCGCGACGACGTGACGATGGCCCACTCCGAGCCGGCCTCGAACTCCGGCCACCAGGCCCCCTCGGCGCTGTTCGACCAGAACTTCGACGTCACCCCGGGCGAGGACTACGAGATCAACTTCTCCGGCGGCCACTCCCAGACGACACGGGGAATCGCCGCCGGCGACTACGACGCCGGCCCCATCTGCTCGACCTGCATGGTCGACACCGTCGAGGGCGACAGCAGCCTCAGTTTCGACGACTTCAAGATCGTGTGGGCGTCGAACCCGTTCCCGAACGGCCCCATCGCCTACCGCTACAACCTCGCGCCGGACATCCGCGAGGGAATCCGCAAGGCGTGGCTTGACACCGACTTCTCGGGCACCGCCTACGCCGAGCGCACCGACTACACCCAGTTCGAGCCAATCACCTACCGCAAGCACTGGTTCGACATCATGGTGATCCAGCGGTACAACGAGGTCAGCTACACCGAGGGCTCGCTGAGCGAGTAATGCTCGAGGTATCCGGGCTGCGGAAAACCTACCCCACGGGCGACGAGGCGCTGAGGGGCGTCGACCTGTCGGTCGAGGGGAGCGAGACGGTGGCGATGATCGGCCCCAGCGGCGCCGGCAAGAGCACGTTCATCCGGTGTGTCAACCGGCTCACCGAGCCCACTGGCGGCACGGTCACGCTCGACGGGACCGAACTCACCGCGCTGGACGACGACGGACTCCGGTCGGCCCGGCGGGATATCGGGATGATCTTCCAGGAGTACAACCTGGTCGAGCGGCTCACCGTCATGGAGAACGTGCTCACCGGCCGGCTGGGCTACGTCTCGGCCTGGCGGGCGTTCCGGCGGAACTTCCCGCCCGAGGACATCGAGCGGGCGTTCGAGGTTCTCGAGCGGGTCGGGCTCGGCGGCATGGAGAACAAGCGCGCCGACGAGCTCTCCGGCGGCCAGCGACAGCGGGTCGGCATCGCCCGCGCGGTGATCCAGGAGCCGAAGATACTGCTGGTCGACGAGCCCACCTCCAGCCTGGACCCCGAGACCTCCGCGACGGTGATGAGCCTGCTGACGGACATCGCCGCCGAGCGGGAGGTGCCCGTGCTGATCAACATCCACCAGGTCGACCTCGCGACGGAGTACGCCGACCGGGTCGTCGGCCTCCACGACGGGGAACTGGTGTTCGAGGGCACCGCCGAACAGCTCGACGAGGAGGGGCTGGACACCGTCTACCGGGGCGTCGACCTCCCGGGGGCGACCGAGCCGGGCGCCGACGCCGGCGACACCGGCGTGTTCGGCAGCCCCGAGCGGTCGGTCGGAGGGGGGAGCTGACGTGGCAGCGGGCGAGCGCACCTGGCAGCGCCCCACCGTGTTCGGCCGGCGCGAGCTCAAGTGGGCAGTGTACGCCGCGGTGCTGGCCTTTTTCGCGTGGTCGACCTGGGGGCTCGGCATCGACCCCAACCGGATCGTCCAGGGGTTCGGCCGCGGGCTGACGCTGCTGGGTGACTTCTTCCCGCCCCAGGCAACCCCACAGCAGGCCCAACGCATCCTCGAGAAGATGATCGAGAGCGTCGCCATGGCGATGGTGTCGACGGTGACCGGCATCGCGCTGAGCCTCCCCATCGCGTTCATGGCCGCCGAGAACCTCTCGCCGCGGCCGCTGTACTACCTCAACCGCGGGTTCATCTCGGTGTCGCGGGCGTTCAACGCCATCATCATCGCCATCATCGCGGTGAAGGCGGTCGGGCTCGGCCCGCTGGCGGGGATCATCACGATCACGTTCAAGACGGTCGGCTTCTTCTCGAAGCTTCTGGCCGAGGACCTCGAGGACATCGACATGGGCAGTGTCGACGCCGTGCGCTCGACCGGGGCGTCTCCGCTACAGACGCTCGTGTACAGCGTCGTCCCACAGATCATCCCCCGGTTCGCGGGGCTGTCCGTGTACCGCTGGGACATCAACATCCGCACCTCCACCATCGTCGGTATCGTCGGCGCCGGCGGGATCGGCTCGGTCCTGTTGACGGCGTTCAACCGCTACTCCTACGGCTACGTGTCGGCGATACTGCTGGCGATCATCGCCGTCGTGCTCGTCGCCGAGGGGGTCAGCGCGCTCGTCCGGAGGCGCTACCAGTAATGGCCGCCGAGAAGGGCTGGGAGCGGTTCGACCGGCGCCGCCAGCTCGGCCGGTTTGTCGGCGGGCTGGTGGCGCTGATGGTGGTGGTGGCGTCCTGGCGGTTCCTCGACCTGGGGGTCACCAACCCCGGGACGATCCCCCGGGAGATCAACGACCTGCTGACCCGGATGTACCCGCCGGACCTGGCGTACACCCCGGAGATCGTCGGCCCGCTGATCGAGACCATCCACATCGCCGTGCTCGGCACGGTGGCGGCGCTGGTGATGGCGATCCCGGTGGCGCTGCTGGCCGCCGAGAACACCACCCCCAACAGGACCACCTACTGGCTGGGAAAGCTCATCGTCACCACCAGCCGGTCGGTGAACACCATCATCTGGGCGCTGATCTTCGTGGTCGTGTTCGGCGCCGGCCCGCTGGCCGGCACCGTCGCCATCGCCTTCCGATCGGTCGGCTTCCTCGGGAAGCTACTCGGCGAGGAGATCGAGGAGATCGAGTTCGGCCAGGTGGAGGCGGTCACCGCCGCGGGCGCCTCCTCGGTCCAGGTGCTGTTGTACGGCATCCTCCCGCAGGTGAAGCCGGCGCTGGTCGGGCTGGCGGTGTACCGCTGGGACATCAACGTGCGCGACTCCACCGTGCTGGGGTTCGTCGGCGCCGGCGGCATCGGCGTTGAGCTGTTCCGCGGGGTCAACTCCTTCGCCTGGCAGTCCGTGGCGATGGTCCTGCTCGCCATCCTCGCGGTCGTAATCCTCAGCGAGGGCATCTCCGCGTACACCCGGGCGAAGGTCCGCTAGATGCCCGCCGGCCCTGTTCTCCTGCTGGACATGGACGGCGTCGTCCTGGAGGGCCGGGGCGCCGACCCGGTCGTCCACGAGCGGGCGCTGGCGGACGCCATCGACGAGTACGGGATCGCAGTGCCCGAGCGCCACCGGTCGGCGCTGTCGAGCTACGAGTACACCGACGCGTTCGCCGCGGCCTGCCGGGCGGTCGGTGTCGATCCGGAGGGGTTCTACGCGGCCCGCGAGCGTCACAGCGCCCGCCGCATCGCCGACCGCGTCGAGCGGGAGGTCCGGGGGCTGTACCCGGACGCCGACGCGCTGTCGGAGCTGGACGACCGCTACCGGCTGGGGCTGGTGAGCAACAACTACCACCGCGTCGTCGAGACGGTCGTCGACCACCACGCGCTGGACGCGTTCACAGTCGTCCGGGGCCGCGACCCCGGCGTCGAGGGGTTCCGCCGGCGCAAGCCGGAGCCGTACTACCTGCTGGAGACGATGGAGCGGCTGGGCGCCGACGGCGGGCTGTACGTCGGCGACCGGGAGACGGACCTCGTGGCCGCCGGGCGGGCCGGTCTCGATGGGGTGTTTCTCCGGCGCGAGCACAACGCCGGCGTCGAGCCGGCGGTCGAGCCGGCCCGCCGCATCCGCTCGCTGGCCGACCTCGACGGCCCCGGACTGCCGTGAGGCGGCTGCCCGACCCGGAGACGACGGCCGCCCGGCTCCGTGAGCTGTCGACCGGAGAGCGGGCCGCGTTCGTCGCCAACCTGCTCGCGGCAGCGGGGTGGGACGTCGAGCGCGAGGGGCGCCTGCTCGTCGCGACCCGTGACGGCCGCCAGCGCCGCGTCGCCGTCGACACGGTGCCGCGGGGGACGGCTGTCGACGAGGTGGTGGTCGTCCCGGCGGGTGGCTGGCGGCCGTGGCCGCTGGACGGCGAGCGCCGCGCCCGGCGGCGGGCCCGCGAGGCCGGCGCGACGGTGCTGGAGCCGGCGGCGCTGTGTGAACGGCTCCGCTACGGCCTCGACCGGACGACCGCCCGCCACCTGGTGGCCGAGCATCTCGGTCCGGCAGCGCTCGACGGTTCCGACCCGGCCGAGACGGGGGGTGGTCTCTCACGGCGGGCCCGCGTGGCCGGGGTGGTGCTGGCTGCCGCCGCGGTGGTCGCGGTGGCCGGGAGCACGCTCCTCGGGGGGCCGCCGGCTGTTCCCGGTGCCGGGCCGGTGACGGCGACGGTGACCGCCGCCGACACGCCCGCGGGCGCCGCCGGGAGCCAGGACACGGAGGGACCACCCCCCGGGGTCGGTCCCGACCGGCTCGTCTCCGTCGACGCGCTCACCCGGGCCCACCTGCGGGCGATCGGCGCCCGCCCCGGGATGTCGATGAACGCCACGTTCGCGGGGCCGCGCTCTCTCACCGGCTTCGACACGTTCCGGTCCGGGTTCGACGCCGACGACCGGGTGACCGTCCGGGTGCGCGTCGAGTCGGCGTCGCGCTACCTAATCTGCCGGGAGATCCGCTTCCCTGGCGGACTGGTCGAGGCGACCAACGCCAGCCTGGAGCGGTTCGCCGACGGGGAGGCGGAGTACCGGTCCGTGAGCAACGCCGCCGGTCGGCGGTACAGCCGCCGGCCGCTGTCGTCGGTCCGGGGTGGGGCGGCGGAGGTGGCCGGCTGGACGCGGACGGTGTTCCCCCGCTACCTCGACACGACCCGGAGCAATGTCGTGGACGCGGGAGGGGACTACCGCGTGGTCGCAACGGGGGAGCCCCGCCGCCTGAGCCACGACACCCGGAGCTACCGCGCGGTCGCGGTCGTCGCGCCGGAGGGGTTCGTCCGCCGGCTAGCCGTCGAGTACGTCCACCCCCGGACCGGGACGACCGTGCGGGTGACTGTCCGGTACGGCCGGGAGCCGGCCGCGGTAGCGGCGCCGGAGTGGTACGGCACGGCCAGAAACCGGACGACGGGCGAGCCCTCGCTCCACCCGTCGGTGGCTACTCCTCGATCGTCTCCCGGCGGATGGCGGCCCGCCGGCCCGGGATGAGGTCCAGGTCCGGGTCCACGTCCCCGAGCACGAGCAGCGCGTAGTACCGCAGGTACGTGACTACCGGCACCTGGGCCAGCGCCGCGAACGCGATCACCGACAGCGCGAACAGCACGCCGACGACCACGAGTACGCCGACACCCAGCGGCGGCACCGCCTCGAGGAGCAACACGCCGACGGCGGCCAGCAGGCCGAACGGGATCAACAGCAGCAACACGCCGACGGCGACGGCGATACCGGCGAGCAGACCGCCGACGATCGAGAGGACGAACCCCGCGACCGCGTAGGCGAGATACTGCCAGGGGTTGGGCGGGATAGTCGCCCACAGCCGCCGCCAGCCCGCGAGCACGCCGCAGTCCTCCAGCACCATCACCGGGACGACGAACACGGTGGTGAACCCGTCGACGAGGCCGACGACGACACCGAGCACGAGCGCCACCGGCAGCAACAACAGCAACACGACGGCCGCGAGCCCGCCCAGCGGCTCGCCCGGACCGGGGCCGCCGAGCAGCAGGGGGGCGAAAAACAGCGCCGCCAGGACGGCGAGGCTGCCGACCACGAGCAGGCCCAGCACCAGCCGGAAGCCGAACAGCCGGAGCCCCTGGCGCCAGCGCTCCCCCCAGTAGCGGCGGACCCGCACCTCCTCGCGGCGCAGCGACTCGACGAACACGAACTCCATCACCGACCCCACGAGCAGGAAGACGAGGCCGACGGCGACCCCGAGCACGACCAGCGCGGCGATGATCGCCAGCACGTTGCCGGGGAGCACCGGTGCCGGGAAGCCGTTCGCGGGCGGGCGGCCGGGGGCGACCTGGCCGGCGGGGAGGTTGAACTGGAAGGCGTTGAGGTTGGCGCCGGTGGTGCCGAGAAAGAGGACCACGAGCGCGAGCCGCACCCACCGCGAGCGGTCGAACGGGAACAGGAACGCCCTGGTGGCGTCCAGCGCGTCGTCGAGGTCCTCCAGCGCGTAGAGGGGCATGTGCCCCGCTACCACGACTGGCAACAAAACCGTACAGTTTGGCACGTACAGGGGTTCAAACCTTGGAGAACCCGTTCACTCCGCCGTACCGGGGGACGGCCGGGCGCCGAGGTATAGCAGGCAGGCGGCGCCGACCAGCAGGCGGAACCAGTAGGAGCCGAGCCGGAACAGCAGGGTGGCGACGGAGGCGGCGCCGACGCTCACCCCGGACAGCAGCGCCAGCAACAGCGCCTGGCTCGGCTCAACGCTCCCGAGGCCGCCCGGCAGCAGCGACAGCCCCTCGGCGGCGCCCCCCACGGGGACGACGAACAGCGCGACGAACGGCGAGACCGGGAGGGCCAGCGCCGCGACCGTCGCGTAGAGGGCGAGACCGTGGGCCAGCCAGCCGAGCGTGCTCCAGGCGAGCGCGACGGCCAGCCGCCGGGGCTCGCGGGCCAGCGCCGCGAGCACCTCGAACAGCCGGTCGAGCCGGCGCTCCACGCCCTCGGGTGCCAGTGTAGCCCGGACACGGGGGGAGAGCCGGCCGACGGTGGCCCGGCCGGCAGCCGCGAGCGCGAGGGTCGGCCCCCGCACGAGCACCGGCGCGCGGACGGCGGCGACGACCACCAGCGCGACAGCGACGGTGAGCACCGCGAGGCCGCCGACCAGCGCCGCGGGCACCCGCCCGGCGCCCCCGGTGAGGACCAGCCCCGCGAGGCCGGCGCTCGCGACGGCGACCGAGCCGACCCAGGAGGCCACCTCCGCGACGGCCGCGGCCGCGAGGCTCTCCTCGCCGTCGGCCGTGGTGGCGGCGGTCACGACGGAGGCGACCAGCGGCGGCCCACTGACGGAGCCGCCGGGGACCACCCCCCGGAGCGCCATCCCGCCGAGGAACGCCAGCCGGAACC
>Ga0207797_1003327_pt1 | contig 10762 bp, 10 predicted proteins | sample PRCRCaboRojoPR_6_FD_187275 | JGI IMG/M metagenome (GOLD analysis project Ga0207797, IMG submission 187275) | Marine sediment microbial community from Cabo Rojo, Puerto Rico - PR CR 10% Liquid 1 (SPAdes) | ecosystem: Environmental > Aquatic > Marine > Coastal > Sediment | place: Cabo Rojo, Puerto... | reverse complement strand
CGACTGACCGGGTTCGCAGCCGAGCGTCGCTGCGACGTCGTTCACGTGACTGATGGACCCTCGTCGGTACATGTCCTTCCCGTCGCCGATACGGGCGCTCCGGTAATCGACCGTCGCTGCCGGGACGCCCTGTTCGGCGAGCATCCCGAGCGAGGCGACACCGGCCTCGTCCATCCCGACGCCGGCGTCGTTGAGGATTACTCCTCGGACGCCCGCTTCCAGCGCGAGTTGGCCCGGGTACGCGCCGCCGTGACTGCCGGCGACGACGACCTCGTCCCGGTTCGTCTCGTCGACACTCGTTATCGTGTCGAGGATCGTCGGCATGTCACACCCACAGGAAGCGAACGGCATTACCGTTTCTCCGGCTACTCGCGGGAGCGGGAATTCGAGGCGTCCCGTGTCAGCCGACCTCGAACCCGCACGGGAGTCCCGATACCCCTCCAACCGTCACGAAGGGTACCGAGAACGCCGAGCAGGACACCCCGGTGAACGACCGGCGCGTTGGACCGAGGAGGTGATCCGCCCTTCAGCGTACGGACCTCTCCGGTCGTCGGCGGTAGGTCGGCGTCGATCACGTTGTTGATCGGTGGTTCGGCGCGTTCGACCGCCGATCACGCCTCCGGATCAGGACCGAGTCCGTACCGTTCGCCGACCAGCGTCGTCGAGCGTCGGAGATCGATGCCCTGAGTCACCTCGTTCGGGAACGACTCGGCGACGTCCTCGATAGTCCACCCCCCGGTACGGTACGCGAGGCGGCGCATCTCCGGATCGGAGACGAACCCGATCTCCTCGCCGCCGGCACGGAGCGTGCACCCGGTGACGTCGGTGGCAGCGGTGCTCATGAGGTAGCCGACCATCGGCGCGACCCGTTTCGGGGCCAGTTCCGTCTCGAAGGGATGTTCGGAGAGTTCGCTCGACATCCGGGTTGTCGCGCTCGGGAACAGGGCGTTGACGCGGACGTCCTCCGGGTAGAGTTCGTTGGCCGCCGTCCGCATCAGGCCGAGAACGCCGGCCTTGGCTGCGGAGTAGTTGGCGTATGCGTGGTGACCGAGTGCAGACTGGCTCGAGACACACAGGAACGACCGCTGCCGGTCGAGTTCGGCGTCGGTCCACCGGGAAGCCGCGGCCTTCAACAGCGCGAAGTGCCCCCGCATGTGGACCCGAACGACCGCATCCCACTGCTCTGCGGTCATCTCGTGGAGGGGGGCCGGACGGGTGATCCCGGCGAAGTTGGCGACGCCGTCGATACGACCGTGTGCCTCGGCGGCGTCGGACATAAGCGACTTCGCATAGTCGAGGTCCGTGACATCACCGACGTGTGCGGTCGCCTCGCCGCCGGTCTCTTCGATTGCCGCCACGGTCTCAGCCACCGGCTCGCGGTCCTCACCCTCACCTCGGAGGGAGGCTCCGAGGTCGTTCACGACGATAGTCGCCCCCTCGTCGGCCAGTTCCGTTGCTACACCTCGTCCGATCCCTCGACCGGCACCCGCCAGTACGAGGACGGTATCTTCTAGCACACGGTCGGCTTCCGGGGTAGGAACGTAAGTAAGTTGGTCCTGCTGGCCGGGGCCGCCGACCCTGGCATCGGTCGCGACCGGCCTAATCGGCGCGAATTCGCGCGAACCTCTCGGTCGCTTTGGCACCCCGTATGCCCTCGATCATGTCGCAGGGGTGTGACATGCCAAATTATACGTAACGCGAAAAAATGTCTCTCGGTGGATGTCAAGCGAATCACGACGAACCGGCGGTCACTACGTCGGCGGAGCGTGGCAGGAGCCGTCGGGTACCGAGAGTACCGAAGTTCGAAACCCCGCGACCGAGGAGGTCATCGCGGATGTCCCGAGCGCCACGTCCGAGGAGGTCGAACGGGCCGTAGCTACGGCGAACGAGGCCCAGTACGGCTGGGGACGACGCCCGGCCAAGGAGCGGGGCGATTTCGTCCGGGAAGTGGCTGATCTGATGCTCGAACACCGAGACGAACTCGCGACGCTTCTCGTGGAGGAGGTCGGGAAGCCGCGGGCAGCTGCCGAGGGGGAGATCGAGGCCTCGGCCGATCTGGCGGAGTACAACGCCGAGTGGGACCGGCGCATCGAGGGGGACATCCTCCCGGGGGACAGCCGCGACGAGAGCATCCACCTACAGCGCCAGCCGATCGGGACAGTCGCGGGCATCATCCCCTGGAACTACCCGATCGCGGTGTTCGTCCGCAAGTTCGCACCTGCGCTGGTGGCGGGCAACGCGCTCGTTGCGAAGCCGAGCGAGGTGACTCCGCTGGCCACACTCCGTCTCGTTGAACTCATCGACGAGCACCTCGACGTCCCGGAGGGTGTCCTCAATGTCGTAACCGGCGGCGGCGCGACGGGCGCGGCACTCGTCGCCGCCGGGGTCGACATGGTCTCCATGACGGGGAACGTCGAGACCGGCAAGGAGATCATGCGACAGGCCGCCGACAACCTCACGAGGGTGTCCCTGGAGCTCGGGGGGAAAGCGCCAGCCATCGTCTGGAAGGACGCCGATCTCGACCGGGCCGTCGAGGACGTCCTGACGGCCCGTATCACCAACACCGGCCAGGTATGCACGTGCGCCGAGCGCGTATACGTCCACTCGGACGTCGCCGAGGAGTTCCGCGACCGGTACGTCGAGGCCGCCAGGGAGGTGACCCTCGGCGACCCGAACGAGAACCCGGATATGGGCCCGCAGGTCGGCGAGGCGGAACGCGACAAGACCGAACGCGCCGTCTCCCGCGCCAGGGAGGAGGGTGCGGAGGTCCTGCTCGGGGGCGGCCGGCCCGAGGGCGAGGAGTTCTCCAAGGGCTACTGGTTCGAACCGACAGTAGTGACAGACGTAGACCAGGAGATGGACATCATCCAGCAGGAGGTGTTCGGCCCTGTCACCCCGATCATGTCTGTCGACACGCTCGAGGAGGCCATTGAGTACGCCAACGACTCCCGGTACGGCCTGTCGGCGTACGTCTTCACCGACGACTACCGGACGGCGATGCGGGCCTCGGAGGATCTGGAGTTCGGCGAGACGTACATCAACCGTACTCTCGGCGAGTCCTGGCAGGGCCACCACATCGGCTGGAACGAATCCGGACTCGGTGGTGAAGACGGGAAGTACGGCTTCCTGAAATACACACAACTGAAGACGGTCTACCACAACTACTCATGAGCGGACCGGCGGTGAAGCGAGCGACGATTACACTCGACACACACATCCAATGATCGGAACATCCCACCACTACGGCGTGACGGTATCGGACATGGACGAAGCCCTGGGGTTCTACCGGGACACCCTCGGCATGGAGACGGACGCGGAGCTCTCCTTCGCCAGCGAGGAGTTCAGCAAGTTCGTCGGCGTGGAGAATGCCGACGTCGACATCGTCTTCCTCGATGCCGGCGGCTTCGCGGTGGAACTGTTGGAGTACAACCACCCACCGGGTGGGGACGCGAACGAAGGCGTTTCCAACAACGACGTCGGCGCCGCCCACCTGTGTCTGGAGGTGGACGACATTGACGAGGTTTACGACGACCTCTCGGGAGAGACCGAGTTCATCAACCCCCCACAGACGCTTGAGAACGGCGCCCAGGTCGCCTACATGTACGACCCTGACGGGAACGTCGTCGAACTGCTCGAAGAGTGAGGCGATCGTCCGACCCGGGCTCCAGATGGCGTAGGAGCCCTCCGGCGGCCGTGAGACAGGACGGTCCGTCGCGAGAGGAGTGAGGCGTACCTCCACAGAGTGTAGCGTCCTCGATCAGGCCGTGTTCGAGGTCCGCGACCCCGCTGAAGTGATAGTGATCTGCAAGAAACACTGGACCGCCCCCGGGTGAGACGCGCCGGATAGGCCCCCGAGTTCCCGACCAAAGATCACTGAACAGGGGCCTCGAAAACGAGCCGGGGGATTTACAACCGGTTGGCCAGGGGGATTGAGTGAATCAATGCTCAACTTACCGTCGAAGCTGCACGAGCGGGACGAGCCGATCCGGGTAGGCGTTATCGGCGCCGGTCTGTTCGGGACGAAACTCGTCGACCAGATCGAGCGGGCACCAGGGATGCGGACTTCCGCGATCGCCGACATCGACGCCGACCAAGCGATGGACACATTCAGGGAGGCAGGCGTCGACCTGGAGGAGGTTACCGAGGTCGGCGACGTGGACGGCCTGGAGGGCGCTATAGCTGGAGAAGGGCGGGCGTTCGTCCCGGACGGTCTCTTGGTCGCGCGCAGTAACGTCGACGTCGTGGTAGAGGCGACCGGCATCCCGGAGGTCGGTGCACGCCATGCCTACACTGCGATCACCGAGGGCACACACGTCGTGATGGTGACCGTCGAGGCGGACACGGTCGTCGGTCCGACGCTGGCGAAGTTGGCCGACAACGCAGGCGTCACGTACTCGATGGCCTACGGCGATCAACCCGCACTCATCACGGAGATGTACGACTGGGCGCAGGTCGTCGGACTCGATGTCGTGGCTGCGGGGAAGGGGAACCCGTTCCTTGAGGAGTACCGGTACGGCACGCCGGACGACGTCTTCGAGCGATTCGGATTCGACCCGGAGTTCGTCGAGGAGCACAATCTCAACCCTCGGATGTACAATTCGTTTCTCGACGGGACCAAGGTGGCCGTCGAGATGTGCGCTGTCGCCAACGCGACAGGTTTGGAGCCGGACGTCGAGGGGATGCACCTGCCAGGTGTGAGCGTGCCGGAGATCCCCGACACGCTCCGACCGGAGGAGGATGGCGGTATCCTGAACGGGTCAGGGGCCGTCGATACCGTGAGCTCACTCCGGCCGGACGGGACGGAGATCGACGACGACATCTCGTACGGGGTCTGGATCGTCACCACCACACCGAACGAGCGGGTCCAGGAGTATCTCGAGCAGAACAGCGGCTCCGGACTGTACGTCAGTGACGACGGGAAGTACCAGGTGTTCCACAGACCCTACCACCTCCCGGGAGTTGAGACGGGTGTAAGCATCGCCAGCGCGGCCATCCGCAATGAGCCGACCGGTGTGCCGAGCCAACGGGTTGCCGAGGTGGTCGGCTGTGTGAAGCGCGACCTCGAGCCCGGCGACGAGCTGGATGGTGGCGGTGGCTACACCGTGTACGGCTTCCTCGAGGATGCCGAGACGGCCTCCGAGCGAGATCACGTCCCCTTCGAGCTGCTCAAGGGTGCCGAGGTCGTTTCGCCCGTCGAGAAGGACGAAATCATCTGCTACGAGGACGTGAGCCTCGACACCGACTCGTTCATCTATCGGCTTCGGCAGCTTCAGGACTCGGCGTGACCTCCTCGCCGTAACCAGCCCAGTGGGTCAGTGACTCCTCTCCGATTCGGTCAACGGGGGTGACACGAACTCCCCGTCAGTGAGCGCTATCGGTGTCGGTTCTTCGAGGAGACGGAGGTCGTCGCGTTCACGAGCCCGCTCGACGAGAATCCGGGAAGCGTAGAGGCAGTGGAGGTGCATGGTATCCGCGGCCCGGAGGACACGAACGGTGTCAGCGTCGACGACGACGGTGGTCGAGAGCGTCGCCACGAGACCGGCACGATCGGTCTCGACCACCGGCGGTAGCCGGACGCCCCGGATGGTACTCGTCGTCAGGGCGTTGATGAGGGTCGCCGAGGCGTCCAGGTCGGCGACGACGTCCTCGTGGATGACATCGGCCAACAAGTGGACCCGTTCGTTAATAACGTCCACTCTCGGTTCGGCGGTATCGATTCAAAGACGGTGCGGACGGTGCCTCGGTCGTTACGCAATCATCTGCGCGATCAAGAGAATTCACGCACGGATCGACTACGCTTGGCGACTGTCTCCGCCCGTCGTTGAGGCGGTCTCGTCGACATCCTCGGACGTTTCGGACTTCTCGAACTATCGGACGGGGGCCGGACCACAGACGTCCCCTACCACCGACCGCGAGGAATGGTCGCTACCACGTCAGGCCATCGTATGTGATGCCATCGCGTCGTTCGACGATGCGTCGCCCGTCGACGACGACCGGTGTGGCCATCGCGTCGAACTCTTCGTCGAGAACAGCGAACTCGTCCCAGCCCGTCACGACGAGTGCGGCGTGGGCACCGTCGAGAGCGGTTGCAGCCGAGTCAGCGTAGGTTACGTCCGGGAAACGCTCACGCATGTTCTCCGCGGCGACGGGGTCGTAGCCGGCGACGTCGGCACCACGGTCGTGGAGGGCCTCGATGAGCGGTATCGCTCTGGAGTGGCGGATGTCGTCGGTGCCGGGCTTGAACGCGAGGCCGAGAACGGCTACGCGATTTCCACCGAGCTCGACGTGCCGCTCGGCGAGGTCGAGCATCCGGCTCGGCTGGTTGTCGTTCACCTCGACGACTGCTTTGAGTAGCGACGGGTCGTAGCCGGCATCCTCCGCAGCGGCTATGAGTGCTGCCGTGTCCTTTGGAAAGCAGCTGCCACCCCAACCGACCCCGGAGCGGAGGAATTTCGCGCCGATGCGGTCGTCGAGGCCGATCGCCTCCGCGACCTCGTAGGCATCGACGTCGTACTCTTTGCAGATGTTCCCGAGTTCGTTGATGAGACTGATCTTCGACGCGAGGAACGTGTTGTTCGCGTACTTGATCATCTCCGCCTCGCGGATACCCGTGTTGACGAGTGTTGCCTTCGAATTCGCCTGTGCGATCAGCGGTTCGAAGACCGCCGCGAGTGTCTCGCGGGCGTGCTCGGAGTCAGTACCGACGACGAGCTTGTCCGGGTTGAGGTAGTCCTCGACTGCGGTGCCCTCACGCTGGAACTCGGGATTCATCGCGATGTGGACGTTCTCGCCGGCGCCGGCTCGTCGCATCGCGGGTGCGAGTCGTGTTTCCGTTGCCCCGGGAACGACGGTGCTTTTGACGACCACGACGTGTGGGTCGGATTTCGTCGCGAGCGCCTCTCCGATGGATTCCATCCCCCTGTGATGATCGAGAGGTCGTTGCTCCCGTCCTCGTTGGCCGGGGTCGGCAGGGCAACGAACGTGAGGTCAGTTGCCACGATGGCGTCGTAGTCGGTCGTCGCGTGGAGTCGCTGTCCACCGTGTTTCGCGAGCCGTTCGTCGAGACCGGGTTCGTGAATCGGTGCTTCGCCGGCGTTGATACTGTCGACGGTACTCTGGTCGATGTCGATGTTCGTGATGTTGTGACCGAGGTCGGCGAGACAGGCAGCGACAGTCGTCCCGACGTACCCGCTGCCGACGACACTGATCTCCATGACCGACCTCTCGATGAGGGAACGTATCAGGATTTGGGTCTGTAGTTTCGCTCGACGCGACGGCCGCGACTGCGTTATCTTGGTAGAAAGCGAAGAGACTGAATGTCGTGTCTTCGGAACTCCGTCTCTTCACACGTCTTGCGGTGGCTAAGGCTACATCAGCTGTCTCGAATCCCGACGAATCCGCCGACCCCGAAAGGGGTCGCGGGTTCGCCGAGTGGGCGATGCTCACACACACTGGACCGATACCCTCCGACCGGCTCAGACGAGGTGTCGAATGAGGCTCACGCTGAAGAGGAGCAGTTCGAGGTAGGCGATCAGGAGGACGAAGTTCCGTTTCGGCGCGTCCTCCTTCAACCCCGGGACCCACCGGACGATGGTCTTCCCGACGCGACCGACCGATAGAGCCGGCAGACGGTCGGTCACGGCCGACACGTCGATCATCACGATTTCACCTTGAGGGAGGAGATCACGGGATCACCCAGCGCCGCCGTCGTGTTCGACGAGGTCGGCGTCGGTGTCGCAGTTGGGGCCGGCGTAGGGGTCGCGGTCGGTGCGGGTGTCGGTGTGGGCGTTGGCGCAGGCGTCGCGGTCGGTGTCGACGTGGGCGTCGCGGTCGGTGTCGACGTGGGCGTCGCGGTCGGTGTCGACGTGGGCGTCGGTGTCGGCGTCGCGGTGGCGTTCGTCGACGTGGTCCTTGGCGTGGGCGTCTTGGTGGCTGTTGTGGTGGTGCTCGTCGGTGTGGACGTCGGCGTTGTGGTAGTGTTTGTGGACGCCGTAGTGGTGTTTGTGGACGCCGTAGTGGTGTTTGTGGACGCCGTAGTGGTGTTTGTGGACGAGGGGGTCGGGGTGATCTCGGCGACGGAGACGTTCCCGGTCGCGTTCTCGGCGTCGACGAGGACGCCGTACGTGTAGTAGCCGCCGGCGCCACCGGCGACCCCGACGATGACCAGCACCGCGACGACGAACAGCGAGGCGTGTCTGTAGTTCATGAGTCTCCCTCCGAGCGCGTGTCTACCTGCGAGCTCTCCTCGTCCCCGTCGTCGTTCGGCCGGAGGGCCCGGTACAGCGCTGCCGGCGGCGCGACGACGATGTACCCCAGGAAGCCTAACGCCCGGATCGGGAATTCGAGGACCCACCCGAGGGTTTCGACGAATTCGGACTGACCGGTGGTCGTCCCACCGTCCGTCTCCATGGCCCCGTCGAGTATCGGGGGGTCATCCTCCGTCGAGCCGTTCTCTTCGGCAGGGTGCTCGCCGGGATCGAGGTGACCATCAGCGTCGTCCACCCGCCGTATCGCCGGGACGACCTCCGTCTCCCGTGTCGCGTCCCCTGGCGTGGCCGACTCGTCCCCGTTCCGGGTCAGCCCGGTCGCCTCCTCGACGTCTTCGCTTTCATCGGCTTCCCCGTCCTTTTCGACTCCTTCGGTCTTCTCGACTTCCTCGACCGGCGAGTCCGAAGCCGCCGAGTCCCCCAATCCCGGCGAGTCCGCTGCAGTCGTCGATTCCCGGCTCTCCGTCCCGGTTGCGTCCGTTGACTCGTCCGCGTCCGTCCCCATCGGGTCCGACGTCCGCCCCGTCGCCGACATTCGGTCCACTCCTTCGGGATGGCCAGAACGGCTCGAACCGTTGGTCCGTTCCGTCACGTCCTCGCCTTCGGAGAAGGTCACCCAACCGGACTCCTCCTCCCAGTTCGAGGAGGGTCTGTTCCCGCCCGTGCCGTCGTCGTACCGGAACAGCATCCCGTCGTCGACGAGGACGTACATCCCCACGTCGGTGTCGTGGACGACCCAGGTGCCCTTCTCGATGGCCATCCCCACGAGCGCCTCCCGGGAGTCGACCGACACCTCGACGTGCGAGCCGTCCCCGAGGGTGTTCTCGACACGCCCGGTCACGACCGGGTTGCGGTGGCTCCTCTCCTCGACGACCGGCTCGACCGTCGTCAGGGCGGTCGAGGTCGCCCGCTCCGCTCCGCGGGCGTGCGCGGCCTCGCTCCCCGACCGTCCGGCGCTACCGGCCTCGGGGTCGGCCGGTCGGGCCGCCTCGGCGGTGGTCCCCGTTCCCGTCTCCGTCGCGGTCCCGCCCCACCTGATCCGCAGGTAGAGGAGCCCGGAGAGGATGGTCAGCCCGACCGAGGCGAAGAACGCGGTGAGGATCCACGCCGTCTGGAGCCGGAACGCGAGGTAGCCGGCCGCCGCCGAGATCGGAACGAGCCCGAGGGTGATCCAGCCCATCTGCGTCCGTCCGAGCGAGACCGTCGACGGGCCGTCGTCGTCCTCGTCCGCCTCGCTCTCGACGGCGGGTTCGGCCGCCCCCGCCGGGGGCGACCGCTCGGGTTCGGACTCCTCCGCGGACTCGTCGTCCGCCATCAAGAGGTTCCAGATCTCCGAGAGCACCAGCAGCCCGATGGGGAGCAGGACGAGGAGGACGAACCCCTGGGTGGTGTTGGCGAAGTTGACGACGTGACCGATCAGCGGGAGGACGAGGATCACCTCGCCGATGACCTGGTCCGGCCCGATGAGCTGCTGGTCGGCGTCCTCGTTCGCGTCGCCCTTCGTCCGGAAGGCGACCTGTCCGTTCTCTTCAGTGACGTTGACGACGCGGTGGGTGACCGGCTCCTCGCTCCCCGTCGTGAACGTGATGATGTCCTGCTCCTCGATGGTCGCGGGGTTCACACCATCGACGATGACGACGTCGCCGGGCTGGATGATCGGCTCGGGCTCGGCGTTCATGCTCCCGCTGAGCACCACGAAGCTCTCCTCGGCCCCGATGACGGCCGGCATGCCCGTCACGACGAACGGCGCGACCACGACGACGAGGAGGACCACGGCGAGTACTCGCAGGGCGGTCCGTCCCGAACTCGCGACTGATCCGTCACTCATGATTGCCCCCAGGGGTTACTCGTGTTCGCGTCGACGTCGGCACGGTACTGGACGGCCGCGAACCGCAGCGTGAACTCGACCGACTGCTCCGAGAGGACGGGGTCGCGGGGGAGCGACCACGACAGCTCGAGACACCGCTCCTCGGTCTCGCCGAACGCCCTGTCGTCGGGACCGTTCACGCCGAGGAGCATCCCGCCATCGGCGAACCCGTCGAGGAGGTCTTGCAGTTGCCAGTCCTCTACCGGACCATCGGTGGAATGCTCCACCGGGTTTCCGTTCCCGTAGGTCAGCGTCACCTGGAGTTTCTCCCCGAGCGGACTGCTCACCGACGACGGCACCGTCTTGAGCCACAGCCAGGCCGGCCCGCCCGAGAGGCCGGGACAGAACGTCGTCCCACCCTCCGCCGGCGGATCGACGTTCGCGAACGCGAACGAGACGCTGTCGGCCTCGGCGGTACAGGCACCGTCCGAGTTCGGACAGGTGAGCTCGAGGTCGAGGTGGTTCCCCTGGTAGGGGTTCCCGAGGGCCGACCCCGGGACGACCTCGGTGTCCCGGAGGAACGCACGGGTCCCCGCACCGCCGATCAGGCCGATGCCGGCCGACCCCGCGACGCCGGCGAGGATCCGCCGGCGGGTCAGTCGCTTCCCGCCCGCGTCGTCGCTCACGA
>Ga0207797_1003326_pt1 | contig 10762 bp, 9 predicted proteins | sample PRCRCaboRojoPR_6_FD_187275 | JGI IMG/M metagenome (GOLD analysis project Ga0207797, IMG submission 187275) | Marine sediment microbial community from Cabo Rojo, Puerto Rico - PR CR 10% Liquid 1 (SPAdes) | ecosystem: Environmental > Aquatic > Marine > Coastal > Sediment | place: Cabo Rojo, Puerto... | reverse complement strand
TGGTCGGCTTCGGCGCTCGGTACGCCGGCGGCTGCACGTCGGGGCACGCCATCACGGGACTGGCCACGCTGCAGGTCCCCTCGCTCATCGCCGTGGTCGGCTTCTTCATCGGTGGCCTCTTCACGACCTACGTTCTCCTCCCTCTCCTCCTGTAGCCGCCCCCCCTCTGACACGGCAGCCTGCATCCGTTTCCTTCTCACGGTTTTTTGATCCGACATGCCTTCGACGACCGAACGTACGTCTCCTTCGACGTCTCCGGCCCTGCGCGTGGCCGACGCGCTCATTTACCTGGGGCTGGGGACGGTCTTCGGAATCATCCTCATCCAGAGCGAAGTCGTCTCCTGGTTTCGCATCCAAGAGATGTTCCGGTTCCAGGCCTTCCACATGTACGGCATCATCGGAACGGCCGTCGTCGTGGCGGGGCTCTCGATCGCTGCGCTGCGCCGGATGAATGCGACGACCATCCGCGGTGAGCCCATCGTGATTTCCGACAAGCCGTTTGAGCGCGGCGTCAACCAGATCGTGGGCGGCACCATCTTTGGCCTCGGCTGGGGACTGCTGGGCGCCTGCCCCGGTCCGATTTACGCGCTGATCGGCGCCGGCATCCTGCCCGTGGCGGTCGGTCTCTTCGGGGCCCTCGCCGGTGCCTGGGCCTACGGTCAGTTGAAACCCCACCTGCCGCACTAACCCGGACTCCGGCGCCCTGTGCGCCCCGCATGAGGATTTGACGGAGCCCTTGCTCCTGGAACGTGCACCCGCTTGTTTGTCGCTCCGCGTTTGTTTCGGAGTGCCCCCTGTCCCATGCGTCGCTTTTGCCTCCCCGTGGTGCCCCTGCTCCTGCTCGCGCTCCTGCTCGCCACGGCGCCGGCCCACGCGCAGTCCCGCGATTCTGCCCTCGTGTCGCTGCTTCGCGGGACGGAATTGGGCATCGGTGCGCTGCTACAGACCGACCTGGACGCCGGGTCGGCCGTGGTCAACAACGGGTTTACCCTCCGCGTGGCTCGCCTCCGCCTGAAAGGCGCCGTCCGCCCCGTCCGGTTCTTCGTCCAGACGGACTTTTCAGACACGCGCTCCATCCTGGACATGCGCGTTCGGCTCCCGATTGCCGAAGGGACGAGCGTGGCCGCCGGGCTCTACAAGGCACCCTTCAGCCGCGAGCTGCTGACTTTCCGCGGCGCTATCCTCATGGCCGAGCGGGCGCGGGCCGTCAACGATCTGGCCCCGGCCCGGCAACTGGGCGCCAACCTTTCCACCGACCTCGGAGCCGGGGTGACGCTGGACGTGGGGGTCTACAACGGCACGGGCGGGGTGGCGCGCAACGACAACGACCACTTCCTGTACGTCGGCCGTCTCGCAGGCTCGGTGCCACTGGAAAATGGCGTCTTGGAATACGGCGCCAATGCCGGGATCAGCGAGGACGATGCCGTTGATCTCGGGCGGGCAGCCCGGGCGTTCGACGGAACGCGATTGCTCCTGGGGGTCGATGCGGAACTCCGCACGGGTCGCTGGCTGCTTTCTGGCGAACTGGTGTCGGCCCGGCTGGATGCCGACCCTGGCACGGTGCGCTGGCCGACCGGTGGACACCTCACCGGCGGCGTCGTGCTAAACGAGCAGCATGAGATTCGCCTCCGGCTGGACAGCTACGACCCCGACCGTGACGGCTCGTCTTTCGAGGATCTCTGGACCGTGGGCTACGCGTTCCTTGCCTCTTCTTCGGTTGAGGGAGTTGTCAATTACACCCTTCCGGCCAACGACCTCGACGAGGGGCGGCTCAAGCTGCGCCTGCAGGTCGCAATCAACTGACGCAATCACCTGACGCAATCAGCGGAACGGTCACGGGACATCGGTTGCGCGGGGCAGCACGAGGGTTACCGCCGTGCCTTCTCCCTTCGCGCTCTCAATCTCCAGGCCTCCGCCCTGGTGCTCCAGAAGGCGCTTCGAAACCGTCAGCCCGAGGCCACAGCCCTGGTGCGAGCGGGTGTGGCCTTCGCTCTCCTGGGCAAACGGTTCCAGCATCCGGTCGATCGCATCCGCCTCGATGCCCGTGCCGGTGTCGGCGATGGTGACGGATACGGTCGCCGCGTCGGCCGCTCCACGGACGGTGATTTGTCCTTCCGAGGTGAACTTTACTGCATTGCCCATCAGGTGCTTCACGACGCGCCCCAGCAGCTCCGAATCGACCCGTACATACACGCACTCGTCCGGCAGGTCGAAGGTCACCGACAGCCCCTTTTCCCGGGCCTCGTCGACAAACGGACGGGCGTTGTCCCGAAGAAGCCCCTGCAGTGCGCACAGATCGCGGTGCACCTCCAGGGCTCCGCCTTCGAGTTGCGCCAGGTCGAGGAGCGCATCGAGCATGAGCCGGAGGCGACGGCCACTGCGGTCAATGAGGTCCACGAACCGCTGGTACTTTTCCGGAACGCCTTCCCGAAGGACGGACGTGAAGCCGAGAATGGTGGTCAGGGGCGTGCGCACCTCGTGGGTCAGGTTGGTCATCAACGCGGAACGGACGGGCGAATCTTCGTCGGTGTGCGCGCGCACCTGATCGGCCAGTTCGCGGACGTCGATAAGGCTGACCAGCGCCCCCACCTCACCATCCAACTCGATACGGCGGGCACTGGCGAGAAAGGGGTGGCATCCGGCCCCGCTCCTGCGCAGTTGAAACTCGCGGACCTGGATCTCCCCTTCAACGAGGAGCTCGCGAGCCAGGTCGCCCCAGTCTGCCTGTTCGACGTGCAGGCCGAGCTCATCCAGCGTTTGCCCCACGACCTCGGAGGGCACCAGCCCGTTTTGCTCCGTAAGACGATCGCTGACCTCCAGCACCAGTCCGTCCCGCAGGCGCAGGATGAGGAGGGCAGCCGGCCCGAGATGAAAGGCGTTGTCGAGCAGCGCCATGGTGCGGCTGACCGCTTCGGTCCGGGCTGTACGGTCGGGGACGCGCCGCAGGGTCAGCAGCGAGGCCTGCCGATCGCCGAAGGCAACCGGCGTGGACGTGGCCGCCACGCGATGCACCGACCCGTCGCGACTTAAAAGCGAGAGACGGGTCTCTGACTCTGAACCATCGTGCGCGGCACGACCCGAGGCCAGAACGTGCGCCCTCTCCGTCGACGGGCCCCGACGCACGAACTGGGACAATGAAGTGCCCACGAGTTCCGTTCGGTCGGTCTTCAGCACGTCGTGGGCGCGGGCATTGCCAAAGAGAATCTCACCGTCCTCGGCGATGACGAGCACCGCGTAGGGCAACTGGTCGACGATCTCGGCCTGCGGAGACGCAGAGCCGGATCGGTCGTCGGACCGCGGCGGGTGAGGGATGGAGCGGGACTCCAGCATGGAACAACGGGACTGAACGGGTGCGGCCCCCACAGGCAGAAGCAGAGGGGAACGCGGGGCGACGCTGCGGGCACACAGCGAGGATTCCTTCACCCTTCTTTAAGACGCGCCCGGGGCAGGCGTTGCATCCTCAGGCCACCACGGCGTTACGCTCTCGGAAAAGAGGACCGCCGTTACTCCAACGTCTTCACGGCCTTGACCATCTCGTCGGTGGGGTCGTCGCTGTAGAGAATCTGGAAGTCGAGCTTCTCACAGACGTGCTGCATGGCGCGGTTCTGCCGGAGAATATCGGCCGTAATGCGGTCGAGCGACTCGTCGCGCCCAACCTGGAGGAGACGCTGCAGCAGCTCGGTACCGATGCCCTCGCCCTGGTAGTCGTCCACGACGATCAGTGCAAACTCGGCCTCGTTTCGTCCCGGCTGCTGCGTCAGGCGTCCCACGCCAATAATGTCGTCGTCGTCCGTTTCCGCAACGAGGGCCATCTCCCGGTCGTAATCGATGTAGCAGATGCGGGAGAGCCGCTCATGGGCCACGCGCTGCTCCTTTTTCATGAGGCTGGCGTAGCGCATGTACACGCTGCGCTCCGAGAGGTGCTTGTGGAAGTCGATCATCTTGGGCTCGTCCTCAGGCCGGATGGGCCGGATCGTGACGGCCTCCCCGTTCTTCATCGTGTGCGTTCCCACGTACTGCCGGGGATACGGGCGGATGGCCGGCGTGGGGAGGTCGACGTCGTCGGTGGCGTGCGGGTGGAGCACGACCCGGGCATCCAGCGCCATGAGTCCGCCTTCTCCCGGGAGCGCCAGCAGCGGGTTCACGTCAATCTCTTTGATCCGCGGCTGCTCCACGACAAGCTGGCTGAACCGGACCATGAGCTTTTCGAGAGCCTGCATGTCCACAGGCTGGCGGCCTCGAACGCCCTCCAGCGCTTCGAACACCTTGGTTTGCTCCATCATGCGGCGGGCCAGCGTCGTGTTGAGCGGCGGGAGGGCCAGTGCGCGATCCTTGTACACCTCCACCAGCTGCCCGCCGGACCCGAAGAGAAGCACCGGCCCGAATTGCTCGTCGATGCTGCTGCCGATGATGAGCTCGTAGCCGTCGCTGAGGTCGGCCATGCGCTGTACGGTGACCCCGTCAAACCCGTCGGCGGGCACGCTCGACGCGATGGACTCAAACGCCGCACGGACGGCCTCCGGCGTGTCCAGATTCAACTTCACGCCTCCGACGTCGGTCTTGTGCGTGATCGACGTCGAGTGCAGTTTCAGGGCCACCGGCAGACCAATGGCGTCGGCGGCCTCGACGGCCGCCTCGGCGGTTTCCGCCACCCGCGTTTCGATGGTGGGGATGCCGTACGCCGACAGCACCTGCTTCGACTCGTGCTCCGTGAGCAGGACGCGGCCCATGGTGTGCGCTTCTTCGATGAGAGTCCCGGCGGCCTCGCGGTCGGGCAGTCCCTCTTCATCGACGGGCAGGCTCGGCGTTTCGTAGAGCGCGCGCAGGTTGTAGCTGTACTGCCACATCTTGTTGAACATGCGCGCGGCGGTGTCCGGATAGGCGAACGTGGGCAGTCCCGCGTCGTTCAGAATGTTCTCGCCCGCGGCGATGGCCTCTCCGCCCATCCAGCTGGCCAGGATGGGCTTCCGATTGTTGATGGCGTGGTCGCGCAACAGCTTGGCGGTTTTTGTGGGCTCCGTCATGGCCTGCGGCGTCAGCACCACCAGCAGGCCGTCGCTGTTTTCGTCGTCGGCGGCGATCTCCAGCGACTCGGCGTACCGCTCGGGGCCGGCATCGCCCAGAATGTCGACCGGGTTGCCGTGGCTCCAGGCTGCCGGAAGCACCTCGTCGAGGCGGTCCATGGCGTCGTCGGAGATCGGCGTCAGTTCACCGCCGCCCCCGATGAGGGCGTCGGTCGCGAGGACACCGGGCCCCCCGGCGTTCGTGAGGATGGTGAGGTTGGGCCCTTCTGGCCGCGGCTGTTTGCCGAGCACCTCGGCCATGTAGAACAGATCGTTGATCTCGTCCACCCGAACCACGCCGGTGCGACGGAAGGCGGCGTCGAGCACTGCGTCGCTGCCTGCGAGCGTGCCGGTGTGGCTGGCAGCGGCCTCGGCGGCGGCCTCGGTGCGTCCGGCCTTGATGACGATGATCGGCTTGGACTGGGCCACGTCCCGCGCCGCACTCAGAAACGACCGCGCGTTGCCGATCGACTCCATGTACAGCATGATGCTGTCGGTACGCGGGTCGTCGCCGAGGTACGTGATGATGTCGCCCCAGTCCACGTCGAGCATCGACCCGACGGATACGAAGGCGCTGAACCCCACGTTCTCGCGGAAGCTCCAGTCGAGGACGGCCGTGAGCAGGGCCCCGCTCTGGCTGACGAAGGCCACGTTGCCTTCCCGCGCCATCGAACGGGCAAAGGTCGCGTTCAACCCCGAGGGCGGACGCATCACGCCCAGGCAGTTGGGGCCCACCACCCGCACCCCGTGCGTATCTACAATCTGTTTGATCTCCCGTTCGCGCTGGGCGCCTTCCTCGCCCGTTTCGCGAAAGCCGGCCGAAATGATGATGACGCCCTTGACGCCCGCCTCGGCACACTGCTCCACGATGGCCGGCACGGTCGGGGCCGGCGTAGCGATCAGCGCAAGATCCACCTGCGACGGTACCGCTCCGATGCTCGGGTACGTCTGAATGCCCAGCACGCTGTCGCGGTTGGGGTTCACCGGAAAGATGGTGCCCCCGAACGGATTGCTGATCAGGTTCCACAAAAGCGTTCGCCCTACGCTGCCGGCTTCCTCGCTGGCTCCGATGACGGCAATGGTGCTGGGCTCGAAGATGGCGTCGAGCGGCGACCGCCGAGCGGCAATGAGGTCGTGCGACGGGTCGGAGGTCTGGGCAGACGGGTCGGAGGCGTTGGTGGCCATGCAGGAACGACAATCGACGAGGGAGCGAGGCGAACGACCGGGTCAGGGTTCTCACCGGGTCCAGGGAATTGGTTCGAACGTAGCGGGAGCCATGCATCTTTGCAAGATCCTCGGCGCCCGTTTCGACATCGTAGAAAGATCAGCCGAGGTCATCGAGGCGGTCTCGGGCCTCCTGCTTGTGCAGGGGCGCGTCCGGATCCACCGGATTCATGTTGATCGCCGTGCGGAACTCCGCGCGGGCCTCCTCCTCCCGATCCATTTTCAGGTAGGTTTTCCCGAGCTCCAGATGGTGGATCACCTTGTCCTCAAGCCGAATTGCCGTCTTGAAATCGCGCACGGCCTGCTCGAAGGAGGCGTCGGGCAGCCCGCCGTAAATGGTCTTCACGATGGTTCGCGAGAAGAAGCCGAGGTCCGCCACCTCACGGTTCCAGCGCGCGCGAACGTGGTAGGCCGAAGCGAGCGTCGAGTCGAGCTCAATGGCCCGATCCGAATGCCGCTTGACGGCCCGCGACCGCCGGATTTTCTCCTGGGTCCCGGCCGTCAGGGCCACCCGTCCCTCGGCAACGGCCACCGCGAGGTGCCCCTGGGCGTCGGTCGAGTCCAGGCGCAGGGCCGCGCGGGCGTTGTCGAGCGACTGCTCGTAGAGCGAGTTGCGCGTGCGCTCGGACTCCGAGACCTCTCCCAGATCGACCTGCACGAGGGCCAGGCGCCAGTACACGGGCGCCGACTCAGGATATCGGTTCTTGAGGGTGTTGAGGCGGGCGTAAGCATCGCGGAACGCCCCCTCGCTGCGCAAGCTGTCGATCTCAGAAAAGTCGGGAGCCGTCGCGGCAGTGGACTGCGCAGCGGCAGAAGGGGGCGCCAGGATCAGCCCGAGCAGGAGGCCGAGCCCAAGAGCAGCGCGCCGCACGAGAACAGGCATCATCATTCGAAGGCAGAGATGGGATGATGGGGAGAAACGGGGTTCGTGGAACAGCTTTACTTGCCACGGCGGAGCGGCGTTCGGCCCTTCCGCGATACGACGGCCGAATCGGTGGTTTCTTCGCGGATCTCCTCGTCTCTTCGCCGGCACACTCCGGCCCCTCTCCGTTCGCCGAAAGGCCGGCCGTCAGGCGCGTTGCAGTGCGGCCTCCGGAAGCGGAACGTACAGCTCCACCGACTGGCCGTGCATGGCCCGCGACAGGGCGTAGCCCAGGCTCATGAGCACCAGGCGGCGGCGCACATTGCGCTCCGTCAGGTCGATGGCCTGCTCCACTGCCGCCACCATCGCCTCGAGGTCGGCGTGCGGGAGGTTGTCGCAGAAGCGTGCGATGGCCTCGGCCTGGTCCACGTTGACGAGCGGCGCGTCGTCGCCGAGGGTGCGATACAGCATCAGATCGCGGACCCAGCGAAGCAACAGGCGCAGCACGCTCTTGACGCGCTCACGTCCCTGCCCCGCAATCTCGTCGGCATGCTCCGAGAGCTTCGACACGTCGAGGGTAAAGGCGGCCCGGAGGTACTGGAGGACGAGGGTGCGGCTGGTCATGAGGTCGCGGTTTTCGGCCAGCTCCACGGCCCGGCTGTACGATCCGTCGGCCATGCGCGCCAGCATCGAGGCCTTGTCAGGCGCCATGTTCTCCCGCTCCTGCAGCGCCGTCTCGATGGAGTCTGGAAGCAGCGGATCGAAGCGCAACCGCTGGCAGCGCGATACGATGGTCGGCAGGAGCTGCTCGGGACGGCTGGTGGTAAGCAGAAACACCGTTTGCGGCGGCGGCTCCTCCAGCAGTTTCAAGAACGCATTCGCGGCCGTTTCATTCATGTGCTGCACGTCCGTGATCAGCGCCACCTTGTACTGCCCTTCCGCCGGCCGGTACCGCATCGGGTGCAGCAGGTCGTCCTGCACCCGGTCGATGTGGTACATCACCTGCTTGTTCGAGGTCTCGGTGGGATCGGACAGCGACGGACGGCGCACGTAATCAACCGCCGCGTACGGATCCTCGCCGAACCGCTGGATGCGTGCGGCCACATCTTCCTCATCGGTTCCCTTGGGATAGGGGAAGAGCACGTGCACGTCGGGGTGCACCATGCGCCGCGTCTTTCGGCAGGCCGGGCACGCCTCGCACGCCTCGCCGGTCTGAGCGGTGCACTGGAGCGCGCGGGCCATTTCCAGGGCCACCGCCCGCTTGCCGACGCCATCGGGACCGTGGAACAGATAGGCATGGGCCACGCGCGACCGCGTCAGCGCGCGGCGCAGCGTCTGCACGACCCGCTCTTGGTCGATGATGGAACTCCAGGCCATTCGACTTGCGCAAACGTGTCTGTGAAAGAGCCTCTCCCGCAGGCAGTGCACGTACGAGGCCCCGTGCGCCAGGTTGCACGTCTCGGTCGAGGGTGCAGATCCTCAGTGGTCCCCTTCTTCCTGCTGCCCGTATGCCCGTCCCGTGCACCCCTTCTTCACGCTCCCCCGGAAACATGCACCGCAGAGCGCGGCGTACGAAAGGAGTGCAGTTGTGACGGCGTGGTAGCTCAGCTGGTTAGAGCGTCGGATTCATAACCCGGAGGTCGAGGGTTCAAATCCCTCCCACGCCACGTATAGAAACGGGCCAAGCGACCCGCCTCAGACGATCCTGGGGCGGGTTTTTACGTTCACGGCCCGCTGGCTTGGTCTTCGAAAATCGAGACGGCCAACGATGCGCCGGGGCAGTTCGAGGAACGAATGCGCAACGCACGGTCATCGTGCCGCTCAATGGGGAGCCAATATGGGCGAGCCAATCACCCCAGATCGTTCACCTTCCGCCTCACTGCTTCGATTCCACTTTTCATGGCCTGAATCTCCGACACTTCCAGACTCACCTTGCCAAACGACTCTCGGTTCAGTTCTTTCTCTACATCCCGAACGGATGCCTCCAGATCGGCGATGCGGGATTCCAGATGTTCACATACGTTCACCAATCCATTTAGCACCTCTCGAACGGAATGGTCGTGGACGTCTCTACTCATAACTCGCCCTCTTCATGTGGATGAGAGTCTGACTTGGGCCCTGCTGCAGGGTACGATTTGAGGCCCAGGATCTCAACAGAAGCGGGAGCACGAACCCGTAGTGGTATCGCGCGCAGGCGTAGGTGGTACCGCGCGTAGGCGTCCACGCGGGAACCGTCCACCCTGGAAGAGCCACCCTGGAAGAGCCACCCTGGAAGAGCCACCCTGGAAGAGATCTCGTCGTGAGGACGCCTTGCGCGACGACCACGCACCTCGAAGCCGGCGTTCCCCCGCAGTGTGTGCTCCGCCAGAGGGCCCCTCACGTTATTTGGCCTCGACCGGTGCCTGCGTCTCGACAGATCCATCGGCGTCCTGCAGCGCCTGGATGCGGCAGAGGACGGACGACATCTCGGCGACCGTGTGGGCAAGCTGTTCCTCCAGGTGCCGGGCGTATGTTCGAAGAAGCACCTCCGGCTCGTCTGCCAGCGAGGGGTGGACGACATGGGCGGTCGTGAGGTCGGTGTATCCGGTTCCGTCGACGATATCAAGCGCCAGTACGGGCACCGTCTCCGCGCCGCGAACGACAAACGTTTCTCCGGTTATCTCGCACTCCACCAGGAGGTCACTACGGCTTCGCGTTCCGACGACCTGTCGCGAGGGCGGGGGCCGCCACTCCAAGCGAAGTTTTCGACCGTGTCCCCCGGTGTCATCGGGCCCGAAGACGGTCTCGCAGAGGGCACCCACCAGCTCCTCCATGCGCTGTGTATCCACGGCAAGTGTGCCGGGCCGTTCGGGGTCGGGACGGTCGTTCCCTGTTGCGTGAGCAGTCATGGCGTGGGCGGTCGCAAGTAGCGGGCAGGATGGGCGGGCGATAAGGCGTCAGGGTGCATTCCGTCGCCGCTCGGGTCGCAGTGCCGGTGTCAGCGGGGCCTGCACCCGGTCCTTGCTCTGGCGCTGAACGCGTTCGGTCGCGGAGTCGGAAGCCGACTCCATCGTCGTCACGGCGATGACTGTGCGGAAGTCCAGACGCATGTACATGGGCTCGTTCTGGTCATCGCCCCCGTAGCGGTACTCGCGAACGGGCTGCCATTCGGGATCGGTAGAGCGGGCTTCGTGGGCTTCGAAGTCCTGCTCCATCTGCTTCGCAATGGACCAGGGCACGTTCTCGATACGCCGCTCGTGAATCGTGGGCGGCCGCAGCGGATGCTGGCGCACCGGCGACTCGAAAAAGATGCGGACGGTCGTGGTGGGCGACTGGGACATGGCAGGTAACGATTGTGATCAAGGTTAACGGGACGAACGACATCGCCGTTCAAAATTGCGGCGGTAGCCCTTCTTGCGACGGGTTTTGGCCCCTGGCGAGGAAGACATCAGCGGGGGATCGCCGAGCAGCGCACTCCCTTTCCAATTCCTCTTCTCGGGAGGGGCGGTATACCACGCCGATTTTGTTCTCCGAAGGGCCGGCCGAGCATGCACGTCTTTCCTTTTCAGAAACCATGCCACTGCGGCTCGGAAGGCTGTTGCAGGCTCCTCCTCTGCGGCTCGCACGACGACAA
>Ga0207797_1003325_pt1 | contig 10765 bp, 14 predicted proteins | sample PRCRCaboRojoPR_6_FD_187275 | JGI IMG/M metagenome (GOLD analysis project Ga0207797, IMG submission 187275) | Marine sediment microbial community from Cabo Rojo, Puerto Rico - PR CR 10% Liquid 1 (SPAdes) | ecosystem: Environmental > Aquatic > Marine > Coastal > Sediment | place: Cabo Rojo, Puerto... | reverse complement strand
GGGACATGTAAGCTTTTATACGCGCTTTTTGTTGCGAGGGGCATGGAGCCGTATAACACGTTTGAGCACACGGCCGATGTCGGCATCGAGGCGAGAGGCGCGACGCTGGAGGAGGCATTTGCCAACGCCGCCCGGGGCATGTTTTCCATTATCGTGGACGGCAGCGACATATCTGCCAGGGAAAAACGGGAGATTTCGCTTGAGGCCGCGATGGACGAGGAGCAGCTGCTGGTTGACTGGCTGTCGGAGCTGTTGTATGTCCATGACGTTGAGGGGCTCGTGTTCGACTCCTTCGACATAACCATCGATGACGGGTTGCAGGCTGTAGCGCGGGGTGAGCCCTACAGCCGGGAAAAGCATGGCTACGGCTCGGAGATAAAGGCCGTGACCTATCACCTCCTGGCTATCAAAAGAACTAAAAAGGGCGTTGAGATAAACGTCCTGTTTGATATCTGAGGGATACTATGTGGAAGGGACCGCTCAATAAACGTGATGACTATCGCTATGAGATTCCAACGAGCTACCGGGGGGAGCACGGCAATCTGGAGATGCGCGCCCCGGCAGTCATCTATGCCAGCTCCGACATGATCGATGCCATCAGGGGCGACAACGCGCCGGAGCAGATAGCCAACGTGACCACCCTGCCGGGCATCGTCGGCGAGGCGATGGCGATGCCCGAGATGCACTGGGGCTACGGCTTTCCCATCGGAGGGGTGGCGGCTACCGATGCCGAGGAGGGCGTCATCTCGCCCGGCGGCGTCGGCTTCGACATCAACTGCGGCGTCCGTCTCATCCGCACCGACATCCGGGCGGACGACCTCGACCGGAAGGAGATACAGGAGCTCGTCGACAAGATGTTCGTCAACGTGCCGTCGGGCGTCGGCTCCAAGGCAAAGGTACGGCTGAGCAAGCCGGAGCTCGACGACGTCCTGCGCATCGGCGCCCGCTGGGGCGTGGAAAACGGCTACGGCTGGCAGGATGACCTCAGGGTGCTGGAGGAAAACGGCGCCATGGACGCAGCCGACCCGTCGCACGTGTCGGACAAGGCGATGGAGCGCGGCAAGTCCCAGGTCGGCTCACTCGGGGCGGGCAACCATTTCCTCGAGATACAGCGGGTTGTCGACATCTACGACGAGCAGGCCGCGAAGGCATACGGCATCGAGGAGGGCAACGTTACCGTCATGATTCATACGGGGTCGCGTGGATTCGGCCATCAGGTCTGCACCGACCATCTCCGCGTGCTGGAGCGAGCCGTCAAAAAATATGGTATCTCGCTGCCCGACAAGCAGCTCGCCTGCGCTCCCGCCTCGTCGGACGAGGCGCAGTCATATTTCCGGGCGATGGCCTGCGCCGCCAACTTCGCCTGGTGCAACCGGCAGCTCATCACCCACTGGGTCCGGCAGTCCTTTGAGAGCATCCTGGGGCAGACAGGGCACGAGCTGGGCATGGACGTGGTCTACGACGTCTGCCACAACACCGCCAAGCTGGAGGAGCACGAGGTCGACGGTGAGCGCCGCAGCCTCTACGTGCATAGGAAGGGCGCCACCCGTGCCTTTGGCCCCGGCAGCCCCGGCATCCCGGAGCGGTACAGCGACGTCGGTCAGCCGGTCATCATCCCGGGCGACATGGGCACCGAGAGCTACCTGCTTGCCGGTACGGCTGCAGCGGAGGAAACCTTTGGGTCGACCTGCCACGGCGCCGGACGGACGATGTCCCGGACGCAGGCCCGGAAGCGAAAGCACGGCAAGGACGTCGGCCGGGAGCTCCAGGACAGGGGTATCTACATCCATCCGAACAGCTGGAAGGTGGTGGCCGAGGAGGCCTCCTATGCCTACAAGGACGTGAGCAGCGTCGTCGACGTCACGCACAACGCCGGGATATCCCGGAAGGTGGCGCGCATGAAGCCACTCGGCGTGGTTAAAGGATAACATGGACCTGTTTCTCCCGGCCCTCAAGATAGGCATCTGCGCCATGTTCGCCGTTGTTTCGACCCGGTTCCAGTTTCTCGATCACGCTGGAACAATCGCCGCGACGGCCGTCGGCCTGGTCATCATTTTCGCGGGCGGCATTGCCTGGTTTGCCATCCTCCTGCTTTTTTTGCTGCTGGGCATCGCCGCCACGAAATATCGGTACAGGTACAAGGAGCGCAGGGGGCTGCACGAGCGGGGCAACGGCATGCGCAAGGCCCGCAACGTGCTTGCGAACGGGACGATGCCGGCGGTGACCGCGCTCCTTGCGCCCGTGTTTTCACATGGCGACATGGCTGTCCCGTTTGCCGTGGCGATTGCGGTTGCGACGGCGGACACGTTTGCGTCGGAGCTCGGGGTGCTCTCCGAAAAAGTGTATCTTATCACCTCGCTGCAGCGCACCGACGTGGGCACCAACGGCGGCGTTTCATGGCTGGGCGAGGGCGCCGCATTGCTCGGCAGTCTGGCCATCGCCATCCCGGCGGTGCTGCTGCTCGACCTCGAGCCTGTCTGGCTGCCGTTCATCGTCGCCGTCGGCTTTCTCGGCTGCCAGATTGATTCGTTGCTGGGGGCGACGCTGCAGGGCGGCGAAATCGGGACGGAGGAGCAGCTTCCCTCGGATGCGGTGCTGACGAACAGCGACGTCAACCTGCTGTCGATCGCCATCGCGGCGCTCATCGCGTTTGTGTACGCTGTTTTGTTATTCTGAACGCCGTGACATGGACGTCGACGCGCCGTTTGGTGTGAAACACAAACCGGGGCGTGATTGAAAACTGATACGCCGTGGTATGGGTGATGGTGCCCTCGAGCGCTGTCACGAGCTGACGGATGAACCGTGTTGTTTTGGTGAGATGGAGCGAGTGGACAACCGGGGCCGTTTCCAGTGCCTTTTGCAGGAACAGCCGGTCGGCCCGGCGGTTGCCGTATTGTGCGCCGAACGGCGGGTTCATGATGACCGTGTTGCATCGCATGTCCAGTTCGGCGACGTCGCCGACCTTACAGGTTATGTCGACGTCGAACCGTTCGGACTGTTCGCGGGCGACGGCGACGACCGATGGGTCGATGTCGATGGCTGCCACGGAGGAAGCGCCGAGCATGGCGGCGCCGATGGCGAAGATGCCGGTGCCGCATCCCAGGTCTACAACGCTGTTGCCCTGGATGTCACCTGCGGCATTGAAGAGCATGTCGGCTGCGATGGCCGCCGGTGTCTGATATTGCTCGAGCGATGCCTTCGGCTCCGCCGGCGGCGGGATGGTCTGCAGCAGCATTTCGAGCTTTTTTTGTTTCATCGCCGCATCCTACATATAGTTCTCCTTTATTGCTGTATTGTATGCAGCCCACCGAATACGGCGTCGTCGTCTGCCCCGACTGTGAGATGGCCCGCGCCGTCAACCTCTCCCACAAAACGGTATCCTGCCAGCGCTGCGGCACCCGTTTCAGGCTCCGGACGCGCCGGGTGCTCTACCGTTCGAGGGATGCACGTGAGGCAGCCCGCGCCGTGGCGGAGGTCAACCGGCAGCGGCACGAGGGGTGAGCCAAAAAAGTTATGTAGCGACAGCTATTGCGAGAGCGATGATTTTCATGAAGCGCATTGTTGTTGCGATGCTGGCGCTGACGCTGCTCATGCCGGTGGTGATAGCCGACGGTGACCTGTCGGATACCTCGACGCCGCACAGCAGCGTGACGGTGGCGGGGGAGACGCTGCATGTCACCGACGACCAGGTGACGCTCACCATGGTGTATGCGGGCGAGACGGGCAGGTACAACGGCTCCGTTGAGCTCTGGGTGCCCGCCGATGCAGCGCTCACCTGCCAGGGCGACGCGCTCGAGGCGTCGTGGAACGATAGCATCGCCACCGTCGACCTTGCCGGCAACGGCCTGAGCGTGGCTGCCGGGGAAAACCTTTCCATCGTGGCGCGGTTTTCCCGCGACGGCGACATTGTCCACCGTATGCTGTATGATGCCCCGGTATCGGTGATTGTGGACAGCCGGATGTGGGTGCGGAGCAGCGTGCCCTTGTCGTATACGGCCGGCGTCTATGCAGGCAACGTCACGCTCGTGAAGGATGACACGGTGACCATTCTGTTTGCCCCCGGGGAGGACGACGGCGGGAACGTGCTGCTGTATCTCGCCCTCGGGCTGGTCGGTGGCGGCCTGGCCGTCGGTGCTCTCATGCTTGTTATGGGGCGGCAGCGCCGTGACCGGTATCTGGAGAAGGAGCCGGTGGAGGCCCTGCGGATGCGGAAAAAGCTGCTCACCCGGCTGCTCAAGCAGCTGGAAATCGAGCGTGACAACGGCAAGATTGCCGATGCGTATTACCAGTCGATCAAGGATTCGTTCAAGGAGCAGGCGGTGGAGGTCATGCGGGAGATAGACCGCCGGGCGTAGCTATTTTTTGACGACGGCGTAGGGTATCTCGACGCATTCGTCGTCCAGCAGTCGGAAGGCCTTGAGCTCCAGGCTGATGGGGTCGGCGACCAGCGCGACGTGGAACGGCTGGTTGAACATCCGCCGCTGGGTGTCGAGGTCGACGTGTGACATGAAGCTGGTGTAGCCGGGATGGGAATGATACCAGCCGATGAGCACATAGTCGTAGCTCAGTTCGTCGAGCGCGTCGAACATGTCCTCGAAGGCGTCCTGGCGGAAGCGCACCGATGTCGCGGTCGCGTCGAGCTGCCCGGTCACCAGGTCATATATCATCGAAAAGGGGGTGTTGTTCCATCGGCCGAGGTCGCCGACCAGGAAGCCCAGTGCTTCGAGACGGTCGGCGGCCATGTCCGCGCAATGCACGATCAGATTGTCGATGACCTCCTGCCTGATGTAGAGGGTGCGTTCGCTGGCCTGGCGCGCGGTTACCTTTGTTTCGTGTGGCTCTCTTGCCCCGTCGATGTGGTCGATGCCCGCCCGGTGGAGCCGGCCGGCGATGTATTCTCTTGCCTCCTTGATGTTTCTGCCGGGGGTGTAGCTGAAGACGATGTCTGCGGAGGATGGCGGGGGATGGCGCCTAGGCGTCTTGGGTGTTTCCCCGGTGATTTTTATCATTGTCGCTCAGGATGACTGGTTTGGTGTGGCTTTTTTGTGGCTGCGCTGTCACCGGCGGCGTGTAGGACGTGCTGTTGAAGTATGCGGCGGCGCGGGTGCAGGTGTCATTGTCATAGGGGTCGTTGGGGTTGGGGTTGAGCAGCAGGGATTCGATGCCGCGGATGAACGCCGGCAGGTTCGACCGGAAGGTCCATTCGTCGAGCAGCTTGGTGCAGATGTAGCCGCCATCTTTGGGCGGCATGATGTTTGGGTGGAAGATGGGGCTGCGCCACCGCGCGATGGGCGTCTGGTAGGGATAGCTTTCGGTGACGGTGACCGTGAGCATGTGGGTGTAGCGGCTGTGCACCTGGCCGTTGTCCATGACCGGGCCGGGTGTGTTCACCAGCTTCACCTGCAGGGTGACGGGAAACGACGGCAGGCCGGGCTCCATGACGGTGAAATGGTGCTCGAACACCCGTTTGCATTCCCGCACCTCGTTGTTCACCCGTTTCGCCAGGACGTCAGATGGAAGCGGCATGTGATGTCACCGGCCGCCCGTGGGGTCGGGGATGAGCTCGACGACGTCGCCTTCTTGTATCGTGGTGCCGCCGATGCTGGTCCGGCCGCCGAGCTGCTGTTTGCCGAAGCGGATGACATAGGCGCCGGGGTCCTTGTTCCAGTAGGTGGCGGAGCTCTCGACGACCTCGCCGATGGTGTTGTCCTCGTCGACGTCCATGTCTATCGTGCTGCCGGTCTCCGCGTCTTTAACCGTTATCTTCATGGTACAAATTAATCGAGGCTCATATATATCTATCGCTCATCATGGTGCGGGCATGCCGGAGCGATGGGCACCTCGACGACGTCGGCGACGTTGCGGTTGCCGTCATAGTACAACATGTTTTCGATGAGCCGTTCACGGCGCCCGTTCGCCAGCTTGAGCGCCTCCTGCACCTGCACCGCGGAGATGATGCTCGTGGTGTTGACATCCGAGGCCATCTTCGGCTCGAACACGGTGACGTCGTCGCCGGTGCAGCTGTAGCGGACGTCCTTCACCTGGTGGTGCGTCGCGTTCATCCCGCATTCCAGGCAGCTCGTGTCGGGCGGGACGACGACCTGCACCTTGCCGACGAGGCCGCGGGTGCCGCCGTCGATGTAGGGTATCCCGTGACGATAGGCGTGGGCGTTGACGTGCAGCCTCGCCTCGATGTTGTCCAGGCAGCCGAGCACCACGTCGTGGCGGGCGATGAAACCCCCGGGCAGGTCCTGTATCCGTTCCACGTGTGGCGTGATGGTCGCGTCGGCGGCGAACGCCGCCGCCTTGTCCGCGATGACACGTGCCTTGTCCCGCCGCTGGCGTGCATCCGCATCGGAGAAAAACAGGCAGCGGTTGCGGTTGGAGCGGACGACGTGGTCCATGTCGACGAGCGAAATGTTTCTGAACCCGGACAGGATGAGGTCCTTGCATGTTTCGTTGCCGAGCGCCCCGGCGCCGACGACGAGCACCGCCGTGTCGCGCACCGCGTCGCGGTCAAACCAGCCGAAGCGTTTCGACCGGTCGTATCTGTCACGGTCGGCGTCGCCGGGGCGCAGTGCTGGCTCGCCCATGCCGGCACATGGATATGGCCGTTAAAGGATTTGTCATGCTCGCGGTGTTCGTCCATGGCTGCATCGCGCCGTTTTTAATTGTTGCCGTCGTCAGATTGGCCTCTGACGAACATGCTAACACATCACGCACAAGGTTTATTTAGCCTCCTCGTATTCGGGTGAATGGGGGAAGAAATGTCCGATGACATCTTCAATTCGCTACTGAGAACCAGCGACATATTTAAGAACAAGGAAGTTTTACGTCCTTCATACGTGCCTGACGTTTTGCCGCATCGTGAGCACCAGATAGAAGAGTTGGCTTCCATACTGGTACCCGCGCTCAAGGGGGAAACACCGTCAAACGTGTTCATGTACGGCAAAACCGGGACCGGCAAAACAGCCGTCACCAAGTACGTCGGCTCCCATCTCTACGAAAAAGGGCAGGAGCTGCAGCGGCCCACCCATTTCATCTACATCAACTGCGAAATCGTCGACACGCAGTACCGGGTGCTCCAGAACATCTCCAACCATTTCATCCAGGACTGGTCGGAGCGCGTGCCCTTCACGGGATGGCCGACGGACGAGGTCTACGCGCAGCTCGTCCACCGCATCGAAAACAGCAAGGGCGTCGTCGTCATCGTGCTCGACGAGGTCGACAAGCTCAAGGGCGACGAGGCGCTCTACAACCTCTCCCGGATGAACAACGATCTCAAGGAAGCGAAGACCTCAATCATCGGCATCTCCAACGACCTCAAGTTCACCGAGTTTCTCGACCCGCGTGTCAAGTCATCGCTCGGCGAGGAAAACATGATATTTCCGCCATACACGGCAGACCAGCTGGACAACATCCTGGGTGCCCGCTCGTCCAAGGCGTTCCGTCCAAACGCGCTCGACGGCTCCGTCACCGCCCTGTGCTCGGCGCTGGCCGCGCAGGAACACGGCGACGCTCGCCGCGCGCTGGACCTGCTGCGCGTCTCCGCCGAGATCGCGGACCGCGCCGGCGAGGCGAACATCCATGAGCGCCATGTCCGGATGGCGGTCAACAAGATCGAGATCGACCGGGTGAAGGAGGTCATCCTGACATTGCCCGCGCAGTCCAAGCTCGTGCTGACGGCGGCGGTCGTCGGCAACCAGGTGTTCGAGAGCGCGCCCAACACGGGCGATGTGTACAACGTCTACAAGCAGCTGTGCAAGCGGGCGGGCATGGACGTGCTGACGCAGCGCCGCATCGCCGACCTTATCTCTGAGCTGGACATGCTCGGCATCATCACGGCCCGCGTGATTTCGAAGGGCAGGTATGGCCGGACGAAGGAGATACAGGTCGCGACCTCGATGGAAAAAATCGCTGATATCCTGTCGGATGACGACATCGTGCCCGACGTGTCCGACCTGCAGGGGTTGAAGGTGAAGATACAGTCCCGCCTGCTCTAAAATTCACCGTATTTTTTTTCGTTCTGCCGGCGCCGGTAGTATTCGTAGGCGTCGAGCGAGATGGGGACGGCGGCGATGCCCAGCAATGACAGGCCGAGGCAGACCCAGATGTCCTTGGGCGCCACGGCGTTCCCGATTTTCACCCAGCCGGGTTCTCCGTTGACCTCCTCGTTGCCGTAGATCATGAGCTTGATGAGGCCGAACCAGGGGAGCTCGCCGCGTGCCTTGCCGATGATCCATTCGGGTTTGACGGGCTCCTCGCAGATGCCGCCGCTCTGGTACTGGTCGGGCAGCCGGTTGTTGTCGCCCTTGGTGATGAAGCCGCTGTTGGTGGGCTGGTAGCCGGAGAGCTGGAGCTCGGGGATGGTGATGGTTTGCGCGGTGGTGATGTTGTAGGCGCTGACCGTGTAGGTATCATCGGGGTGCACCTCGACCCAGCAGATGGCGCGGTGGATGACCGGGGTGCGCCCCTCGTTGCCCATCGGGTAGTAGATGACGACGTCGCCGTAGTCGCCGTAGCTGCGATGGCCTGTCTCCGGGGCGAAGGATGCGCCGCGCGGGGTGACGTCGTCCCGCCCATCGATTTTTTTGACGAGCACGAGGTCGCCGGGGTCGATGGTGCCGATTTTTCCATAGGAGGCGTCATCGTGCATCATGGAGCCTGATGTCACGACCACCATCGGCGTGTCCGGGAACTGCCCGGTATATGCCCATAATGCTGCGAGAATGATGCATACGATGGCAACCGCGGCAACGATGTCCCTTATGGTGAGCAGGATTCTTTGCCGCATTGCCCCTCCATATGTCTCACCTTTATATTACTTTCCTTCAGCAGGTCGGCGGCCAGCGTGTCGGGATAGCCCTCGTGGTAGACGAGCTCCTGGAGCTCGGCGTTGATGAGCATCTTGGCGCAGACGCTGCACGGAAAATGTGTCGAGTAGATGGTGCCATTTTTGATGGAGACGCCGAACACGGCTGCCTGGATGATGGCATTTTGCTCCGCGTGGAGACCGCGGCAGAGCTCGTGGCGCTCGCCCCGCTTGACGTTGCGCTCGGCGCGCAGGCAGCCCGTCTCGTCGCAGTGCGGCAGCCCCTTCGGGGGGCCGTTGTAGCCCGTTGACAGGATGTGGTTGTTTTTGACGATGATGGCGCCCACCTGGCGGCGCAGGCAGGTGGAGCGGGTGGCGACGATGCAGGCGATGCGCATAAAATACTCGTCATAGGTCGGCCGCACGGTTCTCACGCCCTAAACGGCATATTTTTTTAAACATGATGCGCAAGGCTTAAATACAACGAGCACGTTATACAATGCTAGCAAAATGATGATAAAATGAGGAGATGCCCTGAATGTGGAACCGGCATGAAGCACCACGAATGGGGACACAAGGTCTACTGGACCTGCCCCGGCTGCGGCAACGAGCTCGTCACACCCAAAAGCGCCGAAACCCTGTTCGGCACCGTCGGCTAATCCATACAAATCCCATAGACCCGCTCCGGAATCTTTTTGTGTACCATCAGGGCCGCCTCATCGCTCATCACACCCTCCTCGCGAAGCTGCAGGGTGCGACGCGGCACCGTTTTCGGGCCAAGCACGGCGCCAGGCCGAGACGGGTCATCAATAAAATCGGTCTCCATCAAAAACCGACATCCCTTCTCCAGTGCTGTCCGCAGCGCCGTCTCGCCGGCGAGCACCGACGGCAGCAATCCATGGTTCTCGTGCTGCCGTACAAGCGGCGGCGAAAAATGTTTCACCACCATATCACGGGCAAGCCCCGCCTGATCGGCCATCCCCGCAAGCCCGGCGAAGCCCTCCGGATCCAATGACTCGGTGTGCAGCACCACGGGCACGTCTGCAGCGGCAGCTTGTTCCATGCCATACCGGAGCAGCATGTTGCTGTCCCGCCATGTCTGCTCGTCGACGTCGAAATGCGGGCGGCCGATCTCGCCGATAGCAATCGCGTCGCCATCGATGCATAATTGCTGCGCCTGCTCCATCCCGCGGCGCATGACATCCATCGCCATGTTCCGGCCACAATGTTCGCGCAGCCGGAGGTAGTCCACGGGATACGGGCCCACGGTAACATACACGGTGACATCCGTTGCTTGCATGACCTCGTCGGCGAGCGCCAGCGTGTCCATGTAGCACGGCAGATAGCTCCGCTGCTCGATGACGCGTTCAACCATGGGCAGTTGACACAGCACCATGTGCGTCCCGCCGGCCCGCTCGAATTCCTTGACGGCCTGGACGCCCTTGCCATCGCGGCGGAGGTGGAGATGGTTGTCGAAAATCGGCATCGCGTCGTGCATTACGCCTATATAGCGCCGGGGTATATAGTGTCGTTGTTTCGCCGCATCGCAGCCGTTTTTCGCGGCCGAAGCGGCCGGGCTTGCGACCATGTAACACGGTGGCGAGAAAAGAGATGTCAGGCCAATACATTTAAATATCTACAGCCCATTCATATTATAATCGGAGGCAAAACATGAGACGCAAAAGCGATAAGCAACACAGCATGAATTTTGTAGGAAAGAAAAGTGTAATCTTCGCAGCGATAGCCATCGCAGCCATCGCCCTGTTGGCGTTTTCGACGCAGCAGGCGGATGCAGATGTGGATGTCATATCGGGTGGCTCAGCGGAAGCATCGCTGGGTGCCTGGGATGCGACTGGTACTATCTACACCGGATATACCTATAACGTGACCGATGCCGATTTGGATATCTATTTCTTCGGAGTTGACGGCTCGCTGCTTAGCTGTGGTAACACA
>Ga0207797_1003324_pt1 | contig 10767 bp, 8 predicted proteins | sample PRCRCaboRojoPR_6_FD_187275 | JGI IMG/M metagenome (GOLD analysis project Ga0207797, IMG submission 187275) | Marine sediment microbial community from Cabo Rojo, Puerto Rico - PR CR 10% Liquid 1 (SPAdes) | ecosystem: Environmental > Aquatic > Marine > Coastal > Sediment | place: Cabo Rojo, Puerto... | reverse complement strand
CTGAACGGACTCGCCCGGTGTGGACCCGCCATCACGTCAAGCATGAGAGCGGCGTCTTCGACCGTCCTCGTCATCGGACCGGTAAACGAGCACGGTCCCACGTAGACGAACGCGTCCGACCGGTTCGGACCCTTCGGAACCCGGCCGAAGTCCGGCATGAGGCCGTAGATCCCGCAGGCACTCGCGGGCACACGTATCGACCCCGCCGTATCCGACCCCTGCGCCAGTGGTGCGAGTCCGGCTGCGACTGCAGCGGCACTCCCACCTGAAGAACCTCCCGCGGTCTTTTCCGGATTCCAGGGGTTGCCGGTCGGACCGAAGAGGTGGTTCGTGGTCATCGGCTTTCGGCCGAACTCGGGCGTGTTCGTCTTGCCTAAAACGATGGCTCCGGCATCGCGGAGGCGTTGGACCACGATATCGTCCTGGCTGGCGACGTTGTCGGACCGAAGTTTGGATCCTGAGGTCGTCTTTACCCCTTCAACATCAACGAGGTCCTTGATAGCGACGGGAACCCCATGAAGTGGCCCCACCTTTCCCCCGGCGCGCAGTGCCGCTTCGGCCTCACGAGCCTTCTCGCGGGCACGTTCGTCTAGGACGGTCACGTACGCATTGATTTCGGGATTGATCCGTTCGATGCGGTCCAAGAATGCATCGACAACAGTGACGGGTGAGAGGGTCCCGTTGCGGATACGTGAGGCCAGTTCGACGGCTGGCGTGAAGCATAGCCTGTTCGCCATGTGCTAACACTTTAAGACGCTTTAATTAAATCTATCTCTACCTGCAGACCGATTTTGAGTCGGTATCCTGAACAGTGAAATATCGATTGCGCCTTACAAAGGCTCGCTCGCAATCGAAGACTGAGAGGCGAGTGCAAGTTGGGCGTGAACGTTTATCACCAAGGTGTGAGTGTGGACGACATGGTAGAGCAGGAACTTGATCTAACCGATACCGAGGAGGAACGGGCGGTAGCTCTGCACGCTGACGCTGTTGTGATCGACGGGCTGGCGATCTGCAGGAACTACTTCGAGACAGAGGGCTATGTCGACCATCTTCACCGGGGCGGCGTGAACGCTGGGAACTTCACGGTCGCTCACTCCGGGACGCCGGACTTCGAGTCCTGTGTGGACGAACTCGTCCGACTCCGGGACGGTGTGGAAACCAGAGACGACGCCGTAGTCGTGGAGTCCGCGGCTGACCTCCGCGCCGCAAAGGCGGCCGGTGACATCGCAGTGATTGTGGGTTTCCAGGCAAGCCGTCCAATCGGGACCGACTTACGACGACTCCGAGCGTTCGACCACCTCGGGACCCGCATCGTCCAGCTGACGTACAACGACCAGAACTACGTCGGCGCGGGCTGCTGTGAACGGAACGACGGCGGTCTCACGTGCTTCGGGCGGGACCTCATCGACGAACTCCAAGCCCGGAACATCTTGATCGACCTCTCGCACTGCGGCGATACGACGACTGAGGAGGCCGTTGAGTACGCTGACGACCCCGTTGCCTTCACGCACGTCGGCGTCAGGGAACTGTGCCCAGCCTACGGGCGTTGTAAGACCGACGAACAGATTCGGGCCGTCGCGGAGGGCGGCGGAGTAATCGGACTCACGCTATTTCCGCCGTTCGTCAGACGCGACCCCGACACTCGTAAGATTCTGCCGGCGACGATTCAAGACGTCCTAGATGCCATCGATCACGTCGTTAACCTAGTTGGCTCAGGCCACGTTGGCTTCGGGACCGACATCAACGATGTATACCTTGACGAGGGACGAACACCGGCATTTTCAAGTCTGCGAACCTACCGGCCACGGAACCCGGAAGTGTTTGGCCATGGCCCGGTCGACCGGTACGATCCGTTCCCAGCCGGACTCGACCGCCACACGAAGCTCCCAAACCTCACCCGCGGACTGGTCGCTCGGGGCTACACGGACGACGAGATACGCGGTATTCTCGGTGAGAACTTCCTGCGGCTATTCGAGACAGTCTGGGACGGGTAGGACGCGCCGGATCGACAGCATAGGGCTGGGACAGGATTTAAAAGGACGACCATGGCCGGAACTCTGCCCCGCCACCTGTCGTCAGTAGGCGAGTTCGCCATCGAGGGTCACCAGCCGACCGTCGACGTACGACCGCTCAACGATGGTGCGGTCGTCGTTATCAACGACGAGTACGTCGGCGGCCTTGCCGGGGGCGAGAGTGCCCCGGTCCGCACTGATAGCCGGGATGGCCGCCGCGACGTTCCCTGTAGCGAGGGCGAACGCCTCCGGAAGCGACGCGACACCGTGGGCGACGAGGTCATCAATGGCGAAGAGCATCCCATGCCAGTTGCCTCCCGCGAAATCGGTCGCGATCGTGTCGGCCAAACCGGACTCCACGTACCGGCGGAAAAGTTCGCGTTCGGCAGCCGGATCGTCCACCATCCGACAGTCCTCCTTCCAATAGTCCAGCGACTCGATTTCTACAATGACGTTCTCGTACTCCCCAAGCCTCCGACCGAAGGTCAGGGCCTCGTCATGGGAGAACGTCGGGTGGTGCCCGTGAGCAACCAGCAGTGGCACGCCCCTGTCGGCAAGTTCCAGGACCTCGTCCATGGACGGTGCGGAGCCGTGGATCATCATCGGAAGACCGTAGCCAGCGGCCTGCTCGGCGACATCGAAGAGGCCCTCTAAGACGGCCTCCAGCGACGGAACGGTCACCTCAAAAATAATTTCGCGGAGGTCCTCAGGCGACAGGATGTCGTCGAGGCCGGCGTCCGCCAGTGCCTCCCGCGCCATCACTTCGTCGTAGGCGTCCGTGTTGCCGTATCGGCCCAGAACGGCTTCGATGAGGGCCGCTGCCTGCCCAGTCGTGACCTCGCGTCCGGTCCGCTTCTTGATTGCCCGCGGGACGTACATGTACTGCTGGACGCCACCAGCGAGAGTCCCGCCGGACCCGACCTCGCCAAGGAGCACCGCTCCGGCCTCCACAGCTGCCGGAATCCGGTATGCTTCGTGCTCAGATTCGAGCCCGGAACCGTCGGCGAGCTTAGCGGCCTCAAGCGTCTTCGGTGTCGGGTTCGCGCCGAACTCAACCTTGAGAGGGTGGTGCGCGTTCGCTGCGGCAATCTCTGAGGGCAGGCTACATATGTCGATGTTGACGGCCGTCGTGCAGCCCTGTAGAAGATGGCTGTCGCGGTTCCGCTTCGCGACGGTTGGACCGGGAGCCTCAGCCGCCGACGCTGAGTACGGCGTGTCCGCGAGTCCGTGGGCGTGACCGTTGATGAGGCCGGGCGCGATGACCGATCCGTCCACGTCGACGACGGTCACCTCGTAGAGCGCCGGGGGTGGCCCAGCCTTGGTGACCATGAGAATTCGACCCCCGCCCATCAGAACGGTACCGTCGTCAATCATAGTCTCCCCGTCGCCGGTGACAACCGTGCCGTTCGTAAGTGCCGTCACTTCCGATGCTCGACTGATCCAACTCATGTCCTTCATAGTCTGGCTAGGGCGGGATAAACTTCATCGCCAGTCGAGCGACTGCCCCCCCACCGGCAGGCCTGGAAGCTATCGGATCGTCAAACGGGTCCCCCGGTGGCGTCCGTCGACACCTGGTCTCGTTCGAGTGAAAGCCTGTTCGGTGCCTGGCCCACCGGCGAGACTCGGCATCGTCGGGCGGTCGCGGCTCAGGAGTTTATCGGGCCTGCGGCCGGAGGCCTGCCAGAGCGTTCCGGACGGGGGGGGCGCTGGCGGTCCGTCCCTCTTCGCGAGCATTTGGCTTGAAGCTACTACTGGCAGATATGTTCCTTGCCCCTTGATCTCACCCGTCCCATCCCGACAGTACCCGTCGGTCTCACGGCGAGCGAAGCACGGGAGGACGGGTACGCCGGTCCCAGTATCTTTATTACCCGCTCCACCACTACGGTCAGTCATGGCACAGCATACCGAACCGACCGAAGAGGACTCCAGCGGGAAACTATCGATAATCGATACCGACGTCCACCAGACAAGAGCCGACGACGAGGAGATTGCAGCATATCTGCCGCCACGCTACCAGTCTATTGGCGTCGAACTCCCAGGGCGGATGTACAACAATCCCGGCGGCGTCCTGCGTGAAGACGCCCAGACGGCCGACGGTGGTCCCGCTGGGTCGACCCCGGAGAATCTCCGGACGAACCTCTTCGATCTATACGACATCGATTACGGCGTGCTCACCGGCGACTTCCTCACGGTTTCGCTGCTTCCCAACCGAGATTACGCCGGCGAACTCGCTCGGGCGTACAACGAGTGGATGGTCGAGAAGTGGCTGCCCGCCGACGACCGGTTCCTCGGGTCAGTCGTCATTGCTCCACAGAATCCCGAACAGGCCGCGGAACTCATCCGAGAGTACGGGCAACACGACCAGATGGTTCAGGTACTGATGAACAGCGTGAGCCGCGGGGGCTACGGCGAGCCCCGTTTCTGGCCGATATACGAGGCCGCCACCGAAATGGACCTGCCGGTGGCGATGCACCCATCGAATCAGGGCGCCGGGATGAGTGAGCCGCCGAACGCGGTCGGCTACCCGACGAACTACTTCGCCCGGCACAACGCCATGCCGATGCTCCACATTGGCCAACTCAACAGCCTCATGAGCGAGGGCGTCTTCGCGAAGTTCCCAGACCTCGATTTCGTCTTCATTGAGTGCGGGTTCACCTGGGTGCCGATGATGATGTGGCGGATGGACAAGGACTGGAAGGGTCTCCGCCAGCAGGTGCCGTGGCTCGACAAGCCGCCCAGCGAGCACATCATCGAGAATACCTATTACACCACTCAGCCCATTGCCGAGCCGGAAAAGCCGGAGTACCTGACGCAGATCCTCGAGATGATGCACGCAGAGGAGACCCTGATGTTCTCTACCGACTACCCGCACTGGGACAACGACGACCCACGATACGCGATGCCTAAAATGCCGGAGCCGATGAACAGCCGGGTAATGTACGAGAACGCTCGGGAACTCTACGGCCTGTAGACAGGATGACCACGAGATACGAGGTCTGCACCGTCAAGGAACTGCCACCTGGGGAGCGGATTATCGTTGAGGCTGACGGACTGTCAATCGGAGTGTTTAATCTGGACGGAGAGTTCTATGCGCTCAATAACGCCTGTCCGCACCAGCTCGCAAACCTCTGCGAGGGACGGATTACGGGGTACGTGACCTCAGACGAGGTCGGCGAGTACGAGTGGGAACGCGATGGACAGATCATCCAGTGTCCCTGGCACCACTGGGAATTCGACATCACTACCGGCGAGTCCGTCTTCAACCCGCACAAGGTTCGAACCCGGACGTACGACGTATCGGTCGAGTCCCGGTCAGTCGAAGAAGGAGCGGACGCGGCCGGGGACGGAAAGGTCCCAGAAAACACTACTGATCCAACCGAGGAGACATCGGAGGCTGACCAGACTGAGACCTACGGTACGACCCTCCAAGGTGACGAACCGCCTATCGAGACCTACCCCGTGGAGGTGGAGAAAGATGTCATCGTCCTCTATGTCTGACCTCCCGGTCCGACATCATGTCGACGGGGTAGCTGGCGTGGACGCCGAGAGGGGTAAGAGGGCTATGGTCGGCGTAGGACATATATAAAAAATGATATGAATGTCAACATCTGGGCTCCAGAGTCCACCGCCTATACGACTGCATTGACGTGTTCCCCGCAGATAGACCATCTAATAAGAAAAGCACTTATAATCATCCCATGGTAATGCCTCTCTATGCCGCATCTTGAGGTGGATGGAATTCGGAAAACGTACGGGAGCGTCACAGCCGTTGAGGATATGTCCTTCTCCCTTGACGAGGGTGACCTGCTCACCCTTCTCGGGCCATCTGGGTGTGGAAAGACGACGACGCTGGATATCATCGCCGGACTGACTCGGCCCGACCATGGTGACATCTTCATCAATGGCGAACGGGTGAACGACCTTGGACCGGAGAATCGGGACACTGTCAAAGTGTTCCAAGAGTACGCGCTATTCCCGCACATGACTGTCGGGCGGAACGTCGGGTTCGGCCTTGAGATGGATGGCGTCGCCCGTGATGAGCGCGAGTCTCGCGTCAAGGAGGCCTTGGAGATGGTCCAGTTGGGAGGCCTCGCCGACCGCAAGGTCGACGAACTGTCCGGCGGCCAGCGTCAGCGCGTTGCGACGGCCCGTGCCCTCGTAAAGGAGCCGGCGGTACTTCTGCTGGACGAGCCGTTCTCCGCGCTTGACTTGAAGCTCCGGGAGCAGCTACAGGTCGAATTAAAAAAGCTGCAGGAGGAACTCGGAATAACGACGATCCATGTTACTCACGATCAAGAGGAGGCGATGGTGCTTTCGGACAGGATCATCGTTATGAACGACGGCGCGAAGCTCCAAGAAGGGTCTCCGATGGACATCTACGAGTCACCCGGGAGCGAATTCGTCGCCAATTTCATCGGGAAGTCGAACCTGTTCGATGGGACTATCGTCGAGAACGGCTCCGGCAGCTACGTCGCCGAGTCCAGTTACTCGGGGACGCGGTTCCGCGGAGTCTCAACGAGGGAGGACTCCATGGCTGTCGGCGACGACGTCACCATCTGTCTCCGCCCAGAGAAGTGTGATATGCAACCAGGCACACCGGAAGCCGGGTCAGAGAACGCCCTGTCTGCGACGGTCGATCACAAATTCCTGCTCGGCTCAGTGGTCCAGTACCGGCTCTCGGTCGACGAGCCAATCTACGGCGACCGGGCAGACATTGACTTCATCGTTGAGGACAAGAACCTGGCGGAGCACGGGGAATTCGACAAGGGCACAGCGGTCTCGGTCGGATGCCGCCCGGAGTTCGTTAAGCTAATTAAGAGGTAACAATGAGTATCATTGAAACAGGACGACAGGCCCGAACCGACATCTACCAGCGCTACGTGAAGCCTGGACTTGACCAGCTCTCGTCGTTCAAAACCGTTCCCACCCTGGGACCAGGATTGCTCTTCCTCATCGTGTTCTTTTTTCTCCCCATCGTCATCCTCGTCTCGATCAGTTTCCAGGCTGAGTTCGTCGCCGGGACCGTTTCGGAGTTGACGTTCGGTAACTATCTGAAGATTGTTAATGATCAGTACTTTATCAACACGCTGATACGGACCCTGCTCATGGGGGTCGCCGTCGCCACCACCACGCTCGCTATCGGGTACCCCGTCGCCTACCACATTACCCGCACCGAGAGCGGCCGGAGGCGCGTCGTGTTCATGCTCATGATCATCGTCCCATATCTCACCAGCGTCGTCGTCCGGACGTTCGGCTGGCTAATAATACTCTTGGAGAATGGTTTCCTCAACACGTTCCTGCGGTGGACCGGCCTCATTAACGGCGCAGTGAAGCTGGTCAACAACGAGTGGGGCATCTACATCGGCCTCGTCCATGTGTTCCTCCCTATCGCCGTCATCTCTCTGATGACCTCGCTCGGGAAGATCGAACCGGAGATGGAGCACGCCGCCCGTGACCTCGGCGCGTCGCGAGTGCGGGTCGTCACTCGCATCCTCCTCCCGTTAAGCAAGCGGGGGCTTCTAGGCGGCTTCCTCCTGGTTTTCGCACTCACCATCAGCTCTTTCACCACGCCGTCGATCCTCGGCGGTAATACGGAGGTGATGGCAACGGCCATCTACACTTATGTAGGTTATTTGACTAATTTCAACCTCGCCGCCGCACTTGCGATGGTGCTGATGGGCTTCGCGGTCACCGTCATCGTTATTTCTAATTACCTTGGACAGCGGCGGATGGAGGTGGTCTGAATGGTGTCCGACCGAACGGTTGAACGCCTCGGTTCGTACGCCTACCGGACAATCCTTGCCTCGATTTACGCGTTCTCAATCCTCCCAGTGCTGATTGTGTTCGTGATGGCGCTCGGTCCGAGCCAAACCCTGCAATTTCCACCGAGTGGTATAACATTCAAATGGTATTTTGTGGCGTTCGCACAGTTCGCCGAGTACGGCAAGCCCTTAATGTTCAGTCTCAGGATCGCCGTCATTGTCGGTGTGCTCGCGACGGTGATCGGGACCATGGCGGCGTACGCCCTTGTCCGGTTCCGCCCACAGTTCGCCAGCAACATCCAGGGGGTCTTCAGCGCCCCCTTGACTATCCCGCAGATCGTGATCGGACTGGCGCTCCTGATCTTCTTCTATCAGGTGGGCCTCCAGACGGGTGAGCTTGCGCTGATCATCGGACACACGGTAATCGGCGTCCCGTTTGTCGTCATATTTGTCTCCGTAAGCCTCAACGAGTTCGACGAGGCGCTCGAACTCAGTGCCCGGGACTTAGGCGCGGACCGGTACCAGACGTTCAGGTACGTGACGCTACCTCTTATCAAGGCCGGGGTATTCGCCGGAGCCCTCTTTGCGTTCATCACCTCCTACAACAACGTCCCGGTGTCGCTGTTCCTCATCAAGCCCGGCCAGACGACGCTCCCGATGCGCATCTTCCAGAACCTCGAGTACGGATTCACTCCCGACCTGGCCGCCATCGCCGTCGTTCAGGTGCTCGTCGTCTTCGCCGTCGTCGCGCTCGTAAACCTCGTGATCGACGTCACCGAGATATTCTGAGCCGACTTCCCGACCGACATCACCGGGACGTTCTCTCCGTCCAGTTGTCCCTGCGGGCTCCCGCGAAACTAGCATCATCGGAAGTGCCGGCGCCGATCTGGCCTCCGTACAAACATTCAATACGCCACCGCGGCACTGCCCGTTGGGATGATAGTTGAAGAGTTCGAACGTCCGACTGACGACCAAATCGCGGCACTCCGCGAAATCAACCCGAACGACCTCGGCCACCACGCTCATTTCGGTCACTCCTCACCTCAGGTGAAGTTCATGGGGACGTCGGAGTCCCCGAACATTGTCGGTCCGGCACTGACAGTTCGCATCCCGCCGATGGACGGCACGATGGTCCACAAGGCGACGGAAATAGCTCGCCCAGGAGATGTCATCGTCATCGACGTTGGCGGTCACGAGACGAACGCGTGCTGGGGGGACATCACGTCCCACGCGGCAGTCGCCAGCGGCGTCGAGGCGGTGGTCATCGACGGTGCGATCACCGACACCGGTGACATCAAGGATATCGACTTTCCGACGTTCGCCAGGGCGCGGAGCACCCGGACGGTTCAGCGGATGGACCGCTGTCTCGGCGGCGATATCAACGTCCCTATCCAGGCGGGTGGTGCGGTGGTGCACCCGGGCGACGTCGCCGTCGGGAACGAGGAGGGGGTACTATTCGTGCCGCAGGACGAGATTGAGCGCGCGCTCGACCTTTGTGCCGGCAACGATGGCCGTGAGGCTGACATCATCGAACGGCTCCGGAACGGCGAGTCCCTCGCGGACATCTCGGGTGCGAACAACCGTATCGCCCAGATGGACCCGGAGTGAGCCGCGGGGCAACCGACACTTCGTGGCGTGTCGCCACTCGCGGCCCTTATCGAGTGATGAAATAACGGGTGGCCGTCGACCGACCTTCGACCGTCGGCCATCATCCGCTGGGCGATGGAGCCGTCCGGATGGGCCAGTTCAGCACTTCGTGCCGATTTGCCGGACCCACCGCTCCGTCCAGGTCTCGCGGTTTTCCCCGATTTTCTGCGGGCTCGGGTAGTACAGCTTGTCGAAGTTCGGCATTTCCGGGTTAGGAACGAGCTGCTTATACTCGTCGGTGAGTTCGTCGCCCGCCGCCGGGTGGCTCGGGCCGACGTTGTAGTTCATCGCCCACTGCGCGTTGACTTCGGGGCTGACCCAGTGGTTGAGGAACTCGAAGGCGAGTTCCTTGTTCTCGGAGCCCGAGGGGACTCCCAGGCAGTTTACGAGATGCGGGGCACCCTCCTTCGGGACCGCCATATTGTAGGGCTCGCCCCGCTCCTTGATCGAGATGAGCGCCCGACCGCTCCAGAACGGCGTCGCCCAGACTTCCTCCGTATTAGTGTAGTTGAAGATCTCGGAAGACGATTTGATACTCGTCAGGATCTGGCCGGGACAAAGCTCCGCCGTCTTCGCGAAACCAGGGTCAATGTCGTCGATGCTACCGCCCTCCATGCGGGCAGCTTGGATGACGAGGAAGACGCCCGCTAGGTTAGACGGGTGGATAAGGATGACGTGTCCGGCGTTGCCCTCGTTCCATAGCGCTTCCCAGGAGTCCGCAGCACCCTTGTTTTTATCTTGATGCGTGAAGAGCGAGAGGAACTGCACCCCATGTACCACGCCATACGGGAGCGTGATATCACCATAGTTCTCGACGATCCCATGAACGTTCTCGTACTCGGAGGGTATCTCCGCGAGGGTGCCCTCTTCCTCCCCCAAGATGATCTCTCCGCCGGTGAGGACTGCGGCGTCGAAGCCGGGACTGCCTCCGGAGGCCTTGATTTTCGCATACGTCTCGGATGCGGAGCCCGTCGGGTCCAGCTCAATAGACGCGCCGGTCTTCTCCTCGAATGGCGCGGCGACGACCTCCCGGAAAATCTCTTTCCAGGTGCCGCCGTAGCCATTGACAATCAACGTCTCGCCTTCGAATGGCATGTCGTTTCCGGAAACCGTAGTCCCCTCTGTATCACTCTCGGTTTCCGTCGCCGTGTCCCCGGAACCACTGCCATCGGAATTACTACCCTCACCGCCACCAGAAGCGCCCCCACCGCCGCCGGTACAGCCAGCGAGGGCTGCGATCGAAGCGGCGCCTCCGTATTTAATAGCGTTACGCCGGGATATCCGGCGCTCATTCGGTCTTGTCATACAATGGCAGGCATACACCCCGCCTATATATAACTTCCGCT
>Ga0207797_1003323_pt1 | contig 10767 bp, 10 predicted proteins | sample PRCRCaboRojoPR_6_FD_187275 | JGI IMG/M metagenome (GOLD analysis project Ga0207797, IMG submission 187275) | Marine sediment microbial community from Cabo Rojo, Puerto Rico - PR CR 10% Liquid 1 (SPAdes) | ecosystem: Environmental > Aquatic > Marine > Coastal > Sediment | place: Cabo Rojo, Puerto... | reverse complement strand
TCCCCGCAGGCACACTGCGCGTAGGCGTGGACGACGTCCCCTTCGGCGTAGAGGCCGCCGGCCTCGGGGTTCCGTGCCTCGACGAAGGCGAAGACGAACTGCACCGCGTGGCCGTCGGGTTCGCCCGCCGCCGGACAGGTGCCGTCGGTACAGTCCGGGGCGATGGTCCCCTCGGTGTCCATCGCGGCTTGCGCGAAGGCCATCGGATCCACGTCGACCGCGCGTTCGAGGGCCTGCCGCCCCTCGGTGCCCGGCACGACCAGGACGACGCCGTCCGAGACCGGCTCGCCGACGGATTCGAGGGCCGCGCGGTTGCCCACGACGGCGTCCGAGAGGTAGACGAGCACGTCGTCGGGGCGGTCGCCGGCGAGGAACGCGTCGCGGTCGGTCACGTCACTGGCTGGGAGGCGCCGGCCCAAAAGCGCCCGGTCTCGGACCGGACCTAGATCGCGAGGAAGGTCCCGACCAGGGACTTCGTGAGGATGGCGATGACGGCGCCGATCCACCCGAGCACGACGAAGTGGATGTAGGTGTTCATCTTGTGGCCGCCGTCGATGGTCCGGATCATCAGCGCGGACAGCAGGGCCGAGAACATGATCACCACGACGAGGAGGAACTCGATGAGGGGGATGTCGTAGACGCCGGTGTTGATGAGCTGGGCGGCGTCGAGCTGTCCGGTGGAGTCCAGGTTCAGGCTCATGCTCGCGAGGATGTTCACGACCTGCAGGCCGATGAAGAAGGCGAAGGTCGAGGCGGCGGTGATGCCATAGAGGAGGCCGACCATCGTGGTGGTCGCCTGGCGGCGCTGCTGGCGGAGCTGGAGCACCTGGTTCATGTTCTCGGCGATGAGTTCGCCGAGCTGCTTCGGACTGCCCCCCATCTCCCGGCCGATCAGGTACATCTCGCTGAAGGTCTGGATCAGGTAGGAGCGACAGTCCGCGGTGAACCAGCGCCAGGCGTCGATCGTCTCGATGCGCATGTTCAGGCGCTTGTAGAGGTCGTCGACCTTGTCCGTCAGCGGGCCGAAGTCCTTGTACCGGAGGGTTCGCAGCACCTGGGAGGTCGTCGATTGCTTGGCGCCCTCGGTGGCCCCCAGCGCGCGGATGAAGCTGGGGTACTCCGCGTCGCGTGCCTTGACGGCCTGTTCCTCCCGCCGGATGACGATCCCCGGGATCAGCAGGGGGGTGACCGGGACGATGGCGTACAGGGGCAGGGGCAGCGGATCGGAGACGAGGGGGACGAGGGTGCCCAGCCCGATCGGGGTGAACCCGAGAATGCCCCCCATGGAGATGAAAAGCAGGATGCCCGAGAGCGCGACGCCGGCGAGGGTGCTCTTGCGGAGGCGGTCGTCGATCCCCGAGGTGCGGTCCGGGTGGTACCAGAGGGGATCGTAGGGGGCCATCGCGCGGATGGCGAGGAAGAAGCCGGACTGGACGAAGATGAACATCACGATGACGGCGCTGACGGTCAGCGTCGGGTCCGTGCCCGTGAGGACCGGGAGGACGACCGCGAACACGAGGGCGAAGGTCATCGAGAGGATCATCGACAGGTAGAGGTCCTTCATGACCTCGAGGCTGTCCAGGGAGCTCTCGTAGACGGTCGTGTAGTTCTGGATGATCTGCTCCTGTTCCTGGAGGAGGTAGTCCTGGAGGGACTGGCCGGCGCCGATCGTGTAGGCCAGCCGGTCGAGGAAGTCCGAGACCGGGTCGCTCGGGACCTCCTTGGCCCGGCGGCGACAGGCGTCGTCGAGGCTCTGGTTCCAGGTGTCGACCAGCTGGACGATGCGGTGCATCTCGGTGGCCAGCTCGCCGTACTCGCGCTCCTCGGCCAACGTCCGGAAGACCTCCATCCGGTCGATGTTCGTCGTCGCGAGGACGGTCATGTGGGTGACCATGAGGTGAAAGCGGTTGTTCAGCTGGGTCCGGCGCTGGGAGAGGAGGATCTTCGGGTAGAAGCCGGCGGCGGCGAAGGCCAGGGCCCCGAGGAGGGGGATCGGGAGCCGGATCATGAGCGGCAGGTCCAGCAGGACCGCCAGGACGACCGACAGGAGGAAAAAGCCCGCCGCGGGGCCGAGGATGAAGGTGAGGTACTGCCCCATCGGCATGGTCATCCGCCGGTAGGACTCGAGGAGGGACTCGAGGGTCTCCGCGACCGTCAGGTCGAGGTTGCTCGAGGCCTCGTCGGTCGCCATCAGACGATCACCGCCCGGTCGGCGCGCGGATGTCGGATCACGCTCACTCCTGCCTGTGGATGTTGAAGGGGAGGCCCTCCACGCCGTCGCGCTGGAAGTTCGCGATCAGCTCGTTGACCTCGTGGTACCCGACGATGCCCTCCTGGATGGCCCGCTCGATGACGCGGGCGCGAAACTGGAGGTCGTCGTAGATGTCACGGGTGTCCGCGTAGCCAAGCAGCGTCGCGATCTGCTCCTCGAGGACGTAGGAGTTGTTCATCCCCTGGAAGACGATGTCGTCCTCGACGGGGTCCCAGTAGAACGATTGGCGGGTGACGACCCCGTCCATCTCCTTGGAGTAGCCCTCGATCTCCTGGACGGAGGTCACCCGCCGGAGGACGTCGTCGCCCTGCTTGACGCGGTTCTGGAACAGCGCGACGTCGGCGACGCCCATGAACGTCTCGGGCACGTTGATCGGTTCGCTCGTGAACCGCTGGATCATCGAGACGATGTCGCTGGCGTGGAAGGTCAGCATGACCGGGTGGCCCGTCTGGGCGGCCTGGAAGGCCATCCGCCCCTCGGCCCCGCGGACCTCGCCGAGGATGATGTAGTCGGGCCTGGACCGCAGGGCGGCGGCGACCAGGTCGAACATGTCGACGCTCGTGTCCTCGGTTTCGCCCTCCCGGGTCAGGAGCTGCTGCCAGGTGTCGTGGGGCGGCAGCACCTCCGCGGTGTCCTCGGCGGTGTAGATCTTCGAGTCGCGGGGGATGAACGCGAAGATGGAGTTCAGCGTCGTCGTCTTCCCCGAGGCCGTCTCCCCGACGACGAACACGGTCTGTTCGTTCTCCAGGCACAGCCAGAGGTAGGCCGACAGCTCGGGGCTCAGGGTGTTCCACTTCGTGATCTGGAAGATCGACAGCGGTTCGCCCTCGGCCTGGCGGATGGTGATCGAGGGGCCCTTGAGGCTCACGTCGTCCGAGTAGATGAGGTTGAGCCGGGAGCCGTCCGGCAGGGTCGAGTCGACGATCGGGTCCGAGTCCGAGACGGGGTCCCCGATCCGCTCGCCCATGTTGCGGATCCACTGGTCGAAGGCCTCCTCGCTCTGCCACTCGACGGTCGTCTCGAGCATGCTGTAGACCGCGTGGTCGACGAACGTCTGGTTCGGGCCGATGACGTGGATGTCCTCGTTGGCGGGGTCCCGCATGATCGGCTCGAGCGGGCCCAGGCCGACGATGTCCCGGTTGAGCCGGTAGCGGATGTTCTCGTAGGTCTCCTCCGAGACCTCGACCTTCCCGATGTCCGTGACGCCGGAGATCCGCGAGAGGACGCCGCTTTCCTCGTCGTCGCCGGTCGTGATCCGCGTCGTCTCCTGGAGGAGTTGCTCGATGCGGTCGTCGAACTCGGCCTCGTTCTGTGGGGCGGGCTTCGTGACGCTGCGCTTGAGCAGGCGGTTGCGCACCTCGTCGAAGACGCTCCACTCGTCCTCCGAGAGCTCGGGCTCGATGGCGTAGTACTTCATGTCCTGCCCGAGGTCGCCGTAGACGTGGCAGTAGATCGGCCCGCCGACGTGATAGAGCACGTTCGGCCGGTCGGTCTCGTACTCGTCGTCGGCCTCCTCGATCATGAGGGGGAACTCGCCGGTGATCTGCTTGAACTTCTGGAGGTGCTCCTGGAGGTGGGGGCGCCTGGCGGCGTGCTGCCTGAGCTCGTCCGAGGGCTTTGCCATCCCGTGTTCTGTCATGCGACGCTCCTGCTCTCGATGACGATCCCCGTGCCCGAGCGCACGGAGTAGCCGATGGTGTCGCCGACCTGTTCGCCCATGCCCGCGAAGCGCATGACGCTGATCTGCCGGCGGACGTCGTTGCCGACCTCGACCATCTCCAGCTCGAGGAAGACGTCAGCGATCGACCGGAAGGGCCCGAGGGCCTCCTCGTCCAGCGTCGTCGGGTCGACGGTCAGCACGATCACCTTGCCCCGGGAGATGATGTCCCTGAAGAAGGAGATGATCTCCAGGGCGGCCTGGCGCTCCTCGTTCTCGCGGACGAGCGCCTCGAACTTGGGGTCGTTCCGGAGGATGGCGTCGAAGGTGTCGATGACGATGACGTCGGAATCCCACATGACCTCGGCGTCCATCAGCCGCCGGAGCAGCTCCTTCCGGTCGCTCTCACCGCCGCCGCCGGAGAAGTTGTCGTTGTCGCCGATCTCGGCGTGGAGGAACAGGAGGTTCTCGTCGAGCATGTGATCGACCATGTCGTAGTCCAGCGAGTGCATCTGCTCGAGGAAGGAGCCGACCGTGAGCTCCGTCGAGAGGACGGTCACGGTGTGGCCCTCCTCGCAGAGGCCGTAGGAGAACCGCTGGCTCAGCGCCGACTTCCCGGCCCCGTAGTCACCCTCCATGAGGACGATGCTGCCGGGCGGGATGCCGCCGCCGAGCTCCTTGTCCAGCCGGTCGCGCTCCTTCAGTCCGATCGAGTAGAGGTCAGATGTTGCGACGCTCATGGGATGCGAAACTCGAACACCTCCTCGTCGCCGTTGACGATCACGGTGGCCCGGTAGTCACCGCTGGGCAGGCCGGGCTCCGTGACGTTCAGGCGCGCCACGTCGGTGGAGTCCCAGGTGTCGACGCCCCCGAGCAGCTCCAGGTGGACGTCCTCGGGGGGCTGGTAGCGGCCGTCGAGGAGCACGTCAACCTGGTCGGGGTCGTCGGGCAACCGGTTCGACCCGACGTTTTTCACCAGGAGCGTGAGGTTGCCGGCGCCGTCGCAGTCGTAGACGCAGGCGCCGGTCCCGTTGTCGCTGATGATCTCGACGTCGGTCCGGACGTCCTCGCTGACGTGGAGCCCCTGGTCGTCGATGGCTCCGGCGAGGTCCTCCACGGTCGACGTGAAGACGCCGGCGACGCTCGCGGCGACGACCATGCTCGCGATGAACAGGATCAAGTGCGAGATGCTGACGCTCGCCATCAGCGACGCACCTCCATGGTCACGCGACCCCCCGGGTGTCGGCCACGCCGACCTCGGTCACGAACTTGACGCGGGTGGGCGGCCCGGCGAACGTCGCGACCGTGTCCTCGTCCTCGAGGACGAGCTGTTCGCCCGGTCGCCACAGGTCCGAGTCGTGGCCCGCGACCGTCACGCGCTCGTAGTCCTCGATGCCCACGTAGGTGCCGTCGACGACGGTGTCCGCCGCCGGGACCGACAGGGTCGTCTCGCCGGTGTTGGTGATCCGCACGGTCAGGTCGTCGTTCGTCGAATCCCAGGTTGCCGCGGTCACGTTCACCCCCGTGAGGGCCACCGCCTCGTGGCGGTCGCGCTGCTCGTCGCCGGCCTCGGCGACCCGCTCGCCCGTGTTGGCGGTGACGCTGTAGAGGCTGCCCAGTGCGAGCACGAACCCCACGAAGATCACCAGCAGGCTCGCGCTCGTGGCGAGGCCGCGGTCGCGGGTGGCGTCGGTCACGCTACCACCGCCGTCGCCGAGACGCCCGACTCCGTGACGACCGTGACGCGGTCGGGCTTCGTCGACGCCGCGACGGTGATCGCGAGCGTCTCGCCGGACAGCCAGAGGTCGGTCCCGCCGTCGCTGGCGACGGTCGCCCCGGCCGTCCAGCCCGACTCGTATCGGCCGTCCACGAGCAGGTCCGTCCCCGAGAGGCGCAACTGCGAGGCGCCCTCGTTCTCGACGTCCACCGTGAGGTGGGTGCCGTTGTGGGTGGCCGAGACGATCTCGAGATCCGTGTTCTGCTGGTCGAGCAGCCGGTCGGTCCGGTCGGCCTCGGCGTCGGCCACCTGCTCGAAGCTGTTCGCGGCCGCCGGGTACCACATCCCGAAGCCGACGAACAGGCTGGCGAAGATGATGGCCGAGGCGCCACTAACGCTGAACCCCATCCGTACCACCTCCGTGTGACAGCCGCTGGGCGGCGACCTGGTCGACGCCGCCGCCGTTCAGTTCGCCGATGTACCGCAGGCTGCGCGCGTGGTGGTCGATCGTGAGCGCCGCGTTGCCGCCCCCGTCGAACCCCGCGAGGTAGTCGTCCAGGTCGTCGGCCACGGCCGGATCGATCCAGTCGATGGACTCGTAGTAGTCGATGGCGCCGGCCGCCTCCCGGACGCCCGCCTCCTCGACGAGGTACTCGAGCCACTCGATGACGAGCAGGTCGGTGGCGTAGCCCCCCGGCAGGGACGCCAGGTAGGGCGTGCCGGCCTCGCCGGCCGCGGCCGGGTCGCTTCCAGTCTGGGTGGGTGTCTCGGTCGTCTGGGCCGCATCGGTCGTCGCCTCCGGTTCCGTCGTCGGCTCCGGGGCCGGATCCGCTGCCCCGGCGTCGGATGGGTCCTCCGGCGGGGCCGGCTCTGCGTCCTGGGCGTCCGTCTCTGCCGGCTCCGGAGCGTCCGTCGAGTCCTCCTCGATGACGTCGTCGAAGAGTTCGTCGTCGGCGAGGGCGTCGTCCGCGTCCTCGAGCGTCTCGGCCGAGGCCGCTGCCACGTCGTCCGCCTCCGCACCGTCGCCGTCCTCGAGGTCCTCGTCGAAGTCCGCGAACTCGTCGTCGCCGTCCGCCTCGCCGTCCTCGTCGGCCCACTCCGCGTCGCCCGACTCGTACTCCTCCTTCAGGTCCTCGAAGGAGGTCCCGCCACCGCCGCCACCGCCCTCATCGCCGTCGTCCACGTCGTCGAAATCCTCGAGGTCGTCGTCGAAGTCGTCCTCGAAGTCCTCGTCGGCCGCCTCGCCGTCCCCCTCGTCGAGCACGTCGCCGACGTCCGCGTCCGCCTCGAGGTCCTCCTCGTCGTCCACGAGGTCCTCGTCGAAGAAGCCCTCGGCGTCGGCCTGTGCGATGTCCTCGTCGACCTGCTGGGTCTCCTCGCCGCCGTCGTCCTCGAACAGGCCGAACCCGCCGCCGTCACCCATGCCGCCCCCGCCCATGCCCCCGTCGATGTCGTCGGCGAACGGATTGACCCCCCGGGTGACCATCTCGTAGATGTCGAGCAGTTTCCGGACGTTCTCCTCGACCTCCGCGACGCTCTCGGAGATCTGCTCGTTCTCGTTGCGAACGGTGTTGACCGTCGAGGAGAGGCTGCCGACCTCGGCCTCCATCTCGTCGAGGCGATGTTCGAACTCGTCGAGGTCGCCGTCCTCGCCGTCCATGTCGCCGAAGCCGTCGTCGAACCCGTCGTCGTCCAGCCCGCCGAGGTCGTCGCCGTCCTCCTCCAGGCCGCCGAGGCCCTCGAGATCGTCCCCGCCGTCCCCACCGTCGTCCTCCTCCGCCATCAGGCCGCCACCGGCCTCGGGCGCGTCGGCCGCGGGCGCCTCCCCCTCCTCGTCCTCGGACATGATCGACTCGAACATGTTCCGGATACTCATCCCGACCAGCCCCCCGCCGAGGACGACCACCGCCACCGGCGCGAGGTCCGTCGCGACGGGCAGCGTCACCTGTAGCGGCCCGACCAACGCGACACTACTCATTGTGTGTCAGGGTGCCGGCTATCGCTCTTGAATGTACCGTTTCTGCTATCATGTCTGATAACACTACGATTCGAGCGGGCCGCAGTGTTGATTTACCCGCCGATATCCCGAAAAAATCCTCGTTTGGCCAAATATCATATCTCGTATTCCGGTCGGCCGCGCTATCACTCGTTGAAGTCGGGGGGCTGGGGCCCTCACAGCCGGTCTGTGCCCTGGTTCGCGCTCGTGACCACCAAATCGCCCGTCCCGGGTTCGAGTCGGAGCGAGCGGCCGTGGTCGCCGCCGAGGTCCGCCCCGACGACGGGGACGTCGTGGGCCGCGAGGGTCTCCCGGACGGTCTCGGCGTTGCGGTCGCCGATCCCGGCCCCGTCCGCGGAGAAGTCGAGCATGTCGCTGCCGCCCGCGATCTTCGCCTCCAGGGTGGCGGGCTCGGCGCCGGCCGCGTCGACCTCCTCGACGAGCAGGGCGGTCCCGCTGTCGGCGAACTTGGCCGGATTGCCGTCGCCGGCCTCGTCGGCGGCCGGGAGCATGACGTGGGCGAGGCCGGCGACGCCCGAGGCCGGGTCGTGCAGCGCCACGCCGATGCAGGAGCCGAGGCCGCTCGTCGTCAGGACGGCACCGTCGGTCGTCACCGCGTATTCGGCGATGCCGACCTTCACCCGGTCCGGGTCGGGATCCGGCGACTGGTCGGTGTCCGTCCCGTCGTAGACCTTCATGCTAGAAGATCTGGTCGACGTCGGCGTCGGTCTGGTCCGCCCGGTCGACGTCGAGGGCCTCGAGGGCCGACCGGAGCTCCGCCTCGTTGGGCAGGGCGTGGATCTCGCTCCGGACGGCAACCTCGTCGGTCTGCATCGTCGCGTCGACGACGAACGCGTGTTGCTGGTGCTGGCCGAGCTGGGCCGCGATGGGATCGAGGATCGCCCGGCCCATGTCGTGGACCAGTCGCGGGGGCGTGTGATCGACCGACTGCTGGAGGACGTTCGCCCAGCCGTCGACGAACCCGCTGGTCATGATGTTGCCGAGTTCCTCGATCGCCGCCTCGTGGTCCTCGGTCAGCCCGTCGCCGTCGGGGGCGACCGGCAGCAGCGCCTCAGCCACGTTGACGGCCGAGGGTTCGTCGAACAGCACCAGGAGGTAGCCGCTGGGGAGGCCGGTGAACTCGACGGCCGTCCCGACGTAGGTCTCCTCGCCGACCTGCCTGGGGACGTCCTCGATCGGGCAGAAGCTGATCTGGGTGACCTCCGCACTGACGTCGATGCCCGTCATCTCGCCGACGTGGGCCGCGGCCGTCCGGGCGCCCTGGCGGTTCATCCGGTTGAAGACCTCGAGCTTCTCGACGGGGATCGCGTCCTCGGCAGCCGCCGCCTGCTCGCTCACGAGTTCGGTCAGGGCGTCGTAGGCCGGCAGCATGTAGATGTAAAAGCCGACCGTCTCCTCGACCCACTCGATCTGGCTCCGGAAGACGAACACCTGGTCGCGGTCGCCATCGGCCGGCGCCTCCGGGAGCACGGCCGACCCCGCCCGCTCGAAGGAGGTCGGTGGCGAGTGGTCGATCGGCGCGTCCAGGTAGTCGGCCCAGCCGTCGATGAAGCCGCTCATCATGATGTTGCCGAGCTCCTCGACGCTGCTGCGGGCCATAGCGTCCGTGTCGACGTCCCCGAGGAGCGACTCGGCGATCTCGGTCGAACTCGCCGACTCGAAGACGAGGACCGTCTCCCCCGCCATGGCGCCCTCGAAGTCGAACTGCACCCCGACGTAGTCGTCGTCGCCGAGTTCCTCGCCGAGGTCCGCCCGGTCGACCAGCGAGATCTTCGTCACCTCGACGGCGGCGTCGATGCCGGTCATCTGTGCGAGGGCGCTCGTGGCCTGCTCGGCCCCCTCGTGAGCCAGCCGGTTGAACGTTCCAAGCGACTGGACGTCGACCTGCATCGGCCTAGGTGGGGACGACGTCCTGGATGGCTTCGATGACGCTTGGCTTCTGGAATGGCTTCGTGATGTAGCCGTCGGCCCCGGCCTTCACGGCCTCCTTCATCTTTTCCTCCTGGCCCACGCTGGTGCACATGATGACGTTGGCGCCCGGGTGGTTCGTCTTGATCTCGTCGGTCGCCTCGATGCCGTCGCGGATCGGCATCACGATGTCCATCATGACGAGGTCCGGTTCGTGTTCGTTGAAGACCTCGACCGCCTCGACGCCGTTCTCGACCTCGTCGACGATCTCGTGATCCTCCTCCAGGATCTCCCTGAGGAGGTTCCGCATGAACTCCGAGTCGTCGGCGATCAGTACGTCTGCCATACCTGCTCACGCATGCTTTCGCGAAGTCCTACTAAAACCTGACCCGGGAATTATCGCCGTTGATAGCGATTAGCCCAGCGGCGGCAGAAGCCCGGCGACCACCCGACTCAGGTCCAGCGCGAACGAGCCATACGGCACGTGCCAGAGCGCCGCGAAGACGAGGAACAGCGTCGTCGCCGCGGCCGGGATCGCGACCCCGACGGCGACGGCCTTCGGACGGCGGTGGAGCGGCCACGTCGCCACCGTCACCGCCGCCACCGCCGCGGTGGCCAGCCCGACCAGCGCGTGGAGCTGGAAGGCCTCGCCGACGGCCGGGTCGATGAGAGGCAGGGCGAGGAGGTAGCCGAGGCCGCCGAGGACCACCGTCCCCAGGTAGGCGCCGGCCAGCGTCGAGGGTGCCCCGGTGATCCCCGCCCGGACGGGGGCGAGCCGGCAGCAGAGGTACAGCACGAGGGGCATCGCCGGCACGACGTACCGGAGGGTGATCATCGAGTGCAGCGGGAGCAGCGGGAGGTAGACGATCACGAAGACGAGCGCCATAGCGGCCGCGAGGACGTCGACCGGGCGCCAATCCGTTGGGGCCACTGAGGCGGCGGCGACAGCCGCCTGACTCGACCACTGACGAGCTCGCTGCAGGGCGAGCACCGGGACGCTCAGAAGGACGCCCGCCAGCGGAAGCGCTTCCAGGAAGGCCAGTTCGACGGCCTCGAAGTCGTTCACGTGGTAGCTAACACCGGTTGGGATCCAGCCGCTCCGGAGGAAGGTGTGATAGAGCCGCTCGACGTCCGGCAGGACCGCCAGCCCGGCCGTGAAGTACTCGACCAGGTTGGAGCCGATCCAGGCGATCACC
>Ga0207797_1003322_pt1 | contig 10769 bp, 9 predicted proteins | sample PRCRCaboRojoPR_6_FD_187275 | JGI IMG/M metagenome (GOLD analysis project Ga0207797, IMG submission 187275) | Marine sediment microbial community from Cabo Rojo, Puerto Rico - PR CR 10% Liquid 1 (SPAdes) | ecosystem: Environmental > Aquatic > Marine > Coastal > Sediment | place: Cabo Rojo, Puerto... | reverse complement strand
GTCCTCGAAGCCGGCGTTGCACACCTCGAGGTGGATCGGTTCATCCTCGGGGAGCAGGTGGGCGGCGAGACACTGCTCGGGGGCGGCATAGCCGTTCTCATTGGCCCGGACATGTTCGGGAAACGCCTCGGCCCAGTCGGCCCGAACCGATCGGCCGATCCCTTTGATCCCGAACCGTTCCTCGAGCTCATGGACTCGGTCGGGGTCGTCGTCCCTGAGGAGCACGTCCTTCGTGAGGTAGACATCAAGCCGGTCGATCGGATCGAGGCCGAGCGCCAGGTCGCCAAAGACCCAGAGTTCGCGGACCGGTACGGGCATACGCTCCGATTCGACGGTCGCCACGATGGCTTGAAGTCGATCGACCGCCGCGTCCCGGTCCATTGGGTGTCGATTGTCCGGCGTCAAGGTAAACGGTGTCGTTCGGTCAGCGCTAGCCAATGAGTCGTTCAGCGAATGTCTATCACGGTTGTGCATCCCTTGTTGGACGCTCGAAAAAATTTCGTATAGCGATATTTGGTTTAACGGGGTCCGAAACCGTCATACAACTCCCACTCCTGGACGCAGCATGGAGTGTTCCAAGTGTGATCACGACGCCGTCATCCACCAGGCGTATTCGGGATCGCACCTCTGTGAACCCCATTTCCTCGAGTCCGTCGAGCGCCGCGTCAAACGACGAATCCGCAAAGACGGCCTCGTCGATACTGCCACGCCGGAGGACCCGGATCACTGGGTGATTGGGCTCTCCGGCGGCAAGGATTCGGTTGTTCTCGCGTCGATCCTCGACGACACCTTCGGGAACGACCCCCGGATCGAACTGATCGGGCTGACGATCCACGAGGGGATCGAGGGCTACCGTGATGAGAGCCTCAAGGCCTGCACGGAACTGGCCGAGTCGCTCGAGTTCCGCCATGAAGTCGTGACGTACGACGACGAGTTCGATCTCCGGATGGACGACGTGGTCGAGGACGACCCGGCCGAGATGGCCCCGTGCGCGTACTGTGGCGTCTTCCGCCGGGATGTCCTGGAGCGGTACGCCGACGAGCTGGATGCCGATAAGCTGCTGACCGGGCACAACCTCGATGACGAGGCCCAGACGGCCCTGATGAATCTCTTCGAGGGCGACGTCCAGCAGATGGCGAAACACTGGGACGCCTCACTGGCCCCATTCGACGGCCGGAGCGACGCCCCATTCATCCCCCGGGCGAAGCCCCTCCGAGACGTCCCGGAGAAAGAGGTGGCCCTCTACGCCCGGCTCGCTGGGCTCCCGGCACACATCGCCACGTGCCCGCACTCGAGCGAGGCCTATCGTGGCGAGATCCAGGCGCTCCTGCTCGAGATCGAAACGCATCATCCTGGTACCCGCCACTCCATCATGGCCGGCTACGAGGAGCTCGCTGATCTCGCCGCCGAGCGATACAAGCGTAATACGCAGACGGCGCTGTCGTCATGCGAGCGATGTGGTGCCAAGACCACCCGCGACATCTGCAGAAAGTGTACGCTGGTCGATGCCGTAAACGCGGATTAGAACGGAGAAAACAGCGGGCCTACCGGATGACGTCCAGGCCGTTTTCCTGTTCGATCTCGGCCCGTCCGCCGTCGCTCTGTGCACCATACCGGCCATCGTAGTCGTCGCCGTCAGCGAGGGACTGTCGGGAGGCGTTGGCCTGCTTCTGGGTGCCCGGGCCGAGCACCTGGGCGCTCTGAACGCCCGTCATGATCGCCATGACACGGACCTTTCCTTTGTAATCCTCCTGGATACGGGCGCCCCAGATCACGTTTGCGGAGGCCTCGAGGCGTTCGGTGATGTTGTCGGCGATCCCCTCGGCCTCCTTGAGGGTGAGGTCGGGGCCGCCGGTGATGTGGACGAGGCCGCCGGATGCGCCACGGTAGTCGACGTCGAGCAGCGGGTGGTTCATCGCGTCCTTCACGACCTCATCGGTTTTGTTCTTATCTTGCGTCTCGCCCACGAGCATGACCGCGACGCCGCCGGAGTCCATAATAGCGGTCATGTCGGCGTAGTCGAGATTGATCAGCGAGGGTTGGGTGATCGTCTCGGAGATGCCCTTGACCGTCTCGGCGATGATCTGATCCATCACGGAAAAGGCCTTGCCGATCGGGAGATTCGGGACGTAGTCCAAGAGGCGGTTGTTGTCGAGGACGATGATCGAGTCGGCCTCGGTCCGGAGCCGTTCGAGGCCCTCCTCGGCCTTGACCGTGCGCGCGCGTTCGATGTTGAACGGGGTCGAGACCATCCCGACCACGATCGCGCCTTGCTCCTTGGCGATCTTCGAGACGACGGGGGCGGCGCCGGTGCCGGTTCCGCCACCCATGCCGGCCGTCACGAACACGAGGTCGGCGTCGCCGAGGACCTCCTTGATCGTACCCTGGGCCATCTCAGTCGCGCGCTCGCCCATGTTGGGATCGCCGCCCGCGCCGAGCCCATTGGTGAGGGACTTGCCGACGAGGATCTTCGTGTCGGCTTGGATCATCTCCAGGTGCTGCTTGTCGGTGTTTACGGCGACCGTCTCGGCCCCGCTGACCCCGATGTTGTACAACCGGTTGATGGTATTGTTACCGGCACCACCACACCCGATGATGACGATGCGGGGGTCACCGAACCCGCCATCCTCGTCCGCCTGACGGGCGCGTTCCCGCTCTTCGTTTTCAAGCGCTTCCTGGACGATGTCTTGCATCGTTACACCTTCGCCCAGGGCCGTTCGCTTTTCTTCCGACCCCGGTCATGCTCGTTGAGCATTTCGCGGACGGCCGAGCGAATGGCTTCGCTGCGATTCGGGAATTCTCCCGTCTCGACCATTTGTTCGACTTCATCGATCTGCTGCTTCGGAATTCGGAGTGTCACACGCTCCATGTTTTTGGTCTCCCCTGGTTTGGTAAGACGCCGCCCGGATGACGGATATCATCCCGACACTTGTCTTACACTTCGGCACCGGAATCGCCCCACAGCGTCGGCCTGTCGTGTGCTTGCCGTGTGCCAAGTGTAAGACGCCGTCTTACGTACTCGTTCCCAACAGAGGCATCCTATTTATAATTAATGGCCAGTTGTACAACAATCGTGGTACGGTCCGAGACCGACTGTGGACCGATCCGGATCATTCCATAGAATCGCGGTTCGAAACGGGTGTTTACCCATCACCGTCGATTGTATGCGATGATTACCTCATCTATGTTAAATCCTTCCCCTCCCGTACGACGATACGGTCGAATGGTCATACACCGAATGGCAATCGTTAAGTTCGCAACAGGGCCTACTCAAACCCGTAGACCGCCCTTAGCTCAGCCTGGTAGAGCAGCCGACTGTAGATCGGCTTGCCCCCCGTTCAAATCGGGGAGGGCGGACTCGATTTCATCTCAAATACCGTTTGAGAGGCCGAATCAGGCGACCGTCTGTCGGTATACTGTCACCAATCCCTGGTTGATACACCGGTAATTTTCATCTCGACAAGTTTGACCGCTGCCGTTATCACATCCCACCGGAAGTTTTCAGTTGTAAAATGGCCGATGCCATCCGGGTGCTCCACGTCGATGACGAGCCCGACTTTGCCGAATTGACGGCAGCGCAGCTCGAGCAGCTGGCATCGGACTTTTCGGTCGAGACGGCTACGGGCGCGGAAGAGGCGCTCGATCGTCTCCGCGACGGGCGGTACGATTGTATCGTGAGTGACTACCGGATGCCAAATCTCGATGGTCTCCAGTTCCTCGAGGCCGTCAGAGACGAGGATCAGACCATCCCCTTCATCCTGTTTACGGGCGAGGGAAGCGAGGTGGTGGCGAGCGAGGCGATTCACGCGGGCGTCTCGGAATACCTCCAGAAGGGACGCGGGACCGAACGGTTCGAACTCCTTGCGAACCGGATTCGAAACGTCGTCGAACGACGACGCGCCGAAACGAGCTACCAAGAGATCTTCGAAAAGGCCACCGATGGGATCGTCCTTCACCGACCGACCGGCGAGATCGTCGATGCCAATCGGCGGATGGCTGAGCTAACCGGTTATTCCCGGGACGACCTCATCGACATGACGGTCAGCGATTTCAGTGTTGACGAACCGTCGTACAGCCAGGAAGAGGCAGATCGGCTCGTCCGGCTGGATGCCGAGGAGGGGCCGCAGGTGTTCGAGTGGCACCTCGACACGCCGGATCGAGGCCGCGTCCCCGTCGAGGTCCACCTCAAGAACACGACCATTGAAGGAGAAGAGTGCGTCCTCGCGATGGTTCGCGATCTCTCCGACGCCAGGCAGCAGGAACAACGGCTCAAACGCTACGCCAACGTGGTCGAAAACATGGAGGAGGGAACCTACATCCTGGACGCCGACAACCGGTTCGAGTTCGTCAACGAGCGGGTGGCCGAGGCCTCCGGAATCCCCGTCGACGCGTGGGAAGGGCAACCCCTCTCAATCTTGGCCGATCTCGAAATCACCACGACCGGCGGAGTGGCGGCGATCGAGGAGGCCGTCGAGACCGTTAGAGAGGGCGATAACGACGAGTATCGCGTCCAGCTCGAGGTCGATCTTCCGGTGGCGATCGAAACGCTCGAGCTCAGACTGACGGGCCTCGACAACGACCGCGTGCTCGGGACCACCAGGAACATTTCCGAATTCAAACACCGTGAACGCGCGCTCAAGGCACTCCACGGCGTCGCCACGGAGATCGGGAGTTTCGATTCGGAGGAGGCGATCTGTGAACGGACGATCACCGCGGCGAAGGACGTGCTGGATTTCGACCTCAGCGTCGTCAACCTCGAACGCGACGGAATGCTTCCGGTGGTCGCCATTTCCTCAGAGCTCCCCCAGGGTGGCGCCACCGCGATGTCGGTCGACGAGGGCCTCGCCGGCAAGACCTACCGGACCGGCGAATCGATCCTCATCGAGGATATCACCGAACATCCGGAGGCCAACCCGCAGGGGCCCTACCAGTCGGGAATCAGCGTCGCCATCGACGGGATTGGCGTCTTCCAAGCCGTCGCCGAGGAACCGAGAGAGTTCGACGAAACCGATATCGAACTTGCGGAGCTGTTAGTCTCGCATACGGCCACGGCCATCGAACGCATCCGGCGCGAGCAGGAGCTGGAACGGCAAAATCAGCGGCTCGAGGAGTTCGCCAGCGTGGTCTCACACGACCTCCGGAACCCGTTGAACGTCGCGAGCGGCCATCTAGAACTCCTCGCGGATGAGTGCGAGTCGGACCGGATCGAGGCGATTGCGGACGCCCACAACCGCATGGACGGCATGATTCAGGACCTGCTGATGCTGGCCCGGCAGGGTGAAATCGTCGGCGAGTTCGAACCGGTTCGATTCAACGACTTCGTCCCCGAATGCTGGCAAAACGTGTCGACCGACGATGCCGAGTTGGCAATCGATGAGGATGCCACGATCATGGCCGACCCGGAACAGCTCAAGTCGCTCCTCGAGAACCTCTTCCGGAACGCCGTCGAGCACGGTGGTGAGGGCGTAACCATCCACATCGGCCGCCTCGACGACGGGTTCTTCGTCGAGGATGACGGTGTCGGGATCCCCGAGGCGGATCGCGACAGGATCTTCGACATCGGCTATTCAGGCGACGATTCCGGATCCGGTTTCGGGCTCGGTATCGTCCGCCGAATCGCAGAAGCACACGGCTGGTCGATCGATGTCAGCAACGGCGACACGGGCGGGGCGCGCTTCGAGTTCACTGGCGTGGCCCAGCCACCGGACTGAGCGATCAATGGCGAACGAATCCTTTTGAGGATTGCCGGTTCATCCGGAGCCATGTTCACACACCTCCCTCCCTCGGAATACCGCGGACGGATCGAGGCCGTTCGCCGGCGACTGGCCGACACCGACGCCGGGGCGGCGACCTGGTTCAATGCCACCAGCATCGCCTACCTCACCGGCTTTCACCACATCCAGACGGAACGGCCGGTGCTGCTCTGTATTACACCCGACCACGTGGCAGTAACCGTGCCACGGCTCGAAGTCGAGCGGGTTGAACCCAACGAGCACATCCAAACCGTCATTCACTACTTCGATTATCCGGGTGGGAATCCCATCCGCACGGCGGCCGGAATGCTGGAGGACCTCGGGATCGACCGGATAGCCGCGGACATGGACGGAGCCCCGGGGACGATGGGCTATGACGGACCGCCGTTGAGCGACTTCCTCGACGTCGAGTCGCAGGGGTGGGTAGACCGAATGCGGTATGCGAAGTCCGATCGAGAGGTCGCGCTCATTCGTGAATCCTCCCGCTGGGCGAACCTCGGCCACCGATATCTGGCGGACTTCACCCTCCCGGGTGCCCACCCGGCAACGGTCAGCCAGCGCGCGTCGATGGAGGCGTCCCGGGCGATGCTCGACACCCTTGGCGACCAGTACCTCCCCCGCGTGCGTGGCGACGGCCCGGTGCATGCGGGGTTCATCAACGCCGAACAGACCGCCCTCCCCCACGGCCACACGGCGAATCGACGGCTCCAGTTCGGCGACGGTATCATCACGGGTGCGACGGCGAACGTCGACGGCTACTTCTCGGAGCTCGAACGGACGATGTTCGTCGGGGAGGCGTCGGACGAGGACGAACACTACTTCGAACTCATGCTCGAGGCGCAGACGATCGCGATCGAAACGTGCGGGCCAGGCGTCGACGTCGCGGCCGTCGACCAAGCCGTCTGGGACTACTTCGACGAACAGGGGGTGACCGAGTTGGCCCAGCACCACGTGGGCCACAACATCGGGCTGGAGGGCCACGAACCGCCCTACATCGACCGCGGCAACGACGAAACGATGGAGCCCGGACACGTCTATACGATCGAGCCGGGGTTGTATACGGCGGATGCCGGGTATCGCCATTCGGATACCGTCCTGATCACCGAGGAGGGGACCGAGCGGCTGACCTACTTTCCGCGAAGCCTCGACGAGAACGTCATCCGGTGATCAGGCCGCTCGATTGGGGTCCGTGGCGGAACACCTAATGGGATATTCGCGTAAGTCCGCGGTGTGACGTCCCTGAACCGTCGGCCCCTCCTCATCGCCCTCCTGGCGATTCTCGCGATCGGTGTCGCGGCAGCGACGCTTAATTCCGCCGTCACGTCGGAGGGTGCGGGCGCCGGGATGTTCGGGGGTGCCGGTGACGCGTCGGATCGGGGGCTCGGCCAGAACGAGGGCCAGGGTGGCAATCCTTTTTCGATTGGGTTTGGCGAGGGGCTCACGGGCCTTCCATTCTTTCCGCTGCCGTGTTTTCCCATCCTGAACGACCCCAGGGTGATCGCGCTGTTCGCGGTCATCGCTGTCGTGGCCCTCTACGCGCTCTATCGACAGCTCGGAACGCTCGCCCCGGTGGGGTTCTTCCTCGCGTTTTTCCCCATCGTGGTGCTGATTCATAGCTTCCTCACCGCGTGTGGCGGCCCCGAGCTCTCGGGGCAGTCTTCGTCGGGCGCGGCCGGGAACACCACGTTCTCCATCGGGCTCTCGGAAGCGGTCGGTGGAGGCTCCGGAAGCGGCGCGCTCCCTCCCGTGTCAACCGCCCTGCTCGTAATACTCGGTATTGCGCTCGTCATCGCGATCGGCCTCCTGTTCCGATCGTCGGGTGACGATGTCGAAACCGCCGAGGAACCGCCCGAACCGGAGACCGACGCCGAATCCATGGTCGCCATCGGCGAGGCCGCAGGGCGGGCGGCCGACCGGATCGAGGCAGATGCCGAGGCGGACAACGAAGTCTACCGGGCATGGCGGGAGATGACGAGTTATCTCGACCTTCGGAATCCGGAGTCGACCACGCCCATGGAATTCGCGGCGGCGGCGACCGGCATCGGGATGGAGCCGGATGACGTGCACGAGTTGACCGACCTCTTCGAGGCGGTCCGTTACGGGCGGGCCGATCCGACGACCGACCGTGAAGAGCGAGCCGTCGCCGCCCTCAGGCGGATCGAGGCAGGATATGCGGAGGGTACCGAATGAGCCGCGTCAGGGACGTCTTGGCATCGCTCGGGGCGGTGCTGGTGGGGCTTGGATTCCTGTTCGTCGTGCAACCCGGGCTCGCCGCGGTGCTGCCGATCCCGCGGTTGGCACTGATCGTGATCGGGCTGCTCGCGGCGGTCGAAGGGATCCGTTCCGTCCAGCGACGGCGTGGTAGCGAGATTGTCGGTGCCGAGCCACCCGACCCCGAATTCGGCATCGAGACGGATGCCCCGGGCGACGATTTCGATGCCCGAATCGCCCGGTTGAGCACCCGCCGCGGCTGGATCGGGGGCGATTTCGATCGGGTCGAAAACCGACTGCGAACCGCTGCCATCACCGTGGTTGCCGCCAGGTATGGCCTGTCGAAGCTTGAAGCGCGCGAGCGGATCGAGGCCGGCTCGTGGACCGAGGATCCCGTGGCCGCCGCCTTCCTCGGCGGGCCGACCGTCCCCCAGCCCCCGCTCGAGGTTCGGTTGCGGATGCGGCTCGGGACGACCCCGAGGTTTCAGCGCTACGTCCACCGGACGGCAGACGCCATCGCCGCCACCTGGGAGGCTAGATGACCGTTCGACAGACCCACCGCTGGTACGGGGTGGCCGCCGTGGCCTTCTTCGCCGCGGCCGGGGGCATCCTCTCGAGCCGGCCGGCACTTCTCCTGGTGGGTGTGGTCGGGGTCGGGTACGCGGCCTATGCCCGGTTGACGACCGCGCCGGAGGTGTCCCTGACGCTCGACCGGACGGTGAGCGATCAAGAACCCCCGCCGGGTTCGGAGGTCGAGGTGACGGTCGAACTCACCAATACCGGCGACCCGGTGTTCGACCTTCGGGTTGTGGACGGCGTGCCTCCGGGCCTGGAAGTCACCGAGGGATCGCCCCGGCTCGGGACGGCGCTCAGGCCGGACAAGACAGCGACGTTTTCCTACACGGTGGAGGCCCAGCGCGGCCAGCACGAGTTCGGAGCGGCCACGATCCTCGCCCGGGACGCCAGCGGTGCCGAGGAGCGTGAACTCGAGCAGGCGACGGAGACGACACTGACCTGTATTCCATCGCTCCCCCCAGCCGGCCCGTCCATCCCGCTTCGACCGCAGACCGCTCAGTACACGGGCCCGGTCCCGACGACGAGCGGCGGTGCGGGCGTCGAGTTCTACGCCACCCGTGAATACCGGCCCGGCGACGCCATGACGCGGGTCGACTGGAGTCGGCTCGCCCGGACGGGCGAACTCTCGACCGTCGAGTTCCGCGAGGAACGGATGGCGACGGTCGTTCTCGTGCTCGATGCCCGACAGTCGGCCTACAGAAGCGATTCCGAGGGCACGCCGGCGCTGGAACACGCGATCGACGCCGCGCGGTCGTTGACCACCTCGCTCCTCGGTGACGGCCACCAGGTTGGAATCGCGGCCTTCGGGGCCGAACCCTGCTGGCTGGCGCCGACCACCGGCGAGGACCAGCGCGCCGCCATCCGCCGACTCCTCGCGATCCATCCCGGCGTGGAGCCGACGCCGCCACAGTCACAGATCGTCGTCTCCCGCCGGGTCCGTCAACTCCGCCGACAGCTCCCCGCCAACGCCCAGGTGATCCTCCTCACGCCGCTCATCGACGACTACATCGCCACCATCGCCGGGCGGCTAGATGCCTATGGCCACGCGGCGACCGTCTTGACCCCAGACATAACGGGCGGTGAGACACCCGGCCAGCGCCTCGCACGCACGGAGCGCGGCCTCAGGATCGAACGGCTTCGAGGCAACCAAATCCCGGTGATCGACTGGACGCCGACCGACCCCCTCGAACAGGCGCTGGGGATCCTTCGGGAGCGGCAACCATGAACGACATCGACCGCTCGCCGGCGCGGACGAGCGCCGGGATCGCGATCATCGCCGGTGGGTTCGCGATCGCGGTCGTGAGCTCGCCCGCTACGACGGTGGTCGGCGGGGTCGGCGTGCTGTTCCTGCTGCTCGGGGTGGTGCGTGGCTGGCGACGGGCGGTCACGATCGGCGCGTTCGTCCTCTTCCTGGGTGTGGTCTATGCCGGCCTCCAGAACGCCGCAGCGGAAGAGCTGTTGCTGGCGACGGCCGGGACCGTAATCGCCTGGGATGTCGGCGAGCAATCGATCAACGTCGGCCAACAACTCGGGCGATCGGCGCGGACCGCCCGGGCGGAACTCGTCCACGCCGCCAGCAGCACCATTATCGGGGTCGTCACGATCGGCCTCGGTTTCGTGGTCTACACCCTGGCGACGGGTGGGCAGCCGGTGACGGCGCTCGTCATCCTCCTCGCGGCAGTCATCGCCCTCGTGGCGGCGGTCCGCGATTAGTCGACCGTCGGGACGGCGACCTGCTCGAGGACGGCCCCGATGATTTCTTCCTTGGAAATGTCGCTGACGCTCGCATCGGGAGTGAGGACGAGCCGGTGAGCGAGAACAGGGTGGGCAACCCGCTTGACGTCGTCGGGCGTGACGTAGTCCCGGCCGACGATCAGCGCCCGGGCACGGCTGGCTTCGAACAGCCGTTGGGTGCCTCGCGGCGAGACGCCGACCTTGACGTGACGGTCCTCGCGGGTCGCCCGGGTGATGCCGGCGATGTACTCGAGAAGGTCGTCGTCGACGTGGATGGTTTCGGGAACGGCCTGGAGGTCACGAACGGCTGCTTCGCCTTCGAGGATTCCCTCGACCGTGGGACTCCGGGTGGTGCGCCCCGCCCGGCGTCGCAAGAGTTCGATTTCGCCGTCAAGGTCGGGATACCCGATGCTGGTCTTGACGGCGAACCGGTCGATCTGCGCCTCCGGCAAGGGGAAGGTCCCCTCGCTTTCGACGGGATTCTGGGTCGCGATC
>Ga0207797_1003321_pt1 | contig 10770 bp, 9 predicted proteins | sample PRCRCaboRojoPR_6_FD_187275 | JGI IMG/M metagenome (GOLD analysis project Ga0207797, IMG submission 187275) | Marine sediment microbial community from Cabo Rojo, Puerto Rico - PR CR 10% Liquid 1 (SPAdes) | ecosystem: Environmental > Aquatic > Marine > Coastal > Sediment | place: Cabo Rojo, Puerto... | reverse complement strand
CGGCGAGAGAATTGCTGCACTCGGGTTGATATGTAGCACGCTTCTTTTGTTTTTACTCCCGTTTATTCTGCTGACCAATACCGTCCTGAAAGGGATCGGTGATCTGCTCGGGAGACTCGGTGAAAACGACGGGTTGGCGGGATTCGAGGGCGTCGAATCGCTGCTTGGCTCCGTTTTTGGTCTCGACCTCGACGGCGGCTCGTCGATCATCGAGACCGTGCAACGCGGTGAATTCCTCGAGCTGGTAGGGACTGCTCTCGACGTCTTCGGTGGGGTCTCCGATGCATTTGTCCACGTGACGATTCTCCTGTTCGTCTGGTATTATCTTCTCAAAGATGGTGACACACTACTTGGCTGGGTCACGGAAGTTGTGCCGCTCTCCACCGACCTCCAGTCAGATCTGTTTCGAAGAGCCGATGAGGTGATGTACGCTGTCGTCATCGGGAACTTCATCGTCGCCGTCGCTGATGGGGTCTTGGTCGGCATTGGCCTCTGGATCGTGGGGTTTTCTGACATCGTCTTCTGGACGTTTATTTGCGTGTTCTTGGCGCTGATTCCGCTCGTCGGCACGATGCTTGTCTGGGTGCCCGCAGCAGCCTATCTCATCTTCCTCGACAATATACTCGCAGGGGCTTTCCTCATCGTGTACGGATTTGGTGTCGTCGGCTCGGTCGACAACGTGTTACGCCCCTTCGTTGGGTCTCCCGAGGTCGGGCTCGGGCCCGCTATCTTCGTCGTCGGAGTGCTAACTGGTCTCTCCCTGTTCGGGGTGCTCGGAATCTTCTACGGCCCGGTACTGCTCGTGATGACAAAGGTCGTCTTCGAGACTCTCGGCGAAGAATTCCAGCAGCCGGCGCACTGAATCCAGCGGAGATGCAGAGCGCTCTGGAACGCAGTTGGGAAGGTGGCGAACACACTGCTGCATCGAGGGCGATTCGCCCGCCTCGGCGCTGCTCTGCTCATACTGTTGGCTATAACTACGTGAAGGATTTCGACACCACGGGGTGTCGAAAATCTTCACGCGCTTATAGCCGACAGTATCAGTCGATGCAAACCGGGAATAAACGTGGACTACGGGGCAATTTGTATTTTTTACGTAGCCTCCGAACTAACCCATACATGAGTGCAGCCGACATCGGGGGATTACAGACCTTCCCGACAGCACTTCAAGAGCGTGACGCATGGCTCGAACCGTTCGATTGGTACGCCGAAATGCGCGAACGCGCTCCGGTTCGATACGACTCCGAGCGCGAAACCTGGGACGTGTTTCGCTACGAGGAGGTCAAGGAGATCCTCGCGAACGACGACGACCGTTTCTCTACGAGTCCACGGAACATGGACGGGTTTCAGGAACCTCCAGCGGACGAGGGCTTTATGCTCGATACGATGTTACTCCAAGATCCGCCCCGTCATGACAAACTCCGGAGCGTTGTCGACGATGCCTTCGAACCGCGAGCGATTCGTGAACTGGAACCCCGCGTCCGGACGCTCGCCAACGAGTTACTCGACGAGGCCGTGGCCGAAACCGCCGGGGAATTCGATATTGTGGACGGGCTTGCATATCCACTTCCCGTCATCGTCATCGCCGAACTCCTGGGGATCCCGCGCGACGACCGCGACCAGTTCAAGCGCTGGTCGGATACGCTCGTTCGAGGCGCGGGCAAAGGTGTCGACCCAGAGACCTTCGTCCAGGAGCAGCGTCAGGCGGGACAGGAGATGGCCGCGTACTTTTTAGATGAGCTCGAGAAGCGTCGCCAGAACCCTCAGGACGACCTGCTAACGACCATTGCCACAGAAGAAGGAGAGGGCGGACAGCTCTCCCATCGGGAAGCCCTCGGGATGTGTATGTTGCTTCTGATAGCAGGAAACATCACGACGACTCATCTCATCACGAACGCCGTCCGCTGTTTCGACGAGCACGAAGGCGATCTCTTCGCGACCCTCGCTGACGACGAACAACGCCTCTCGAAGGCCATCGAAGAAGTACTGCGGTACCGCTCCCCAGTACAGGCAATGACTCGCGTCGCGTTAGAGGACGTCGAACTCGTCGGCGAGACGCTGGAGGCGGGGGATGGCATCGTCGTGTGGCTGGGCTCCGCGAACCGTGACGAGCGCCAGTTCTCGGACGCAGACACGTTTATTCCCGATCGTTCTCCGAACCAGCATCTTGGATTCGGCCACGGAATTCACTACTGTTTGGGCGCACCACTGGCGCGACTCGAAGCGAAAGTCGTGTTGGACGTACTGACTGACCGTCTCTCCGCGATCGAGGTTGCTGACGCCGACCTCGTGCCGGTGCGGAGCTCGTTCATTTACGGCGTCGAATCACTCCCCGTCGAGTTCGACAACCCGGCATAGCGCCACCAATGGGTCTCGACCCCATCATAGACGTCTCACTCCACAATACGTCACCCACGAACGACACGACGGGGAGACGTCGCAGTCGTGTCATGGTTACTTCCAGGGCGTGCCGACGACTTCGGCTTGGATGTCGTGGCCAAGGCGGAGGCGGCAGTCGGTTTCTGGCGTGGCGATGCAGGGCAGGATGTATCCAGCTTCGAGTGACTGGTCTTTCAGTGCTCGTGGCGGCTTCAGGTGCGTTATCTCGCCGGCAAGCAGTTCGGCGGTGCAGGTTCCGCAGGCCCCGTAGAGACAGCCGTACGGGATGGCGACTGCTGCCGCTTCGGCGGCGTCGACGATGGTCTCATCTCGATCGACGCGAATCGTTTCGCTCTGCCCGCCTGACCAGCAGAGTTCGACAGCGTGGCGTCCCTCTTCGGCGTCGACCATTCACTGCCAGACGTCGCTGGTACAGTCGCCCCCGGGCCAGCGGATCTCGTGGGCCCGCGCCGGGCCGCCGGGGGCGTCACCGAAGTCGACGAGGAACTCCTCGTCCAGTTCCATCCGCCCCTCGTCGGGGTAGACGTCCGCCTTCAGCATCAGTGAGCCGTCCTCGGCGATGTCCGGGAAGAACTGGTTGTCCCACGAGGAGAACAGCGACGTCGTCCAGTAGAGCCGCCGACCGTCTCGGGAGAGCTGGAGCATCTGTGGCGCGCCGCGGATCTCGGTGTCCTGGATCTCCTGTCGATCGCCGAACAGCCCGCCGGCCCACACCTGGTCGACGAGCCGGGGACTCGCCGCGTCGCTCACGTCGTACATCCGGACGTCGCCGTGAAGCCAGTTCGAGAAGAAGAGGTACTGGTCGTCGAGCGACAGGAGAATGTCTGTGATGAGCGGCGGGACGGGCATGTCCCAGTCCTCGTGTTCGCGGGGCTCCTCGTCGATGACGACGTCCCAGTCCCACGTGCCGTCGTCCTCCTCGTAGAAGCGGATGATGTTCGAGGACAGTGCCGCGCCGACGTAGCCCTGTGTCTCCTCGGGGTTGTGGCTCATCCGGACTTCCAGCGGTATCTGTCCTCGTTCACCGAACTCCAGGCTCTGGATGTGCTCGCGGTCGTCCCAAGACCAGACGTGGATGCTGTCGCCGTACTTGTCCGCTTCGACGTCGTCGAGGTCGAAGCCCGGATAGTACGTATTCGGCGCGGCCCACTCGCTGGAGATGAGGACGTCGTGGCGAGGTTGGTACCAGTAGTCGTAGTTCATTTCCATCTCGCCGCGGTCAGCCTCCCAGTGGCCATCGATGCTGAAGTCCTCCTGGTCGAGTTGCAGGAAACCGCCGGGGAGTTCGCCCTCGGCATCGCCGAGCATGCTGATGACGATCTTGCCGCCGGGGACGCAGTGGACGGTGTGGGGTGCCGAGAGGTCGTACTCGAACACCTCCTCGGGTTCGATTACGTTCACCATCTCGGGGTTGCGGGGATCTTCCGCGTCAATGATGTGGATGCGCGAAGAGCGCTGTCCGGGGACGACGAGGTACTGGCGGCTCAGTCCTTCGGCGTGGCACGACGACGAGCAGGCGTTCCAGCCGAAGTGGTGGAGTTCGTCGCCCTTATTTGGCATCTCGATGGTGTCAATGAGTTCGCTATACGTGTCCGATTCCGGATCCAGGTCGATGACGCCGACGAAATCCGGGCCGTCGTTCGCCATTCCCACTCGGGGCGCCATCACGTAGGCAGTCTTCTCTCGTTCGCTCTCGGTTCGCATCGCGCCAGGCGTCGGATAGCCAGGACCCTCGACTTCGTGGTGTTCGTGTCCACTCTGCTCGGCATGCGGAGAAGGTTCGTCAGTACTCATCTCAACATTGGAGTTTGCATTCCGATGAATTAAACATGATGTTACACTGTGTCATCTTGTGCTCGCTCGGTGTAGACCACTTCCCGATCTGGGTCGAGTCGCGGGGTCGTCGCGGTCGCACCGAACGCGGCTCACATTGCCCCTCCTGTCAGCACTCGCCGGTCTGAACGTCGACCTCGATGAGAGGAGATCCATCGGTGAACCTGTCGCAGTCGGGTCACGTTTGCCGTTGGAGTCGTCCCTGTGCGATCGGTACCGAGTGTTCACATGACCGGAACCCGGAAGATCGCGGGGCGACGGAACACGGGTCGGCACGCAACCCCGAGCGGAAGTCCCCACGCGAACCGCCGTGTACCATCACGCACAGTCGTAACAACGACATGCCCGACGCGGTCGTCAGCGACCGGACGAACGTCGTCCAGATCGCGAGACAGACGTTGTCCGGCTCGGTCGATGTCGTCACGGAAGACTCGTCGCTGCTCGTGGAAGTCCGCACTGACGACTGGTTCGGATCCCCACTCGCCGAGTACGGCGGCGTCTTGCGGGAGGCATCGGCCGAACCCGACGAGACGATGATCCTGGTGGAAGTACCAAGACAGGCGGACGTTCGCTCCTTCGTCGAACGATTGCAGGGTATCGCCCCATCGCTCGAACTCGTGGCCCAGCGTCAGCACCAGCGTCAGGAGCAAACGACAGCCGAACTCAGCGACCAAATCAGAACGGAACTCACGGACCGGCAACTCGAGGTGCTTCAGACGGCACTGTCTGCAGGGTACTTCGAGTGGCCCCGCGAGCACGACGGGGAAGCGGTCGCGACTCGGCTCGATATCACCCAGCCCACGTTCAATAAGCACCTCCGGTTTGCGGAACGGAAGACGTTTGAGCTCCTTTTTGACGCGGATGAGTGAAACACTGAGCGTTGTCTGCGACTAACTGTCTTCTTCGCCCTGTATGGAGCCTGCTGGCCCACCGAGAAATGGCTCGAGAGCTAGTTGTCGGAACGTGCCGACCGAGCCGAGTACCGACTGCGCTGATTTGGGGAACGGATACTCGTAGTCTGGTCGGGCCTCCTCGGTCGCCTGTCGGAGCGTCCTGAGACGCCGGTCTCGGCTGGAAACGTAAGCATCGACGACATCCGCAACTGGCCGAACATCCCCGCTCAGATTCTTAACGAACGCCACAGCATCTTCGATCCCGGAGGAGACGGCGAAGCCGCTCGCGGGCGCAGTCGGGCACGCTGCTGGCCCACAGAAGGACACCCGATCAGTTCCCCACCAGTCCCGTTGCACGACGTCATCGTGCAGAGATACCTGTCGAACCGCCGATGGCTCGGTTTCGATACGTTCGAGTGGCAGAGCTTCGAGCTCATCTGCAAGCATCCCCCCAGGATCGGATGCTCCGGTTGTCTCAGCGTTTTGGCCCTTCTCGAGGACGGAAGGTACAGCGGTGACCCGGAGCAGCCCTCCCTTTTCGTTCGGCCACGGCGTGTACTGTACGAGCGCATCAGGGTGCCAGATATCTCGAAGTTCGTTTTCAGACCGGCCGTCTATCTCGATTGGCGCCTCTTGCTGCAGTAATGGCTCTTCAGTTGGAGGCTCTCTTCCAGCGGGACGAAGCGAGGTGCCCCATCCACTCACACCCACGACCATGTCGAACCATTCACGGATGCCATCGCTAAATTCGACGGCCAATCCCGCATCCTGTTGTGACAGGGTATCGACACTGCGTCCCACTCTAACCTGACGGTCTGGGAGTCGCTGTTTGAGAATACTTCGGAGCTGCTGTGTTTCCACGACGACGGGTCGCCGCTCCGCTGGAAGTCCATCTGGTACCAGAATAGCCGATTCGCTGTGTTCTCCCGTATAGCTCTGGACGGAAATGCTCTCGATGTGTACGCCTCGTTCACGAAGTGGTTGCCGGAGGCCAATCGCGTTTAGAACCTGCACCGCCGGTGAAGACAAGTACGTCACTCGAGAGGCGGCGTGCGAACCGGTACCGCTCACGAGTAAGGGATCGTACCCTGCACGGCCAAGCAGCAAAGTGAGGGTGTACCCAACGACCGTGTCGCCCACTACCAGAACCTGTCTATCAGGATGCTGGCTAATAACATCGTCTGTTGGCAGCCGATGTAGAGCACCATTCGCTAAACCTGACGGTTCACCAGCGTGTTTGTCTGCCTTCTTCCAGTCGTCGGGCAGACGCCGAACCGACTGTGTCACCGTCTCGCTCACTCGCTTGCCCTCAATTCTCACGGTGGAGATGCCTGATGCGTGACGAGGCCACTGGTCAGTGAAACAGTCGCTGTGGCCGTGATCGAACGGATCCCGGAGAACAGGTGTGGATACCTGGCGCTCGGTCGCAACGGCAATCGCCACCGAACGTGTTCCCGGAGACGCTCTGTTGCTTGAAGATGGTAGTCGACGGTTCCTCATTGATCCATCGAACAGTTCGAGACCAGTTCCCCTAAGAACTCACCACGTGTTTCAACCACCGAAACAGTCCACCTGACCCTCGACAACTGCCGGGTGGGCGAGAGCAAATCGTGCGAGACCGTACCAGAGAAATATAACTAGCCATGGCTCGGTGGGCGAGTCTACGCCTGTTGACAGTAGGTTTTGGCTGGTCTGGAGTAACAGTCTACGATAAGAGCGAAACAATGTCACTCTCAGGACACGCCCAAGTCGGGTCTGCCGAGCAAACAGCGGAAACCACACAGGAGCCACATCCCGAGGAGATCTTGTCGCTGCTAAATGCCGAGTACACGGAATCCATTCTGGAGTCGATACACACGGAGGCGAAGGCAGCACGAGACATCGCGGAGCAATGCAATGCGTCGCGACCGACAGTGTACCGACGGTTGAATGGGCTGCAGGAAGCTGGACTCGTCGAAACCGCTATGTTGTACGACGTCGACGGCCACCACCGAACGGTCTTCGAAGCGACTTTCGAAGAACTTTCGATCGATGTGACAGACGAGGGGCTCGACGTCACGATTACGACGAACGCGTCGACAACGGTAGAACCTGGGCTGTCCCAGCCACTATCGGGTGACTGATCGCCGTCGGAGCGGTTCTCGACCAGGTTTGCCGGGTGGTCGCCTCGCTGTGTCGCTACACATCCTCGACAAACAGTCTTGCTTGAATGTTCAGTCACTATTTATTATACTGGCACCGATGGTGTTTCGAGACTGGATCGTCATGTCGACCGAAGACACGACCCCGGAGGAGAACAGCGGCGGATCCCGCGCTGACAACGAACCAGGATACGTTGAGACCCGCGGGCCACCAGTTCCAGACGTCGCGTACAAGGTGATCAACCCGCTGATGGCGTTGATACTGCGGTCGCCGCTCCACTCGGTAGTGGGCGCTTCGGTGATGTTACTCACGTTCACTGGGAAGCAGTCGGGGCGAGAATACACCACACACAGTCCGTGGTCGCGTACCCTGAAAGGGGGACAGCCTGTCACGCTCCAGTTACAGGGCGCTCGCCGCGAGGGAGTCGCCACACCACACCACACCACACCCGGATCCCGAGACAGTCGCATCGCACGTGCAGGAGTTTATCGCTCGGCGCGGCGTCGACGCTGCCCGCCGGTCGGCATCCGGATTCAGGGCGACCGCGAACCGACGTACGACGAGTTGGTGGACGAAGTCTCATCAGTCGGACGGATTGTAACTGTCCCGCCAACAGTGCCGACGACCGAACTGCTCAGCCCCGGAGCGCCTCGACAGGGGGGTCGTTCGCTGCCTTCCAGGCGGGATACAGCCCGCTGACCAGACTCGCGCCGAATCCGAATCCGAATCCGTACACGAGGTATCGGGCACTGTTCCAGGTGAACACCAACATCGGCTCGCCGAACAGCAGCTCGTTGATCCCGAGGCCAATGCCGAGTGAAACCAGGGCCCCGAAGCCACCGCCCACGAGACCGAGGAGGGCGGCTTCCGAGAGAATCATCAGGAGGACTTCGCGGCGGCGGATGCCGACGGCTCGGAGCACGCCGATCTCTCCACGACGCTCAATCGTGCTCATCAGCATAATGTTGAGGATTGCCACGCTGGCCACGATGAGCGAGATCGAACCGATCCCGAGGAGTGCAATGTTGAGCGTACTGGTGAACGTCTGGATGTTCTCAAGGATGTCCTCGTTTGTCGTGACGCTGACCACGTCCCGTCGACTGTTGAGCGTCGCTTCGGCGCGGTCTGCGAACGCTTCGGCCCCGGCGCCGTCCTCGGCGACGACGGTTACGGTACTGTAGTCTTGCTGATTCGGGAGTGCGGACACAGGGAGGACGAGCGTCCTGCCCCCACCGCCGGGCCCGCCGAACCCCTCTGCCTCGACGATGCCCCGGATTCGATAGGAGGCACCATCAAAGACGACCGGGTCGCCGACATCGAGCCCGATATCGTCCGCAACCGCGCTCCCCACGAGGGCGCCCGATCTGAGCCGGTCAGGGAGGTCACCCTCGATGGCCGAGTACAGCGCGCTCGCTCGCGTCACGCCAGTCACGGTCACGCGCGTTTCGTTGCCGTTCCCAGTGAGTACCGTCCGACTGGATTTTTGAGGAACGACACTCTCGTCGACGGCGATCTGTTCCAAGTCCCGAACGGTGGTCTCTGACAACCCCCCGTTCGGATTGTCCTGTCCTGGTGTGACAGTTACCTGGTTTGTGAGACTCCCGAGGTTCTCCGTCGTGCTGTACTGGATCGCCGCCCCGACCATTCCAAGTGACGCGATTGCGATGACGCCGATGACGATGCCGAGGGCAGCCAGAGCGCTTCGAACCCTGTTCCGCTTGAAATTCCGCCACGCCATCATCCAGCTCGGCAGTCGCCAGAGAATCCCCCTCCTGGCCATCACTGAATCCTCCCGTCGATCAAACTGACGGCTCTGTCGGCGTAGTCGCGGAGTTGATTGTCGTGTGTGACCGCGACGATGGCGACGTCCTCTTCGTCCTTGAGTCGGGTGAACTCCTCGAGGATAGCCCGTCCGGTCTCCCGATCCAGATTTCCGGTCGGTTCGTCTGCGAGGACGATGTGGGGCTCGTTGATGAGCGCCCGCGCGATAGCGACGCGCTGGCGTTGGCCGCCCGACAACTGGGTCGAGTTGTGTTCGAGGCGCTCGCCGAGACCGACTCGCTTCAGGAGTTCGACCGCACGGTCGTGGCGATCGACGGTGGTGTCCCACATGGACGGGAGCTCGACGTTCTCGACGGCAGTCAGGGTCGGAAGCAGGTGGAACTCCTGGAAGACGAATCCGATACCCGTTCGCCGCTCCTCGGTGAGTTCGTCCTCAGTCAGGTCTGACACGTCCTGCCCGCGGTGGAGTACCTGTCCCTCGGTCGGTGTGTCTAACAGTCCCATCATGTTCAGCATCGTACTCTTCCCCGACCCGGACGGGCCGATGACTGCCACCATTTCGCCACGGTTGGCGTAGAAGTCGACCCCCTTCAGCGCCTCGACGGTCTCGCTCCCGACCTCGTAGCGCTTGACGACCTCGCGGAGTTCGATGACGCTCATTGCCGGCGCCAGCGATAGACTCCACCGACGATTACGAGCACCACGATCAGTGCAAAGCCGACCCCAATCAGCGGTGTCTGTCCACCGGACTGGTCAGCGCCGCTACGCGCCGCCGCAGAATCCACGTCGACCCGGACGACCTCAGTGAGCCGGACACCGTCCACTGTGTACTGGATCTCCACGGGCATCGCATCGACGGTCTCGGAGACGTTCGCGGTGAGTTCGAACGTGGCGAACTCGCTGGCGGAGACCGCGCCGACGAAGTACTCTTTCCTCGGTGCGACCGGCGTGACGTCCGCTGTTTCGACGACGCTGACGAGCACCGAGCGTGCGGCTTTCGTGCCGACGTTCGCCGCATCACCGCTCACTGTGAGCACACCATCTCGGGCCGAGAAATCGACCCCCGTGAGGGAGATGGCTGCGCTTGGCGCTGTCGCGTCGCTCACATCGATGGGGACGCTTTCGGTCAGCCGTTCGCCGTCGACCGTGTACTGGATCTCGACTGGTACCTCCCCGATGTCAGCGGACGCGTTCGCGGTGAGTTCGAACGTGGCGCTGCCGCTGGCGTCCAGTCTCCCGACGAAGTGCTCTCTGGCAGGGGAGACCGGCCTCACGCTTCCCGTCTCTGTGACGCTGACTTGAACCGACGTCGCCGCCGCGGTACCGACGTTTGTCACGTTCCCGCTGAGCGTGAGAATGTCGCCGCGTTTGGAGGTTTCGACGCCGATAAGCGAGACCGCCGCACTCGGAGCGGGGGAGTATCGGACGGTCGTGTTTGCCGTCCGCCGCTCGCCGGCTGCGGTGTAGGCAACCACAATCGTCACGTTCCCGGCAGGAATACTGCGACTGTCAAGCGTCACAGTTCGAGTGCTCTCCGCTGCCACGTCCGGGATGAGTGCCCGCTCGACAGTCTCGCCGTTCGCCACCGCCCTGAGCTGTCCCTCCCGCAGCTCGACGTTACCGTACTCCGTGAGCGACACGTCGATTGCCGAGGAGCCGTTGTCGACCACGACGGACGCGCGTAGATCGGTATCGACGACTGCACGCTCGACGTCGACCG
>Ga0207797_1003320_pt1 | contig 10773 bp, 11 predicted proteins | sample PRCRCaboRojoPR_6_FD_187275 | JGI IMG/M metagenome (GOLD analysis project Ga0207797, IMG submission 187275) | Marine sediment microbial community from Cabo Rojo, Puerto Rico - PR CR 10% Liquid 1 (SPAdes) | ecosystem: Environmental > Aquatic > Marine > Coastal > Sediment | place: Cabo Rojo, Puerto... | reverse complement strand
AAACCGTATGGCCAGGAAAATGAAAAACAGCCCTACGGCTACCATGATCAAATGGCCTCCCGTCACATTACCGAAACCGGTGTATTCATAAAAATTCAAAAGACCGGCCACCGGTCTTGAATAGTGCTTGAACTCCTGATTACCAAATACTACCCGGTCTTCACTCTTAAGATAGCCCTTTCTCGTGCCCATTGACTCATCGTCAAAACGGACAACAAAGCTGTTCTCCCCGGTCATCTCCCAGGTACCATGGAACTTCATCTTGATGGAATCCAAATAAAAGGTTCCATCTTCATTGAACTGAATTCCTTTATAACGTTTCCTTGTCTCCTCGCTTTCCGCGCTGATCTTGTACCCTTCAAAGCGATTCATCCATTTTCCGCGGGTTAGCTCCGAACGGACTTCTTTTTGAGCAAGAAGCGACTGTGGCAAAAGCACAAGGATAAAGAGGATATATGTAAAGATGGTGGTAGCTATTTTCTTCATGATCATTTTTAGAGTTTAAGATGAATTATTCTATTTCAGCCAAAACATCATTCTGGAGTACTGAATCACCCTCTTTTACCTTGATGGAACTGATCTTCCCATCCTTTTCGGCCAGGACATTATTTTCCATCTTCATGGCTTCCATGATGATGAGCTTATCACCTTTTTTCACTTCATCGCCCTCTTTGACCAGGATCTTGAAAATGTTGCCCGGCAGCGGAGCTTTTACAGAAGTGGCCCGGCTGCTGACGGATTTCTTGATCTTACTTTCACTCCTTTTGGTCTGAACCTGTGACCTTACCAGCTTCGGTGTCTTGGACCTCGCCGTTTCTTTTTGTTCGACTTCCACTTCGTAAAGGGTCCCGTTCACTTCAATCTGGGCTATATTATCCTCGAAATCCTTGATCTCAACGTCGTATGTGTTGCCTCTTATTTTGAATTTGAATTTTTTCATGATTCCTTAACTATTAGAATGTTTTGTGTGGCCATCTTCTTAATCCGTAGATCTTCGAACTCCATGGCGAGTAACGTTTTCTGACACGCTCAATGGTAATGATATTGCTTTCAGGATCGTGGAGTTCATTATAATGCAGATACAGGGCAGTAGCTATGGCTGCGGTTACTTCTGCAGGCATATGGATGTCCTCCTTTACTTTTTGTCGCTCCTGCTTTCTTTTCCTCCTCATTTTTCTGCGGGTGCGGTAATATATAATCTTCGGAATATTGGAAAACAAAGCAAAGGATAACATCAGTGCCAGAAAGACGATCACATAACCGATAATGGCAATGGTCACTCCCTGTCCGTAGATCTCCGTTATGTCAAAATTGATATCGCTTATCCACCAAATCATAATGTACTTTCCTTTCTGATTATAATGGCAAATTAGAATGTTTCTTGGCCGGGTTCACATCTTTTTTGGTTCCGAGGGTCTGAAGCGCCCGTATGATTCGGAACCTTGAGTTCCTGGGTTCAATAATGTCGTCGACATACCCCAGGCTGGCAGCCTGATAGGGATTGGCAAAATATTCCCGGTACTCCTCTTCTTTTTCGGCTATAAAACGGGCTCTTTCTTCTTCGTCTTCTATCTCTTTCAATTCTTTTCCATAAAGCACTTCAACGGCACCTTTGGCCCCCATCACAGCTATCTCTGCGGTAGGCCAGGCATAGTTGATGTCGCCCCTGAGCTGTTTGCTGCTCATCACATCATGCGCACCTCCGTATGATTTGCGGAGGGTAATGGTGATCTTAGGCACCGTGGCTTCTCCGTAAGCAAACATGAGCTTCGCTCCGTGGGTAATGATGCCGCCATACTCCTGGTTGCTGCCTGGCAAAAAGCCGGGTACGTCGACCAGGGTGACCAGTGGAATGTTAAAGGCATCGCAGAATCTGACAAAACGTGCGGCTTTACGGGAAGCATCAATGTCAAGCACACCCGCCAGGTAGTTGGGCTGATTGGCTACCAGTCCAACGGGCATGCCATCGAACTTGGTAAAGCCGATGACCACATTCTTTGCATAATGCCGGTGTATCTCCAAAAACTCACCATAATCTGCCAGACTGTGCACAATCTCTTTTACATCATAAGGTTCATTGGGATTTTCCGGAATAATCTCATTCAGGCTGTCCTCAAGCCGGTCAATGGGATCATCACACTCTGTAACGGGAGGCTCTTCCAGGTTGTTGGCAGGAAGATAACTCAGAAGCTTCCTCAGCAGAAGCAGACCCTCCTCTTCATCTTCAACCTTGAAATGGGAAACACCCGACTTCGATGCGTGAACATCGGCACCGCCCAGGTCGGCCACGGATATCTCCTCACCGGTGACCGTTTTGACCACCTTGGGACCGGTAACAAACATATAACTGGTCTCCTCGGTCATCATGATGAAATCGGTAAGCGCCGGAGAATAAACAGCACCCCCGGCACACGGTCCGAATACAGCAGAGATTTGCGGTATAACCCCAGATGCCAGGATATTTCTCTCAAAGATCTCTGCGTAGCCGGCCAGAGAAGTAACACCTTCCTGGATTCGGGCACCGCCACTGTCATTGATACCAATGACCGGTGCACCCACTTTCATGGCCATATCCATGACTTTACAAATCTTCTGGGCAAAAGTTTCAGACAAAGAGCCCCCAAATACAGTAAAATCCTGGGAAAAGACATAAACCACCCTGCCGTCGATGGTTCCTGTACCGGTAACCACACCGTCTCCCAGGATCTTCTTCTTGTCCATCTCAAAATTGGTGGAGCGATGGGTTACGAACATATCAAATTCTTCAAAGCTGCCCTCATCCAACAGGATCTCCAAGCGTTCCCTGGCCGTGAGCTTGCCTTTGTCATGCTGCGCTTTGATTCGCTTTTCGCCTCCGCCCATCTTGGCTTCAGCTCTGGAATCAATCAGTTTTTTTATTTTGTCTTGTTTACTCATCGTGGATATTAAGAATTTATTCTGTTTTTGCTTTTGTCCTCGCAAAGTTCTGTGAGCACACCGTGGGTCGATTTGGGATGCAAAAAGGCAATATCCAGGCCCTCGGCTCCTTTACGAGGTTCCTGATCGATCAGCCTGACACCATTGGCTTCTGCTGTCTTAAGCTTCTCTTCGATGTTCTCAACAGCATATGCGATGTGGTGAATCCCCTCTCCCTTCTTCTCTATGTACTTGCCAATGGGTCCATCGGGGTCGGTCGATTCCAGAAGTTCAATCTTGGTGTCTCCTACCTGGAAAAAGGCAGTGCGAACCTTTTGATCCTTAACCTCCTCGATGTTGTAACACTGTAATCCCAAAACTTCTTCGTAAAAGCGAATCGCCTCATCCAGATGCTTTACGGCTATTCCAATATGTTCAATATGTGATGGCTTCATAGATGGTTGATTTTTGATGCAAAAGTACCTATATTCATCAAATTTGAGAAATGATAATTGTCAAAAAATCATGGTTGGAAGGTTGTTTTTTAACATACTTCTGTTCTTCGGCAATTCAAGTTAATGGGAGATATTAATTTGCCAGTGGGTGACCAGGAATTGTTTCTACAGAAAATATTTATCCGATGCCGCAAAAAACAGCATACATAAGATTCTATGAAGAGCTCAACGACTTTTTAAACCCCGGACAGGTAAAAAAAGACCTTACGGTCCACTTTTACCAGCCACCATCCGTCAAAGATGTCATTGAGTCTTTTGGGGTGCCCCATACCGAAGTGGATCTGATCCTGATCAACGGTGAATCAGCCACTTTTCAATCCCGTATTGGCAATAAGGACCGAATTTCGGTGTATCCCAAATTTGAATCAATAGACATATCGAACATCACCAGGTTGAGCAACCGACCTCTTAGGTCCATCCGTTTCGTGTTGGATGTTCACCTGGGCAAACTGGCCAGGTATCTCCGCCTTTGCGGCTTTGATACGCTCTATAGCAATCATTACGAGGATCGCACCATCGTTCGTATCTCGGTTGGCGAACAAAGGATCATCCTCACCAGAGATGTCGGGCTTCTAAAATATGCCCAGGTATCCCATGGATACTGGCTGCGTTCAGATCAGCCAGAAGAGCAGCTCAGAGAGATTATCCAGAGGTTCGACCTGAAGCAACACATTCGCTTGTTCTCCCGCTGTCTGGAATGTAACGGCAAAATAAAAGAAGTATCCAGGGAGGATGTAATGGAGCAGCTGGAGGAAGAAACCAAAAAATATTATGAGGTCGTCTACCAGTGTGAAAGCTGTCAAAAGATTTACTGGAAGGGTACCCATTACAACGACATGCTCAGGCAGATCGGCCGTATCCTCGATTGAGGCCCTTGTGATAACCTAAAGGGGATGGATCACCGCTTAAAAAATTTGTAATAGAATTTTCTCTTATGGATGATGTCGTCGAGCTTTTTCCTCCTGATGTTGTGACGCTCCGTATCGGGCGTATCAGAAGGATAACCAAGGGGTATCATAGCAATGGGCTCTACACCTTCCGGCAATTGTAGTATTTGGGCACATCTCAGAACGTCGAATTTGCATATCCAGCATGTAGCCAAACCAATATCGGTGGCAGCCAGGGTAAGGTGATCGATGGCTATAGCCACGTCAATGTCGGTATGGTTCTTCCCGTCGGGCCGGTACCAGGCTCCTTTGTGATCCCCGCAAGCAACAATGATCATGGGTGCGGATTCCAGCCAGTTTCCGGCATAGCAGGACTTGATCTTCCCCAGGTTGTCTTCCTCCTGAATGACCACAAAATGCCAGGGTTGAAGATTTTTGGCTGAAGGAGCCAGCCGGGCTGTCTCCAAAACATGTATAAGCTTTTCATCCTCCACCGCCTTATTGAGATATGAACGGCAAGAATATCGTCTTTTCGCTAATTCCTGAAAATCCATGGTTGGTTTGCATTATTTGATGGTTATGGTCATATCAAATATTTTTACCGTCTGGCCACTCCTTATTTTTGCCCGTTTTCTGAATTCTGCTTCGCCGTCAACTTCCACCAGCCCCTCTTCCACCATCTGCTTGGCTTGAGCCCCGGATTCAGCCACATTGGTGGCCTTAAGCAACCTGATCAGTTCAATATAGTGCGAAGGCCCCAGTTCAAATTCCATAACAGCTCATACTTTTCTGGCCTCCGGCATCTTGCTGATCTGATCCAGCAGGCTGTTCATCACTTCTGTGGCCTTACCCTGAAGGAAAACATCGACGATCGAGTGGGTAAAATAGGAGACATTCGGATTGATCTCGATGATCCTGACACCATTCTCCCTGGCCATTTGGGGAATCAAAGAAGCAGGCACCACCTCGCCGGTACTGCCTACCACGATGAAAACCTCGCTTTGGGCAGCTTCTTCTACCGACTTTTGATAAGCCTGCTGGGGAATCATTTCACCGAAGAAAATAAAATCAGGCTTCAAAACGGAACCACAACTTTCACATCTGGGGGGAATATCCTGCAACAACTCCTCTCTGGCGGCATACCGTGTCTCACATTGCTGACACACCAGGTTCCTTGAGTTGCCATGAAATTCATACACTTTCCTGCTGCCTGCCTCCTGATGCAGGTTATCGATATTCTGGGTGATCACACATTCCAGCAAACCCTGCTTTTCCAACTGGGCCATAGCCTTATGGGCATCATTGGGCTGGGCTTTTCCAAAAAAATCATAAAAGATCTCCTTGATCACCTCCCAGGAACGTGTGGGATTCGAATAAAAATAGCTCAAATCGAGTATTCCCGGATCATACTTGTTCCACAGTCCGTCTTCGCCCCGAAAAGGTGGGATACCACTCTCTACACTAATCCCGGCTCCGGTAAAACCCGTATTGTGCTTCGATCGGACAATCCATTCGGCGGCCTTCTTGAGATTCTCATGGTTCATGGACAGGATAATTTTGGATCCTTGTGCAGCCTCTCAAAATTAAACAATTTTCAAGACCATGCAACCGAACAGGAAAAAGTGTTGTGGTAAAAGGTCCAACTTACATGTTTTTGATCTCGTTGATGATTTGCTGAAGGCTATCCTTGGCGTTGCCAAAGAGCATGCTGGTATTATCCTCGAAGAAAAGGTTGTTTTCAATCCCGGCGTAACCTTTGCCCATGCCCCTTTTCATTACGATGACATTTTTGGCATTGTAGACCTGGAGAATCGGCATGCCTGCAATGGGGCTGGAAGGATCTTCTTCTGCAGCAGGATTGACCACATCATTGGCTCCAATGATCACTGCCACATCAACATCCTCCATTTGTTCATTGGCTTCTTCACTTTCGAGCAGCTTATCATAAGGGATATCGGCTTCTGCCAGCAAGACATTCATATGGCCGGGCATCCTGCCGGCAACCGGATGGATTGCATATTTGACATCAACACCGTTCCGCTCCAGCATCTTATCAAGCTCGTGACAAAGCATTTGAGCCTGGGCTACCGCCAAGCCGTAACCCGGAATGATCAATACCCTGGGTGAATAGTTCAACAGCACAGCAGCATCACTGATGCTGATCTCTTTAATATGCCCCCCCGGTCCGACAGCACCTGCAGGAGCACCTCCAAAAGCCCCGATGATCACATTGGTCAGGGAGCGGTTCATGGCTTTGCACATCAGGATGGTCAGGATGGTCCCGGCAGAACCCACCAGGATACCCCCGGTCAGCATTACCTGATTGTCATAGAGAAATCCTCCCATAGCTGCGGCCACGCCTGTAAAAGAGTTGAGGAGGGAAATCACCACGGGCATATCGGCCCCACCAATGGGCATCACAAAGGAGATGCCGTATATCAGCGACACCGCTAAAAGTATATAGGTAAGATAGGCCACCTCATGGGGATTGACCTGCCCAAGGCTCATAATATACACGATGAATCCCACCAGCAGTACCAGCAAGATGATGTTCACCACCCTGAGGGCTCCCGAGCGGATATCACCGATCCTACCATCCAGCTTGCCAAAAGCAATCATGCTTCCCGAAAAGGAGACACTTCCAATCATGAGAGCAAGAAGGATCACCAGTACCTGCCCGTTGAGCATTCCGTGGCGTGTGATCAACTCCTGGCTGATGTGGGGGAACTCCATCAAAGAAATAAGGGCTGCTGCAGCCCCGCCCATACCATTGAAAAATGATACCAGCTGAGGCATGGCTGTCATCTGAACCCTTCTGGCGATCAGTGTGCCGATTAACGTACCAATCGCAATGGCAGCCAGGATCAGTCCAACATTGCCAATGGGCTCCCCATCCTGTTGATGGAAAATGATGGTGGAAACGATGGCCAGTGCCATACCCACAGCTGCCCATATATTGCCTCGCCGGGCAGTATCAGGCCGGCTAAGCATCTTTAATCCTATTATAAACAATATGGAAGAAATAATATAGGTGATCTCCAATACGGAATCACCTAAAGTGAATTCTATGATCTCCCGGAACTTGATTAATTCACTCATACAATATATCTATTTTTGTTTCTTTTTAAACATGCCCAGCATTCGGTCGGTTACTACAAACCCTCCCACTACGTTCAGGGTGCCAAGTACAACCGCCAAAAATCCAAAAACCAGAGAGAGGGTCGTCCCCGCATGGCCCATCACAATGATGGCACCAATGATCACGACCCCGTGGATGGCATTGGCCCCTGACATCAAAGGGGTATGCAATACAGAGGGAACATTGGAAATGACCTCAACACCCAGAAAAATGGAGAGAATGACAATAAAGATCATTTCCCGGTGGACATAAATAAATTCCAGAATGCTTTCCATAATAAAAATATCGTTGGGTTTTTATATTATTCCTTTAATTTCTCGTGGACTATTTTGTTGTTGTAGGTAATGGTGGCATTCCTGACAATGTCGTCATCAAAATTGAGGTTCAGGTTCCCCTCCTGATCGATGATCAGTTTAAGGAAGTTCACCAGGTTGTTGCCGAACATCTTGCTGGCATCTGCCGGTAACTCAGAGGGATAATTGGAATTTCCAATGATGGTGACCCCATTGTGTACCACTTCCTCATTATTTTTCGTCAACTCACAGTTCCCGCCGGAAGAGGCAGCCAAGTCAATAATCACAGCCCCGTGTCTCATCTGCCCGACTGTTTCCTTCTTCAGGAGAAGGGGCGCCTTCTTTCCGGGTATCTGGGCAGTGGTGATGATCACATCGGATTTGACTGCATGTTCGTGAACCAATTCCTGTTGCTTTCTCTTGTAATCTTCGGTTTGCTCAACGGCGTAACCTCCACTCTCTTCTGCTTCCTTGGATCCGGCCACTTCAATGAACCTGCCACCCAAACTTTCTACCTCTTCCTTTACATTGCTCCTCACATCAAACGCCTCAACCACTCCGCCAAGCTTCCGGGCTGTGGCTATAGCCTGTAAACCGGCTACGCCAGCCCCCAGTATAAGAATTTTCGCCGGCTTGATGGTGCCGGCGGCTGTCATGAACATGGGGAAAAAGCTGGGCAGGTGATTGGCTGCATCTAAAACTGCCTTGTACCCGGCTGTTGTAGCCATGGATGAGAGCACATCCATTGACTGAGCACGGGTAGTGCGGGGTATCATGTCAAGGCTGATGGTGGTAAGGCCCTGACCGGCTGCACTTTCTATGAGCTCTTTATTGTGTAGTGGGTTGATAAGCGACAACAGCACCTTACCTTCTGACAACTGAGAGATCTCATCCCGGGTAAAGGGATGGATGCGAATCAGCAAATCCGATTGCTTGCGGACTTCTTCACCCGACTTAACCTCAGCCCCGGCGTCAATATACTCCTGGTCACTGTAGTGGGCGGAGCTGCCGGCACCGGTTTCAATCAAGCCCTCCGCCTTTAACTGTTGAAGCTTGCTGACATTTTCGGGCAACAGGGCAACACGCCTGTCGCCCTCTATCTCCTTGAGTATTCCGATTTTCATGTCAAAAGGGTTGTGTTAAAATATTTGACTGGTTGGTTTGCAAACCAACCAGAATCCTTTTTGTGTATCGTTTCATCGGTGAAACATTTCACCAGTTCATTTTGTTCAACTTTATAGATTGCCTACCTTTACCTTCAGGAGGGCACAATTTTTTAAACATTGGATTCGCTTATTTGTCATTATTGTTTAAAAACATCGGGTATTAAAAGATGGACAGATTTGAATTTTTAGGCAATACCAGCATTACCACTATAGAGGAAATATACAATCAGTATCTTGAAAATCCGGAATCGGTTGACGAGACCTGGCGCCATTTCTTCAAGGGATTTGAGTTTGCCCAGCAGCACTATCCCCTATCCTCAAAGGATGCAGAAGCTTTTGACAAGGAGTTCAAGGTGATCAACCTGATCGATGCTTACAGGAAGCGGGGGCATCTCTTCACCAAAACCAACCCGGTGCGCAGCAGAAGGCAGTACAGGCCGACGCTGGACATTGAGAATTTCGGACTGGAAGAGCGCGACCTCGATCAGGTATTCCAGGCGGGCAACCGGATAGGCATTGGTGCGGCCAAACTCAGTGACATACTGGATCATCTCAAACAAACCTATTGCCGGTCAATCGGAGCAGAATACATGTTCATACGGAACCCCGAGATTCTGACCTGGTTGCAGGAAAAGATGGAATCTACCCGCAACACTCCACATTTCAGCACGGAAGAGCGAAAACATATCTATACGCATCTTAAGCATGCTGTGGGATTTGAAAGTTTCATCCACAAGAAATTCATCGGACAAAAAAGATTCTCCCTGGAGGGGGCTGAATCGCTTGTTCCTGCCCTTGATGCAGTGGTCGAGCGGGGAGCCGAACTGGGCATTGAGGAGTTCATCATTGGAATGTCGCACCGGGGCAGGCTTAATGTGCTGGCCAACGTTTTGAAGAAACCCATAAAAGACATCTTCGGGGAGTTCATCGGCGAAGCGTATGACGAAAGCATTGTCCTGGGAGATGTCAAATACCATCTGGGATATGGCAATAGGGTGAAGACGGATGCAGGCAAAGAGGTCATGCTCAATGTGGCGCCGAACCCCTCACACCTTGAGGCCGTCGACCCGGTGGTGGAGGGCATCTCAAAAGCCAAGATTTATAACGATTACCAGCATGACTACAACAAACTGGCCCCCATCCTGATTCACGGAGACGCTGCCATAGCCGCGCAGGGTGTGGTCTATGAGACCATACAAATGTCTCAGCTTCCGGGCTATCGCACAGGAGGCACCATTCATCTCGTCATCAACAACCAGGTAGGCTTTACCACCAACTACCTGGAGGGGCGTTCCAGCACCTATTGCACGGATGTGGGAAAAGTAACCAAATCACCCATTTTCCATGTGAACGGCGACGATGTGGAAGCCCTGATCTTCACCATCCGCCTGGCCATGGAATACCGGCAACAGTTTCATACCGATGTTTTCATCGACCTGCTCTGCTACCGAAAACATGGGCACAACGAAGGGGATGAACCCAGGTTCACCCAGCCCCTGCTCTATAAGGCCATCAGCAAACATCCCAACCCGAGAGACATATACAGTGCCTTCCTGATCGACCAGAGCATCATGGATAAGGAGTCGATCAAAGAGGCGGAAAAAAACTATAACCAATGGCTGGAGGCAAAACTGGAAGAAGCCCGAAAAACCAATAAGGTCCATATCAAACAGTTTTTACTGGAAGACTGGAAAGACTATATACACCCTGAATATAAGGATTTCACCCAACATGTGGAAACAGGCCTCGAACTGGACAAACTCAAAAGTATTGCCTGGAAGATCAACCATTTGCCCGACGATATAAAGTTCTTCAAGAAGGTCCACAAACTGATCGAAGAAAGGCAAAAGATGATCGGGGAGAACCGGCTCGATTGGG
>Ga0207797_1003319_pt1 | contig 10778 bp, 8 predicted proteins | sample PRCRCaboRojoPR_6_FD_187275 | JGI IMG/M metagenome (GOLD analysis project Ga0207797, IMG submission 187275) | Marine sediment microbial community from Cabo Rojo, Puerto Rico - PR CR 10% Liquid 1 (SPAdes) | ecosystem: Environmental > Aquatic > Marine > Coastal > Sediment | place: Cabo Rojo, Puerto... | reverse complement strand
CGTATTTGGTATATCTGAGGTAGTCCGGGAACAGGGCGGAGGTTCGACAGCCCTTAATTTTACAGGTTAAAATCTTCAGCCTCAAAGTCCAGTTCGCTGTCATCAACTACTTTTTTGAGTCTGAACTCTGCCTCGGATAAATTCTTTTTAACTTCCTCGGCCAGCTTAACGCCTTCTTCGAAAAGTTCTATCGACCTCTCCAGGTCAAGCTGCTGGTTCTCCAGCTCTTCGACTATATCCTCTAACCTGCCTAGATCCTCTTCGATATCCAGGTCTTTCCCCTCATTCACTCTCATCTACCCCCGTTACCACCGAACGAATAATACCTTCAAATAACCTTGTCTTCAAGTTTTCACCTTTATTTACGTCTGCAAAACTGGTTACGGCCTGCCCCGATTCATCATAGGTGACGGAATAACCCTTTCGCAATAAACTGGTTGGATTTGCCAGGGAAAGCCTGTCAACCAGGGATTCTATAAGATCCTCCCTTTCGGCGAGAAAATCCGTGCCCGTTTCGATCAACGCCCGAGTCAATTCGTCGCATTCCTGAGACCTATCCTCGTAGTGCCGGAAAGGAATTCTCAGACCATAACGTCCCGTCAAATACTCCAGCTCTTGCTTTGCCTCCCGGATAATTGAAGCACACCCTTCCAGAAGCTTCTCCTCCTTTAGCTCTAGCTCCCTCGCGATATCTCTCCTGTCGGGAACTATTTCTTTGCCCGCCGCGGTCGGTGTCGGTACCCGCTTATCCGAAACGAAATCCGAGATGGTAAAATCAACTTCGTGACCGACGCCCGATACCACCGGGAGGTGGGAACCGTAAATCGCTCTGGCCACCACCTCCTCGTTGAAAGGCCAGAGGTCCTCGAGAGATCCTCCCCCACGACTGACGATCAACGCATCCAGACCGAGTTGCTCGCCAAGGCGGTTGGCTTGCTCCAGAGCCCCCGCTATCTCACCAGCCGCTTCATCGCCCTGAACTTTTACGGGAAACAAATAGCTTCGAACCAGGGGAAAACGATCCTGGATCGTCGAAGCGATATCTCTGATCGCCGCTCCGGACGGTGAGGTAATTATCCCGATCGATGCGGGGAACTCTGGCAAACTTTTCTTGTCAGCCTCTTCAAACAATCCCTCTTCCTTCAATTTTTTCTTGAGCTTTTGAAACTTCTCCTGCAATTCCCCCTTGCCGACTTCCCTCAGGTCTCTGGCTCTCAGTTGGTACCTTCCCCGTTTCTCGTAAACGGTCAAAGTTCCCTTGACCAGAAGTGCCATTCCGTCTTCCGGACTTACTTCTGTCCTCTTCTTGTCTCCGGCAAACATGACAGCATCGATTTCGGAATCCTCTTCTTTCAGAGTGAAATACTGATGGCCCGCGGAAGAAACGTGAAGGTTTGACACTTCTCCTTCAACCCAGATCGAACCAAAGTTATCTTCGAGCAGGTAACGCGCTTCCTTATTGAGCCGCGAAACGGAATAAATTTCCTCTTCTTTCGGCTCATCAGCCCGGTCAAATAATCCCGATTTCATCCGGCTCATATCTATTTACCTGTCTAAAAGGTTCGGACCTGCTCGGTTCGACTCAGTTTACCCCTCTCTATTTCCTCTCCCTCGATGAATACCTCTTCCACGTTGTTTTCGAGCTCAAGGATCGAGCCATTCACAACAAGAAAGTCAGCGTCCTTTCCCGCTTCGAGAGAACCAACCCTATCCTCAATTCCGGAGATAGCCGCGCTATTTATCGTAATTGCCGCCAGGGCATCCTCTTTATTCATTCCCTCTCGAACCGCAAAGGCGGCCAACAAGGGGAGGTACTGTATCGGCACAACCGGTGAGTCGCTCGTTATTGCAACTCTTACCCCCGCTTCAGCAAGTACGCCGGGTGTCCGGAAAGTCCTCTCTACCAGTTCCCTTTTACTTCTCGGTGTCAGGCCGGGGCCGACTATGGCATCGGCGTCCTTCTCGGCCAGGAATTCGGCAATCTTATGGCCTTCAGTACAGTGATCAATAGAGTACTCGAGCCCGAATTCCTCGGCAATTCTGACCGCCGTCACTATATCGTCCGCCCGGTGGGCGTGAATCTTCGCCTTTAATTCGCCCTTGACCACCGGAACAAGCGACTCGAGCTTGAAATCTCTTTTAAAAGGCTCCTCCTTATTTGACTTCTGCTCCTTTCGTTCCAGATAGTCCCTTGCTTCGAACAGGGCCTCTCTCAGCGTCGCGGCAGTTCCTATTCTCGTACTCGGAATTTGATCTTTTTCTTTGTAAACCCTCTTCGGGTTTTCGCCGGTCGCCATTTTCATCGCCGTCGGCTGACGAATCAACAGATCTTCCAGAATAATTGAGCCGGCTGTCTTCAGCGCAGCAAACTGCCCGCCAATGACGTTGCCGGATCCCGGACCGGTATTTACGGAGGTTATTCCCGAATTAACGGCATCCTGCAGGCCAAATTCTGCCGGATTGACCCCGTCCAGCCCTTTCACGTGAGGGGTAACCGGGTCCGTCATTTCGTTGGTGTCCTGCCCCTCCCAGCCCTCGCCCTCCTCGTGTATCCCTACGTGAGTATGTGCATCGACCAGGCCGGGCATTATGGTCTTTGAACCAAAATCCCGCACTTCCAGATCGTCGGGTACCCTTTCACTTTCCCAGGGGCCGGCATACTTTACCTCTCCCTCTTCAACCAGTAGAAGGCCGGGTGAAATTTTTCCCTTTTTTCCCATCGTAATTATCTTCTCAGCCTTAAATGCTTGAGTAATTTTTACCACCTCTTGATTGATTGGATTATAGAAGGGCTACAGCCGGTTAGCAACCTTTGGCTGCCCAGTCCGGGTATTTTTTGACTCCGACCGGGGATAAAATTGGACTGTCTCCGAACTTTTCGGGACAACCTTCTTGATTTATCCTCGATTATCTCCTTATAATGTTTTGATTTTAATGGAGAATTTATACATGAAAAAGATTAATACCGACTTCAGTTTTATTTTGTCTAGTGGCACCAGGACGACCAATCCGGGGGAAACCTCTCCCCTGTAAATACTTACCCACGCAAAACTTAATTCTCAACTTTTTCTTTTGACATCCCGAAAAAAGAACTCCTTGGAGGTGTACTATGCAGACCAATCACCTGTCATGGGCCCGAAATCAGGCATTATTAACCGTTAGAGAACAACCGTGCCGGACGGAGAAAGAATTATTACAGAGCAACACCGCACACAAAGTACTTTTAAAGTTCGTAAAAAAATTGCAGAACGACCAATCAAGATTGCTTTCTATCCTGCCGGAGCAACTGTCGGAACAGACGGCCGAAACGATCACCGAAAGAATACATCCAGTGCTTATAGAATTACTGGATACTCCCCTGGAGAAGGTCGGACCGGAATCCGAGCTAGGCGAACAAATCCTCGAACACAGAGGAAAGTTCCATCAGTTTATCGAAAAACTTTACGATTTCTGGCGCGACTACACCAGATTTCTCGTCAAATGGACCGGCTACGGTTCTAGCGAGAAAGGTACCCGACCATATCTCCAGTTTAACGAAGAGCTCGACGAACTGACGGAACTGGTTCGCTCTACTTACCGGTCAATCGCAGAAAATATTACCAACTCTCACCCAATAGTATATCGCCAGGTCTCCGCGGGTTTTGAGGTGGGGCTGGCCGTCGACAAGAAGGAATTTGACTATCCGGATTACCTGAAAAAGAAACTCGGCCAGATCCCGGTAATAGAGCAGGTTACGATAGAGCCGCCCTTCGTAATTGACCCTCCGATGAACAAGCGAACGGGCATGTTCCAGGAAACGGACAGGAACCCGCTCGAGTCAGCTACCATAAAGCCTCAGGACTGGCTCTGTTACCCGGCGAAAGTCGGAGACCTGCGAATCGACTTCCACTTTCACCAGGAATTCATGGACCTCGGGGCCTCGATAGCAAACCTATTCGAACTGGTAACGGGTGACGAGCTGGAAGAAAAACCGGATGCCATATACACTTACGGGCTCGACCCGGCAGATATGGAGGACTACGGCGACCTCCCAACCGTGTTCTACCGGGACGAGGAGAACGACCTGCTGTACGGCGCCCTGCCGCGCGAGCCAAGGTTCGGCTACTTTGGTTACGTAAAAAAGATGATCCTCACCCTACATAATATTATCGCAATGGAGAAGGGAAGGCTCCCGCTGCACGGGGCAATGACCCGAATCTACTTCAAGGACCAGGAACCGGTAACTTTGGCTATTCTGGGCGGATCGGGGGCAGGTAAGTCGGAAACACTGGAAGCATTCCGGGTAATTGGAGAGGAATCAATTCAGGAAATGGAGATCATCTGCGACGACATGGGTTCTCTGGGGATAGACGAAACGGGCCAGGTCCTCGGTTACGGAACAGAGACCGGTGCCTTCGTCAGGCTGGACGATTTACAGAAGGGCTACGCGTTCAGCCAGCTGGATAGATCGATCTTTATGAGCCCCCAGAAGACCAATGCCCGCGCACTCATGCCGGTTGCTCCGATAGAAAAGGTCCTGGAAGGAGTACCGATCGATTACTTCTTCTATGCAAACAACTACGAGGAGGTCGACTCGGAGCACCCCAAGATAGAAAGAATAGACTCCCCCGAACTCGCCCGATCCGTCTTCAGCGAGGGCGCCAGGATGCCCAAAGGCACTACGACGGAAAAGGGGCTCAGCCATACTTACTACGCAAATCCCTTTGGGCCAGCCCAGTTCAAGGAGATGCACGACAAACTGGCCCAGGATTTCTTCGAGCAATTCTACCGGGCGGACGTCTTTGTCGGTCAGCTCAGGACCAGGCTCGGCATATCGGGTATGGAAACTGAAGGCCCGGAATCGGCAGCCCGGGACCTGCTGGACCTGGTGAAAGGGCGGACGGAGGACTGAAGTAAAACCAGCTGATTCATCCCCAGGGGGTGCCCTGGGGGGTTCTCAGCTATTGTTGGTAATGAGGTAACCCCGCTCCCGAAGTAATCAAATAAAATCCCCCCGCGGAAAAAGCGGGGGAATTTTATCTCTGAACTGGTAATCTTTCCGACTTTAGACCCAGCCGCGCAGCTGCATGGCTTCCGCAACTTTTTCTATGGAAACCATGTATGCTGCAGTTCTGTTGTCCACGTCTTCCTCTTCAGCTCTCCTGTGTACGTCGGCAAAGGCTTTGGTCATCTTCTTGTCCAGTCGCTCGTAAACTTCCGATTTCGACCAGTAATAGCGATTTCTGTTCTGGACCCACTCGAAGTACGATACCGTCACGCCGCCGGCATTGCAGAGAAAGTCCGGAATTATATATACCCCGTTTTCGTAGAGAATTTCGTCCGCTTCCGGAGTAGTGGGGCCGTTTGCAGCTTCGGCAACCACGTCCGCGCTGACGTTGTGAGCGTTGTCCTCGGTCAGGACGTTCTCGATGGCGGCCGGTATGAGCACCTCGACGTCTAGCCCCAGAAGTTCCTCGTTCGTTATCGATTCCCCGCCCGAGTAATCCGCAACGGTCCCGTTTTTCCGTTTAAATTCTTTCGCAGCCTCGATATCCAGTCCGTCTTCGTTGTAAACTCCGCCGCCGGAGTCACTAACCGCAACTACGTTGCAGTCGAGCAGCTCCTCTACCAGAGTTGCGGAATAATAGCCCGCGTTACCGTAACCCTGTATCGCAATCCTAGCATCCGCCAGAGGAATATTTAATTTCTTCGCCGCTTCCCGGATAGTATAGATTACTCCTCTGGCCGTGGCGTCACCTCTTCCTTCGGAGCCCCCGACTTCCACGGGTTTTCCGGTTATTACTCCGGGGGAATTCGCCCCCTGTGACTTGCTATATTCGTCCATCATCCAGGCCATTACCTGAGGATTGGTGTAGACGTCGGGAGCGGGAATATCCTTGTCCGGCCCGATGTAGTTGGATATCGCCCGAATGTAACCCCGAGAAATTCTTTCCAGTTCGGTCTGGGAGAGTTCTTTCGGGTTACAGACAACTCCCCCTTTCCCCCCACCATAAGGAATATCCGCTACGGCAGTCTTCCAGGTCATCCATGCCGCCAGCGCCTTTACAGTGTCCAGAGTTTCGTCGGGGTGAAATCTTAACCCGCCCTTTGTCGGTCCGAGTGCGTCGTTGTATTGGACTCGAAACCCCTTAAAGGTCTTGGTTGATCCGTCGTCCATTTCGACTTGAAAATTGACTACAAAAGTCCGCATGGGCTCCCGCAGGGCCTGGTGGACTGAATGGTCAAGATCCAGGACCTCGGCAGCTTTATCCAGTTGCCGTTGTGCCGTTTCAAATGGATTTACTTCGTTCATTTTGTCCCCCTCTTGGAGAATGTCTTTCTGTCAATAATATTGTTACTGTATTCACCATTCAACGTAAAATAGACTCTTTTCCCGCTATATCACGGGACATTCCTCTCGCACCTCTTCTTCGATGTTCTTTTCCCCGTATGCTTCGTCAAAATAAGACGAAAATTCTTTTGCAAGTTTCTCCGCCCGCACCTCGAAGGATTCCCTGTCCCGCCACGTATTACGAGGATTCAACAGTTTATCCGGTACCCCGGGACAGCTAACTGGCCAGCACAGCTGAAAATATTCGTCTTCCTCGTAATCGACTTCCTCCAGATCACCATTCAGGGCGGCATCAACCATAGCTCTCGTGTAAGAAAGGTCAATTCGCTTTCCTTCTCCGTATGGACCACCGGTCCAGCCTGTGTTGATCAAATAAACGTTAGTATCGTGTTTCTTCATCTTCTCGCCCAGCATCTCGGCATAGACATCCGGATTTCTCGGCATAAACGGCTGACCAAAAAAGCGTGAAAATACGGATTCCGGTTCGCTCAACCCGGTTTCAGTTCCGGGAATCTTACTCGTATAACCCATCAGGAACCAGAGCATTGCCTGATTCGGACCCAGTTTTGAAACCGGCGGGATAACTCCGTTGGCATCAGCGGTTAGAAACAGAATGGTCTCAGGGTGATCCGCAACCGAAGCCTTTTTTATATTTGAGAGGTAATTAAGGGGATAAGATCCGCGCGAATTTGGTGTTAGCCTGCTATCGTGGAAGTCAAACTCCCCGTTTGGATACATCAGGGCGTTCTCCACTATTGCCCCGTGCTCCCGGTAATCCTCTTCATGCATAATCGCGTCCCAGATTTCCGGCTCTTCCTCCTCTTCCAGATCTATTAGTTTGGCGTAACAGCCGTTTTCGAAGTTCGCTATTCCTCTATCCCCCCAGCCGTGCTCGTCATCGCCCAGCAGAGCTCTGTCCGGATCAGCGGAAAGCGTAGTTTTTCCGGTCCCCGAAAGTCCTAACAACAGGGCCGAATCTCCGGCCTCGCCCTCGTTGGCAGAACAATGCAACGGCAGAACGCCTTCCTCGGGCAGCAGATAGTTCATTACAGTGAACATCAACTTCTTTACCGTTCCCAGGTAGGCGGAACCGATTACCACTCCAAGTAGCCGATCGAAGTCCATCGCGACGACCATGTCGGTCGTCCGACCGTCTTCCCGCTCCCTGAGTCTTCCTTCGTATTTGTCCCTTTCCAGCTTATCATATGGAAATACGAGCAAATTAAAGTTAGAGCTGGAAAAAGTACTCCTTTCTATATCGTCAGGTACCGGTCGGAACATGTTCAAAGTGAAGAGGGAAGTAAGAGATCGGTCCGTAATCGTTCTGGTCGGCAGGGCGTACTCAGGATCCGCACCTATCACCCTATCGGTAAGAAATAATTTTCTCTTGTCCGAAATAAGTCCCAGGGCATCCTGGAAGATCAGCTGGAAGGTTTCGGGCTCCAGCGGAATGTTATTAGGGGAATCCCAATCTATCTCTTCTTCACTCTCTTCTCTGCGGACTATTAGAGTGTCTTCGGGGCTCCTCCCGGTCGATTCCTCCGGAGTCCATGTGGCCAGGGCCCCCTTTTTACTGACGAAAGCCTCTCCTCTCTCGACCGTTTCCTCGATTAGCGCCTTCCGGTTTGGGTTGCTGATTACATTTGGATGGCTCTTTAAGCCTCGATCGATTCTTGTTCGTAAATTCATTGCCCCCTCCTTTTTCTTCACCCTCAGAGGTCGTTCCAGACCTCGGCTATTCTCTTGATCCCGCTTTCGATTTCCGGCGGAGTAAGCGCGGGAAAAGGTAGTCTGAGAAAGTTTTCACCTCCGTTATCGGGGAAAAATCCTGCCGGTGAAGTCAAAACAAGCCCCCTCGAGCCGGCTTCCTCGTAAAAACGCCGGCCGAGTTCTCTATCCGGCAACCAAACACCGACAAAAAACCCTCCTTTGGCTTCAACCCACTCAGCTTCCGGGAGGTACTTCTCCAGGTTTTCCAGAGTAGCCTCGAGCCTCGGTCGGTAGAGAGACTTTAATTTCTCTACGTTTTCCTCCAGCCAGCCGTTTACCATAAATTCGTGGACTATTCCCTGCCCCAGGGCGACCGGAGTGATATAGGTATCCTCGGCGTACGCGCTCAGCTCATCTATCGTGACGGAATCGCCGACCAGCCACCCGACCCTAACCCCCGGGCCCACCAGCTTGCTAAAAGAGGAGATTTGAAGTACCCGCTCCTGATTCAAACTCCTCAGTTCGGGCTCAGGTTCCCCCCGATACCTCAATCTCCGGTAGGGTGAATCCTCAACCGCAGTTACCCCGTAGCGGTCCAGAAGCGCCGCCACCCTTTCGCGTTTTTCTCGACTGGTTGTCGTTCCTGTCGGATTTTGAAAATCGGGAATCGTGTAGAATAACTCCGGCTGAAGTTCTGAAAATACCTCTCTCAGTTTCTCCGTTTTCACGCCGTCACTCTCGAGTTCGACCCCGACGACTTTCGTACCAGCTCGCTTGAAAATAGTAATGGCTCTGTCGTAAGTCGGCTCCTCGACAGCCACCACCTTTCCTTCCCCGAGATAGAGGCTGGCAATCATGTCGAGCAATTGAAGTGAACCGTTACCCAGCAGTACTTCGTCGCTGGAGACCCCGTCGCAGTCGGCAGCCAGAGTTTCTCTTAGCGGTAGATACCCCCTGGAATCACCGTATGCAAGCAACCTCTGGCCATCCTTTTCAAGTGCGGCAGACAACGCATCCCCGGCACCCCTGACGGGTAAGGTTTCGGTGGCGGGAACGCCCCGATTAAACTGTAGTATCCCCTCTTCGGAGCTCATCTAACTCATACCTCCCTCGGAAATCATATATTTCCTTCACGGGGAAATTATATCAACTTGCGCCGACTTGTCTAATTTATCCGAGAGTTTTTGCAGGAAATCGCGGGTTATTTTATCGAAAAGAATGGAAAGAGATATAAAAAGGAAGCTCGGACCTTTTTGCCTTGAGGTCCGCAGGGCGATAGCGGGACGATCCCCCGAAGAAGAAGCTCCGGAGGATATCGCTAAACCCCGAACAGATTGCTCGACCAGGAAAAACCCCCTTTGAATCCAAGAACTACTTAGCGGGCACCTCGGCTCCGTAAAGTAGCCTATAAATATTCTTAACCAGGGAGTTGCTTGTCTCATCCCGGACAACTAGTTTTAATCCGAATTCCGTGTAGAATTTTTCCAGGAAACTATCCTCGGATATGAACTCGAGTACTTTCCGCCTGATCTCAACGGTCCTATCAACCTCAGTCACAACTATGGTAACCAGGCTCACAGCCTCAGTTCTCCTATAGCCATTATTGGGGGGAGCTTCTTCGTCGGGTATAAGGGCGATACTCTTCTCGCCGTCAACGTAGAATAGATCCCCTGCCCGGTTGGCCAGCGCCGGGTCCCTGTTAATTTGTTTGCTATTCCCTTCCAGCATCGTGCAATCACGCTTTACGGCAATCCCGACGGGATGGTCCGGAGCGGTTCCATTGCCGCTGACTATGGTTTCATTTCTCCTGTCCCAGGCGGACTTTATTTTAACAGGGATCTTTGACTCCCGTGCCTTTCGGACTGCCGGTGGATGCATGACCCGGGCTCCGTTCTCGGCCAGCTGCAGGAGAGCTCGCCTCGGAATAGTGGAGAAGTACCTTGGGTGCTTGACGATATCCGGTTCGGCTACCGCAACTCCCGGAACGTCGGTATATATTTCCACTATATCGGCGGAAAGCTCGCTACCGACTACGAGAGCCGTGGTATCGCTCCCGCCCCTGCCCAGAGTGGTAAGTTCCCCGTCAACCGTCCGCCCCTGGAAACCGGCCAGAACTACCGGTCTTTCATCCATCGTGTACTGATTAATTCTGGCAATGTCGACGTCTATCACGCGGGCGTTGCCAAAATTACCATCAGTATATATTCCGGCGGAGTAACCGGTCATCGGTACGGCGGAATAACCTTCCCGGTCGAGATAATGGGCAAACAGTGAAGCCGATATTATCTCTCCACAGGACATCATTAGATCCTGTTTGCGGGAATCGATATCCGGGGAAACGTCTTTGAGCATGCCAATCAACGTATCAGTGGCGTAAGGATCCCCTGCCGTTCCCATTGCGGAAACTACTACGGTCACCTCATTGCCCTTTTCCAGATCACGAATCACTTCACGGACAGCCAGCTTTATCTTCTCTTCATCTGCGAGCGAAGTACCGCCAAACTTCTTTACCACTCTAGCCATGTCAACCTCCTACACGCTGTAAGGCTTATACCAGGCCTCTTTCCACTAGTGCTTCGGCTATCTGAACGGTATTCAGTGCCGCCCCTTTCCGTAAGTTGTCGGCCACCACCCAGAAGTTCAAACCGTTTTCCAGCGTCGCGTCCTGCCTGATCCGGCCGACGTAAACTTCGTCTTTACCTTCTGCCTGGAGCGGCAGGGGATATTCGGCTTTTTT
>Ga0207797_1003318_pt1 | contig 10780 bp, 8 predicted proteins | sample PRCRCaboRojoPR_6_FD_187275 | JGI IMG/M metagenome (GOLD analysis project Ga0207797, IMG submission 187275) | Marine sediment microbial community from Cabo Rojo, Puerto Rico - PR CR 10% Liquid 1 (SPAdes) | ecosystem: Environmental > Aquatic > Marine > Coastal > Sediment | place: Cabo Rojo, Puerto... | reverse complement strand
CACCTCGAAAGCCCCCGGCGTCTCGGCTCCCGGGACTCGCTGCGCTCCTCACTGCGTTGCGGTGCTTGCGTCGTCCGGGCACGCCGAGACGCCGGCCCCTTTCAGTCCCACCCAGCGGCGGCCAGTTGGCCAGTCGATGCGGGCGGGACTGAAAGGGGCGCCTCGCTGGAGGAAGGCGGCCGACGTAAGCACGCGAGCGAAGTGAGCGCGCGCAACGAGGCCCCCGACTCCAGCGAGGCGGGGCTTTCGAGGTGTCTCCGACCGAATCGCGCTAATCTGAACACCGCCGTGCCGACGACTCGAACGCTTTTGTGCCGAGTCGACGTACGGGTCGCGATGACCGACCAGCCGACGACGGGCGACGTGGGCGTGACGCCGACCGGAATCGATCACTTCGTCCTCACCGTCGAGGACGTCGCGGCGACCTGCGCGTTCTACGAGACGCTCGGCGCCGAGGTGGTGACGTTCGGCGACGACCGCAAAGCCGTGCGGTTCGGCGACCAGAAGATCAACCTCCACCCCGTCGACGGCCGGGTGGCGGATCACGTCGCCGAAGCGCCGACGCCCGGGAGCGGTGACTTCTGTATCGTGACTGAGACGCCCATCGAGGCGGTGATCGGCCACCTCGACGCCCACGGCATCGACGTCGTCACCGGCCCGGTCGAACGCGCAGGCGCCGTCGGAACGCTCACCTCGGTGTACGTCCGGGACCCCGACGGGAACCTCGTCGAAGTCGGCACGTACGGCGAGGAGAGATGACCGACGCCACCGGATCGGTCGCGCGATGGTGCTCGCCACCGGCGACCGTCCCGCTTGCAAGAGTTAAGTCCGTCCCCTCGCTACGTTCGGTATGCGCGGCATTCGCATCGGAAGCGCGTTCGGCATTCCGATCAGACTCGATCTTACCTTCCTCCTCGTCCTCCCGCTGTTCGCGTGGTTGATCGGCTCGGACGTGGGAAACCTCGCGACGGTGCTCAACGGCATGTTCGGTGCCACGATGCCCGTCGACACGCTCACCGCGGGGTCGACGCGGTGGCTCCTCGGCGTCGCCGCGGCGACTGGCCTCTTTTTCTGTGTCCTCCTCCACGAGTTCGGCCACTCGCTCGTCGCCATGCGCTACGGCTACCACATCGAATCGATCACGCTCTGGCTGTTCGGCGGCGTCGCCCGCTTCACCGAGATGCCGGAGGACTGGAAACAGGAGTTCACCATCGCCGTCGCGGGTCCCATCGTCAGCGTCGCCCTCGGCGTCCTCTCCTACGTCGCCTTCCGCCTCGTCCCCGGCGCGCTTCCGACCGTGCAGTTCGTCCTCGCCTACCTCGCTCTAACGAACGTCGCGCTCGCGGTGTTCAACATGCTCCCCGGCTTCCCGATGGACGGCGGCCGGGTCCTGCGGGCGTTGCTGGCGCGGACCCGACCCCACGCCCGCGCGACCCAGATCGCGGCCGAAGTGGGCAAACTGTTCGCCGTCGTCCTCGCCATCGTCGGCCTCTTCGCCAACCTGTTTCTGGTTGCGCTCGCCTTCTTCATCTACATCGGCGCCTCCAGCGAGGCCCAGCAGACGGTGATGAAAGCGGCGTTTCAGGATGTCACCGTCGGCGACATCATGACGCCCGCGTCGGAACTGAAGACCGTCACGGCCGACACCTCCATCGCGGCCCTCACCGACCGGATGTTCCGCGAGCGCCACACCGGCTACCCCGTCCTCCGGCAGGGGAATCTCGTCGGGATGGTCACCCTCGACGACACCCGCGAGGTCCGGGAGGTCGAACGCGACGCCTACCGCGTCGAAGACGTGATGGCGACGGATCTGGTGACGATCACGCCCGATGCCGACGCGATGGACGCCATCTCGATGATGCAACGCGAGAGCGTCGGGCGCCTCCCCGTCGTGGACGAGACGGGTGACCTCGTCGGACTCATCTCCCGGTCCGACCTCGTCACCGCCTTCAACATCATCCGCACCCGTGGATCCGGTAGCGACGCGGGGTCGGGGCTCGAACGCTTCTCGGCCGACGCGGAGTTCCCCCAGCGCTGACTGACGACCGTCGGACCGACACGACCGGCGCGGCAGACGTCACTTCACCGTCAGGACGGTGCCCAAGGATACTTCCGTCGGCCGTCGTAGTTGGGGGCATGAGTATCGACGACCCGGCGGAAGTTCCCCACGTCGCCCGCGGCCGGGGGTCGATCAGTGTCCTCCACGTCGACGACGACGCCGATCTGGTCGAGTTGGCCGCCGCCTATCTCGAACGCAACAGCGACTCGCTCCGCGTGTTGACCGAGACGACCGTCGACGACGCGCTCAGCCGTCTCGAAACGGACGACGTCGACTGCGTCGTCAGCGACTACGACATGCCCGAGCGGAACGGCCTCGACTTTCTCCGCGCCGTCCGCGACCGCTATCCGAACCTCCCGTTCATCCTCTTTACCGGCAAAGGGAGCGAGGAGATCGCGAGCGATGCGATCTCCGCCGGCATCACCGACTACCTCCAGAAGGGCCCGGGAACCGACCAGTACGCCGTCCTCACCAACCGAATCGAGAACGCAGTGTCGAAACACGACGCCGAGCAGATGGTGAGTCGTGCCTACCGGGCGATGGACACCGCTCGCGAGGGGATCGCGCTCCTCGACGAGGACGGTTACTTCCAGTACGTCAATCAGGCGTACGCCGACATCACGGGCTACGGGCAGGCGGCGCTCGTCGGCGAACACTGGGAACTCCTCTACCCCGACACCCACGTCGACCGGGTGTACGACGAGATCCTTCCGGCCGTCCCCCGCGACGGTCGGTGGAGCGGGCAGACGGTGTACGAACGCGCGGACGGCGACCGCATCCTCACGAGTCACGCGCTGGCGTACGCCGACGACGGAACCCTGATCTGTCTGGTGCAGGAGCGCTCCGACGGCGTGGACGAACGCCTCCTCGACGACGCCCTCGACGTCCTCGACGACGTGTTCTACGTCCTCGACACCGACGGCAACGTCGTCTACGTGAACGAACCGGAGCTGACGGGCTACACCAAATCGGAGATCGAATCGATGGACCCCGCCGAACTGTTCGATCCGGCCGATCACGACCGAGTCGCCGAGGGGATTCGCCGGACCCTCGAGACGGGGGTCGACGAGCGCGAACTACGCCTCCGCACCGAGGACGGGGACCGTCGAACCTACGAGTTCTGTAGCTGGACGCTGACCGACCCCGACGGGAAGCCCCACCGGATCGTCGGCATCGGTCGCGACGTGTCGGACCGCAAGGACCGCGAACGGGCGCTGAACGAACTCCACCGGACGACGCGGGGGTTGATGCGTGCCGACTCGAGGGCGGAGATTGCGGACCTGACCGTCGAGGCGCTTGCGGACATCCTGACGCTCACACAGGCCGCCGTCCACTACTACTCGCCGCGTGCGGAGGCGCTCGTGCCGAGCGCGTGGACGAGCGAGGTGGAAGACGCCATCGGCGACCCGCCCGATCTGGGGCCGGGAAGCATCGCCTGGGAGGCCTTCGAGAGCGACGCGGTGAAACACTACGACGACGTCCAGAACGCCGAGGACCTGCACAACGAGGCGACGCCGATACGGAGCGAACTCATCGTCCCGCTGGGAGGCCACGGCGTCGTCCTCGTCGCGGCGATGGAGGACGGGGCGTTCGACGAGAACGACCGCCGCCTCGCCCGGTTGCTCTGTGAGAACGTCACGGCCGCCATCGAGCGCGTCACCCACGAGGCGGAACTCCGCCAGCGCGAAGCCGAACTCGAACGCGAGAACGAGCGCCTCGACGAGTTCGCCAGTCTCGTCAGCCACGACCTCCGGAACCCGCTCAACGTCGCGAGCGGTCACCTCGAACTGGCGACCGAGACGTGTGACAGCCCGCACATCGACGAGGCCGCCTCCGCGCTGAGGCGCATGGAGACGCTCATCGGCGACGTCCTCGCACTCGCTCGGGAGGGAGAGAGCGTCGACGAGACCGAACCGGTCGACGTCCCGTTGATCGTCGAGCGGTGCTGGGCCAACGTCGAAACCGACGACGCCACCCTCGACCGGGTCGCCGACCTCACGGTTCGGGCCGACGAGAGCCGACTCGCACAGGTGTTCGAGAACCTCTTTCGGAACGCCGTGGAACACGGTCCCTCGGGCAGTCGACCGGAGGCCGACGACGGCCGGACGGAGTCCGGCGACGCCGGCGAGCGCGGCTCGACCGCCAACGACGACTTCCTCACCATCACCGTCGGCGCGGTCACCGGTCCCGACGGCGACGTCCGTGGCTTCTTCGTCGAGGACGACGGTACCGGGATCGCACCCGACGAACGCGAACAGGTGTTCGAGGCGGGCTACTCGACGGGCGACGGCGGGACCGGGTTCGGCCTCCGCATCGTCAGGGACATCGTCCGCGCCCACGGCTGGGATATCGAGTGTACCGACGGCGACGCGGGTGGCGCTCGCTTCGAGATCACCGGCGTCGACGTGCGGTGACGTCGCCGCACACGGGAACCGTCGGAAGTCGTCGTCGATGCTCGCTGGGACGTCCGACGAGCATCGATCAACAGCTGCCGGCTCCTGTCAGAACTCGTCGAGCCGTCGCTGGTCCGTCGGAATACGTGGTCCGGTGTCGACCGCCTCGTCGCCGCCGAGGAGCCTCGGAAGCGCCGTGTGGGCGAACGTGATGCCCAGCGCGAGGACGATAGGCGCGAAAAAGAGGCCGTAGAACCCGAAGACGACCGGGCCGAAGATGTACGCGAGCATCAACAGGCCCACGTGGGTCCGCTCGCCGCTGAGATACGGCCGGAGGATCAGGTCGGGGATGGTGTCGACGACGACGACGGCGACGACGAGGAAGGCGACGAGGTAGCCGGCGAGGGAGTACTCGCCACCGAGGAGCATCGGCGTGGCGATGGCGCCGGCGAGGGGGACGTAAATCACCTTCATGCCGACGACCGGGATCAGGCTCGCGACGCCGGTCAGGACGCCCGCGAGCGTGGGGTACGGCACTTCGACGGCGGCGGGCACGAGGGCGTTGTACCCCTTGAACGAGCCGACGGCGATGAGCGCGATGGCGATGACGTTCAGGAGGTTGCCAAAGAGGATCGCTTCGAGTTCGCGGTCCGCGGCCTCCAGAAACTCGCGGACGATGGCGTCGTCGTCGAACCGGAGGAGCCAGTCGTGGAACCGGTGGCCGTCGATCAGGAGGTAGTACGTGACGACGACGACGATGAACAGGTTGAGGAAAAAGCCCGTGATCGTACTCGTCAGAACCGCCGCGTTCTCCATCAGGAAGTCGATGATCGCGTCGAACCGCCCCGCGCGATACGCCTCGACAACCCCCTCGAACGTGAGTTCCGGGAGGTCGTCGATGCCCTGCAACCACGGGACGTTCGTGGCCGCGGTGTCGAGGACGGCGTACGTCGACAGGAACTGTCGCGTCTCGGTGACGAGCAAGACGAGCGTGTAACTGAGCAGGAGAAGGAGGGGAATCGCGAGGAGGGAGAGTACTGTCATCGCGCGAACCCGCTTGGGGAGGCGAAGCCGTCCGAGCGCCTTGTAGAACCGGCGCGTCGAGTAGTAGAGGAAGACGGCGACGGTGAGGGCGGCGATGAAGCGATACGCGATGAAGGCGGTGACCAGGGCCACGACGAGGCCGAAGAGGGCGACCACTGCGCGTCGTTCGTCCATGTGCAGTCGGAGTGTGTACCGCCGTCTGTGAAAGACCTTGCCGTAGCGACAGGTGAAGTTTGAGCCTACGGCACGGGAGTCGACTCCGAGCCTCGGTCCCACAGGAAGTCGAACTCCCGTACGCCCGCCGAGCGCTTGCCGTCCGAGTGACTCGTCCCTCGGATCGAACGGGGAGCGAGCGACGGCACCCGACCCCCGAACGAATCCGGGTAAATCGCGAAATTCATACGGGATCGAGAATAACTATAATTTTGATAAGTGTGCTCAATCGATCTCGTTCGATCCGTCACGATGCCAGCCCACAGTGGGACGGTGTGACCGAGGAACTGAAATCCGATTTAGCGGCCTCTACGTCGGCTAGATGCGACTTTCAGAACGGACTGTCCGCTAATCGTCCAACGGGAGCGACGGCGCCCCTCGTTAGTGCCGATCCTGCGATTTTCTATCCTTTCGACTGTTATAATTCAGTAAATAGGCGGTGATGAACCGGAATACTTTCCAAACTCCGCTATATGACTATTCGATCTACATTTCGAGTATCGGATCGCGTCCCACCCTCGGAACGTCGATTCCAGCGAACGAAGCGGGACGTCAGAATATATCAAAATTAGATATAGTAAGCTAAATAGTATGTGATCGAATAAATCCTACAGCGTCAGCCGAGAATCGCCGAAAGCCGGCTTCGAGAGCCGCCGTCACACGAGTCGGCTAGTCCGGGCGCGACTCGTCGTGCGGGGGCGCATCCCACTCCTCGGCGTCGTCTTGAGGCTCGTATCCGAGGACGTCGCGGGCGTGGTCGAGGTCGAACCATCGACGGTCGTTGTCGCTCACGACGTAGAAGACGTCGAACTCGACGGAGTCGTCCGACAGACAGCACTCGACGAACTGTGCGAGGTCGCGTCGAGAGGTCCACATCGCCTTCCGTCGGGCGACCGCGCGGTCGTACGCCTCGCTCCCGCGCTCGAATCGACCGTCCGCGACGCCGCGTTCGGCGTCGCCGTACGGGTGGTCGTACTCGGCGTGGCGCACGCCACAGATCCGTAGCGCGTAGAAGCGGCGCGGGTGGTCGTGTTCGGGGTGTTCGACGTAGTACCGCCCCAGTCCCTCCCCGAAGAGTTTCGAAACGCCGTAGTACGAATCGGGACGGGCGGGGGCGGTGTGATCGACGGTGAGGTCGAAGTCCGGCGCGTATATCTCGGGGCTGTGCTCGAGTTCGTACATACCGACGACGTGGTTGGTCGAGGCGAAGACGAACCGCTCCACCTCCGCGTCGGCCGCCGCCTCGAGGACGTTGTACGTGCCGATCACGTTGTTCCGAAGGATTTCGGACCACGTCCCGTCCGTTGTCGGGTAGCCGGCCAAGTGTACCACCGCATCGGCCGTCTCGAACGCCGGCCTGATCGACTCGTAGTCGGTGACGTCCGCGACGATTGACTCGTACTCGGGGTGCGCTTTCTCGTCCAGATACGTGAAGTCGTACATCTCCCGGTCGGCCAGGCCGTCGATCACCGCCGTTCCGACCCGTCCGAACGCGCCCGTGAGCAACACGTCCATACGCCGACACACGGTTGACGCGTGTATAAATCCGGACGACTGGGATGCCGGTCGTCGCAATCTGTAGGCTGTCGTCTCGGTCGCTCCCGTTCGTCCGCCGTTGCCACCGAAACGTGGGCGAAGTTTTACATGAACGGTGGGTGTCGGTGGGGCTGAGGTAAATCATGGAGGTTACCAACGTCGCAGCGTCGACGCACCTCGTACCGGTGGACGTCCCCCTTCGGGACGAAGTGAAACGTCGTCGGGTCGTCGTCGCGTCCGTCGAGACGGACGAGGGGATCACCGGACACGGGGTGGCGGCGAAGCCGCAGTGGTTCGGGATCCGTTCGCTGATCAACGAGGAGGTCGGGCCACTGGTGGAGGGCGAGAACCCGCTCGAAACCGAGCGGATATACAAGCAGTCACAGTTGGAGATCAACCCCCGGTACCAGACCGGCGTCTGGCACTCCGCGATGAGCGCCGTCGACATCGCCCTGTGGGACATCGCGGGAAAGTACCACGGCGAACCGGTCTGGCGGCTCCTCGGTGGCGCGCAGAACCCGGTCGACGCGTACGTCACCTTCGGGCTGAAGAACTTCAACCGCGAGCAGCTGGCTGAGGTGGCGGCTGACTTCGCCTCGCAGGGCGAGACGCGCCTGAAGATGAAAGTCGGAATCAACGGCGCGGCCGACCTCCCGGAGGACGAGGCCCGGGTCGCCGCGGTCCGCGAGGCCGTCGGCGACGACGTGGAGCTGATGATCGACGCCAACCACGAGTTCTCGATCAATCAGGCGATCAAGCTCTGCGAACGGCTCGAACCGTACGACATCACGTGGTTCGAGGAGCCGGTCTACGCGAACGACGTCGAGTTGCTCTCGAAGCTCCGAGAGCGCACGACGATCCCGATTTCCGCCGGACAGAACGACGGGGGTCGCTACCGTCACCGCGAACTCATGGCGCGCGGCGCGGTCGACATCGCCCAGCCGAACGTCGTCTACAACGGCGGGTACACCGAGAGCCGGAAGATAGCGCACCTCGCGCAGGCGTACAACCTCGACATCGCCAACGGCGGGGGCTGGCCACACCACAACGCGCACCTCCACGCCGCCATGGAGAACGGGTGGCGCGTCGAGTACCACTACATCATGTACAGGGTCGGCGAGAAACTGTTCGACGACCCGCCGCACATCGACGGGAACGAGGTCGAACTCTCCGAGGAACCGGGACTCGGGTTCGAACCGGATCCGGACGCCCTCGACGAGTACGAGGTGATGTCGACGGCTGACGTGGACTGGTAGGGACCGTCACATCCCCGGTCGACGGTCGTGACTGGGGAGAGTCGTGGCGGACCGTTCGGATACTTAGTGTCGAAGCGGACGAAAATACGAAGGCAAGCGGCGGACTCCGTGCCGGAGTCCGCGCGTTCGGAACGGAGACCGGCTCATTCCGCTGATTCGGGTTTTACAGTCCTCCACCCTGGCTACGGTCGAGGATCTCCTGAACCTGTGGCGCGTAGTTGTCGACGACCGTTTCGGGGGCCGTCCCCTCGAGGTTGACTTTCTGGACCATCTCCGACAGGATGCCGGTGGCCCAGATGGACCCGAGGTGCGGGTTCGGTTTCTCGGTCTCGAAGATCTGTGCGTCGCCGTTCGACGTCGCCTCGTACAGGTGTCGCTTCGCCGACGCGCCGATCCCGTTCGAGTTGTCGTAGCCCCCGTAGGGCCGAGTATCCCAGTGGTCGGCCAGATCGTTTTTCAGGTGGTTCATGAAGGGATCGGACTCCTTGATCCCCGGGAACGGTGGCTGGGCGTGAACCGGACCGTCGCCCCAGCAGAAGTCGGATGCGAACTCGGGGTCGGTCATCAGGAACTCGATGAACCGCTTGCCGGCCTCGGTGTTCTCGGCGCCCGAGAACGCGTAGAGCGGCGCGACCTGCGCCTGGCTTTGCTCCGTCTCCTTCGCCGGGATGTGGCCGACGTTGGTGACGCTCTTCGCGGAGTCGTAGGGCAGGTTGTCGTGGTGGGCCGAGTGAAGCTTCACCCGCGCACCGGCGTCGAAGGTGGCCGCTCCGAGCCCCGTGGGGATGGCGTGTTCGTTCTCGCTCTCGCCGGCCCCGCCGGCGTCCACGGAGTACTCGTGGAGGTCCTGGAGGAAGGTCAGCGTCTCGATCATCTTCTGGCGCTGTTGCCCGTCGGCCCAGGCGACTTCGAACTTGTTGCCGGTCCACTCGGTCATCTTCCCGTTGTTGGACATGTGGAACGAACCCATCATGAAGTTCCCGACGGCCTTCGCCTGGCCCGACATGACGAACACGCCCCCCTGGAGGCTGTCGGGACCGTTTTCGTGGTGGGCCTGGGCGTACTCCATCAGTTTGTCCCACGTGTCCGGGACGAAGTCCTCGCCGAGGCCGACTTCCCCCAGAAGGTCGTCGCGGTACCAGTAGTCCGTGACCCCCTGTGCGAACGGGATCATCCAGTCCTCGCCGTCCTGCTGCCACCTGACGACCGGGTCCCCGTGCCGTTCGATCAGGCGCTCCATGTTCTCGGTGAGGGGCGCGAGGGCATCCTGATTGTAGAACTGTCCGCCTATCGATAGGTTGATCGTCGCCACTTCCGGGGGGTCTCCGGACTGGATCAGCGAGACGATCCGCTGGTACTTGCTGTCGCCGATGCCGGTATACTGCGGCTCGACGACCGCTCCGGTCTCCTCCTCGAACGCGGCCGCGGCGCGGTCGATGACCTCGATCAGCTCGTCGCTGGTTTCGCCCTTGATGAACTGAACGGTGTCCCCGGCGATGTCGGATTTGGCGGTACTCCCGGCGGTACCGCCACCGCCGTCGCCACCGTCACCGCCGTCACCGCCACCGCCGCCACCGTCGCCGCCGTCGCCGCCGTCACCGCCGTCGCCACCGGCACACCCCGCCAGACCGACGGTACCGGTGACCGCGAGTGTTTTAAGAGCTTTCCTACGGTTTACGCTACGCCAACGGTTGTCCTCCGAGGGCATAAGAAATAATCATGATGGTAGATGTATAAAAATATTGGGATGAGATCACATCCCAATCGCCCAACCGACTATCCTCGGCCCGATGGAGATGACGAGCAGGTACACGAACGCGACCACGGCCGTTCGCAATCCGCCGTCCGGAGAGATACCGGGGACCGACGAGAGATCACGGGCGATGCCGTTGTAGTTGATGCCGACGTACACCGGGACCCAGACGAACGCGAGGGTACTCAAGACCGGTAACAGCAGTACGTATACGACGCCGAGCGCGACGTTTCGGGCCGTCGCCCCCGTCCGCATTCCGGGAACGTAGTCGACGAACGCCATGACCGACAGTCTCGTGCAAAGGTTAAGAACGTGCGGGTGTCCAGGACCGAGCGTTCGTTCCGCCGACCGTTATCCGGCGGATTCCTGCGTGGAGCCGTCCGGCGCGGCGTTCGGTAGTGTTCAGATAAGCTTGTGAACCCGGGACCACCTCGAAAGCCCCCGGCGTCTCGGCTCCCGGGACTCGCTGCGCTCCTCACTGCGTTGCGGTGCTTGCGTCGTCCGGGCACGCCGAGACGCCGGCCCC
>Ga0207797_1003317_pt1 | contig 10781 bp, 1 predicted proteins | sample PRCRCaboRojoPR_6_FD_187275 | JGI IMG/M metagenome (GOLD analysis project Ga0207797, IMG submission 187275) | Marine sediment microbial community from Cabo Rojo, Puerto Rico - PR CR 10% Liquid 1 (SPAdes) | ecosystem: Environmental > Aquatic > Marine > Coastal > Sediment | place: Cabo Rojo, Puerto... | reverse complement strand
CCAGGTCTCGGCGGATGATCCTTCCGGCCTGTGCATGTCCTGTCACCAGGGCCGCTCCTCCACCGTCAGCGTGAGAAACGCTGTGGATGGTCTGGGCGCGAATGAAGTCGCCGAAGACCTCGGTTTCATCAATATCCACTACTTCGCAGCCGCGGCTTCCCGCTACGGCACCGAGGTGCAGGGCGGGTATGAGTTCGAAGGGAAGGATTATGTCGGCTACTTCGAGCACGTGGAAGGCTTTGCCAGCTGTGCAGAGTGCCACGATGCCCACAAGCTGACCGTAAAATCCGACCAGTGCTTCACCTGCCACGGCGGGGCGGATCAGTTCGATGAGATCCGGATGACCGAAACTGACTTCGACGGCGACGGTGATCTGGAAGAAGGCATTGCCCAGGAGATCGAGGCCTTGAACGAAGCCCTCTATGAGGCGATCCAGGCCTACGCGTCCGATGTGGTCGGCACCGGGATTATCTACGACGCGCACGCTTATCCGTACTTCTTTACGGACAGCGACGGCAACGGTGAAGTGGATCCTGGGGAGGCGATTTATCCCAATCAATACGCCACCTGGACTCCCTCTCTGCTCAAAGCGGCTTACAACTACCAGTATGTTGAAAAAGACCCGGGAGCGTTTGCTCACAACGCAATGTATGTCATCCAGCTGATTTATGACAGCATTGAGGCCGTGGGGGGCAGCACGGCCGGGTACACCCGGCCCTGATCGGGAGACATCCTCAAGTAAAAAAACCTCCTGCTTCGGCAGGAGGTTTTTTTTATCCGGTCAACTGACCAGGTCAAGGCCGGGCGCGGACCCAGCAGGATGGGCCATCTTCCGGCGGTTGCTTTCCAGCAGAATGATGCCGGTTTGGTCAGAATACCCGGGGGGAAAAGGGTCGGATGCCTGGTTGATCCGGTCCGGGATCGGCCCTGGGATTCTGCTGACCGGGAATGTTTCCAGAAAAGATTTACCTGAGGCAGCCCGGTGTCAGCCGGCCGTTCAGACATTCATGGTGGTATTTTTTGGGGAGCCGGAACGGCTTGCCTCCGGGGCAGCGGATAGGAAACCGGTTTGATCAGGATCAGGACTGGCACCCGGTCTCGAATGGATCAGGTTTGTTTTCTGGGGAAGACCTGCCAGACCCAATCCGTTCCCGGTCAGCTGTCCGCCAATTTATTTCTGGTTATTGTTGGGGAGTTGGTGCAGCTTGCCGCATTGCGGATGAATGCCTGTATCTGACGAGGAAACATTCTACGGCAGGCTGTTTGACGCCGGCAGGCAGACCTTTGTCCTTGATGACGGAAGCAAGCGCCGTGATTATTCCGGGGCTCCCTCTGCGATCCACTGCCGGATCAGCTCCAGTTCATCTGTTGTAAATTCGTTGAAATGCTCCTCTGCGCCGGTGGTTTTGGTGATCAGCGGGCTGGTATCAGGATCGCCGGGGATGACCACCGGCCCGTTATCAGATCCGGCCATCACCGTCTGGTACGAATTCAGATTGAGTCCGAGCGGTCCGGTCTCGTTGTGGCAGAAACCGCACTGATCGATCAAGATCGGCAGGACCGTGTCAAAAGCAATGTCCTCTTCTACAGCCGGAACCAGGGTGGGTGCCGGGGTTGGGGTGGGCGGGAGCTGATCAATGATCCTGGCCCGAAGTTCGGGGGCATCAAATCCAGCATGCACCCAGGCTGTGCCGTGGCAGGCGCTGTTCGAGCAGAAAGAGGTGTCGCTCACCCCTCCGGGATCGGCCGTGGTGTGGCAGTTGGCACAGGTGGGATCAAAAGCCTCATGATGAAGCGAAATCCAGTTGGTATTGGTGTGGTTCTCCGGCTCCGGGCCGGTGCTGATTTCGATTTCAGTGATAAATTCATTGGCTTCGGAAACTACCGGGATCGAATGGCAGAGGTTGCACTCCAGGCGGATGGCCTCTTCCTGGGGGTTGAGGTGTGTTCCGCCGTGACACCGGAAGCAGCCGGGCGTGTTCTCATGGCCGATGTGATTGGGGTGAGAGGTCCAGTCTGACTTCTGCTCCGGATAAACGCTCTGGGCAAAGGCGTTTTGGAGCTGGTCGACAGCCTGCGCGATCTGGGCCTGATTTTCTTCATAGTAACCGGGGTGGTTTTTTTGATAATACTCATCCAGCAGGGCAAAAGAATCCAGGGCGGTCTGCACCCGGTCGTAGTCGCGGTAAAACAAATCCAGGGATACCCGGCGGATTTCAGGGATTTCCGGGGATATCAGGTTCCTGTGTAATAATTTATCGATCATGTCTTCCGGGTAATTGACCAGGTGGGTGATCCGGTTGTGGCAGGTGATGCAGTCCATTTCTTCCAGTTCTTCGTTGGGTAGATCCTGCCTGTCAAAATCGGACTCAACATCGGTATATTCGGTCACCGTGCCGTCGTCATGAACTACCCGCACAAAGGGGATTTCGGTCTGGTCTTTATCTGCGGCGTAGAAATAGACCGGGTTTTCGATGTGCCAGTGGATGCCCTGGCCGAGACCGAGCCGCTCGCTTCCTCCGCCTGTTTTCATGATCAGGTAAATCGAGTAGGGGGTGTTCTCGGTGTCGCTTCTATAATGGGGAATTTCTTTCAGGCTGTCTGTAGAAAACTTTTCCGGGAAGTGGCAGCGCTCGCAGGTTTCCCGGGCCGGACGGAGCTGCTTGGCTTCGATGGGGTATTCGTAGGTTTTAAATACAGAAGCGATCACGTGCCGGGCATCCCCCGCCTTCCGGGTGATCCGTTCGGCGATGAAGCCCCGCCCGATGTGGCATTCCACGCAGTCCACCCGGGCATGCGGGGAGGTCAGGTACGAAGTGTATTCCGGCGGCATGGTGTGGCAGGCCTCGCCGCAGAATTCAGGGGAATTGGTGTATTCCCAGGCATAAGCTCCGCTGACCAGCACCACCAGGGTGAGAATTCCCAGGACCACATACGGGGCTGCTTTCAACCAGAGCGGGGTGCCTTCGGGAGGGAAGAAAAATTGTCTGATCCTCTCGCGAAACTTATTCATGGGTTTTCCTTTCTGTGTCTGGGAAGCCAGCTTGTGCATAATGTCACAAGACAGCGCAGGGCAGGTTACGGTGATCTCGATTATATCCTGATCTGGAAACGGCGGACAAGATGATTTTCATACTGTTCAAGGGAAGTCACGGCGGCCGGCGGCCCAGGAATCAATCCATCAGGAGCCCCCGGTCGCGAATGGAACAGAAAGCGGGGAAAATCGTTTGCCAATCGATCTGCTGGACGAGAAAACGTGTTAAAATATTTCTGGTGAAAAAATGTACAGGAGACCTATGAAATTCTTGACCTCACGGATCCGTTTCTTGCTGCTGCCCCTCTTGGTATCCCTTTCATTCGTGCCCTTGGGCTGGATTTCAGGTTCTGTTCTCAGCCCAGATCCAGTACAGGCTGGTCCGCTGCAACAGCCTGTACCCGCAGTGTCTGTTTCGGCGCCTTCCCAGGTAATGATTGGGGAGGATTTTTCTTTTTCGGTGAGTTTTGATAATACCGGAGATCAAACCGGCTACGGACCTTTTATCGATGTGGTCTTTCCGGTCAACGGGGCGGACGGCGATCCGGCCGATCCCGGGATCACCAAAGACGGGATATCTTTTCTGGAATCTGCTGGGGTTACCTACGGCGGGATCGAACTGACCTGTGAGGCCCAGACCTTTGACAGCAGCGGTCAGGCAACCCATCCGTACTACAGGGACAGCAGCGGCGATTATGACATCGTGTCCGGCCCGGCGGGTGATACCCTGGTGTCCTGTCTGCTGCCGTTTGGATCTTTTGTTCCCGACCAGCCGGAAGCCCGGGTCACTTTTCAGGCCAGCCTCAGCGAGCTCGCTGACGCCGGCACCCCGCTGCCGATCCGGATCCGGGGTGGATACCAGTTTGGTTCGGATCCGCTGGACAACTGGTGCTGCGATCAGGTGGCGCCGGTTCCCTCGGACAGCGATTCTAGAAGCTGGACCGGGGCTTATCAGGCGGATGTCACCCCGACGATTCTGAGTTTGAACAAGACCTATTCCGGCCCGGAAGGCGAAACGGCGACGGGCCCCAATTACCCACGGCAGTTCACGATTACGGTCGATGTGGCCGATGGGCAGACGGTGGAAAATTTGGACTTGACCGACCTCCTGCCTGACAACCTGCAGTTTTTGTCCGTGGATTCCGTTTCCGGAAATGGCACCGGGACGTACACCGAGGTTGCCACACCCTCTTCGAGCAACCCGGGCGGCACCTTAACCAGGCGGCTGGACCAGGTGGTGGGAACGACCGGAACCAATGACGCTTCGCTGACCTTTTCCTTCTATATTCCCAGGGATGCTACGGGAGGAGGACGGGTGATCGACCCCTCAACTGGGGATGACGTTACCTCGCAGAACAATGCCTCAGCGGTCGGGGACTGGGTGCCGATCGATTCCCGCGATCCAGGGGGTACGGACAACGTGACCGCGGATGGGACCGGTCCGGAATATACACTGGACGATAAGTCGCTTGCGGTTCAGAAGAGTGTCAATAATCTTACTCCCCCCAATTCTCCCGGGGATATCCTGGAATATACTTACCAGATTCAGGTCTCGGATTACTTTGCCTTCCAGGATCTGGTGATCACGGATCTGATTTCGGACGGTCAGCGCGTGGTCAGCGGCTACACACCCCGGCTGACAGTAAACGGCAATGGAGGGTACACGCTTTCCAGCACAGAAATGACCTCGGCCAATTACGAGGTCAGCTGTAATTATTCCGGAACGCAGGGATCTGAATGTACGATTGACGATCCGGCTGCGGATGACGGATCCACCACCCTGGTGCTCCGGGTCTCTGATGAGCTGATATCTCAGGGCCGCGCTGACGGCCGTCTGCTGGGCGGCTGCCTGCCGGTGGCCGGGGGAACAGCGGACTGCAGTGTTCATGATGACGGGCCGACCACCCTGACGGTTATCTATCAAACTCAAATCCAGCAGGAATTTAGCGATGATTTTCCTTCCGGAGATCCCAGCGTGGATCAGGGCGATACGCTGTCCAACCAGGTTGAGGTGCAGGCTGCTGTCCTGGATAACACCACGCTGTCAGCTACCGGTTTTACGGAAGCGGACGGCAGCTCTGCCGGGGTATCTATTGCCCGGGCTGACCTTCAGAAGGATATCTACGCCATTAACGGTTCGACACCGGTTTCATCGCCGACCTATGTCCGGCCGGGGGATGAAATTACCTTCCGGGTTGAATATGACCTGGTGACCAGCGATGTTGAGGAACTTTACCTGACCGATTATCTGCCGCTGCCGATCCTGGATGTCGATGATCCCAACGGGGACGGTGCCACCGGGGACAGCTGGAGCCTGACCGGGGGCGCGGACGGAAAATGTGCCAACCTGGGCTCTGGAGAATTCATCCCTGGATCACCTGCCATCCCGACTTCTGGGGTGGTTTGCCTGGGTGCAGCGGATACCTTTACGGATTATTCAGGGATCATCCCCGGATTGAGCGTGGATTCACCCGGAAATTTCCTGCAGTTTACTTACGGTGATTATGATGACAGCAGGGATGAATCCACAACCATCGAGATCCTGTTTACGGCTGCGGTGAACAACGAACCCTATGCCGATGGTCTGTATTTCACCAACCAGGCCGAGGTGCATGAGGGTTCGACCAACGCCGGGAATCAGTTCACGGATACGATCATCGAGTTTATCCTGCAGGAGCCCGAACTGGTGCTGGATAAGGGAGCTGTGGCCTCAGATAACCCGGCTGCAGTCTTCAGCCCCGATCCAGCCGGGCCGGTGAGCTTTACGGCGCCGGGAAGCAGCGGGGTCAGGTGGTCGGGCACGATCAGCTCGGACGGGCTCAATACCGCTCCCATCACCAGCGCGGTCACCGAGCTGGACGCCGGGGATCTGGTCAGCTTTGCCCTGGTGATTGAAAACCTGGGCAGCAGCAGCAACGGAGCGTTTGATATTAAGATCAGCGATGTCATCCCCCCGGGGTTTTCTATTCCCGGGTCGGGCGCCGGATTGAATCTCAGCGTGTACCGCGGGGACGGCAGCGGACCGCTGGATTATGTTGGTCTGGGAGGAGGACCGGACGGGATCACGGACACCGCGGATGACCTATTTGGGACCGGGCTGGAAATTGTGGATCCCGGGACCGGAGTGGGAGCCTGTCAGCAGTATGAACCTGCCGCCGGAACCAACCTGATTCTGGTAATGTACGATCTTCAAGTAGACGATGATATTCAGCCTGAGGAAGAACTGGAGAACCTCGGGACAGTATTTAATTACGCCAACACCGAAGGCGGCCCGGATTTTACCGGGGATGACGCCGATCTTGAAAAATCAACCACCGCGGCCATCGCTTCCCCGCTGATCGAAAAGACCCTGCTGGACACCAATCAGGATTTCACTGCCGGTCAGGATGCGGCAGTGGGCGAGATCCTCACTTATCAAACCGTGATCACGGTTCCGGAAGGCGAATCCCTGGACGTCAGCCTGGTTGATACCCTAGACGCCGGTCTGGCGTTCGGCGATCCCGCTGCCATGACGATTTCCGCAGATTCCGGCCTGAGCACCAGCGGGACCCACGCTACCTTCCAGGATGTGCTTGACAACGCCGTGATCAGCGCTCAGGGGACCGGGGATGAAAACCAGGGCCGGGTCCTGACCCTCGATTTTGACACCGTGACCAACAGCGACCGCGACAACGCCACCCCGGAAACCATCACCCTGACCTACGACGTGGTGGTACTCAACAGCGGTTCCAATGACCGCGGGACCAGCCACAATAACCGCGCGGAATGGAGCTGGGTCCTGGAAGGCACACCCCAAGCGATCGCGGACTCAGCCGAAAATATCACTATTGTGGAACCGACCCTGGATCTGACGAAAACCTTTTCCGCCGCCAGCGGCGATGCCGGGGACACTTTAAATGTGACTATTGAGCTCTTCCACACCGGCGCCAGCGACGCTGATGCTTACGATGTAGTATTGACTGATATCCTCCCGGAGGATTTAAGTTATGCCGGCAATCTGGACTGCACCGGAGGCACGCTGACGCCTACCTGTTCTGAAAGCGGTGGGACGATCACGGCAGAATTTTCAGGGGCAGGCAGTCCATTTGTCGTGGGAGAGACCGCTCAGATTGGCTTTGATGTCACCCTGGACGTCACGGTCTCCCCGGAGCAGGTGATCACCAACACTGCCGACCTGACCTGGACCAGCCTGCCCGGGGAACCCGGAGTACAGTCCGCGGAGAACCCGCTCAGCGTGGAGCGCACCGGGGACACCAATGATACCGGAGCTGCAGAGAACGATTACAGCGCCGCGGATTCGGACGATGTCACTATCCTCAGCCCGACCGCGGTCAAGGATTTACTTGATACTGACCAAGCTTTTACCGCGGGATCAGATGTCGTAATCGGGGAGATCATCACCTATCAGGCTGTATTTGATGTGCCGGAGGGGACGTCTCCCTCTGCCCAGGTGGTGGACAGTCTCGATCCCGGACTGGCCTTTGTGGGTTTGGACTCGGTGGTGGTTTCCAACCCCGATACGGACGGCGCGGGCACCGGGGATGATGGGCTGTACAGCTCGGTGATGGCTTTTGACGGTTCCGGGAACTGCACCAACTGCACCGCAGGAACCAGCGGGGGAAGCAACCCGCTAGTCAGCAACAGCGGCCGCACAGTCACTTTTGACCTGGGCACCCTGACCAACACCAACACGGCAGACGGCACAGCAGAAACGATCACTTTCACCTACCGGGCGGTGGTACTCAACACAGCCGGCAACCAGGCCGGGACCGCGTTGAATAACGCCGCCGAGTTCTCCTGGAACGGGCAGAGTGTGTCCGCTGCGGCGGAGAACGTCACGGTCGTGGAACCGACCATCTCGACCGCCAAAAGTGTAACACCTGCCGATGCCGATGCCGGGGATACCGTGACATTCACCGTGACCCTGGCCAACCCTTCCACGGGCAGCATCCGGGCCCTGGATGTCGAGTGGAGCGATGCCCTGCCGGGCGACCTGACTTATGTGGCGGGCACTTTCGGGACGGGGGCCTGCGATGTGACGCCGGATGCCAGCAGTGATGCCGGCCCGTTCACGGCCTCCTGGGCCCAGATTGATCCCGGGCAGTCGTGCACCTTTACCTTTAACGCCACGGTGGATTACACCGTTTCCCCTGGTCAAACCATCACCAATACCACGGAAACCACCTGGACCAGCCTGGGCGGGGCGATTACCGACCGCTCCACCTACAACGCTTCCTCGGATGAACGGACCGGCGCTGACGGGGTAGGGGGAGCGCTTGATGATTACGCCAGCCGGGCCTCCACGGACCTGGAGATCGACGCCACCGCGCCGGAAAAATATCTGGTGGCCACCTCGGAAGCCCACAGCGGCGATCCGGGCGACGGCGTGCAGCGGTTGGTGATCGGCGAAATCGTCCGCTACCGGCTGGTCGTGTCCCTTCCCGAGGGCACGAGCGAGAACTTCCAGCTCCAGGATTATTTACCAGATGGTTTAACCTTCCTGGATGATGGGACGGCCAAGGCAGCCTTTGTTTCCAATGACGCCGGGATCACCTCCAGCGCCTATGATGGTGTACCGGCGGTCCTTGATACAGACTGCCGCCTGACTGGTAACAGCGCGGATGCCGGCACCCCGGTGATCCCTTCGTCCTGCAGCTACCTGTCGGACGCCAATACCGGCAGCAGCAGTTCCACTTCCACCGATCCGGATAGTTTCTCGACCGGAACGGATGTGTATCTCAAACTGGGCACCCTGACCAACAACGACGATGACGCTGACGGCGAATTTGTGGTGGTTGAGTTCAACGCCCTGGTGGACAATACCACGGCGGGAAGCAACGATGCCGGGGAAGACCGGGCCAATGCCTTCCGGGTCTTGATCAACGGTGCGCAGGTGGGCTCGATTTCCAGCCCGGTGACGCTGACCATCGCTGAACCCTACCTGGCAACCACCAAAACCCTGGTAACAGCGCCCGATGATGCCGCGGACTTCGTGGAATACCGATTGGTCGTAGCGAACAATGCAGATTCAGTTTACGGCAGCAGCAATGCAGCTCCGGCTTTCGAAGTCCACTTGACGGACAATCTCAGCACCTATCTCAATCTGGATGCCGTCGCGGTTGGCGTTATTTCCGGAACCGGGGACGGTTCTTGTTCCAACCAGTCGGTCACTCCAAGCTACAGCCTCGGTAATCCCGGGACAGTCGATATTGAGATCAGCTGCCTGGAGCCCGGCCAGTCCTTGACCGTCGACCTTGATGCTGCCGTGGTCGATGACGTCCCGGCTCATGCCCAGATCCTCAATGCGTCCAATGCGGTCGGGACCAGCCTGCCCGGAGCCGGCACCGCCGGCAACAGCACCGGCTCCGATACGCCGGGAGCTTCCGGCACTGAAGACGGCGAACGGGACGGGTCGGGCGGGATCAACGATTACACAGACGCGGCCAGCGCGGACCAGACCCTGGACGCCCCGGTGATCACCAAAACAATTTCACCAGGCCAGTACACGATCGGAGAGGAGCTCACCTTTACCCTGGCAGTCACCCTCCCGGAGGGGATCACAGAAAATCTGGTGGTGAGCGACAACCTGCCGGCAGGTTTGGCCTATGTCAGCCATGTTGTGGATGACAGCCTGTTTAACGGCACCCTGCCTGCTCCGTCGGTAACCATTGCCGGAGGTTCGGGCGGGAGCCTGGAGCTGGTTTTTGGTGATACCACCACAGCAGCTGACAATGATGCCGGGAATAATGCCTTTGCCGTGGTCCTGACAGCCCAGGTGGTGAACATCAGCGGCAACCAGGACGGCAATGTGCTCACCAATCAAGGCCGGATTCAGTATGCCGGAGGTCCGGACCTCACCGATCAAGCCAGTGTGGAAATTATCGAACCTCTGCTGCAGGTTGAAAAAACCATCACTTCGATTTCACCTGAAGTGGATGGAGGGGGTGACGTGACTTACACCGTGACCATCAGCCATGCCGGCGGCAGCCGGGCGGATGCTTATGACCTGACCTTTGAGGATATTTTGCCGGCAGATTTGAACCTGGATTTGACATCGGTCGCAGTCACCCTCAACGGCAGTGCTGCCGGTGCGGCCGATAATTCGTCCGGCAATACTATCATTGTCAGCCTGGCTTCCCTGCCGGATGACGGCAGCAGCCTGGTGGTCGAATACACAGCCGAGATCGGAAACGGCGTCGAACCCAATCAGGAAATTGCCAACACCGGCGGCGTGGTCTGGACCTCCTTACCCGGCCTGGAAGCTGAAGAAAGGGATGGCAGCGGCGGGGTGAATGATTACAACGCCGGCGATGGAGCTGCCTTCAACATTGACGGGCCGTCTTTTGTCAAAGAAATTACCAGCACCGGAGAAGCCTTCACCGGCAGCGGGCAGCACCGGGTTGGGGTGGAAGACCTGGCCATTGGTGAGGACGTGGTCTTCGATCTGACCATCACCCTGCCGGAAGGTGTCAGTGATCCCGTTCAGCTGGTGGATGATCTCCCCAAACCCCCGGACGGGGTGCTGGAAATCACCGATAGTTGTGTGCTCAGCCTGGGTGCCAATTTGATTGACATCGAGAATGAACCGCCGCTGTGTCCGACATCTTCAGGCAGCCTGACCGACACCGACCAGGGCAGCGGCGGAGATGGGTTTGATGACCGGGTCAGCTATGACCTGGGCCGGGTGGAAAATGATCCGGACAATATCGTCAACAGTGACGATCAAATCGTGGTCCGGATCACGGCC
>Ga0207797_1003316_pt1 | contig 10782 bp, 9 predicted proteins | sample PRCRCaboRojoPR_6_FD_187275 | JGI IMG/M metagenome (GOLD analysis project Ga0207797, IMG submission 187275) | Marine sediment microbial community from Cabo Rojo, Puerto Rico - PR CR 10% Liquid 1 (SPAdes) | ecosystem: Environmental > Aquatic > Marine > Coastal > Sediment | place: Cabo Rojo, Puerto... | reverse complement strand
CCCGCCGTACCAGGACCAAGGCGTGGGCACGAGAGTCTGGCAGTTCGTGGAAAGAAGCTACCCAGACGCCAAGAGCTGGAAGCTCGAAACGCCGAGCTGGGCTACGAAGAATCACTACTTCTACGAAAAGAAATGTGGCTTCCGCCGGGTGGACGTGAAAGAGGATTCGTTCGTCTACCGGAAGGACATGACGGCGTAGTCGCCCACCCGAGGCCGGCGATCCGCTAAGGTCTGAACATGCCCTTCACCAGCGGGTCGATGACGTCCCACCGCGGCAGGAGCACCGCGCCGCCCGTGGGCGTGGTCCACGGACGGGTCATATCGCGGTCGATGACGTGGTGCTCTATCCCCTCTGGCCCCACCCGGAGGGCCGTCACCACCAGCTGGACCATCTCCACCGGTCCTAGATCCGTCTCCACGTGCTCCACAAGAGCCTGAAAGACCGCCGGGAGACTGAGCCACGTCCGAGGGGAAGACAGTCGTCGAACCATAGCCACCATGACCTTCTGCTGCCGCGCCGCCCGCTCGAAGTCGGAGGCCCCATGGCGGGAACGGACGTACTGCAGCGCCCGTTCGCCGTCCATGTGCTGCCGACCGGCGGGGATCTCGATGCGCCTGGTGCCGTAGTCCTCCGTGGGATAGGCGTTATCAACGATCCGCTCCTCGACAACCACCTCGATCCCCCCAACGGCGTCGACCACAGCCCGGAAACCATCGAAGTCGACACGAACGAAATGGTGAACCGGCACGCCAAAGCTCCCGACCACCGTCTCCGTGGCCAGCTGAGGGCCGCCTCCTGGCTCCGCACGCTCTCCCCAGAAGTGGGCGGTGTTGATACGACTCTCGCCGTGTCCCGGAATCTCGACGTACAGATCCCGCGGAATGGAGAGTAGCCCCAAGAGAGGGCCCTGCGGATCCACGGTCGCCAGCATGAGCACGTCAGATCGGACGACGTACCCCTGCTCAGGCCGGCGATCCACGCCCAGGATGAGGACGTTGGTGCGAGGGACGACCGCCTGCGAGAGCCATGCGCCCCCCACGCCCAGACATCCGCAGGAGACTACGATGATCAAGAGGGCCAGGACCAATGGCGAGGGGGAGAAACCGTCAGGCTCGCTCCCGGTGGTCGGCGTCGGCGCCTGATCCTTCGCTGGCGCAGGAGGCTGCGTCCGAGGCTCTGCCTCCTTGTAGATCGATCGCTGCGGCGGCGGCACGTCGTGCTGGAGAGGGTCTTGTCTCACGTCTCTTCTTCAGTGGCAGGGTATCTGGTCAGGAGACCAGGCACAAGCGAGGCTAAGCACAACCGAGCCCAAACAGAGCTGAGGAAAGGCACAACTGAAGCCGGGCACAACCACGTACTACTCAGGAGCATCGCCAAGGACCCGGCGGGCCACTCGCCGTCCAATCTGCACGGCGTAGTTGCTGCCCCGGTCCCACGGATAGACCTGGCTCATAGTCGCCATCCACAGGCCCGGGATCGGTGTCTTGAGCGAGGGGATGGTTCGGGAATGGTCGACCTTCGGGACCGGCTGTGCGTACCTTTCGGCGAACGCCCAGGCCTTCCGCACCCAATCCGGCCGGAAAGCGGGGTTGATCCGCTTCAGACCCGGGAGGTAGATCTCCAGCAGCTTCTCCTTGTCGTAGCTCAGATAAGGATGATCGCGCGGGAGGTAGTCGCCGCAGTAGACCAGGTGATCGCCCCCGTAGTGCTCCGAGGAGATGTAGTTCGTGTGCTCCACCAGTCCCATGAAGGGGATCTCCGCCCCTTTCGGCAGGTTGATCCAGTAGTGCCCGTCGGTGAGGCCCTGTTTCAGAGCCAGAACAAGGGCCACGGCGCCCATGGACTCCAGCCCTCGCAGCTTAGCGGCGTACGGGCCGTTGAGACCCGGGGCGATCTCCAACATCGTCTGCGGCGAGACCGTCGCGATCACCGATTCGTGCCTCGCCTCTCCGTCCTCCATCATAAGGCGGATGCCATCTTCGCCCGAGCTCTCGACACGACCGATCGCTGCGTTGAGAGCGACGCTTCCTCCCTGGGCCTCGATCCGCCGGACCAGACGATCGACAAAGGCCTGGAAGCCTCCCTCGAAGTAGCCTAGACTGGCGGTCCGTTTGTACAGGCGGGCCCACATCCAGGCCATATTGACCTCACGGTAGTGCTCCTCGCCGAACTTGCTGACCAACAGCGGGCGCCAGAGCACGTTGTAGGCCCGCTCGCCCACCGTTCTGCGCATCCACTCGTGCGCCGTCACCTGCTCCAGCGGGCGCCAATCCCGAACCACCGTCAGGTAGGCACCCACTAGACCGGCCCGCAGACGATCCACCACCGACAGCGGGGAGAACTGCAAGACCCGAACAGCGCGGTGGAGAGGTGGAAAAGGCAGGAAACCAAGCCAGGGAACAGGACTGTCCAGGGGGTACAGCTCGCCCTGGTAGTAGAGGGTGGTCGTCGGGCGCCTGAAGAGGAGCTCATCCTTAGCCCCTAGCTCCTCAATCAGCCCGATGAGCTCATCGTCGGAGGCAAACCAATGATGGTAGAAGTGCTCCACGTGCCAGTCCCACGCCGGGTCCCGGAACCCGGCCGCCAGGCCGCCGGCGTATGACCGCGCTTCATAGACGGTGACCTGGTGACCTCGCTTTGTCAGATCATACGCAGCCGTCAAGCCAGTGATGCCCGCACCAATGATGCCGATATCCATACCCTACTTATCCCCTTGGGAACGCTCCACGTCCCAGATTTCGGTCCAGCGCACTCCCTCCCGAGCCATGAGGATCAACCCCAACAAGGTCACCGGCACCAACAGAATCCCGTGAAGCACGAGAATGTAGCTCGCGGCCGGACCGGACGGCGCGCCGATAACCTCCAGAACTTGGACTCCCCCTCCCTCGAACGTCCCAATGTAACCCGGCAGCGAGGGGAGAGCTGTCAGCAGATTCACCACCCCACCCATAAGGACAATCCCATAATAGGGCAGCTGGAGATTGAAGGCGAAGCTGACCAACCAGTGGTTCATCGCCTCCAGTATCCACACCAAGAGAGTGACCAGGAAGACCACCAAGACATCGCGTCCGCTACGCAGGCTCTCCAGGCCTGCGATTACACCTTCCACCAGGTCGAATAGCGGTTCACGGACCGGTTCCGGCATGAGTGTCTCGATCAAGCTGTGGGCGATACGATGGAGAAGCCGCGGGCGGGACGCCAGAACCAGGAAGACCACCAGGGCCCCGAAGAAGACTGCGCTGGCAACAGTCACCAGACGGCTGAAGAAGGGGGACAGAGGTACGAACAGCAGACCAAAGAGAACGAAGAGTACCATGGTCAGACCGTCGAACAGCCGCTCCAGCACCGCAGTGGTGAGTGACGTCCCTATGTTGACCCGCTCTCGGCGCCAAAGCACGTAGGCGCGGAGCACCTCGCCGAGGCGGAAAGGAAGGAGATTGTTGCCCATGTAGCCGATGACCACCACGGGGAAGAGCCGATTGGCGGAGACCCGCTTACTGCCACGGAGCAAGAACTTCCAGCGCCAACTGCGGAACCAGACTGAGATGAAGTAGATGGCTACTCCTGGGACGAGCCACCAGTAGTTGGCACCGCGAAGCGCCGCCAAGATCTCCCCCGTGTGGAGATCCCGGAACGTATACCACAGAAGGCCCAGGCTGATCAGCAGACCAAGAACGAGAATGGGCCAGCGCTTCCTCAACTGGTCCAAAAACGCGTCCGTCATCCCACCCCGCCGATCAATGCACCCTCCCACAGGAGGCGCTGCCTGCTCGTACGGTCACAGCACCCCATACCGCCGTCCCTACAGCTGGCGCTGCCGCAAGACCTCGAAGAGGACCACTGAGCCGGCCACGGAGGCGTTGAGCGACGTCACCAGGCCGCGCATTGGAATCCGAATCAGGAAGTCACAGGTTTCGCGCACCAGACGGCGCATCCCCTTCCCCTCGCTGCCCACGACCACACCCAACGCTCCCGTCAGATCCGCCTTGTAGTGCTCCTCAGCGTCGTGCATCGCCTCCATCCCGGCAATCCAGACGTGCCGGTCTTTGAGCCACTCCATAGCCCGCACCAGATTCGTCACCTGCGCCACGCGCAGATGCTCCACGGCGCCCACAGACGTATGGACTACCGTCGGCGTGATATCGACAGCCCGCCGCCGTTGGATAACGACGCCGTGAACACCCACGGCCTCCGCCGTCCGCAGCAGGCTGCCCACGTTGTGAGGATCCTTCAGGAGATCGAGCAACAGGAAAAGAGGCGGTCTCGCATCAGCCTCTGCGACCTGATAGACCTCATCTAGTCCTTGGTACTGATATTCGCTCGCCTCCAGCACGACGCCCTGATGGTTGAAGTGACCGAAGCGCTCAAGGGTGTGCCGGTCCACCCGCTCGATCGGGACTTGCGCTTCGTCGGCAAGGTAGATGATCTGATCAACGACGTCGGTCTCTCGTATGCCCCGCGCCAGGGAGAGCTTGTAGAACTCACGACGGGCAGCTCTTAGCGTCTCGTAGACGGCGTTCCGACCATAGAGGGTCTCCCTCATTGCGAGCCGTGCTCCAATCGCCAGACCGGTCCCTCGGGCCGATCGTCGACCACAACGCCAAATTCTGCGAGCCGATTCCGCAGCGCATCAGCGCGTTCCCACGCCTTCGCCTCACGATACTGCTCACGAATGTCGAGGATAATGTCCATCAGCCCCTCGACCAGCGCCTCGCTGGCCCCTCTCGCCAGGTCCTCTGGTATGATACCGAGGATCTGACCTCCCAGCTCACTGTAGATGTCGTCGATGGCCGCCAACGTCCCTTGGCTCAGCGTCTTGCCCGAGTTGAGGAGCTCATTCACCTCTCGGTTGAGATCAAACAGGGCAGCGATAGCCTGCGGCGTGTTGAAGTCATCATCCATAGCATCCAGGAACCGCTCCGAGTAGGGCATCAGCGTGCCTACCTCAGAAAGCTCGGCCGTCCCGGCCGGCTGGGCCTGCTCCCTGCGCTGCCGCAAGGTTCGCACCGTGTTGTGAAGCCGCTCGACACCCCGCTCGGCCGACAGCATAGCGTCACGGCTGAAGTCAACCGGTTTCCGGTAGTGGCTGGACAGGATGAAGAACCGGATCGCCTCTGGGCTGTAGAGCTCCAGCGCCTCCTTGATCGTGATGAAGTTGCCCAAGCTCTTGCTCATTTTGACGTCGTCAACCGTCAAAGAGCCGGTCAACAGCCAGTAGCGAGCAAACGGCTCCCCTGTGGCTGCCTCCGACTGGGCAATCTCGCACTCGTTATGGGGGAAGAGGTTATCTATGCCCCCACCGTGGATATCGAACGTGTCCCCAAGATAGCGCGTCGCCATCGCCGTGCATTCAACGTGCCATCCTGGATACCCCCGCCCCCAGGGCGACGGCCAGTGCAGGATGTGCTCCGGCTCAGCGTACTTCCAGAGGGCGAAATCCGCAGGATGACGCTTCTCCTCTCGCACCTCGACCCGTGCCCCGGCCTCGAGATCCTCCACATTGCGCCCGGAGAGCTTGCCATAATCGTTGAAGGCCTCCACAGAGAAGTAGACGTCCCCCTTCTCCGTCTCATAGGCGTATCCCTTCTCCAGGAGCGTCTCGACGACCTCAATCTGCTCCGGGATGTGTCCACTTGCTCGCGGAGAGATGTCAGGACGCGTGACACCTAGAGCGTCCATATCGGCGAAGTAGGAGCGCTCGTATTTCTGTGCCACCTCCATGGGCTCAACACGCTCCAAGCGAGCCTTCCGGATGATCCGATCCTCGCCGCTGTCCAGGAGATGGCCGACATCTGTGATGTTCTGAACGTACCGGACCTCGTAATCCAGGTATCGCAGATAGCGGACCATGACGTCCAAGGCCACATACGTCTTGGCGTGGCCAAGATGAGCGTGGTCATACACGGTCGGGCCGCAGGCGTACATCCCCACGTGTCCCTCTCGAAGCGGCTCGAATCGTTCCTTCTCACGCGTCAAATAGTTGAAGACTTTCAATGTCATGAAGCTCTCCTCAGGCTATGCTGCGCATTCCTGCGAACACCTACTGCTCCATCCGCGCAAACAGCATGCGACCGGCCGCCGTCTGGAGCACCTTAGTGACGACCACCTCGACTTGATGACCGATGTAGGGTTTGCCGTCCTCCACGACGACCATCGTTCCATCGTCCAGGTATCCCACCCCCTGGCCGATCTCCTTTCCCTCCTGGATAATCTCGATGTCGAGGGACTCTCCCGGGAGGAACATAGCCTTGACGGCGTTGGCGAGCTCATTGATGTTCAGAACCCGCACACCCTGCAGCTGTGCCACGCGGTTAAGATTGTAATCGTTGGTCACAATGGGACACGTCATCCGCTTGGCCAAGAGCACCAACTTATCGTCCACCTCGCGCACACCATCAACGTCCATATCCACAACGCGCACTGGAGTTACCGAATCATCCTGCAGACGACGAAGCATCTCAAGTCCACGCCGTCCTCGTCTCCGCCGCAGGCCATCCGACGAGTCGGCGATGTGCTGGAGCTCGTTGAGGACGAAACGTGGGACCAGCATCTCGCCGTTGATGAAGCCGGTGCGGCTTATGTCAGCGATGCGCCCGTCGATAATGACGCTGGTATCGAGAAGCACCGGCCTGACGCCAGCCCTCTTCTCCTGGCGCCCCCCCTCTCGATCCGGCAGCTGCCCCCGTATCAGACTGAAGATATCGTGCTGGCGGGTGATCATGACCATGACGCCGAAGTAGCCAAACAGGACAGCCACGACGAAGGGCAGAATCTGCTTGAATGGAGACGGGAGAAGAGAGAGTGGAAAGACGAGCAGAGCAGCGATGACCAGGCCTACCACCAGGCCCAAGATGCCGGCCAGAAGCTGCTGAGCAGGCGCTTGTCGAATGCGCTTCCGCAGGGCAAAGAACGGGCGCACGGAGAAATACGGCGTCAGCACAAGACCGGCCAGAGCGCCAATGAGAAAGAAGACCGCGGCATATTGATAGGGTTGGCCGTTGAACTGGGCCGCCAGATAGATCCCCACGAAAATCCCAGCGACAGCCAGCACCAGCATGCCGATGATGCGCGAGATGAAATCCGCACTCATGCTACTACCCCCTAGGATGACTAGATGATCAGATAAGGAGACAGGTGAGTGCCCGCAAAGCCTCACCTGTCAGGGGCATCCCGTAGCAGCCCACGAGGGCCACCGAGCCTGGGTGCAGATGTTTGCCTGGGTGCAGGTTTTCACTCGGGTGGAGATCCCCACCCTGCGCCTAAGCAGAAGAATAATAAACGAAAATGAAAACACGCAACCGACCGCAGGCACAGGAATACGCCCTACAATAAGAACAGCGTTATATTATCACAACCGCAGTCAAAAGTCAAAGACAGCATCACAAATCCCAATTGACATTATCCGGAATTGCCGCTAGAATTCTCCCGACAGGCAAGTCGTTACCTTGAGAACCATCTCAGCAGATATCCGCCTCTGAATCCCGGGGCTACCAAGTAAGCGGTTGTCCACCTCGAGAAGCAAGGAGACCTATGACGTCTGCAAGCCGCCTTCGCCGCTTCACCCTCTTCGGCGTCGTCTACTTCGTCCAAGGAGCGGTGCTCACCTACTTCTCAACCTTCAACGTCCTCTACCTGCGCACCTTCGATCTATCCTTCACCCGCATCGGCATCGTCGGTGGCGTCACGCTGATTCCCTTTGTGCTCAAGATCCTAAGCGGCCTTCTGAGCGACCGAGTCAGTCTCCTGGGCCTGAGACACCGCAGGCCCTACATCATCCTCGGCCTTCTGACGCAGACGGCGGCCTTCCTCCTCTTCCCCACTGTCTCCCCCGCCGATCAGTTCCCACTCTTTCTAGCGCTCTGTCTCACAGCTGCGCTGGGTATGTCCACCTACGATACGTGCACCGATGGCCTATCCATCGACACAACCCCCGAAAGCGAGCGCAGTGTCGTTCAGGGCATCATGGTCGGCGGGCGAGCCATGAGCGCTGTGGTGATCGCCAGCTTGATCGGCCTGCTCTCCCAGCGGAGCCGATGGGCAGTCATCTTCCTCAGCATCGGCGGACTGGGGCTTCTGACCGTCCCGTTGGTACTCCTGGTGTCTAAACCCCAGACGCGATCGACCGAACAGCAATTCTCATTCAGCGCTTTCCGCGCGTTGCTTGACGGCGCATTTCTGCTCTTCTTGCTGCAGGGGCTGATCTATCCTATGACGCTCTGGAACGCCAACGGCATGTCGGGAGCCTTCCTTAACGAGGTCTTGGACGTCAATCTCGGTCGCGTGGGCCTCTATACCTCCGTCTTAGGCGTGGGCACCGTCACCGGCGGCCTCGTTGGGGGACCGCTGACGAAACGCGTTGGGCGACAGAGGCGCTCAACCTGCTCACGCTGCCCGCCGTCTACGGCATCTTCCGACTGCGTGACGACATAGGCTGAGAGGAACCCATGGGTTCACAACAGAGAGGAGGTTCTCGATGAGACCGATAGGTAACGCGTTGCTGGCAGCCCTCCTGCTTGGCACGCTCTTCATCGCTCCATCCGCGCACGCTCAGTCAGGAGGCCAGGGCAACGTCACCCACACTGTAGCGTGGGGCGACACATTGTTCAGCCTGGCCCAACAATACGGCACCAGCGTCGACGCCATCCGCCAGATCAACGGCCTGGCCGATCCCACCCAGATCTATGCCGGACAACGGCTGATCATCCCCACAGCCTACAACCCAACAGTGCCCTCGGAGGCTGGAGCCACCCATACTATTCAGGCCGGGGAGAATCTCTACCGCATCGCCCTCAAGTATGGTGTCACCGTCAAGGCTCTGGTCGAGCTCAACGGCCTCTACAACCCAGACCAGATCGTGGCCGGACAACAACTGACGATTCCAGGCAGCGCGGCCTCCTCATCGCTGGCCTACCAACCCCATCACGCGTCCACGACCTACACGGTGAAACAGGGAGAGACGCTGGCGTCGATTGCCCATCGTCACGGCCTCTCGCTTTGGACCCTCATCCAGGCCAACAGCCTGGCCAATCCTGCGCTCATCGTCCCGGGTCAGACGCTCGTCATCCCCAAGGCGAGCAGTCTAGCGTCCCCCTCGGCCTCCACAGGGCCGTCAGGCGGCAAGCGCATCGTGATTGACCTCTCTGAGCAACGCATGGTCACCTATCAGGGCGACGCTCAAGCTCACGCTTTCGTTGTCTCAACCGGCATGCCCGGCGCGAACACGGTCCCCGGCACCTATCAGGTGCTGGACAAGTACCCCAACGCCTACGCGTCCACTTGGAACCTGCAGATGCCCTATTGGCTTGGCATCTACTGGGCCGGATCGCTGGAGAACGGTATCCACGCGCTTCCGATTCTACCGAATGGTCAGCGGCTTTGGGAGGGCTACCTGGGCACGCCAGTCTCCTACGGCTGCGTGATTCTGAGCACGGGGAACGCGCGCACCCTCTTCCACTGGGCAGAGGTGGGGACGCCGGTCATCATCCGGCCCTAGCGCCGGTCCCAAGAGCAAGACCCTCTGCTGAGACCTGGTGCAGGGAGCCCCTCATCCATCGCGACGACCTGGCCTCGGGCTTGGGGTCAGATCTGCCGGGACCTCTGGTTAACTCCGTGGTGGCCGCGCACCCGTAGATCGATTCTGGCCAGGCGTCCACCGCCTCGTTGAAGCGGCGAATCGCCTCCGCTTCACGTCCCGAGCGGCGGCATGCCAGACCAAGGTTGTAGTAACTCGCGGCCAGATGGCGTGCCCCGATCTGTCCATCCTCGTCCGCCAGCGATGCCATCATCTGGTTCGCTCCGCCGAAGAGCACCCAAATCGTCTGCGACACGCCGGTCCAGATGACCAGCAGCGACAGGAGGAGCGCGATGATGGCCACGACCATCTCCATCCACATAACACCGCCACCCACGGGGAGCACGTCGCTCTCCTTCTCAATCTGCCGCGCCGTGCCGGAGCTGGACACCAGGCTGTGCCATCCGGAGACAGCGCCACAGGCGATGGTGACGAAGAGGATGGGCCACAGGCGACCGTCGGCGTCGACATGAGGTTGATGCCGATCACCTGGCCGACGGCACCCATGATGAGCAGCAGATAGAGGTAGATGAAGATAAGCAGGATGTTGCGAGCTCGGGGGGAGATAAGCTTGTAACTCAGAGCTCCAAAGGTGTCCCCCTCCTCGCGCATGGGGACCACGATACTGGCTTAGTCCTGGACCCAGCCGATGAAGAAGGTGCCCAGGATGATCCATAGGAGCCCAGGCAACCAACCCGTACTGAGCCGCTACGATGGGGCCTCCGATGGGCCCAGTGCGGCAATCGATTTGAACTGATAGCCGAAGAGGACATCCCTGCTGGCCGGCGTGAAACCGACGCCGTCCATATACATTTTCGCTGGCGTGGCCTGGCTGTCGTCAGGCTGGATTGGGATCCATAAACCTCGAGCCAGGGTCCCAATGCAGCCGCCATCCGGTCACCTTCAAGGCCGCCAGAGGCAACAATGAGCCCCTGCGGCCCGTCTTGAATCGTCCACGGATTGGCACCTGGATCAACCAGCGCCTTCGGGGCCACCTGGACCTCTCCGCGGCGGGGCGATCGAAGGCTACCTCGCAGGATAGCTCTGTCCCGCCTCCCACGCAGACAACCCAGCAACGAGAGAAGTGGGATCTCGCGATTCTCCAGCAACAGGGTGACCTCCAGTCGTCGAAATGGAGGACTCGTCTGTCTCAGGTTGATCCGGGCGCCAGAGGCGGGGGAGCCGATCCATCCTCCATCTATCTCGCCCC
>Ga0207797_1003315_pt1 | contig 10786 bp, 11 predicted proteins | sample PRCRCaboRojoPR_6_FD_187275 | JGI IMG/M metagenome (GOLD analysis project Ga0207797, IMG submission 187275) | Marine sediment microbial community from Cabo Rojo, Puerto Rico - PR CR 10% Liquid 1 (SPAdes) | ecosystem: Environmental > Aquatic > Marine > Coastal > Sediment | place: Cabo Rojo, Puerto... | reverse complement strand
CCCTGACCCTGGAGGAAGCCGTGGAGGCCACCCGCATCCACTCCGTGGCCGGGGTCCTTCCCAGTGGTGAGCCCCTGCTGAAGGCCCGGCCCTTCCGGGCGCCCCATCACAGCATCAGCGACGGTGGCCTGGTGGGAGGCGGCCGCGTCCCTCGGCCCGGAGAGGTGAGCCTGGCCCACAACGGCGTCCTCTTCCTGGACGAGCTCCCCGAGTTCCGGCGCAATGTCCTGGAGGCCCTGCGCCAGCCCCTGGAGGATGGGGAGGTTGTTCTTGCTCGGGCCCGGATCTCCCTCCGGTTTCCCTCCCGCTTCGTCCTGGTGGCGGCCATGAACCCCTGTCCCTGCGGGTACTTCGGCGACGGCTCGAACCGCTGCACCTGCGATCCGGCGGTGGTGAGCCGCTACCGCTCCCGGGTCTCCGGACCCCTCCTGGACCGGATCGACATGCACGTGCCGGTGAGTCGGGTGCCCTTCGACGACCTGGCCCGGGAGGGGCCCATGGAGGAGAGCCCCTTCCTACGGGAGCAAGTGGTGGAAGCTCGTCGCCTGCAGCGGGTGCGGTTCCGAAAGACCGAGGGTGTGCACTCCAACGGCCAGATGGGCCCCCGTGAGATCCGCCGGTTCTGCTCCGGGGCCCGTGAGGTCACCCGGCTCCTGCAGCGGGCCATGGATCGGCTGAACCTCTCGGCCCGGGCCTACCACCGGATCCTGAAGGTGGCCCGGACCGTGGCGGACCTGAGCGGATCGACGTCCATCGAACCCCCGCACGTGGCGGAGGCCATTCAACACCGGAGCCTGGACCGGGCGTCGCCGGTGTGACCCCCTGGACTCCTCAGCTTCCGCCGCCGAGATCATCCAAGCCTTCCGTAGCGTTCCTCCCCGGATTCCCCGAGATTGCCCCACCGCCCGGCCAAGCGCTTCTGGAATCCACCGGGCGGGTGCGGCCCGCTCCCGGCATCGTCCCGAGGACGTCCTACCGGGAAGGGATGCGGACGGACGGTCGCCAAACCCAGAAAGGAACCCTCATTTCCCTCTTCAAAGGCACGTCGACGGACCCCGGAGTGAGCTCGGACCCCCCTCCTTCAGACCAGGAGGGGAGGGAGGCCCGTCGCCGTCTCCGGGTCGCCCTCACCCTTGGGGCTCTCTACTTCATCTGGGGCTCCACGTACCTGGCCATCCGCTTCGCCATCGAGACCCTCCCTCCTTTTCTCATGGCGGCGGTCCGGTTCCTGGTGGCCGGTGGCGTCCTCTACCTGTGGGCCCGGGCCCGGGGAGCCCAGCGCCCCACCTGGCCTCTGTGGCGCACCGCCGGAGCTACCGGGCTCCTCATGCTCCTGGGAGGCAACGGCTCGGTGGTGTGGGCAGAGCAGTTCGTCCCCTCGGGGCTGGTGGCTCTCCTCATCGCCACCGTGCCCCTCTGGATCGTTCTCCTGGACTGGGCGTCCAGGGAGGGGACGGCACCGGGTGGGGGAGTGCTCTTCGGGGTCCTGTGGGGATTCATGGGAGTGGGGGTACTGGTGTCCGGCTCCGAGATTGCCCGGGCCGGTCCCGACGACTTCCTGGGGGGCGTGCTGGTTCTCCTGGGGGCGGGGTGCTGGGCCGCCGGGTCTCTGGTGGCCCGATACGGCAAACGGCCTGCTTCCGCAACCCTGGGCAACGGGATGCAGATGCTGGCCGGGGGCGGGGGCTTATTGCTGGCGGGTCTGATTCGGGGCGAGCCGGGGATGTTCCGCCTGGAGGGCGTCTCGGTTCTCTCCGCCTTCGCCCTCCTCTACCTCATCGTCATCGGATCCCTTGTGGCCTTCTCCTCCTACATCTGGCTTCTCAGGAACACCACACCGGCTGTGGCCTCCACCTACGCCTACGTAAATCCCGTGGTGGCCCTCTTCCTGGGGTGGGCCCTGGCATCCGAGCCCCTCACACCCCGAACGGGGGTGGCCGCCTTCATCATCCTCACCGCCGTCATGATCATCACCACGCGCCGAACCCGGGGCGGGCCGCTTCCCGGGAGGAAAACGGAGGTGAGGCCGGTCCCTGGCCCAGGTCCTCATCCCGGTAGAGGAGTAGGACGGTGAGCCGTTCGCCCCTCCGGACCTTCCTGGCCCCGTTCATCCCCGCTCCTTTCCTCCGCTGCGGGTGCACGGTTATTCTCCCGGTTCGGCGGGGCCAGCCTCGGTCCGGTCCCCCGACCCCTGCACACCGATGAAAGACACCTTCGGCATGCTGCCCATATTCCCAGCGAGGGGGCCCGTCCCCCAGGCCGATACGACCTCCGGGGCGGACACCCTGGTGGCGGATTCCGGGGCCTCTTCCCAGGTCCGGGGGGTGGTGCAGGACGTGGGCACGGGGATCACGGCCTGGATCGAGGGGCTCACGGGTCTGAGTCCCGAGGCACAGGGCAACGTCCTCCTCTCCTTCCTGGCCGTGGTCCTCATCTACGCCCTCCGCAAGCTGGTCATCCGGGTCGTGGACCGGAGGGTGGAAGATCCGAAGGTGGTGTATCAGTGGTCCAAGACCAGCGGATACCTGGCCCTGATCCTCTCCTTTATCATGGTGGGGACCATCTGGCTGGAGGGAATCCGGTCCGTGGGGACCTTCCTGGGGCTGTTGTCCGCCGGCGTGGCCATCGCCCTGAAAGACATCGTGGCCAGCTTCGCCGCCTGGATCTTCATCCTCTGGCGACGTCCCTTCCAGCTGGGAGACCGGATCCAACTCGGCACCCGGGCCGGGGACGTGGTGGACCTTCGCCTCTTCCAGTTCACGATCCTGGAGATCGGCAACTGGGTCCACGCCGACCAGAGCACGGGGCGGGTCATCCACCTCCCGAACTCCCTCATCTTCACCGAACCCCTGGCCAACTACACGGCCCAGTTCGACTTCATCTGGAACGAGGTCCCGGTCCTGGTCACCTTCGAGAGCGACTGGAAGAAGGCCAAGGATCTGCTCCAGGCCATCGTGGACGAGAAGGCCGGAGGGGTGGTGGCGGAAGCCCAGCGGGCCATGAAGACGGCCTCCAGGAAGTTCCTCATCCACTTCCGGACTCTGACGCCCAAGGTCTACACCTCGGTGGAGGACTCCGGGGTCCTCCTGACCCTCCGGTTCATCTGCCGGGCCCGGCAGCGCCGGGGGATCAGCGAGGAGATGTGGGAGGCGATCCTGGAGGCCTTCGGCCGGGAAGAAGGCATCGACTTCGCCTATCCCACCACCCGGATGTACCACAATCTGCTGGAGGGAAAGACGGAGGCCCGGGCCCCTCTTCCCCCCGTGATGGATGGCGGATAGGCCCCGCTGCCCCGACGGGAGCTTGGGTGCCCGGGGTCGGAGCCGGAGTGGACGCCGGATCAGGCGAGGCCTTATGGTGTCCCTCCCGGCAGATGACGACACGGCACGAACCGTCCTATGGTCCATGAGGCCCCCGTCGTCCGACGCCCATCCGAGCCCCTGAACACGTCCCTCATGCGCCTCTTCATCGCTCTCAACATCCCGAAGAAGGAAAAGGACCGGATTCACCGGGCCGCCCGGAAGCTCCGTGAAGAGGACTTCCCCGTCCGCTGGGTCAAGCCCGAGCTCTACCACCTGACGCTGAAATTCCTGGGCGAGACCTCCCCCGACCGGGTGTCCGCCATCGAGACGGTCCTGGAGGGGGTCACGGAGACCACCGCCGGGTTCACCATGGAGATCGGCGGCTTCGGGGCCTTTCCCACCATCCGGCGTCCCAGGGTCCTGTGGCTGGGAGTGGATCCCTCTCCCGCCCTCCGGTGCCTGAAGCAGGACCTGGAGTGGGCTCTCTCCGAGCAGGGATTCGAGCGGGAGACCCGGGCCTTTCACCCCCATTTCACCCTGGGGCGGGCCACCTCCAACGCCGGTGCCGGGACGTTTCGGGGCCTCGATGCCCTGGCCGCCGAGCTCTCCTATTCCGGCGAGGTGAAGGTGAGGAAGGTGGACCTCATGGAGAGCCACCTCTCCGCCTCCGGGCCTCGCTACGAGATTCTGGAGAGCTTCCATCTCAAGGGCTCCCGGGGTCGGTAGGGCCGGGCCGTGTTCGGGTGCCTTCGGAGTTGCACGGGCAGGGTCGTCCTCCTCCTTCTCCTGGTGGCGGCTGCCTACGTGGGCTGGCGCTGGGGGCCGGCCGTGTTCCCCAGGGTGGAAGAGTGGTTGGGTGGGGAGCCGGTGGAGACGGTGGAGGAGCCCTCCCCCACTCCGGAGCTGGCTGATTCCGTCATGGGCCGGGTCCAGGCGTTCCGGGAGGGCCAGGGGGAGGGCCGCATGGCCCTGGGAGGCCGGGAGATCACCAGTGTGCTCCGCTACACCGTGCCCGGCCTCATTCCCCGGGGAGTCCAGGAGCCGGTGGTGAGGCTCCGGGACGACCGCGTGGACCTTCGGGCACGGGTGAGCCTGGGGTCCTTCCCGGAGCTTCCGGACCTGGGGCCCGTCCTGGGGATGCTCCCCGACACGGTGGACGTGGAACTGGAGGCCTCCCTCATGCCCTTCGGCCGAGAGGAGGCGGCCCTCCTGGTCCACGGCCTGGAGGCGTCTCGGATTCCCCTGCCCCGGCGCATGATCCCCGAGATCCTCTCGGCCATCGGCCGGGCGGAGCGGGGGGGGCTGCCCCCGGACGCCCTGGCCGTTCCCCTGCCGGCGGGCGTGTCCTCGGCCTACGTTCTTTCCGACAGCCTGATTCTCACACGAGGGGGTTGAGGGGACCCGATCCATGGCACGCATCCTCATCGTCGACGACGAAGAGTCCATCGGAGACGCCCTCCGTCAGGTCTTCGAGTACGAGGGCCACGACGTCCAGGTGGCCCGGGACGGTCCCGAAGGCCTGGAGAAGGTGGAGGCCTTTCGTCCGGACGTGACGTTCCTGGACGTGAAGATGCCGGGAATGGACGGCCTGGAGGTCCTGGACCGGATCAAGGAAGAGGACCCCCAGGCCCTGGTGGTGATGATCAGCGGGCACGGGACCATCGACACGGCGGTGGAGGCCACCCGGAAGGGGGCCTATGACTTCCTGGAAAAGCCCCTGGACACGGACCGGCTCCTGGTGACGCTCCGCAACGCCCTGGAGATCAAGGGACTGTCGGACAGCGTGGAGCGACTCAGGAGCGAGGTGGAAAGCCACCACCAGATCGTGGGATCCTCCTTCCAGATCCGACAGGTCCTGGAGCGGGTGGAGCGGGTGGCTCCCACGGACGCCCGGGTGCTCATCTCCGGGGAGAACGGGACGGGGAAGGAGCTGGTGGCCCGGGCCATCCACCGCCTTTCCCCCCGGAGCGAGGAGCCCTTCGTGGAGGTGAACTGTGCCGCCATTCCCTCCGAGCTCATCGAGTCGGAGCTCTTCGGCCACATCAAGGGCTCCTTCACCGGGGCCGTGGCGGACCGGGCCGGGAAGTTCGAGCAGGCCCACGGGGGGACCCTCTTCCTGGACGAGGTGGGCGACATGTCCCTGGCGGCCCAGGCCAAGGTGCTCCGGGCCCTGGAGGAAGGGGTGGTGACCCGGGTGGGCAGCTCCAAGCCCATCCAGGTGGACGTCCGGGTGGTGGCCGCCACGAACAAGGACCTGGAGGAGGAGATCCGGGAGGGGAACTTCCGGGAAGACCTTTTCTACCGATTGAACGTGGTCCCCATCCACATTCCGCCCCTCCGGGAGCGCCGGGAAGACATTCCCATGCTGGTCCAGCATTTCGTGGATCTGCTGCAGGACCGGGAGCGCATGTCGCCCCGGGAGATCTCCCGGGGGGCCCTGGAACGTCTCGGGAGCCTGGATTGGCCGGGAAACGTCCGGGAGCTCCGCAACACCGTGGAGCGCCTCCTCATCCTCTCCAGCGGGGACGTCATCGAAGAGGAGGACGTGGACCAGCTCGTTTCCGGAGGAGAGAGCGCCGGTGGACTGGGCTCCGAGCTCCTGGGGGCCGACACCTTCGCCGAGTTCAAGGACCAGGCGGAGCGGGCCTTCCTCCTGCAGAAGCTCCGGACCCACGACTGGAACGTCTCGGAGACGGCCCGGAACCTGGACATGCCCCGCTCCAACCTCTACAAGAAGATCGAGCGCTACGGTCTGGTCCGGGAGGACTGACGGCTTCCCATCGACCCTGGACGCGGGACGACGCTCATGTTGTGGCGCCTCCCGGGACTCCCTCAGCCCCCATCAGGGTCTCAACGCCGGATCTCCGCCCCGTTGGGCATATCGTAGACGGCATGCAGGGTCCGGTAGTCCCGACTCGTCAGGTTGTGGGCCGTGTTCCTGGGATACATGACGTCCCGGGGATCGTCGCTGTGGGGAAGGCCCAGGACGTGACCCATTTCGTGGGCCGCCACCAGTTCCACCTGCTGGGTGCCCAGCTCCCGGTTCACGCCCACGCCCGGGAGGTGGGTGGCCAGGTTCAGGGCCAGGACCCGGAGCCGGATCTCGGATCCCTCCCGGATCCACTCCACCTGGGCCCTTCCCAGTCGGCCTCCCGGGAGCTGGCGAGCCCATTGGATGGTCACGTCCGCCGCTTCTCCCTCCGAGCGGGTCCGAATGGAGAGGGGGAAGGGATGGCCGTTCCAGGCCTGGATCCCCCTCACGGCGGCCCGCTGAAGCGCCCGGGCCCTTCCCGGAGGGAGATGGTCCGGTTCCGGGACCCACACCCGGATGAGGGATGTGGCTTCGGGCCACCGGAGGATGCGCACCGAACCCTCCGTCTCCACCTCGGCGCAGAGGTAGCCCACGTCTCGGCAGACCTCGCTGGCGGCCAGGGTCTCGGAGGGGCCGGCGGTGGTCCCGGAGGTGACGGAATGCCTGGCCCTTTTCGAGGCCGTGGCGGGAGCGTCCGGGAGACCCTGGTCCGGGACCGGGTGAGCCCCGGGGGGAGGCACGGGGTTTCCGGCGCCTCCGGGCCCGGCTGCGGCACCGTCCCGGGTCATACGATCCCGGAGGGCCAGGGCCAGGGCCAGTCCAACCACGAGGACCAGGACCGTGAGGGGAGAAGTGAGGGAGCGGGGAAGGGCCATGACGGAGTGCGTCCTGGGACCGGTGGCGGAAACCGTCGACTCTTCTCAACGTTAAGGGAGACGGTGGGGGTAGGGGAAGAAGAAACGACAACGGAGCCTCCGGGTCCGACGGCCGTTGGACCCGGTCGAACGCGGGAGTTGCTCGTGGAACCGCTGGCCCTGGTGATCCTCCTGGGAGTCTGGGTGGTGGCCGCGTCGGGAACCGGGTTTCTCCTGGCCCTTCTGGCCCGGCGGATCCATCCCTCCTTCTCGCTGGCGCGCCTGTGGTTCTTCTACACGGTTCTCATGGCGGTGCTGGTGGCCTTCGTCCTCCTCCTGGGAGTATTCTGAGGAAGGGTCCACCGGGTCATGGCCGTCGCCGGGAGGAACGACCTGTTCTCCGGTCGGGTAGAGGGCCGGGGTATCGGGACGGCACCTGCCGGCCTTCGAGGAGATGAGGGAGTCAGACGGAGCATGAAGATCGTCCGATCCGTAGTGAGGGGCATTCGGGAGTGGACCGGCCTGCTGGTGGTCACCCTGGTGCTCTTCGTCCTCCTGCGGCTCTTCGTGGTGGAGGCCTTCACCATCCCCACAGCCTCCATGGAACGCACGCTGCTGGTGGGGGACTTCCTTCTGGTCAACAAGACCCTGTACGGTGCCGAAGTCCCGGGCACGGCCGTACGCATCCCGGCGATTCGGGAGCCCCGCCGGGGTGACGTCATCGTCTTCCGCCCTCCCCACGATCCTCACCGGGACTACGTGAAGCGCATCGTCGGAATGCCCGGCGACACCCTGGCCATGCGGCACAAGACCCTGGTGGTGAATGGCGTCCCGCAGGACGAGCCCTACGCCCGCTACCTGGATGGCCGGAGCGATGCCGTGCACCCCAAGATGCGCTGGCAGTCGGATCACCTGGCGGCCGCCGGTTCGGCCCACGGTCGCTACGTTCCAAGCCGGGACAACTGGGGGCCCATCGTGGTCCCTCCGGACCGGTACTTCGTTCTGGGTGACAACCGGGACAACAGCGAGGACTCCCGCTACTGGGGGTTCGTGGGCCGGGAGGACATCGAGGGCCATCCCTGGCTCGTCTACTTCTCCGTCCGCCACCCCCGGGACCGCCGGGGTGGTGAGGGGGAGGGAGCCCTCCTGGATAGGATTCGGTGGTCCCGGATCGGCCACCTCATCCGGTGAGGGGTGAGGGGATTCGCCCCCCGGGGAGAAGCCGGAGCCTCCACCGAGGGTGTTCGTAGTCCACCGGCGGTGCACCCGGGTCATGGGCGGTTCCTGTAACGGAACGTCGCATGTTTTCGAGAATCTCCCGGAGGTGCGCTTGCGAAAGGGACCGCCGGGGTTTCTTATAGCTCTACCGTTTGGTTTCACCGTCCGGCCGCTTCCGGAGAGCTCTCCCCGACCCCATTGCCTCGTCTCTGCCGTTCGGGGATGACGTGGATGGGGCCCGCCGGCGCCCCTACTGTGAGGAACCATCGCATGAGCTTCCCCCCCAAGAGAGGAGCATTCCAGGAGGGGGCCCTCGATCAGTACCTGAAGGAGATCAGCCGGTACGCCCTCATCGACCGGGAGGAGGAAGTGCGTCTGGCCCAGGCCATTCGCCGGGGAGAGGAGGAGGCCCTGGACAAGCTCGTCCGTTCCAACCTCCGCTTCGTGGTCAGCGTGGCGAAAAAGTATCAGAACCAGGGCGTCCCCCTGGCCGATCTCATCAACGAAGGGAACCTGGGTCTCATCCGGGCCGCCCACAAATTCGACGAAACCAAGGGAATCAAGTTCATCAGCTACGCCGTCTGGTGGATCCGGCAAGCCATCCTCCAGGCCCTGGCCGAGCAGAGTCGCATCGTGAGGGTTCCCCTGAACCGGGCCGGGGCCCTGCACCGCATCGGGCGCCGGAGCTCGAGCCTTCTCCAGGAGCTGGGGCGGGAGCCCACGGTGGAGGAGATCGCCGAGGAGCTGGAGATCTCCCGGGAGGAGGTGGAGCGGACCCTGGCCATCTCCCAGTCCCATCTCTCCCTGGATGCACCGGTCACCCCCGGGGAGGACAGCCGGCTTCTGGACTACCTCCCGGACCAGTACTCCCCGGGCCCGGAGGACGAAGCCTACGAACAGGCCCTGAAGGAGACCGTGGAGGAAGCCCTGTCCTCCCTCAAGGAGAGGGAAGCCAAGATCCTGCGCCTCTACTTCGGTCTGGACGACCAGGATCCCATGACCCTGGAGGAGATCGGGAGCCTCCTGGGCATCACCCGGGAGCGGGTCCGCCAGATCAAGGAGAAGGCCCTGCGCCGTCTGCGCCACGCCTCCCGTGCCCGCTTCCTGGAGACCTTCATGCAATGAGGGTGGGGCTGGCCTCACCTGTTCGCCGTCCCCCGTTGACACCCATCCCCCCCCGAAATACCTTAGAAAGCTCTGTTATTGACTGGTTTTTCGGGGCCTACGGATGAAGACCCTTACGCCAAAACGAGAAGAGATCCAGCGCCAATGGTGGCTGGTGGACGCCGATGGCATGACCCTCGGCCGCCTGGCCAGCGAGGTGGCCCGGCTCCTCCGGGGCAAGCACAAGCCCATCTATACCCCCCACCTGGACACCGGAGACCACGTGGTCGTGGTCAACGCTTCCCGGGTGCGCCTCACGGGGAAGAAGGCCGACGAGAAGACGTACTATCGGCATTCCGGGTACGTGGGCGGCGCCAAGCAGATCCCCTTCAAGCGCATGCTCGCCTCCCACCCGGAGCGGGTCATCGAGTTGGCCGTGAAGGGCATGCTTCCCAAGAACGCCCTGGGGCGTCAGATGAAGCAGAAGCTCCGTGTGTACGCCGGGTCCGAGCACCCCCACCAGGGTCAGGATCCCCAGCCCCTCCAGATTCAAGGGTAGGTGGGTTCGTCATGGCTGTAGAGGAGCTCCAGATGATCCAGACCGTGGGACGCCGGAAGACGTCGGTGGCCCGCGTCCTCATCCGACCCGGCAAGGGGGAGTGGTCCGTCAATGGGCGCCCCCTGGCCGAGTACTTTCCCCGGAAGAACCACCAGGTCCGCATCGAGGAGCCCTTTCAGGTCACGGAGACCGAGGGGCAGTTCGACGTCCAGGTCCGGGTGAACGGTGGAGGGCTCACGGGTCAGGCGGACGCTGTCCGCCTGGGCCTGGCCCGGGCCCTGGTGGACCACGACGAAGACCTCCGTTCCCCTCTCCGGTCCCGGGGGATGCTGACCCGGGACTCCCGGAAGGTGGAACGGAAGAAGCCCGGCCGTCCCAAGGCCCGGAAGCGCTTCCAGTTCAGCAAGCGGTAATCTCCAGCCCGGCTCCGATATGCAGCAGGTCGAACTGAACGAATTGCTCGAGGCAGGCGTCCACTTCGGACACCAGACCCGCCGTTGGAACCCGAAGATGAAGAACTACATCTTCACGGAACGCAACGGCATCCACATCATCGACCTCCGGAAGACCCTGGACCGGCTCATCCGGGCCCAGCAGGCCGTCCGTGAGGTGGTGCTGAAGGGAGAGCGGGTCCTCTTCGTGTGCACGAAGCGCCAGCTTCGGGGCATCGTGGAGCAGGAGGCCGTGCGCTCCGACTCCTTCTACGTCACGGAACGGTGGCTGGGGGGCATGCTCACCAACTTCCAGACCATCCGGAAGCAGATCCGGCGCCTCAAGGAGCTGGAACGGGGTCAGGAGGAGAACGCCTTCGAGTTCTACACGAAGAAGGAACGTCTCCTGCTGGACCGGGAGCGGATGAAGCTGGAGAAGTACTTCGACGGGGTGAAGGAGATGTCCCGGCTTCCCGGCGCCGTCTTCGTGGTGGACGCCCGCCGAG
>Ga0207797_1003314_pt1 | contig 10789 bp, 14 predicted proteins | sample PRCRCaboRojoPR_6_FD_187275 | JGI IMG/M metagenome (GOLD analysis project Ga0207797, IMG submission 187275) | Marine sediment microbial community from Cabo Rojo, Puerto Rico - PR CR 10% Liquid 1 (SPAdes) | ecosystem: Environmental > Aquatic > Marine > Coastal > Sediment | place: Cabo Rojo, Puerto... | reverse complement strand
GCGTGGGCGAACATCGCCGTCCAGACGCTGCCGGACTTGAGCCGGATCCAGGCCAAGACGACGCTGAAGCCGACGGCCATCACGGTGAAGCAGATCATGCTGTACCAGAACGGCCCTCCACCGTGGTAGTCGGCGAGGAGCATCACGGGGTAGTGGTAGATCGACCAGATCACCCCGCTGATGAGGGCGGTCTTGGTGAAGTCCGTCATCCGCGCCAGCTCCGGCACCAGGAGCCCGCGCCACCCGATCTCCTCACCCAGGGCGGTCAGCGACGACGTCACCAAGCCGAACGTGGCGGAGACGGTGGCGTAGATCACGACAGCCTCCCAGCGCGCAACGTCCAGATCGATCTGGTTCATGACATCGTCCACGAAAGCCTCATTGGGAAAGCCTGCGAGCCCGGTCAGCACCGCCACCGTGTACGTCGCCGCGACGAGCAGCAGCGGCAGCGCGATGCTGAGGACCTGGTAGCGCGTCTTGCCCCACCGCCAGCCCAACCCGGCGATACTGCCCTCGGTCACGAGTTGCGTGATCATCGCGGCGACGCCCGGAGACCACATCAGACCGGCGACGTAGAGCCCGTCTCCGGCCCTGATCGACCCGCTGCGGGCGATCAGAATGTGAAAGACCGCGCTGAGCAGGGCGGTAAGCGGAAGAAAAATGGCGAGTTTCCTATGGGTTCGGGAGTGCATACCCCATCTCTTTCTGTAGTACCTTGAACCGGTACACCTAGCAACTTGCTCCGGGCCAAGTATGCCACGGTCGCTCGCCGGCGACAACGTCGAGTCGGGGAGTTCTCCGACCGGTCAGCTCGGCAGTCCGCTGCCTGGTCAAGTGGGCAGGTGGACGGATTGAACCGTCAGATCGCTGAGATGGCGCCAACACGGTCGCGATTCTTCTCGACCTACGAGCCGGAGTCGCTGAGACGGAGTGGAGTAGCCCTCCTGGCGTCAACGACCGTGGCAGGCACGCGGGCGCAGGTTGAATGCCTGTATCTGTTGAGGGCCGTATCAGATGATGGCCGGCTCCGGTTCGGCTCCCAACATCCTCCGCAGGGCGGGAGCCCCGAGCAGCACGACGAACGAGATGAGGAGACAAATCCCAGAGGCGATCTGCCCGGGCGGCGTTACCACGAAGTTCTCGATCACGGCCTCGTGACCGTGGAGAATCCCAGCGCCCAGGATGAAGCCGGTCTTCTCGCGGAGAAGCCCGTACAAGAGCCCCCAGATCCCAGTGACAAATCCGTAGAACAGGTCAAATCGGAAGGACCCCACGAAGGGGTTAAAGCCTGACAGGCTGTGGCTTAGGCCGAAGAGCAGCGCGGTGATGAAGAGCCCAGCGCCGAACCGGATGGGACCCACCTCGATGGGCCGACCGAACGCTCTGTTGAGGCGCGACTGGACGTAACCCCGATAGACGATCTCCTCTCCGAGGCCTGAGAGGAAGAACTGGAAGATGATCGTGGAGATCACGGCACCGGGCCCCGATGGTTCGGGCTCGAGGCCCCCGAAGACGACCATCACCACCATCGGCACCGCGATGAAGAGGAGCGCCAGTCCTCCCCCAACACGGAGGTTCTCCCGCCAGTTGGGCACCAGACCGTAGGCCCTCCACCGGCGCCCGAAGGCAGCAATCATGGCTACGGCGACGCCGAGGCTCAGGAGCTGGACCGAGTAGGGCCAGTGGAGCACGTCGAACTCGCGACCCGAAAGGGGAATGGCGTAGTACGCCTTCACCAACGTCTTCAAGATCACGTAGATGAGAACGACCTCGGCCAGAGCCAAGATCTTCGACGACGACCGTTCCTTCATAGCGATACCCTCCGTTCCTAAGCTGCCGGACAGGACCCGCTTCGCCACCTCCAGATCCGAATCCTGTCCCTCCGGCACGTCCGGCACCAGGCCCACGCCCGCACGGAGCAGGTGCTGACGCTCCCAGGTACTCAGGTTGTCTGTTCGAAATCCTCGTTCCACCTACTTATTCCTCTCCCGGTACGCCCTTTGAAGCACCACCCAGAGTGCGCCGTGTCGTTCGCTTAAGGCTACCGCTGGATGGCCTGGGACGCACCCACCGACTGTCCAGGCTGGAACCTGGTCAGTTGGGCAGGCTGACGGAGAAGATATCCGTGAACGGCAAGAGTCGTTGCTGTCTCCCCACTCACACCTGTCCGCCCAAGAGCAGCGGCGGGAACGAGGTCACGTAGGGGACTTGCAGCAGCCGACAAGCGAGGATCAAGGTCGGGAGTCGGCGAAGAGGACTACGGCTGCAGCGGCAATGAGCAGCCCGGTGGTGTGCAGGAGGTTCACGGTCCTCGGAAGCGGATAGACCAGGCTGAGAGTGAAGTTATAGGCGAAGTGGAGCAAAATGGGTGCGAGAATGCTCCTCCGATTCTGAGCGTAGGCCCAGGTGAACAGAATCGAAAGCGGTACGATCGTGACCACGAACAGCCAGAAGGATAGCGTACCAATCCCCCAGGCGGACTGCGTTGTGCCTTCCATGAAGAAGAGCGGGAGATGCCACCCGAACCAGAACGGCGCGATCAGCAAGCTAGACTTGAGAGGCGGCCACCGATCGTGAAGCATGTCCATGGCAAACCCCCGCCAACCCAGCTCCTCCGACAGTGCCCCACCGACGATGCCGATGATGACGAGCCCCATCAGGGATGCCGGGTTGGAAGCTATTTGGGCGAGCGTCTCGAACTCGGGGAGCGGGTTACCCAACACGCTGTATAGAAGGAAGCCGATCGCCAACACCACGGGGAAGATGAAGAAGATGAGCAGGTACCAGGGGGTAGATATCCGGTGGAAGCCGACGACGCGCCTCCAGAAGTCGCGGCGAGCCCCCCTGTCTTGGGTACGGTATACCATGATGATACCAGCCAGCGACGGGCCGAAGCCGCCCAGTATGAACGGGAGCCCCCAGGCACTCGAGGTGAAGTCCCGCCCGAAGATCGCGGCCGGTATCCAGAAGAGCCACGACAGGCTGTAGGTAAGCGCAAAGAAGACCCAAAGATGTTTGATATCTGGCTCCTGTGTTAAGATGTCAGTTCACATCCTGGCAGACAGCTACTCCGGGACCCCTCAGAAGCGATACGGCTCGGGTATCCTTGCCGGGGCATGGAGCAAGAGGAAATCCCCAGAGTCGAGGAGTCGTGCCCCACGCCATGTCAGTTTCTCATCGTCTCCAGCCACCGACGTCATACAAAGCTCCGGTAGACGCTTGGCCAGATCAACCGTCAGCGCCTTACCACAGCTGCGGTCTGATGCGGGTGACTAGCCTCGCTCAACTACGGAGGCCAGCGGGAGTGAGAAGAGCCCAATCGCCAAAAGGATCACGAACTCGTCGAAACTGCCCACGTCGATGGCAAGCAGGGCGATGCAAAGGGCCGCCATGGCCATCGCCACGAGGCGCAGAGCTAAGGCAACGGTCGATCGCGTCTCATTCATGCGACTTTCCTCCTGTCCTCAAACACAGATACTCCTCCAACGTACCAAGACCGTGTGCACGGTTAAGACCATCTTCTTAGGTTTAGACTGTGGGTCACCTGGGACGAGGATCGGGCTGCTTTCCCATGCGCACCCACGAGAGGTGTCATCCTAATTACACCTGATCATGACGGAGCGTCAGGATGTTAGCATGCGCAAGCGGCCTTCGCAAGTCACGTTCTTCCTGGCTTTGCCGTGAAGTCGGGAGGCCGGACTGAGGATTCATCCGTGCGGCGTGAGCTGTCAGGCCGCCAGGCAAGACGTGAGAAGAGAAACGAGAATCGCGATCGCGCCTCCGTCGACTCGCGCTCGTGCTTCTCGTTCTCCTCGGGCGCGTTCAATCTCGCCTACCAAACGCATCTGCCTCGCCGCTCGGAGTCCTTCCGTGGTACGTTCTTTCGTTAGAAGCATGGCCCCATACTCGCTGGTGATCAACATACCGTTCCCCCTTCTCGTCTCTGATGTAGCTGCCTTGTCAAGGTCTGACACCAGTCTATCATGGGAGATCGGTTGCTGGATCGGCCAGTCGGCGAGTTTCGGAGCTGGCCTGCCGGGGAGGCTACCGCCTGGTCACTCGGGCAGGTCGGGATCACCCTACTCTCTCGCTCCTCCCTTCACGTGCGGGTCGAAGAAGGCCACCGAGCGCCGCATCGCCGCGCCGAAGTTGGCCGAGACGTCGTGGTTGTCGCCCTGGTACACGTACAGGGCCGACGTCTACCCGGCTTCCTGGAGCTGGTCATGGAGGCTCTCGGACCACTCCACGGGCACCGACGGGTCGCCGGTGGCGTGGTGGATCTGGATCGGCCCCGAGAGGTCCTCCAGATAGGTGATCGGGTCAACGGATGCCCAGAACTCGGGGTTCTCGTCAAGGGTTCTGAAGGCAAACAAGCCGTTCCGCGCGAGCTGAGGGCCCCGCGTGCCGTTCGGGCCAGGCGTAGTGGCGATATCCGCGCCTACGCAACGGACCACGCCTCGCAGATCTCGTCAAAGGCGGCGATCGTGCCTGCCCAGAGGACGCCGGCCTTGATGTTGTCCGTCGCGACCATGGCACGCAGCGTGATGCCCCCGCCCGTGGAATGTCCCCACATGCCGACCCGCTCGGGATCGGCGTCGGGACAACGTTGCAAGGATGACACGGCGTTCAAGACATCCACCGTATACCCTGGCCCACGCGACCCGCCCGAGGGGAGGCCCTCCGAACTGCCGTGTCCGCGGTAGTCGGGTTTGAGGGTGAGGTAGCCGCTCCGAGCGAAGCCATCCTGGTACGCCCCGTACCGCTCAGTGGTGCGGTATTGGTCCGGGGGGATATACCCATGGTTGAAGACGATGATGGGCCGGCCCTTCCCCGGTCGCTTCGCCGAACCCATCGTCTCCCCGGATAGTGGCTGGATCGCCTTCACGGCCTGGCCCTTTGATCGACCGGAGGATTTGCTCGTCATCTCAGCCAATTCCACGCCTTGATGTTACGTTTTGCGCCCTGCCGCGATATACTACATGTGAGGAACGCTCAGCTAGGCAGCTAGCAAGCCTATCGTGAAACTACAGCAGATCGGATTCGCACTGCGATAGCTAGAATTGCGGGACGGGAGCGAGCACATGCACCAAACCTACGCTACAGCGCCCGCCAGAGAGAAAGAGACTGTGGATGACGCTGCGCTGGTAAAGGCCACCAAGCGGGACCGAAGCGCCTTCGCCGCGCTCTACCGGGAGGGAAAGACCAGCTTTGGTCGGTTACGAGTCGATGCTCCGACATGTCCCCGTTTCCGCCCTCCGTCGTCCCGCTGATCGGCCTGGACTTCCTACACACGTCCGTTGTCATCGCGGCAGCTCCATGCTACTATGCGTTAAGATCAACTGCGGTGGCTTCCCCCGATGCACAAGCTCAACCCGGTCTCCGTCAGACAGAGAGGGCTCATCCGAGAGCTCGCGCGGGATCGGGAGACTAGACTGATCAGACACTCTCACTTCTACCATCGTCGTTCACCCACCTCCGTCTACCACTTCTAGCAATGCGTGGATCATACAGGGGACTCGGGAGAGAGTCCAAGAACAAGGCGCTGGGTTTCCCGGGATCACATCGCACCCCGCAACTTGACAAAGGTCAGAATCAGGTTAAACTATATGCGTTGACTTGCATATTAGATGAGAGGCATATAACGATGGGCGATCGATACGAGCGGGTCTCTGACATCTTCCAGATACTGTCTCACTCTGTCCGGCTGCAGATACTGGACGAGCTGCGGTGGGGCGAGGCCTGCGTCTGCCACCTCCAGGGCGTCCTCGGTCGTCCGCAACCCTATATCTCGCAGCAACTCAGCAAGTTGCGCGAGGCTAACCTGGTGACGGACCGTCGGGAGGGATTGTACGTCTACTACAGCCTGAGTGACGACAGAATCGAACGTCTCTTGGAGGTGCTGTTGGGGCCGCCCCAGGACCGCAGTTCTATGGAGGCGTGTCCCTGTCCGCGCTGTGAAAAGACCTCCATAGCGGGAAGGGAGAGGGGGATGTCTGCCGTGAGTTCGCGCGTGGGAGAGAGGGTATGAGTAAACCAGATGACGAGAGAGAGCGCTCGGTGGCATGCTCGTGCATGCGGGACGGTTTCGGCGCCGTGCCTCCGGAGCTGCGCCCGCGGCCGGAGAAGAACAACAACCTGCGCCGGGTCACCTGCCCTGGCTGCGGCATGGTCTACCGCACCAATCGGGAGACAGACCTCTGTATGGACTGCGAGAAGAAGCAGCGGCGGGGATGATGGCTGCCCCCAAGAGAGGGGGATAGAACAAGGATGAGGAGACTGTGATGACAGACGCTTTGGAGTTTGCGCTGGACAAGTTCAAGTTCGAGGTCCCCACCGACCGGTACTACAGCAAGGAAGGGATCTGGGTCCTGCCGGAGGAAGACGACCGCGTTCGGGTCGGCCTTTCGGACTTCGTGCAGCAGCGGAGCGGCGACGTGGCCTTTGCCGAGATCAGGCCGGAGGGCACGACCGTGGGCCTCGAAGACGAGGTGGCCGTGGTCGAGACGATCAAGGTGGACCTCTATTTCACCGCGCCGTTGGCGGGGGAGGTCGCGGCGGTCAACCCGAAGATGGACATAGCGCCGGAGGCGATCAACCAGGATCCCTACGGTGAGGGCTGGCTGGCGATCATCGAGGCCGAGGACTGGGAGGCCGACCGCGGGCGGTTGCTCGATCCGGAGGCCTACTTCGAGCTGATGAAAGAAGAGGCGGAGGGCGAGGCCACGAAGCTATGAGCGAGAAGAGACGAAAGGTAATGTTGGTCCCATGCAGCGGGCTGGGCAAGTCGCTGGGCACGGTGAGCCGCGAGGCGGCCTACGAGGTGCTAGAGGACCTGCGACCTGAGGAGACGGGGCTCACGCCGCTCTCGCTGCTGGTGCTGGGCGACGAGGAGACCCGCGCCGCCGTGGCGGACAACGTGGTAGTGGCGATTGACGGGTGCAAGCTCGCCTGCGCCAGCAAGATGGTGGAGGAGAGCGGGGGGCAGGTGGCACGAGGCTTTGCCGTGCTCGACGCTTATCGTCGCCACCGGAACTTCAGGCCGCGCGGCATCGCCGAGCTAAACGAGGGGGGCAAGCAGCTGGCCCACGCCCTCGCCGAGGAGATTGCCGAGGCTATGGACGATTTGTCGAAGGGTTGGGAGGATGCGGAAGATGCCTGATCTACCGAAGAAGAAAGTGGGCATCATCGCCTGCTCTGGGGAGGAACTGCCGGAGGGCACGGTGACCCGGCTTTCGTCGTTGAAGGTGTTGGAGGAGCTGAGACCGGATGAAACGGTGACCATCTGCCTGCCCCTCTTCCTGGCCGGTGGAGAGCAGGATCGAGCCTTCGCCCGCTTCTACCCTACCATCGCAGTGGACGGCTGCGACAAGCGGTGTGCCGCCCGCAGCACCGAGATGCACTCCGGCACGCCGGCGGCCGAGATCGTCGTCGCGGATCTCATCGACGAGGATGATCTGGGAAGTGGCCGACGGTTGAGCGCCGAAGGGATGGAGGCGGCAGACGTCCTGGCCGAACGGATCGCCGAGACGGTGGACGACCTGCTGGGCGTGACGTGGGACCGACGACGGGGTAAGCCTGCTGGAGAGGTTGAGCAGGCGGAAGGCGCGCAAGCGGCTGAGGGGACAGAGGACGAATCCGAGGCGAAGGTAGCAACCTGCGCCTGCGGCTCCGGTATTCCCGTCCAGAAGGTGCAGGTGAATGGAGACGAGGTCACGTTCATCGCGCTGCCGCTCATCTTCGAGCGCTTCCAGGAGCAGGGCAAGCCCCCGGAGGACCGCACCGCCGAGGGGCTGATGGAGACGGTCAAGATCTACACGTCCATCCCTGAGGAGGAAGAAGAGGCATACCAAGAGGCCGTGATGCGCGAATACGCTCGGTACTGTGAGGAGGAGAGCTGATGCCGGAGACCGCCACATACGAAACCACCGTCGAGTGGACGGGAGAGCACTGGGGCCGCATCGAGATGGGGAACGGCCCGGAGATGGACTTCTCGGCGCCGCCTGACGCCGAGGGGCACGCCGGAGTGCTCACCCCAGAGGATGCCTTCGTTGCCTCCGTGAATACGTGCATCATGATGATGTTCATCTGGGCTGCAGAGCGCTTCAAGCTCGATCTCCAGTCCTACACGTGCCGCGCCGAGGGCACGAAGCGGATCGAGCTGGACCGCACGGAGATCTTCACCAACGTGAAGCTGGTGCCACAGATCGTCATCGCGGCCGGTGAAGAGGAGCCTGAGAGGGTGGAGAGGCGGGCCAGGCGGGGGCTGAAGGCAGCGGAGAAGTATAGCTTGATCGCGAACTCCATCAAGTCGGAGATTGCGATCAAGCCGACGATCCGGATCGTCTGACCGGTCACCCCTCGTCGGCAGCAGGTGGGAGGTTCAACATTCACGAAATGGATAAGCAGAATAGAGAGGGAGAGATGACACTCAACATAAAGGTTCTGGGATCTGGTTGTCCCAAGTGTCACCGGGTCGAGCAGAACGCCGTGGAGGCGTTGGAGAGGATGAGCGAGGAGAACCCATCCCTGGAGGCGACCGTCCAGCACGTGACGGACGTCAACGAGATTATGGCGTACGACATCCTGGCCACGCCGGGTCTGGTGGTGAACGAGAAGGTCGTCTGCGCCGGGCGGGTACCGAGGGTTGACGAGGTGGTTGACTGGCTTCAGAGGGCGGTGGATGCCCAGGCCGAGTGAGCGATCAGAAACGGTCAGTCAGAATCGGCAAGCAGACGGCGGAAGCCGTAGGGTGTCCACAAGTACGCTTTAGGAGGCTCATTTGCCCATCGTGACCCTCGATCCTGAAGGCGAGCTGGTCCTACCAGAGGACCTCCGGCGGCGGTATAGGCTGGACAGCGGGGAGGATTTCCTGCTGGGGAAGACGGAGAGCGGCCTGGCGCTCTATCCCCTCCGGCCCGACGTTCGCAAGGTCTACCTGGAGCCGACCACTCGCTGCAACCTCCACTGCCGCACGTGCGTGCGCAACGTCTGGGGGGAGCCGCTCGAGGATATGAGCACGGCCACATTCAAGCGCGTCCTCAAGGGGCTGCGAGGGCTGCCCGAGTTGCGCGAGGTGGTTCTCGGCGGCTACGGCGAACCCTTCACGCATCCCCGAATCCTGGACTACCTCACAGCGATCAAGAACCTCGACGTGACACTCACCGTCAGCACCAACGGCTTGCTGCTGAATGAGAAGCAGGTGCGAGCCCTCGTGGATCTTAGGGTCGACGGGGTCACTGTCTCGCTGGACGGAGTGGATCCGGAGACCTACGCGGATGTGCGCCGGGGGGCCAGGCTGGAGACGGTGATGCAGAACATCGAGACCCTCCGACGCATCAAGGCGGAAGAGGTAACCTCGCTGCCGCGCCTGGGAATCGAGTTCGTGGCCCTGAAGGAGAACGAGGCCCAGATCTCCGACCTGCCGAAGCTGGCCCAGGCGTTAGGAGCCAACCGGGTGCTGGTGACCCACGTCCTGCCCCATACGCCAGAGATGGCCGAGCAGACGCTTTACGGGCGCGAGCCCAGGGCGCCGTTGTCAGCCGCCAGCGGCTGGGCAGTGAAGAGCGGCGACTGGCTACTGTGGGGGATCGTGGAGCTGCCGCGCATGAACTGGGGCGCCGAGCGGCGCTGTCGCTTCGTCGATAGCAGTGCCTTGGTCGTAGGCTGGGACGGCGGGGTCAGCCCCTGCTACGCGCTTTCCCACAGCTACCCATACTACGTCTTTGGACGGCGCAAGGAAGTCAGCCGCTATACCTTCGGCAACGTCAATGAGCAGGACCTGGCGCAGATCTGGATGTCCGAGGACTACGTTCGCTTCCGCGCCGAGGTGCGCCGCTTCAACTTCCCCTCGTGCGTCGACTGTGAACTGCGCGATACCTGCGACATCACCGAGTCGAACGACGGGTGCTGGGGTTGGTGTCCCTCCTGTGGGGACTGCCTCTGGGCGCAGGACATCGTGAGATGCCCCTAGGCGGGGCTCTCGCCATCGGACAGCGGGAAGGATACGTGGTACCCGGAAAGAGAGAGACGAGGCAGAGGATATGGGACACCGTCAGATACTGGTAGGTCAGCGGCCAGCTGCGATACGCGGGCTGGACGACGTGTTCGACGCGCTGTACGAAGACGGTCACGCGCCGGGCGAGGAGGATCTGGGCAAGCGGCTGGTCGAGCAAGCCCGGGAGCGGCACAACTACATCCCGACATCCGCCGAGGACGACTTCGCCCAAGCTCTGCTGCGCGAATACCGCAAGTACGTCGAAGCGCGTACATCTGGCGGCAAACCCGACCCGGCGGACTACGGCACGTGGCGGGGTCATCCGAGGGAGCATATCCCCTGGTTCCCCACCCTCGCCGAGGATCAGTGCGACGGGTGCGGCGCGTGCCTGGAGTTCTGCTCGTTCGGCGTGTTCGCAGAGACGGAAGACGGTAAGGTCGCTGTGGTGGAGCCCTTCAAGTGCCAGGTGGGGTGCAGCTCGTGCGTCAACGTCTGTCCGCCGCGGGCGATCACGTTTCCGCCGCGCACTATGTTGGACACGTTTCGTCCCGGTGGGCGCTGAGGGTAGAGCTTTCTCACGGTGGATGCCTTATCGCCGTCGGGATCGTGGGCCGACGGTGGGTCGGAACAGGACGTCGTGTAGAAGGAGGTGAGGAGAGTGATGCAGACAGATCTGAGGCGGAAGGTCGAGGAAGCGGCCTCGCGAGCAACCCCGGCCTACCTGGAGGAAGCCGTCGAGACCCTGCTGCAGGAGGAGGAGGACCCTGGCGGAGGCATCAATGCCGACCGGCTGGG
>Ga0207797_1003313_pt1 | contig 10792 bp, 7 predicted proteins | sample PRCRCaboRojoPR_6_FD_187275 | JGI IMG/M metagenome (GOLD analysis project Ga0207797, IMG submission 187275) | Marine sediment microbial community from Cabo Rojo, Puerto Rico - PR CR 10% Liquid 1 (SPAdes) | ecosystem: Environmental > Aquatic > Marine > Coastal > Sediment | place: Cabo Rojo, Puerto... | reverse complement strand
GCGCCGCCGCCGGCGACGGCCGCGCTCGTCGAGTCCGCCAGCGCCACGACCCGGTGGCCGTACTCGCCGGCCAGCTCGACGACCGAGCTCCCGACCGCACCCGCACCCATGACGGCCAGGCGGAGGCCCGATCCGTCCGCGGCGCCGCCGGTCGCCGTCCCGAGGGTGTCCGTCTCCGTGTCCGCGGCGGCGCCGGTCCCGCCCGCGTGTTCGGGGTCGGTCACGCCGGCCCCTCCGTCAGCGGTTCGATCACGTGCAGGTCCTTCTCGGCGGCGATCTCGCGGACGGTCGCGAGCGCCTCGTCCATCCGCTCCGGACGGGTCGCCAGTCTGAGCCTCGCGCTCGACGCCTCGTCGGTTCCCTCGGGCGCCGACAGCGAGAGGTCGGACAGCGACGCCGCCGCCGAGGCCTCGATCCGCGAGAGCGTGTCCGAGAGGTCACTGTCGACGAGGTGGCCGACGAGGACGACCGTCACCTCCTCGCCGTACCGCTCCGCGCCCGCCCGGACGACGTTCACGCCGGCCTCGCGGAGCGCGTCCACGATCCCCTCGAAGCGGTCCGCGGGACACTCGAGGTCGACCTCGACGGGAATGTGTCCGCGCGGGGTGACGTTCCCCCGCTCGTGGAAGATCGACAGGAGGTTGCCGCCGTTCTCCGCGATCGGCCGGAGCGCGTTCAGCAGCTCCCCCGGCCGGTCTGCCAGCTCGAGCCGGATCGTGTGCGGTGCCGGACGATCGCCGCCGTCCGTCTCCGCCTCGGGCTCCCGGTCGCCGTCACGGTCCCGGACCTGTCGGTCCCGGTCGCGGGGCCGGTCGGGGGCGGCGTCCGACGGTTCGTCGGTGGTGGCTGCGCGAGCGTCGTCGCTCACGCGACCACCCCCGGGACAGCTCCCCGAGGCGCCATCGAAGTCGCCGGCGCCATCGCAGCTGTTGTTGTCGTCGGCCGGGTGCGACTGCTCGCTTCCCTGCCGAGACGCCTCAGTCGGGGGCTGCCCGTGGGCATGACTGGTGCGTTTTCTCCCCGATAATATAAGCCTTCATCGTTCGATCGATCTCGCCGCCGGACCGGTCGCCGTCGCCGGGCCGGTCGCCGTCGCCGGGCCGGTCGCCGTCGCCGGGCCGGTCGTTACCGGGACCGAGTTCCACGACGAGCCCGGACGACAGCGACGAAGACGACTCGGACGGGGCTCCCGGACCGCGACGACGTCACTGGACGCGGCCGCCCCTCGTCGATCGCGTCGCGTCGGACGGGATCGACCACCCGCTCGCCGGGCGTGGCGAGGAGGGCGATCGAGAGTCACCGGCCTATCGCTGGCGGCTGATCGTCGGGTGCCACATCAAAGCCCCACGCTCGAGGACCGAGGCGCGTATGCGCCGAGAGAGTAGGGTGGGGTAGTTTACATGTAGTCGATCGACGGCGGCAGTTCGAGCTTCATCCCCTTGCGCTCGCGGATCTCCCCGATCTTCTCGCGCTGGAGGTTGTCCGCCAGGACCCGGAAGCCAGCGTTCTCCGTGTTCCAGGAGGCGCGTCCCTCCGTCGCCGACCGGATGTCCGACGAGAAGCCGATCATCTCCTCGACGGGGGCGATCCCCTCGATGACCATGAGGTCGCCCTCCTGGTACATGTCGTCGACGCGGCCGCGACGACCCTGGATCTCGCCCGAGGCCGAGCCCATGTAGTCCGACGGGACGTCGATGCGGACGTCCTGGATCGGCTCCAGCAGGCGGACCTCCGAGTCGATGAGCGCCCGGTGGACCGCCTCGCGGACGGCGGGAATGACCTGGGCGGGACCGCGGTGGATAGTGTCCTCGTGGAGCCGGGCGTCGTGGAGGCGGAGCAGCGCGCCCTGGACGGGCTCGCCGGCCAGCGGGCCGTCCTCGCAGGCTTCCTCCATCCCCTCGACGACCAGTTCCATCGTCTCGTTCAGGTGCTGGATCCCCTTCGTATCGTCGACGAGGATGTTCGTCCCGAAGATGTGCTCGATCTCCTGGGAGGTGTCCTTGTCCATCCCGGCCTCCTGGAGCGCCTCCCGGCGCTCCAGCTCGGGCATCCCCATCGACACGTCGCCCAGCTGGATCGCCTCGACGACGCCTTCCGGGAGCGGCTCGACCGTGAGGTAGAACCGGTTGTGCCGGTTGGGGGAGATCCCCTCGACCTCGTCGGACCTCCCCTGTGGCGCCTCGCGGTAGACGACGATCGGCTCGCCGGTCACGACCGGGATGCCCTGGTTCTTCTGGATGCGCTGGGTGATGACCTCGAGGTGCAGCTCGCCCTGCCCGGAGATGAGGTGCTCGCCGGTGTCCTCGTTGATCTCGACGCGGATCGTCGGGTCCTCCTTGGCGACCTGCTGGAGCACCTGGATGAGCTTCGGCAGGTCGTCCATGTTCTTCGCCTCGACGGACTTCGTGATCACCGGCTCGGAGATGTGCTCGATCGACTCGAACGGCGTCATCTCCACCGACGAGACCGTCGACCCCGCGATGGCGTCCTTCAGGCCCGTCACGGCGGCGATGTTACCGGCCGGCACGCCGCGGTCGACCTCCTCCCGTTCGCCGCCCATGAAGATCCCGACGGACTGGAGCCGGTTGCGTCCGGCGGTCCCCGAGACGAGGAGTTCCTGGCCCTTCCGGACCGTGCCCGAGAAGACGCGGCCGGTCGCGACCTCGCCGGCGTGCGGGTCCATCGAGATGTCCGTCACCATGAAGACGACGTCGCCGTCGTCGTCGACGTCCCGCATCGTGATGGCGAGGTCGGACTCCGCGTCGCCGCGCCAGATGCGCGGGATCCGTCGGGGCTGTGCCTCCAGCGGGTTCGGGAAGTGCTCGGCGACCATGTCGAGCACGACGTCCGACAGGGGCGAGCGCTCGTGGAGCTCCTGGCGCTCGTCGTTGCGCTCTAACTCCATGATCTCGGCGAACGAGATGCCCGTCTCCTGCATCGACGGGATGGAGACGCCCCACTTGTAGAGCGCGGAGCCGAACGCGACGGTCCCGTCCTCGACGGAGACCGTCCAGTCGTAGTCTTCCTCCTCGGTCATCCCGCGGATCAGCTCGTTGACGTCGCGGATGACGTCGAGGAGCCGCTCCTGCATCTCCTCGGGCCCCTCCTGGAGCTCGTTGATGAGGCGGTCGACCTTGTTGATGAACAGCGCCGGCTTGACGCCCTCGCGGAGCGCCTGCCGGACCACCGTCTCCGTCTGGGGCATCGCGCCCTCGACGGCGTCGACGACCACGAGCGCGCCGTCGACGGCCCGCATCGCGCGGGTGACGTCGCCGCCGAAGTCGACGTGGCCCGGCGTGTCGATGAGGTTGATGAGGTGGTTCTTCTCGTCCCACTCGTGCGTCATCGACACGTTCGCCGCGTCGATGGTGATCCCGCGTTCCTGTTCGTCCTCCTTGGTGTCCATGGCGAGCTGCTGGCCGGCCGTCTCGTCGGAGATCATCCCGGCCCCCGCCAGGAGGTTGTCCGTCAGTGTCGTCTTCCCGTGGTCGACGTGTGCGGCGATAGCGATGTTCCGGATCTGCTCCGGCTTGTCCATCAGCCGTTCACATTCCTGAACGATCTTCTTTCGTCGGCCCATTACCGCTTTCTACCCGTAGCGGGGTCAAAAGGGTAGTGCTTCGACGGGACGCCACCACGGGCACGAGGCGGTCTCGCGCCCGCTCGCGAGGGTGTTGCAACCACGGGACACGGTGACGCGCCCACGAGGCACGGTGACGCGACGCGCCGCGGGCCGGTCGGCAGCCGGCGGTCGGTCGGTGACGGGTCGCCGGTGAGTCGGTGACGGGCGCCAGTCGGTCGGTGATCTGTCGTCGGACGGTGGACCCGACTGTGGACCGTCACGACGAGCGGCGCTGGTGTCTGTCGGTTCCCGCTCGCCGGGCTCAGCCGACGCCGCGCTCCCGCTCCCCGTCGGCATCGGCGTCGGCGTCCTCGACGCGATCGTCGAGCAGTTCGTACGCCGCCCGGACCCGCCGGAACTCCTCGGCGCTCCCGCCGGGCGTGTCCGGGTGAGCCTCCTTGACTCGCTCCCGATACGCGCGCCGGATCGCCGTCGCGTCGTCGCCAGGCTGCAGTCCGAGTACGTCGTACGCCTCCGCGACGGCCGGGTCGCGCCGGGCGTGGCTCGACGGCCCCCAGTCGTCGCGCTCCCACCACCTGTCGGCCCCGTCGCTCCTGTCGCTTCCGCCGGCCCCGCCCGCTCCGCCGGTAGTCCTCGATCCACGGCGTCCTCCGCGGCCGGCGTCTCCGGCACCGTGACCGGTCCCGTCGCCCGGGTCCTCCGGTCCGGTCTCCCGCCCCCGACCAGTCCACGACCGGTTCCGGTCGGTGCCGTCCCCGTCGGCGGCCCCGGCCTCGTCACGCGCGTCGGTCCCGTCACCGGGCTCCCGCCAGAACGGGCCGTCCCAGGGCCACTCCTCGGGGTCGGCTTCCGCTTCGGCCCAGTCGGTCGCCGCACCGCCGTCGGTCACCGACCCACCGATGCCCCCGCCGTGGTGCCAGTCCTCGGGCGGTCGCTCGTCGTCGTCGCGCGCGTCCTCGTCCAGCGGGTTCCCGCCGACGTCGTCGTAGACGCTCTCGACGATGCTGTCGCTGGCGGTCCGCCAGAGGCGGTAGCCGGCCACCCCCGCCAGGAGTGCCAGCGGTGCCGCGAGACGCCGTCCCGCGAGCGCCACCAGTCCGAGGACGACCGACGCACCGACCAGGAGGCCGGCGAGCACCAGGACGACCCACGAACGGTTCACGACTGGCACGTACACCGTTCACACCCGTAAAGCTCTCGCCGGTCGCCGCTTCCCCGGGTTCATACCGCTCCCGACCCGCACCCCGCTCGCTGGCAGGGGCGTCGAGGATCGAGCGATCGCGTCCGTCGGTCGATCTGCAGGACGTCCGATCGGCGAGCACCCGGCCCCGGCACAAGAGTGAAAGCCTGGCGATCCCTGTAGTCGCTGTAGCCATGGAGGTACGCGTCCAGGGGCCCGCCCCGCCGGACCCGTTCCTCAGCGCGGCGGACCTCCTGGCAACGGAGTACGACCTCGAACTGCCCGTTCACGTCCGCGTCAGGCCGGACCCCGACGAACGGACCTGGGCAGCCCACTACGACGACCGGCACGTCCTCAACATCTCGCGACAGGCGGCGACGAGTGCGATGGCGAGGGAGCTGGCGCTCCACGAGCTGGCACACATGGCCCGCAACGAGCAGCGCCATCCCTCGCACACGCAGTCGACGGACGAGGCGCTCTTCCTGGGTCTTGCCGGGCGGACCGTCGAGCGCCGCAAGCTCGCCCACTGCTACCAGATCGCCAACCACATGAAGGACATCTACGCCGACGACATCACCATCTCGGTGGCTCCGGCGGCCAAGCTCGTCGGCTTCCTCGAGTCACAGCTCGCCGCGGCGGTCGCCGACCGACCGACGCCGGCGCCGTGGCCCGACTCCCGGCGCGTCTCGCCGGCCGCCGACCCGGAGATCACCGCCGTCAACGCCGCCTTCGCCCTCGCGCTGGTCGAGCGCCACGACCTCGCGGCCCCCGACCACCGGATCTACGACCTCGCACACACTGCCGCCGCAGACGCCCCCGACGTCGGGCTCGACGACTTCAAGCGACGGTTCCGGACCCTCGCAGACGACCCGACCGAGAGCGACTACCGAAAGGCGCTCGTCGACGTGACGCGGGCGTACGTGATCAGCCCCAGCCGCGCGGCGGACTGATCCGGCGGGTCAGTTCCCCCGATCGGTTCTTACGGTCCGCTACCTCGTCGGTCCCTCCCCGTCAGCGTCCCGTCCGTCGCCGTCACCCCGGCACGTCCCGGCGCTCGAACAGCTCCGCGGCGACGATCACCAGCAGGCAGACGCCCACCACGAGGACGGCGACCCCCACCGGGTCGATCTCGCCGCGGGTGAGCAGGTCGCCCGGGTCGATGTACCGGCTCGGGGCGAACGCGCCGACCCACTCGAAGTCGGTGTCGAGGGTGAGCGTGTCCAGCAGGTAGCCGCCGAACACCACGCCGAGCCCGATCCCCTGGGCGCGCCGGGGACGGTCGACGACGACCGAGGCGAGCAGCCCGATCGCCGCACAGACGAGCAGGTAGAGCCCGCCGACGACGTGCATCAGGGCGAGGTCGGTCGTGTCGATCGACTCCCCGAGCAGCCCGACCCCGAGGAGCACCGCCAGCCACGTCGCGACGTCGAGGACGACCACGCCGACGGTCAGCGCGAGGAACTTCTCGACGACGAACCGCGTCCGCGTCAGCGGCCGGGTCAGGACGACGTCGATCGACCGCCCCTCGACCTCGCCGGCGATCGCCGACGCCGCCGAGTACGCGACGTACGCGCCGATCATCGCCAGCCAGATCAGCTGGTAGAACTGCGAGACCATGTAGCCCTCGACCGTCGAGAGGTCGTCGACGTTCCCGACGAACGCCGTCCGGAGCTCCTCGGGGAACGACTCCAGGATCTCGTCCCAGTCGACGTCGGCCGCCTCCAGCGACGGGTACGTCCCGAGCAGGAGCCCGACCGTCGCCGCGACCAGCACCGAGACGACGACGACGCCGCGACGCCGCCGGCGCAGCTCGAAGGCCGCGACCTCAAACATCGTCGTCCTCCGCGCCGCCGTCCTCGGCGCCAGTGTCGGGATCGGGATCGGGATCGGGATCGGGTTCGGTGTCCGGCACGCGTCCGCGGCCGTCGCGTCCGAGCAGCCGCCGGAGGCCGTCGAGGAGGCGATCGACCGTGGAGGTCCCGGTCGCGCCGTCGCTCCCGATCCCGTCGCCGCTCCCGCCGGTCCCGGTGCCGTCGGCGCCGCCCGTTTCCCCCTCGTCTCCCGGTGCGTCCTCGTAGAAGTGCATGAAGACGTCCTCGACGGCGGTCTCCCGGACGTCCAGCTCCTCGATCCCGTAGCCGTCGAGCGCGTCGATCAGCGCGTCGTAGTTGCCCGAGAGCACCAGCCGCAGCGTCCCCTCGTCGGTCACCGAGGCGTCGATCACCCCCTCGAACGCGAAGTCGACGGGGTCGACCGCCCCGCGCGTCCGGACCTCGACCACCTTGCCCGACTGTGCCAGGAGCGTGTCGACGTCCTCGACGGCGACGAGCCGCCCGGCGCGGACGATCGCCACCCGGTCGCAGAGCCCGCGCACCTCGCTCAGGACGTGCGTCGAGAAGACGATCGTCACGCCCCGGTCGCGCTCGCGCTGGAGGAACCCGGCGAGGGTCTGCTGGACCAGCGGGTCGAGCCCGCTGGTCGGCTCGTCCATCACCACCAGCGCCGGCGAGTGCATGAACGCCTGGACGACCGCGAGCTTCTGTTTGTTCCCCCGCGAGTACGTGCGGACCGGGCGGTCGAGCGGGACCGGGAACAGCGCCAGCAGCTCCTCGCGCCGGTCGTCGCCGGTCAGTGCCGCGAAGTAGTCGAGCACCCGCCGACCGGTCAACTCGTCGTACAGCGCCGTGTCGCTCGGCAGGTAGCCGACGCGCTCGCGGGTCCCGACGAACGCGTCGCGGTCGGCGACGTCGGTCCCGAGGACCCGCGCGCCCCCGTCGGTTGGCTCGAGGAGCCCGAGCAGGAGCCGGATCAGGGTCGTCTTGCCCGCGCCGTTCGGCCCGAGGAGCCCGAACAGCTCCCCCCGGGGTACCCGGAGTGTCAGGTCCTCGATGCCCCGCACGTCGCCGTAGAACTTGGTGAGCCCCTCGGTCTCGATCGCCGGGGCGGGATCGGTCGACGACGAGGCCGACAGCGGCGTTCCCGTCGACGAGGCCGACCGGGTGACGGCCGGTGCGACCGTCGGTAGCGGGACCGCCGAGGCGGACCGGCCCCCGGTGGCCGATCCCGGGTGGAGGAGGGGAGATGGGGGAGACATGTCGGTGAGTAGGGGCGCTGGCGGCTTAGCCGTTCTTCGGCCAGCGCGAACCCGTCACGCGCTCGCTGCCGGCACGGTTCGTGGTCCGCTGCCGGCACGGCTCGCGGTCCGCTGTCGACACGGTTCGTGGCGCGACGCCGTCCGGATCGCGTCTGCACGGACCTCCCCGTCGACGCTCGGCCCTCCCGACGCCGTGGGACGACGATGCGGGACCGACGCCGGCGACGTGCTGGCCCGTGACACGCCTACTGTCCGTCCGACAGACGCTACCGCGTCCTCTGGGCGGTTTATGACCGTACGCGACGTATCGCTGGCATGAACCCGCGCAGGCTGCCGTCGAGGGTGGTGTCGCATGCGTGAGCAGCCGCCGCGCACGCCCGACGACGGGAGGTTCGCCGAGCGCCGGGCGTTCACCGAACGCCGGTCCGGCCGTCGATCCGCTCGCCACGGCCGGGTCGGTCCCCTCCCGCTCCCGTCGCTCGGCTCGCTTCTCGTCCTGCTGGTGACGAGTTCGCTCCTCGTGACACCGCTCGTCGCCGCGCTCGCGACGCCCGCGAGCGCGCAGGTCGCCTCGAACGTGACCGGCCGGCCGAACGTCGACGTCTTCCTCCCGGAGAACCGCCTCGTCCCGGGGACGGAGACGACCCTCCGGCTGTTCTTCTCGAACGACGGGGAGCTGTTCTCGCGCGGTCCCGACGAGTTCGAGGCGCTCGTCCAGACCGCCCGCCGGACGACCGTCGAGGTCCGGTCCGGCGACGCCCCGATCGAGGTGCTGACCGCCGAGACGCCCATCGGGACCGTCCCGCCGGGCGTCACCGGCCCCGTCGCCGTCCGCGTTCGCGTCGACGCCGACGCCGAACCGGGGAGCTACAACCTCCCGGTGCGCGTCCGCTACGAGTACACCGACCGGGTGAAGTTCGGGACCGGCGGCGGCGCCGACTTCTTCGAGGAGGAGGAAGAGCTGCGCCCGCGCGTCACCGTCCGGATCGAGGACCGCGCCCGGTTCGAGACGGCCGGCGTCACGGGCGGCGTCCCGGTCGGCGAGAGCGGGCCGCTCACGCTCGCCCTGCGCAACGCCGGGGCCGAGGCCGCGCGGGACGCCACCGTCCGGCTGCAGTCGGCCGACTCCGAGGTGACGTTCGGCGCGGGCGCGCCCGCCGCCGAGAGCTTCGTCGGGGACTGGGCCGCCGGCGAGACGCGGCCCGTCCCCGTCCGCGTCCGCTTCGCCGACGACGCGCTCGTCCGCGAGTACACCCTCCAGGCGACGGTCACCTACCGGACGCCCGACGGCCGGACCGTCCAGTCGGACCCGGTCGTCGTCGGCGTCCGGCCGGCCTCGGGCCCCGTGCTCGAACTGGCCGCCGTCGCCGGCGACCTCCGCGCCGGCGAGGAGGGGATCGTCCGCGGGACCGTCGCGAACCGCGGCGACGTGCCCGCGCGCCAGGTGGTCGTCCGGGTCGCCGCCGACGGCCCGGCGCTGTCGGTCGCCGAGACCGCCTACCCGCTGGGGACGCTCGCGCCCGGGGCGACCGGCGAGTTCGCCGTCCCGATCGACGTGGACCGCGACGCCGACGCCGGCCCGCGCCGGCTGACGGTGACGATCGAGCGCCGGGCGGTCGACGACTCGACGCGGACGGAGACGGCCGACGCGACCGTCGGCGTGGCGGCCGCTCGCGACCCGTTCACCGTCGAGGGCGTCAACGCCTCGTTCGCCGTCGACTCCTCGGGGACGCTCGTCGTCCGGGTGACGAACGCCGGCGACGAGCCGGTCCGGGACGTCCGCGTCCGGATGACCGCCGAGCCGCCCTTCGAGTCCGAGGCGCCGGCCGGCTTCGTCCCCGCCCTGGCGCCCGGCGAGTCGGCCGACGTGGCGATGCACCTCGACGTCGTCTCCGAGGCCGTCCCCGGGACGAACGCGGTGAGCGTCGTCCTCAGCTACGAGGACGCCGCCGGCGACGACCGCGAGACGCTCCCCTACCAGGTGCCCGTCGAGGTCGTTCCGGAGCCCGCCGGGAACGTCCTGCTCCCGGCCGCGGTGGCGGTGCTGGCGGTGCTCGGGTTCGGCGTCTGGTACTGGCGACGCCGGTAGGGTGGCGCCACCGTCCCGCCGTCCGGCTTGGCCGGACGAGCGCCGTCGTCGCTACTCCACGCGATAGCCGTCGTACGTCGACACCGCGTACCGGTACCCCGCGATCCCGACGCCGCCGACGAGCGCGAGCCCGCCGGCCCCGCCGATCGCCTGTACGGCGACCGGACCGACCACGCCGATCCCGCCGGCCACCGCCGACGCCACACCGGGCACGACGGCGACCAGCGGGACCGCACAGCAGCCCAGTGCGATCGAGAAGACGGCGAAGGCGACCAGGCTCGGGACGACCGCCTCGCGGCTCCGGATCACCCGGGCCGTCTCGAACCGGGGGAACGCCGAGCCGACGCCGGCCGCGATCGCCACGGCGCCGCCGGCGAACCCGGCACCGACGACGGTCAGTCCGGCGACGGGGACGGGATCGAGCGGGCTCGCGAGGCCGGTCGCGACCGTCAGCACGGCCGTGAGGGGGACACCGACGGCCGTCGCGGCGACGAGCGTCCCGCTGACGAACCGCCGGCCGGACAGCGGCGTGGTCAGGGTCGAGGCGAGCGCGGCGCCCTCGTCGCCGAACGGGTTGAGCGCGAACGCCGCGCCGCTCGCCCAGGCGCCGTACGTCGCCGCGAGCACGGGCACGAACGCCGGGAGGAGCGCGCCCTCGCCGCCGAGCGACAGGCCGTTCGAGACGACGCCGACCAGCCCGAACAGCGGGTAGAGCACGTAGACGAGCTTGATCGGCGACCGCCGGGCGCGGAGCCACGCCTTCCGCGCCACCGCGGACGTGGGTCGATCGAGGGGACCGAGCGGCCGGGCGATCGTCGGCTCGGTGGCGGTGCCGGTTCCCTTCCC
>Ga0207797_1003312_pt1 | contig 10792 bp, 6 predicted proteins | sample PRCRCaboRojoPR_6_FD_187275 | JGI IMG/M metagenome (GOLD analysis project Ga0207797, IMG submission 187275) | Marine sediment microbial community from Cabo Rojo, Puerto Rico - PR CR 10% Liquid 1 (SPAdes) | ecosystem: Environmental > Aquatic > Marine > Coastal > Sediment | place: Cabo Rojo, Puerto... | reverse complement strand
CAACATTTAATTAAAATTCTAAATTTCTGCCCAATCCAACATTTATTCATTTAAGCATTCATGCATTCTATCATTCTATCATTCAATCATCCAATCATTCTCTCATTTTATCATTTTATCATTCATGCATTCATGCATTTCTTCACTCATACCTCAGCGAATCCACCGGATTCGTAAGAGCAGCCCGGTATGCCTGGAAAATAACGCTAAGGAATCCTACTGCCAGGGCAAATAAACCTGCCAGCAGGAAAATACCTGCATCCAGTTCCATATGGTATGCAAAGTTCTCAAGCCAATTGTCAAGGTAGAACCAGGCAAAAGGACATGCAATGACAAACGCAATGGCCACCCACTTCAGGAGATTCACGGTAAGCATCCCGATGATGCTTTTTTCCGTGGAGCCAAATACTTTTCGAATTCCGATCTCCTTTGTTCTCTGAAGGGATATATAGGTTGCCAGGCCCAGCAGCCCCAATAATGAAACAAATAAAGCAATGATGGTGAAGAAAATAAAAATCTTCCTTGATTTGCGCTCTGTTTGGTAAAGATTCTCAAAATCCTCCTCCAGAGATGACATCATGAACGGGGCATTGGGAGGAGCAAATTCTTCCCACTTACTTTCAACATAATTCAATACCTCATTATGGTTTTCTCCATGAATCCTGATGAACATCCTTGAAGGGAAAACCCTGTCTCCTACAAGTAAAACACTGGGTTCCACAGGGTGGTGTAACGACCGGAATTTTATATCCTCTATCACTCCTACTACCTTACCCATTCGATCCCGGCCAAAAACGCTGAATGCCTTACCCTGGGCCCGATCCCATCCGATATATTCTTTTGCCTTTTGATTCAAAATATAAAGGGGCTGCGATTCGGCCTTGATATTTTTATATACATCCCTACCCTCCAGCATGGTAATGTCAAATGTTTCAATGAAGTCTTTATCTGCCGAATGAAGAAATACAGAAAGCTCATGGTCATTCTTCATCCCTTTCCAATAGGCCGATTGGTTCCATCCGTCGTTGCCCGGGTAAAAAGAAGTAGTGGTTACATGAGAAATACCGGCATGCTGTTTCAGTTCATTTTTCATTTCTTTAAGCTTGATCCCCTGCCAATGTACCTGAACTTCATAGATATTTTCTGTACGGATACCCACATCCCTGCTATAAATATAATTCAATTGTTTAGTGAAGGTCAGCGAGCTGATGAGAAGAAAACCGGTAATGCCAAACTGGACCAGTACCAATATATTCCTGAAAGTACTTGCCTTTCTGCCTTTAAAATGGGTCTCTTTTAACAACCCCATGATGTTGAACCGGGAACTGTTAACAGCAGGATAAATACCTCCCAGAATGCCAATCACTATCGCAATCATCAAAAAATAAGGGAGCCAGCTATAGTCCAAATGTAAATCTACTCCAATCAATTGATTAAACAAAGATTGCATAAACTCAACCATGATAGCCGCCAGGAACAATGCAACTACTGAGAAGACAACCGATTCAAGCAGAATCTCCGTTATAATCCGTGTCCTGCTGCTTCCGGCAATTTTCTTCAGCGCCACCTCCTTCGATCGTTTAAGTGCAATGGCTGAGGAAAGGTTGGTATAATTGATGGCTGCCAGTAAAAGGATGAAAATGGCGGCAGAAAGTAGAATGAAGATGTATTTTTTATCGATTACCTGAAAATGATTTCCCCGCATCGGTTCGAAGTGCATATCCTTCATGGGCTGTAATTTCAGAAAATTGAGCTTCATCAAACCATAATCCCCTCTGTCGACAGCACATTCAGTAATCTTCTGCTCCGCTTTATCAGGCTTATTTACCTCATTTAGCTTTACGTAGGTTGTGTAATTAAACATTCCCCAGCTTGAATTTTTCTCCAGCAACTGAAATGGAATGATGAGTCTGTAACGAATGGTAGAATTGGAGGGCGGATCGGCAACAACGGCAGTAATCGTGAAAAGGTTATCTTTGTCATCCCCGATCTGTAATTGTTTCCCAAGGGGATTCTTATCCGCAAAGTACTTCTTAGCCATGCTTTCACTGATCACAACTGAATGAATATCCTCCAGCGGGTTTTGTTTATCACCCCTGATCACAGGAAAATCAAACACCTTAAAAAGGGTGCTGTCCGCATATAAAAGGTGGGATTCATAGAAGCGTTCCTGGCTTCTGTAAACCATCACATCGTTCTTCTCTTCCATCCTGACAAAATGCTCAATTTCGGGTACCCTTTCAATCAGGTAAGGCCCAAGCTGGGCAGGGGTACCCACCCAGGCATCATTCGGTTGGTCACAGACGATTCGGTAAATGTTGTGGTAATTCTTGTGGAACGTATCATAATTCCGTTCATGCTGAATGAAAATCATAATCAGGACGAAAGCCATCAGGCCAACAGCCAGACCAAGCATATTGAGAAAGGTATGAAATAGATTCCTTTTGAAACACCTTTGAAGCAAAAGCTTTAAATACTGCCGTATCATGATTGTATCTTCTTAAGGTTGAAAATTAAACAGACTGGTATCCAGTACATCAAAGGTTATACCATACTTAACATTACCCTGGCGTTCAGTGAATTTGACCACCCATTCACAATAGAAAGTGTTGAATTTTGCAACACGGCCGTTCACTTACGCACCAAATCTAATTCGATGGGAATAATTGATTTTTGCTGGTAATATCATCTATACTCATTATCAATATTTAAATTACTACTGTTATAAAATTACTGAAATTCAAAGACTAATTTGACAAAATTATAAATTCCAGAAAAATGAAACATTAGAATTCCTTTGTTGTGAAACGTGTATATATCGGCCAGTAAAACAAATTTTAACATTATTAAAAACAAATAGCCGAATTGTAGAATAAGAAAACATTTATTATGAAACAATTATTACTCGCTCTCTTATTTATACTGGTTTCAGGAGGACTTAACTATGCACAAACACCGGAAAGCTTCAGCTATCAAGCTGTAGTACGTAACGACCAGGGAAATATTATTAAAACCCAGGAAGTCAGCATGAGGATCAGTCTGCTGCGCGGAACAGCAACAGGTTCGGTAGTTTACAGCGAAGAACATGCCCCTACGACCAGTGAAGTAGGGAAGGTATCACTGAAAATCGGAAAAGGGACTACCATAACAGGCTCATTTACAAATATAGACTGGAGCAATGGACCTTATTTTGTAAAAATAGAGTTGGATGAAACAGGAGGTTCCAACTACAAAAACATGGGCACATCCCAGCTCTTAAGTGTACCTTACGCTTTGCAGGCCAAAAAGGCTGAAAATGCCTTCAGCGGTGATTATAATGATCTAAACAATGCACCCTCTTTTCGTGGATGGGACAAAGATTCCACCGATGAGTTTTCAGGAGTGTATGATAGTTTAAAAAACAAACCCGACCTGGAAAAATTTGTGGACAGCAGCAGTGCTTTCACCGGAGTTTATGACAGCCTGAAGCATAAACCGGTTTTTAATAAAAATGGAAATGTAGGAATACATACACAAGATCCGGTTCTTTCCTTCCAGGTTGCATCCGGTCAGGTTATGTTTGGCCGGGATACAGTCGGAAACAGCAGGAGATTGCTCTGGCATCCCAAAGAAGCAGCATTCCGGGTTGGAGCTGTGGCCGGAAGTCAATGGACCCCGGATAGCCTGGACTTTGGCTCAATAGGTATTGGTTATGATAACCAGGCAAAAGGAATTTACTCGGTTGCCATTGGCAAGAATACACAAGTCCTTGAAAGTAATAGCTATGCCATTGGTGAAAATGCCAGCTCAAATGTTGGCCAGAGTTATGCCATCGGGCAGGACGCAAAAACAAATGGAGTTTACAGCTATGCATTTGGATGGAATGCTCAGGCAAAAGGCAGGTCGAGTTATGCCTTTGGAGATAATGCACAAGCCGGGGGTCAAAACAGCTATGTAATTGGCGATTCCAGATCATTGGGATTTAATGCTTTTGCCATGGGAGTTAATAATGAAGCCACGGGCGATCATTCTTTGACTGTTGGCAACAGTAACAAATCCCCGGGAGAATATGCCTATGCCTTTGGTAATAATAATACCACCAGTGGAACTTACAGCATGGCATTGGGGAATAGTGTGAAATCCATCTCAGGATGGGAAATGGCCATCGGCCGCTACAATACGGAATACACCGCCAATGACACCACCGGGTGGAACCAGAATGACCGGTTACTCGTTGTGGGTAATGGCTCGTCTCCGAGCTTTCGTTCCGATGCATTCAAGATTATGAAAGATGCCCGAACCGGGATCGATTTGGATACTCAGCCTCAGGAAAAACTCCATGTGAACGGGGCTGCAAGGGTAGAAAAAACCACAACAAGTCCAAACCCTAAAACACTTTACGGCAATTCCATGCCTTTGGCCTATGGATATGTCAATGCCCCCGGTGATGTCCGCCTGGGAGACTATGGCATAGAATCAGTAAATAAGCCTTCTACAGGAGAATACGTTATTACACTGGAAAATGGCTGGGTAGATTTTCCAGCGATTAACATCACGCTGCATGCACTTTCTTCAAACAACTATAATGTCACTTACAGTTTCACAGATCCCAATCAAATCAGCGTCCATGTAGTCGATGGTGGTTCAAATCCGGCAGACAGCGGATTTTCGATTATCGTTCATGGAAAACCCGAATAAGTCACCATAGGGTATTGCATTAAAAACAATTTAATTCTATCATTTAAACCCATTCTTATGTTAAGAAAACGAATTTTCATTTTTCTGCTTTTATTAACAGGAGCCACAACGGCTGCCACACAAAACTTATCCCCAACGGTAATTTCTTCGTCGGGAGGTTCCGGAAGTGCTGATGGCACTTCCCTAAGCTGGACCACCGGCGAACTGGTATCACAAACCTTTTCAGCCGACACGCTGATGCTCACCCAGGGTTTCCAGCAAGGTGAGATCACTGTTGCCACAGCAGCCAATGAGCTGCATGGACTGAGCATGGACGTTAATGTCTACCCCAATCCGGTTCGGAACATGCTCAACATTGATTTTAAAGGAATGATGGATCAGGCCCTTCGGGTGAAACTATTAAACCTGAACGGTAAAGTGATCTTCACCCGGGAAATCAACAATCCTTCGAATATCACCCGGATTAACCTCAACGGAAACCCACCCGGCACCTATATGCTGGAGGTAAGCATCAATGGCAGAAGCAAAACATTCAAGATCGTCAAACACTAATAATTTTATATTATGAAGCGATTTCTACTCATATTTACATTTATAATGATCGGGGCTGGCATCATACAAGCCCAGTCACCCGACATGTTCAATTACCAGGCGGTAGCCCGCAACGACCAGGGCGAAATCATAGCCAACCAAAGCGTTGGAATAAAGATTAGCATCTTGCAAAGCTCAGCGACCGGATCGGTAATATATGCAGAAGAGCACAACCTGTCTACCAATGAGAATGGTCTTCTCAGTATGATGGTGGGCAACGGCACGGAAATCACAGGCAGTTTCTCCAATATAGACTGGAGTGCAGGACCTTATTTCATCAAGGTGGAAATGGATGAAACAGGAGGCACCAGCTATACAACCATGGGCACAACGCAACTGGTTTCCGTACCATACGCCAAATATGCCGACAGTTCAGCAGGTACATTCAGCGGCAATTACGGTGATCTGACCAACAAGCCCGTCGACGAGGATGGCGTGGCTACCGATAACATCAAAGACGGAGCTGTTACTGAGTCCAAAATCGAAGCTCGGTCCGTAACAACTGAAAAGCTGGATTACCATGCTGTGGACAGTTCCCGTCTCGATCCGACAGCCCTTACCAAGTGGCTTCGGCCGACACTTCAATGGAACCATTCTTATTCCTATGTGGGCATTAACCGGGAATTCGGTATTACGAGTTCCTCTTCATTCGGTATATCAAGTGATGCCGGGGCAGATTTATATGGAGGCATGTACGTAAACACCGAAGATTCGGAAGGCTGGCCATACTATGGTTACGCTGCGAATGGAAATCCTCAGGCCTGGCATCATTACGACCACGGCGATAAACGGTGGCGGCTTATCTTCGACTGGTCCAGTCCCATAACAAGGCTCCTGGTCAATCAGGACGGAGTTATGCCAGGAGGGGACGGTGACCTTAAGCTTGGATCCTCTTCACACAGATGGTCGGCAGTATATGCCACCAACGGTACCATTCAAACTTCGGACCGACGGCTCAAGAAGGGCATAGAACCTTTGGGTTATGGTCTTGAAGAAATTTTACAGCTTCATCCTGTATCTTATCAATGGAAAGATGAAACAGAACCAGAGGATTCTTATAGCGGACAGCATCTTGGCCTTGTTGCCCAGGACGTAAGAGAAGTCATTGGCGAGGTGGTCAATGAGCCTTCCGGTAAAGGTGAATATCTTGGGATGAGCTATTCGGAGCTGATCCCTGTACTTGTTCAGGCCATCCAGGAACAGCAGAAAACCATAGAAAAACAGAACCAGGCACTTCAGAGGAAAAACGAAAAGCTGCAGGCCCAGATCGACCTGCTCAGGGAAAGGATCCAAAAACTGGTTCAACAAAATAAGAAGGAAGATACAGAGATCTCTGAGATAAGCGGGGAGTGAAACTTTGGTTTTATTTATCCGGATGATGATCCAAAAAATAACTAAATAAGTAATGGAAGAAAACTACATTTTTTGATCGTCTAAGATAAATGTAAGATCCGCAAACCAACATAACAGTAAAACGTCAAAATTGATATCCTATGAAAAGACTGACACTTATACTAATAATTACAACCCTTGGCATGGGCCTTTTAAGAGCCCAGTCACCCGACATGTTCAATTACCAGGCAGTAGCCCGCAACGATCAGGGCGAAATCATTGCCAATCAGAATGTAGGTATAAAGATAAGTATCCGGCAGGGATCACCCAACGGCACTGTGATGTATGCGGAAGAGCACAACACGACCACCAACAACAATGGCCTTGTGAACATGATGGTAGGCAGCGGGGCAGAGCTTTCCGGTTCTTTTACCAATATAGACTGGAGCGATGGTCCCTATTTTATCGAAGTTGCCATGGATGAGACCGGTGGTAGCAATTACACCGTTATGGGAACCACCCAACTGGTTTCCGTACCCTATGCCAAATATGCTGACAGTTCAGCGGGCACTTTCAGCGGAAAATACAGCGATCTGCAGAACACTCCCGACCTGAATGAATACGTAGACACTGCCATGACGACTATATGGGACAAGGATTCTACGGATGATTTCAGCGGGGATTACGGCGACCTGGCAAACAAGCCCGATTTGAGCGATACTGCTTCTTACGACGACTACTGGAATAATAAAGCCGATACCATTTTTTATGATAAAGGCCATGTAGGTATCGGCACGGACAGTATTACGGGTAATCTAACCATACAGGGATCCGGCCAGGCCATCGATATGGAATTAATAGATGACAATTCCTTTCTTGATATCAATGCCACCGATGGCAATGCAGGAATTAACCTTAGCATGGGTGGTGTCCCTGATGGAGCCATCTGGTATGATAAAACCAGTGATTTTCTGGCCATTCAAAACGAAACCGGCATATTGCCCGGCTCCGATAATATTGATATGCTAATCAGCAATAAAGACAATGTGGGTATTAACACAACAAATCCTAAGGAACGCCTGGATGTAAACGGTGCCGTCAGGGTTCAGGATACAACAACCAATCCAAAACCCAACCGGATTTATGGAAACTCTGTTCCGGCAGCTTATGGAGAAATCGATCAGGACGGAACCATTATGGAAGGGGCCTATGGCATTGACTCTGTAAATTTATATCAAACAGGTGTATACGATATATATTTCTCAGAAAATATTCAATATCATAAAGGTGTTTCTGTAACAACCAAAAATAAAACAATAGCAAATTACGGTTATGCTCGTGCTACGGATCATCATCTACTTGTTATTGAAATATTTGATTTGTCGGGAAACCAAACAAACGACAGGTTTTCAATCATCGTGTTCGGTGCAAGACCCCCAGAATCTAACCAATAATCAGGAACCATTGAAGCATACAATAATGAGTCCAGTCTAAAAAGCCATTCTTTGATGTGCAAAGCGCTTAGCGGCTCCTTAAACCAGTCTCAACAATTTAAATCAAAAGGCCGGAAAATACTCCGGTCTTTTATTTCTTCACACTGAAAAACTGTTGGAATTTTCAACACTTCTGTTGCTTTTCTCAACAAAACCCCTTTACTTTACATAAAATTCAAGCTACTCATGAGTAAATATCAGGGTAAGGTATTGATCGTTGATGATAACCGTGAACTGCTCTCAGCCCTTAAAATGATGCTCTCACAGCATTTTGTGGAAGTTCAGACGGAGAAAAACCCAAACCTCCTCCCTACCCTGCTCCGTCAGGAACAGTATGATCTGATCCTGCTCGACATGAATTTCAGTGCAGGCGTGAGCACAGGAAATGAAGGCCTTTACTGGATGCACAAGATCCATGAGATCGATCACCGGATTACAATTGTTTTTATCACCGCTTATGGAGACGTGGAACTGGCTGTTAAATCGATGAAAGAAGGAGCCACGGACTTCATACAGAAATCCTGGGATGAAGATAAAATCCTTTCCACCATGATTTCAGCCTTCAGGCTTCATCAATCCAAACTGGAAATTCAAACGCTTAAGAACAAGCAAAAACATCTTTCCGAAGAAATGGAAAAGGACCATACCGTGCATTGGTGTCGGTCAGATAAAATGAAGCGCGTTTATGACATGATAGACAAGGTGGCTCCCACCGATGCCAACATTTTGCTTACCGGTGAGAACGGAACGGGAAAAGAAGTGATCGCACGGGAGATCCACAAAAGATCACGCAGGAAACATGAAATTTTTGTCAATGTCGACCTGGGGGCTGTTTCTGAATCATTGTTTGAGAGCGAACTTTTTGGTCATATCAAGGGCGCTTTTACCGATGCCAAAACCGACCGTGCAGGACGGTTTGAAATTGCCAGCGGAGGAACCCTTTTTCTGGATGAAATTGGTAACCTTCCCATGAAGCTCCAGGGAAAACTGCTGTCCACTTTGCAAAACCGAACCATCATGCCCGTAGGAGCAAGCAAGCCTGTACCCATTGACGTCCGGCTCATATCCGCCACCAACCAGCCCCTGTTCGATATGGTGGAAAACAACCACTTCAGGGAAGACCTGTTATACCGGATCAATACCATCCAGATAGATATTCCGCCTTTAAGGGAGCGCCAGGAGGATATACCCGGCCTGGCTAATTTCTTTACTGAACAGTATTGTGCAAAATACAGAAAAACCAGTCTTTCCATTAACCAGCAAACGATGGAAAAGATGCAGGCCTATCACTGGCCCGGTAACATCAGGGAATTGCAGCACTCCATTGAAAAAGCCGTAATATTAAGTGATACAGATGAAATTCAACCTGATTTTCTCTTCCCGGAGAAAATCACTTCTTTTAAACCACACCAAAATAGTTTTAACCTGGAAGAGAATGAAAAGCACATCATTGCCTCTGCACTGGAAAAATTTCGGGGAAACATCAGCCTGACTGCAGAAAAACTGGGCATCAACCGTTCCACTTTGTATGCTAAAATCCGGAAATATGGCCTTCAATAATTTTCATTTTCGAATCATAGGCTATGTGCTGCTAATCGCCCTGACAAGCATGGGCTTTGTCTGGAGCCTGCACCAGGAATATATGATCGCCACATCCAGCGGCCTGGGACTCTTATTGACCCTGGAAACCATTGGTTTAATCCGGTTCATTAATAAAATCAAAAGGGACCTGCTGCGGTTCATCGATGCTGTAAAAAACCAGGACACCACACTTGCATTTCCTCAGAACCGGAAAGATGTCTTCATGAGGGAGCTACATGAAGGTTTTAATGAGATCATAACCGGTTTCAGACTCGTAAGGAAGGAAAAAGAACTGGAACATCACTTTTTTCAGAATACCATACAACACGTGCCCATCGGGCTCATGGCCTTTAATAGCAAAGGAGAAGTGAAGCTTCAGAACAATGCTTTAAACGATATGTTTGATACGAAACCGATAAGAAATATACAGAAGCTGGTGGATAAACAAAGAGACCTCCCGGACCGCCTCCATTCGATGAAAAATGGTGAAGAATCTCTGCTGAAACTTCCGGTAAACGGCAGTCTGAAAAACATATCGATCAAAGTATCTGAGATTAAGCTGGAACGGGAAGATTTGAAAATTGCCTCCTTCCAGGATATTAGCCGCGAGATCGACCGAAGCGAGATAGAGGCCTGGCAGAAACTGATCCGGGTTCTCAGGCACGAGATAATGAACTCCATCAGCCCCATCCGCATCATGTCAGGGAATTTACTTCATATGGTTTCAGAGAAGAAAAAAGAAGCCCTTGTGAAAGTACAAAATGATCAAAAACTGATGGAAGACCTGAAAGAAGGCTTGCAAATCATAAGAAAACGAAGCACGGGACTCAGTAAATTCGTCGAAAGCTACCGGCACCTGACCAAAATCCCGGAACCACGTTTCACAGAAATTCAGGTAAAAGCACTGTTCGATCAGGTGATCAGGTTATTCCAGGAACAGCAGCCCGAAGGAAGGATCCGGTTTAACAGGCGGGTTGAACCTGGTGACCTGAAGATAACGGGTGATGAAAAACTGCTGGAACAGGTACTGATCAACCTGGTAAAAAATGCAGTGGAATCCATACCTGAAGAAAAAAATGGACTGGTTGAACTGAATGCCTGGATTAACAAGGACCAGG
>Ga0207797_1003311_pt1 | contig 10793 bp, 5 predicted proteins | sample PRCRCaboRojoPR_6_FD_187275 | JGI IMG/M metagenome (GOLD analysis project Ga0207797, IMG submission 187275) | Marine sediment microbial community from Cabo Rojo, Puerto Rico - PR CR 10% Liquid 1 (SPAdes) | ecosystem: Environmental > Aquatic > Marine > Coastal > Sediment | place: Cabo Rojo, Puerto... | reverse complement strand
GCATAATCAATCGTCCGGGCGAGCTGCTCGATATCGTTCGGGTTGACCAGCAAGGCGGCCTGACTGAGCTGGCGAGCGGTACCTGCAAATTCGCTGAGAATGAGCACGCCGTCGAGATCGTTGCGGCAGGCGCAGTACTCTTTGGCCACCAGGTTCATGCCGTCGCGCAGCGGTGTGATGACAGCCACCTCGGCCTGCATGTAGGTATAAACCAGCTCACGCCGGGTCAAGCTGCGATACAGATAGTGTATCGGAGTCCACTCCGGTGTGGCGAACTGCCCGTTGATCTCACCAACCAGACGCTCGATCTCTTCTTTGAGCTGCCGGTAGGTATCAAGGCGCTCACGGCTGGGAACGACGACTTGGAGCAGCCTGATGCTTCCTCTGTGCTCAGGGTGATCGGTCAGGAGCTGCCGAAAGGCTTTGAGCCGCTCCGGAATGCCTTTTGAGTAATCCAGCCGGTCCACCCCGAGGAGGGTTCGGCCTTCCTCCTCGAGAAAGCCTTTGGCAGGGCAGGTTTCGGGATTCCGACGGCAATCTGCAGCTTCCTCTGAGAATTCATCGAAATCAATGCTGATCGGCAGTGCGGCAGCCTGAAAGCCGGGCGAACGCTTCGATTGGCCCCTCGAGGCCGGGCTGCCGACCGGAAAGGACGCGAGCGAGCTGAGGGATGTGCGGAAGTTCTCCAGATCCCTCGGCGTTTGAAAGCCAAGGAAATCGTATTCGGCCATCCCGGCAAGGATCTGGTCACGCCAGGGGAGTGCGAAGAAGGTATCCGGAGGCGGAAAGGGGATGTGCAAGTACAAGCCGCAATCGCGGTGAACCCCAAGTCGTTTCAGCTTTTGGCCCACCAGCAGCAGATGGTAGTCATGGACCCAGACGTAATCGGATTGGCTGGTAGTCTCGGCAATACGCTCGGCGAACTGCTCGTTGACCCGTTCATAGGCGCGCCAATACTCCGGCTCAAAGCTGCACCGGCAGGGGAAGCCGTGAAAAAGCGGCCAGAGGACGTCATTGGAAAACCCGTAGTAGAAGGCATCGACGTCGTTTTGATTCAAGTGGACCGAAATCAGATCGTAGCCCCGTCGGCGAGAAAACGAGCTCAAGGCCTCAGCCGTGTCCATGTCTGTGCCGGGCCAGCCAAGCCACAGCCCGCCATGCTTTTTCAGAACAGGTGACATGGCCGTAACCAGACCGCCGGAGCTCATGGAAACGCTCCCATCCGCTTCGATGGTCACCGGCAGTCGATTGGAAACAACAGCCAGGCGGTTATACAGCCGGCTAAAGTGCTGCGTCGCCAAAGCCGTCGTCTGTTCCGAGACTTTCTGGGACACTGGGGTCGCTCCTGGCATTCTTTCCCACCCTCGATCCAGAGGCACGCCTCTGAGCGAAGCGGCCCTGGATCCATACGTGGTCCTTGGGTGTGTATCGGGTAAGGAAGCAAGCTGTGTGCCGAGAAGAAGATATGCCCGTATGGCAGGGAAATAGGTCCAGGCAGGAATGGCACAAATGTGTGGCATGTCCCGAGCTTGATGTCACAGAGTGTGGCTCTGCAACACTCTGCCACACTGAGGGCATGGGCTGCCCCTGCTCGGGGCAGCCCATGCCGGTCAACGCTCCTGGCGAGCTTTTGGACGACGATGCGTTCAGTCTGAAAGCATGCGGATCATTTCGCGGTTGAATGCAGGCAGGTCCTTGGGATTTCGCGAGAAGACATAGCGACCGTCCACGACCACTTCCTGGTCCAGGAACTCGGCACCGGCCTCGGTAAGCTCCTTGGCCACACTGGAATAGCTCGTGGCCTTGCGCCCGCTGAGCAGGCCTGCGCTGATCAGGATCTGCGGCCCGTGGCATATGGAGGCAATCGGCTTGTTGGCCGCATCGAAGCTCTTGGCGGCCTGAAGCACCTTCTCCATGGTTCTCAGCTTGGCCGGGGCCTTGCCGCCTGGCAAAAGAAGCAAGTCGTACTCCAGGCCAGGATCATTCGACAGCTCATCGACCGAACGATTGGCCTCGACGCTGTAGCCGTGCTTGCCTTTGAACTCCCCTTGCGCGGGAGCGGCGATGTCCACGGTGTAGCCTTCCTCAAGCATGCGGTTCACCGGGCAGAGCAGCTCTGAATCTTCAAAGCCTTCGGCTGAAATGCAAAGGACTCTCTTTTCAGCCATACAACCTCCTTGTGTGGCGCGTTCTGTCCTGCCTCTCCTGCACAGGCACTCGAGGTCTTTGGCAATCAGGGCCACACGGATCTTGGTTTTTACTCAAACGGTATCTCGGCACGCGGGATCAGGGAATGGTGGAATTTTGGGTACACTGCCGAGGACAGGAGGTGCGCCACCAATGCCTGGCCGAGCTTTCACCCTGTCCATACTCATGGGGAAAGAGTATTGATCTCTTTGCAGGCGGCTCTCAGCTGCCAGGGAAGTGAATTCCCGCTCGCAGCAAGTGCAAGTCAGGCTTGCTCCTGCCTGGGACTGGGGGAAGGATGCCGGGCATTTTTGCTCGCGGAAAATACCCAAGTGATCTGCTCCCTAGACGCTCCAGGCTGGACTCACCAAAGCCTGGGGAAGGGAACAGGGCCTGGAGTCGCCGGATGAGTTGCATTTTTCCTTGCCAAGGCGCGGCCTTTTGGTAATGATTAAGCTGTTGCTTGATGCCTGGGCATCGAGCTTCTTTGTTACTCTGGGTGGCCCCGCCGTTTTCTTCTTCGGCCAAGGCTTCTTTGGCAACAGCTCAAAGGCTATTAACAGGTCGCATATGCAGACATCGATCACCGATGCCGTGAAGGTCGATATTCTGGAAGAGGCCCCGGCAATCATTGCTCTTCATGACAGGCAGCAGAATATTGTCTGGGCCAATCGGGCCTATCGTGAAGCGGCCGGATTTTCGCTTGACCAGGCTCGAGGACGCACATGCTTCAGTCTGTGGGGCCTGCCGAAAGCATGTTCGGGCTGTCCTGTGACGATGGCTCTCGAGACAGGAGAGCCTGCTGAAGCCGAGCTGAATGCTGGCAATCAAAACCATTGGCCGCGATCGCAAGGCATGTGGCTGGCCAGAGCAGTCCCGGTCCGGGATGGAGACGGCCGGATTATTGGCGCTGTGGAAACGGCCTTTGAAATATCAGATCAGAAGCATACCGAGCTGCAACGAGTGCAACAGAGCGAGCAACGCTACCGGGGCATCTTCAGTCAGGCCGGGGACGGGATCTTTCTTATGGACAGCCTGGGTCGTATCGCAGACAGCAATCCGGCGGCTTCAGACATGCTTGGTTATCATCCGGAGGACCTTTTGGGGAAGCCTTTTATCGATTTGATCCCCTCTGAAAGCTTGGCCGTACGTCCTTTCCAGCTTGAGCAGGTCGAGCAGGGGAACCATGCCAGGCTTGAGCGTGAGTTGATTTGCAAGGACGGCAGCAGGCGAGTCACAGAGGAGAGCCTGGTCAGGCTGGAGAGCGGGGACTACTTAGCCATGTTTCGGGATGTTACCGAAAGAAAGCGGGCTGAAGCAGAGCTGGCCAGAGAGCGAAGCCTGCTGAAAGCCATTTTCGAGAACATTCCGGAAGGACTGGTTGTCTGCGATGAAAAGGCTCGGATTATAATGACAAACCCTGTTGCGGACCATCTGTATAACCGGCCGGTGCCATTCGGGCAAGATGTGCAGGATCATGTCTCCCTCAAGATTCTGCAGCCTGATCATGTGCCTTATGACCCCTACGATCTCCCCCTGACTCGTTCCGCTTTGCACGGCGAACACTGTCACCAGGAGGAGGTGATTATAGAATGGCCCGGCGGAGAAAAAAAATGGCTTACGGTCCACAGCGCGCCCATTCATGAAGATAACGGCGGTCGATCCGGGGCGGTGGCTGTTTTCCGGGAAATAACCGAGCTGAAGACGGCCATGACCAATGCCCGACGGGCAGAAGAGGAGGCCGAGCGGCGGGCCGCACAGCTTGAGGCCACAATCAACAGCATGATCAACGGCGTGACCATTTATCAGGCCAATGGCGACGTGTTCCTCGCCAACAGGGCCGCCAGGGAGATCTTCGCGACTCCAGGCGATTACTTTGACAGGTCCATGTCAGAGCGGAACAAGCTCATTCGCTTTGAAAGGGACGGACGGATTCTGGGCATGGAAGAGATTCCTCTGGCGCGGGCTCTTCAGGGCGAGAGGCTGGAAAACCTAATTTTGAAGCTGCATCGTCCGGACGGCTCCAAGTTGCACATCGCTCACAACGCCTCTCCGATACGACGTGACGGGGAGATCATCGGCGCTGTTATCGTCTTCAACGACATAACGGCGATGGTTCGGCAGCAGGAGGAGCTCGTCCAGGCTCGGCAGGAAGCCGAAAAGGCCAACAATGCCAAGTCCGAGTTCCTAGCCAATATGAGCCATGAGATCCGGACGCCCTTAAATGGCGTCAAAGGCATGATTGAGCTGGCCAGCCGAAAGACCGAGCAGCCCGAAGTCAGCAATTATTTGAAGCTGGCCAGTCAGTCAGCGGATCACCTGGTGCATATCATCAATGATGTCATCGACCTCTCCAAGATCGAAGCCGGGTACAACGAGTTGAACCCCCAGCCCTTTTCTCTGCGTGAGTGCTTGAAGGCGACCTTTTACCCGCTTCGGACTGCGGCGGCCAAGAAAGGCCTGGATTTCGAGGTCGATATCGGTTCGGATGTTCCAGACAACCTGGTCGGCGATGTCAATCGTTTGCGCCAAGTTCTGGAGAACTTGGTCGGAAATGCGGTCAAGTTCACCCATGAAGGCAAGATCTCCATCGCCATTTGCATCCAGGAGCAAGGCGAGGAGCAGGTTCGTCTCCTGGGGTCGGTTTCGGACACGGGCATCGGCATGGCCGCGGAGAAGCAGAAGACGATTTTCGACGATTTCGGCTCGTCCGACCCCTCCATTAAGGCCCATTACGGAGGTTCAGGCCTGGGTTTGGCCATCAGCAAAAAGTACCTCCAGATGATGAACGGCGAGGTCTGGTGCAGGAGCAGAGAAAAGGAGGGCAGCACTTTTTTCTTTACAGCTGGCTTCGACCGGCCCGGTGCTGACATGCCCGAAGCGGAGACGCTCCAGAAAAAGGCTTTTAAGGATAGCGGTCCCCTGAAGATTCTTGTTGCCGAGGACAGCAAGATGAACCAGATCTTTACCGAACAGCTTCTGAAGGAGCAGGGGCACCAGGTCGTTCTGGTCGAAGATGGGAGACAGGCTATCCGGATGCTCGCTGATGAAAGGTTCGACCTTGTCCTCATGGATATCCGGATGCCGGATATGGATGGAGAGGAAGCCCTGCGAATCATCAGGCAGGATCCTCCTCCCGGGGTGGACTCTGGCATTCCGGTCGTTGCCCTGACCGCCTATGCCATGAAGTCTGACCGGGAACGCCTGTTGAAGCAGGGGTTTGATGAGTATCTGTCCAAGCCCATCGACATCCGGACCTTCGAAATGGTTCTATCCACGATACAGCGGAGGCGATAACCCGCTATCGATGAATCGTTGTTGAAGCGGTCAAACGCTTTGATCATCTTTCAAAGCGCTCGTTTTCCTCTCTGGACCTTTACCTTGCTCTTGCCTCCTGCACAGGCCATATACCAACTCTTCCAGGCCACAATCATGCTTTTGTCTTAGGACTAAGGTCCAATAGAAGCCAGCATTTTTTGCCTGGTACAATGGCACGCGTTTGATAGACTGGATTTTATGTTGACCAGAACATTGTTTCGACATAGCATCAGGAATAAAAGAAAATCTTTCAGCCGTTTCAAGCTTCGCACCAGCGAATAAATCCTTTCCAACGCCACTCTTATTTTTGAAATGAATATTCATTATCAATCGCTATTTCTTGCCTCTCTCAATTTCATTTTCAGGCCAACTGCAATTTAGCACTGGTATTTCCTGTTCTCAATCCGAGTCACTCTCTTTTCCCAGCTGCTCAATGTATGCATAGGGATTGAGATCCTCAAGAGAGGCCCGCGAGTGAAGCCAGCGAGGACTCACCTCCCGCAAAGCTGAAGGCAGTGGGCAAAAAAGGATACTTTTGCCTTCATGAGCAATGATTTCAATGGAGGGGAGAATTCATGAAAAAATCATTAATTCTCAGCAATGCGGTGTGTTGCCTCCTGATCCTGTTTCTATCCAGTCAGGCCACGGCCCGTCAATTAGGGGCCGAGGATTGCCATTTCTACGATCATGGCCAACCAAGCGCAGACAAGGTCGAACTCGGCAGGATGTTGTTTTTCGACAAGATACTGAGCGGCAACATGAACATTTCCTGCGCCACCTGCCATCATCCACTGGTGCACACTGGTGACGGCCTTTCGCTTTCGATCGGGGAAGGCGGCAAAGGGCTGAGCGTGACCAGGGTTCCGCTGGATATTGAGGGAAGGGTTCCCAGGAACGCTCCAGCTTTGTGGAATCTGGGGGCCAAAGAGTTCGTTCGGATGTTCCATGATGGACGGGTGGAAGTGTCAGACGATCCAGAACTCAACGGATTTCGCACTCCGGCAGGACCAAATCTGCCGGAAGGACTGGACAATGTTCTGGCAGCCCAGGCCATGTTTCCTGTCACCTCAATCAGGGAAATGGCAGGGGTGGCAGAGGCCGCCGAACTGCACAATGAAATTGCGGACCCCGCTTCAGTGAGAGACTTCAAGGAAATCTGGGGCAGGCTGGCCTTGCGACTGCAAAAAAACGAGGCCTATGTCCAGCTGTTTAGAAAGGCCTTCCCTGATATCGGCGCCAGTGCGGATATCACCTTTGTTCACGCGGCCAATGCGATTGCGGCCTTTGAATCGGTAACCTGGCGGGCAGACAACTCACCGTTCGACCGCTATCTTCGGGGTGACCAAGAAGCCATGACCATGAGACAGAAAAAAGGCATGCTCCTTTTTTACGGGCACGCTCGGTGCGCAAGCTGCCACAAAGGGACATTTCAAACGGATCATGAGTTCCACGCCATTGCCATGCCCCAGATAGGACCTGGCAGGGGCGGAGTGGAGCCTGAGGACATTGGCCGAGGCGAGGTCATGGGTCCAGATGAGGATTACAAATTTCGAACCCCCTCGCTACGGAACGTTGAGCTCAATGGACCCTGGGGGCACGACGGAGCATACAACGAGCTTGAAGCTGTCGTCAGGCATCATTTGAATCCGCAGGTTGCTTTGCAAACCTATGAACGAAATCAAGCGGTCCTGCCGTCTCAGGGAAGGGACTTTCAGGATTTCAATGTCCTTGACGACTCATCTCTGACCAAACATATTCTCGAAGCCAGCGATATTGACTGCATTTGTCTTTCAGATTATCAGGCCAGCCTGATTATCGATTTTCTGCATGCTTTGACAGACCCTGCGAGTCTGGACCTGCGTTCGATCGTTCCCAGCGAGGTGCCGAGCAAGCTCATTGTGGCAGATTAAGCTCCATTATGACTGCTGGCTTGTTCGGTCTGGAGCAAAGGGAAGCAATTCAACCAGACTGCCCCAGAACTGAAAAGAAAGCTTGGTTTTCAGCCTGTCCGAAATCAATAAGCTTTTTTCATCCAGCCTGTTTGCTTGTTGATGAGCAGCTTTTCCACCAGGGAACCATCCTTGGTCTCGACCCTATTGACCGCGGCCCCATTGATCACACATTATGCCGCGGCCCATTCCGCGACCGCCATGTCGCAGGCCTTGGCCGTGATAGCCCCGCATCCTGCCGGGTCCCATGCCCTGACCCTGCCAGCCTTGATTCATCCCTTGCCCTTGCCAGCCATGGTGCATGCCTTGGCCGCGGTGCATCATGCCCTGGCCATACTGCTGTCCGCACCAAGGGCAGAACCAGCCTTGTCCTTGAGGGCCATATCTCTGACCATAGCCCTGCTGTTGGGCCAAGACCAGGCTGGCGGACATGATCAATGACAGGGCCGCGAGACCAATACAAAGTTACTTGTTCATAGTCATTTCCTCCATTTAATCAGAGCTTCTCTCTGGCTGTTTCATTTCTATACAGCCGCTTCAGGCCGCTTGACCCAGATAGTCTGATTTCAACATTATCAGCGGCTTCTGAGAATCTTATTCAATCCTAAACCTAGACTACTGCATGTGCTTCACCTGGTTCCAGAGCTGCTTCACGAACTCACCGATAATTCACTCAGGCCTGGATTTTTTTGACAGAGAAGTTTGGTCTGGTAAAAATACACAAGATTATGAAAACGTTTGTTGAGATCTCATGCAAATGAAAGGTACGCATTCCCCTCGCATTCCGAAGACGGGACAAGCCTCTGACTGATGAATATGCAAGAAAAAGAGAGTGATGAAATGGATCATTCCAAGCACGATAGCCAACAAGGCATGGAACACGAAGGACAGGCTTCAGGCAAAGGGCATCAAGGTCATGGAAGCCACCATGCTCACATGGTGGCAGACTTTCGGAAGCGGTTCTGGATATCATTAGCAACCACCATCCCCATTCTGGCACTGTCTCCCATGATTCAGGCCTTTCTGGGCTTCAAGCAAGCCTTCGGCTTCCCTGGGGACGCCTCAGTCCTGTGGGGTTTTTCTACATTCGTGTTCTTTTACGGCGGCTGGCCATTCTTGAAAGGCCTGTTCGATGAGTTGCGAGAAACGAATCCCGGAATGATGACCCTGATCGCTGTGGCCATCAGTACGGCTTATGCCTACAGCAGCGTTGTGGTCTTCGGCTTGGAAGGGAAGGTCTTCTTCTGGGAGCTGGCCACGTTGATCGACATCATGCTTCTGGGGCACTGGATCGAGATGAAGTCGGTCATGGGCGCCTCCAGGGCTTTGGAAGAGCTGGCCAAGCTGATGCCATCGGACGCCCACAAGGTCATGGAGGACGGGAGCACACAGGATGTCTCCATCGAAGAGCTTGAACCAGGAGATAAGGTCCTAATCAAGCCAGGAGAGAAAGTGCCTGTCGACGCTGAGGTGATTGAGGGCGAAAGTGCTGTGAACGAGGCCATGCTCACAGGAGAGTCCAAGCCGGTAGCCAAAGGGGTCGGTTCAAAGGTCATTGGCGGCTCCATCAACGGGGAAAGCTCCCTCACCACGCAGGTCCAGAAAACAGGCAAAGATTCGTTCCTTTCCCAGGTGATCGACCTGGTGGAGCAGGCTCAGCAGAGCAAGTCCAGGAGTCAGGACTTGGCCAACAAGGCCGCCCTGTGGCTGACCATCATTGCCCTGTCTTGTGGGGCAGTCACTCTCATCATATGGCTTGGAATCGTTGATAGGGATTTCGCTTTTTCTTTGGAGCGGACGGTCACGGTCATGGTCATTACCTGCCCCCATGCCCTTGGTCTGGCCGTGCCTCTTGTGGTGGCCGTGTCCACGGCCCTGTCCGCTAAGAACGGCCTGCTCATCAGGGACCGGGCCTCTTTTGAACGGGGCCGCAACATTCAGGCCATCGTTTTTGACAAGACCGGCACTTTGACCAAGGGGGAGTTCGGAGTGACCGATACCCTAGCCCTGGCAGAGGGCGTCACGGAAGATGGCCTGCTGCAATACGCCGCAGCTGTGGAAAGCAACTCCGAGCACCCCATCGCCAAAGGTATTGCGGCCTCGGTGGAGAAGCCGCCCCAGGTGGAGGATTTCCAGTCTATACCCGGCAAGGGCGCCCAGGGCAGGGTGGACGGAAAGGCGGTCAAGATCGTCAGCCCGGGCTACCTCCAGGACAACGGCATCTCCATCCAGGACGAGCGGATCGAGACCTTCAACTCCCAGGGCAAAACCGTGGTCTTCGTGCTCGTCGACGGCACGCTCCAGGGGGCCATCGCACTGGCTGACATCATCAGGGAGGAGTCCAAGCAGGCCATATCCAAGCTTAAAGAAATGGGCATCCAGTGCATGATGCTCACCGGGGACAACAGGCAGGTAGCCAAGTGGGTGGCTGACGAGATCGGCTTGGACGACTTTTTTGCCGAGGTCCTGCCCCAGGACAAGGCCGAAAAGATCAAGGAGGTCCAGTCCAGAGGCTTGATTGTGGCCATGACCGGAGACGGGGTCAACGACGCCCCGGCCCTGGCCCAGGCCGATGTGGGCATCGCCATCGGGGCCGGCACGGATGTGGCGGTCCAGAGCGCGGACATCGTGCTGGTGCACAGCAACCCCCTGGACGCCGTGGCCATCCTGGACCTCTCACGAGCCACCTACCGCAAGATGATCCAGAACCTGGCCTGGGCCACAGGCTACAATGCCGTGGCCATCCCTCTTGCAGCTGGCGCTTTGTATGCTTACGGGGTGCTCTTGTCCCCGGCCGTGGGGGCGGTGCTCATGTCCTTGAGCACCGTGATCGTGGCCATCAATGCCAAGTTTTTGAGAGTGCCAGGGCGGTGATTCATGGCCATTGATCCAGTCTGCAACATGCAGGTGAATGAACATCAGGTGGAACATGCATTTGCCTAAAGGGAGAGACCTATTGCTTCTGTTTCAAGCATTGCAAGGAAAGCTTCAAACCGGTTGAGATCCTGATGTATGCGGCCATTACATTCTCCGGGCTGCCAATGATCAGGGTCATAGGTTCAGGGACGGTCCTGGTCAACAAGAATGGCCTTGCCAAGACGATGAAGAGCCACCTGGAAGATACCGAGACTGACTAGCTTCGTTCGTCAGCAGACTACCTCAGGGGCATTCTGCAGAAATTGGATATCGAGTAAAAGGAGGGTCTCGCGTGGTACAATCTGGAAAAATCAACCGACGCAGGTTCCTGCAGGGCCTGGGTGCTTCCGTATTTCTGGCAGGCATGCAGACCGGCTTTCCTCTGCCCTCCTGGGCGCGAACGGAGAAATGGGGGCTGGAGGG
>Ga0207797_1003310_pt1 | contig 10794 bp, 9 predicted proteins | sample PRCRCaboRojoPR_6_FD_187275 | JGI IMG/M metagenome (GOLD analysis project Ga0207797, IMG submission 187275) | Marine sediment microbial community from Cabo Rojo, Puerto Rico - PR CR 10% Liquid 1 (SPAdes) | ecosystem: Environmental > Aquatic > Marine > Coastal > Sediment | place: Cabo Rojo, Puerto... | reverse complement strand
CGGCGGAAAGGTGTTTGAGCCCGGCGACCGGTTTTCGCTCACTGTCCAGGGAGAACTCAGGCTTCCGAACGAAATGCGCTCCGTCACGGACCTCGCGGTCCTGCTTCGCACCCCGGACAAACGGCCGACAACGGGGTCGGGAAGCACGACACACAAGACAAACAACCGATTCTCCCTCGGCAACTATCTCTACTTCGCACCGAGGGGTTCCTTCACACCTCACGCAGTCCTGCGCACAAGCCTCTACACCGAAAACGGCTACGGTACCGGCGATGCCGTCATTGGCGGAGCCGGCGCGGGAGGCGTCGTGACCCTGAATCGTACGACGGCAATGGATGCACGCCTTGTTGTTGAAGCAGGAATCATGGACAAGGACCTGATACTGGGAGGGGAACTCTCCGGAGGAATACGGTATGTGTTTTAGGGAACAGGCCGTCAAGCTCTCATGCGCCCTGGTCGTGCCGGTGCTGATTACCCTGCGGTGCTCATCGTGGAGTACCGATCCGGCCCGGCACGACCTGAGAACCGTTTCCCTCCCCTCCCGAATGACCGCCTTTTCACCCGATTCGGCCTGGACGGCGCGGCATTACGGACGGTCAGGAACGCTCGCCCCCGCGGCTCCGGCCAAGGCAACGGCGACTACCGCCAAAATTGACCCCGAGCGGATCGAAGTGCTTGTCCACGTCGAACCGGCCACCTACGCCGAAGAGGAAGCCTCCTGGGACTACTACCACGAATTCTGGGAAGATCGCGAATTTCAAACAAACCGCTGGGACTATCAGGTTGCCTTCTACGAATCACATCCTCGATCTCCGCTTGTGCACCACGGGAAGCTGCGGCGCAATGGAGATTATGCCTCCGGAACCATACAGGTTGCCGAAGGAGTCAACATGGTACTTATCGGGTTTGTCATGCCCGGGGATACGTTCAGCCTGGGCTATCACGCGGAGTACCACTGGAACGGAACGCAGGCCGAGGACGGGTGGTACCTCCACCAGAGCATCGACACCGGCGGCGTACCTCCCGATACGCTGCGGTTTGACCCGATGTACCCATGAACTTCACCGGCCTCCCGGCCTGCGTCCCGCGGGAAGTACCGTTCAGCCCGGAAAGTCGGTATGGGTCGCGTGCCCGGGGTAGTCGCACGAGAGTGACACAACGATCCTTCCGGAACCACACATTGCAAAAGGACCCTCTCCGGCGGGGCCGGGAGGCATCTCGCGCCGAACCGCCGTTTTCCTCTTAGTGTATTTTAGTGCCGTTCGATGCCGGTCGAACGTCATCGCACACGATCCATTCAGCTTTGCGAGGCCACCATGAGCAGGAGCACGAAAAACCGAGGACAGCGAGCCTCACTCTCCACGCGGGCGATACATGCCGGCGAAGAGCGAAAACGCTACGCCGATTCAATCACGACACCGATTGTCCAGACCGCGACGTTCACGTTTTCGGGAAGCAGGGACATCGAGGAGTACACCAGGAAGGGCAAGGAGCATTTCGAGTACGGTCGCTACGGCAACCCCACAGCCGGCATCGCCGAACACCGCCTGGCGGACCTGGAAGGTGCCGAAGACTGCGTGGTCTTTTCTTCGGGGATGAGCGCCATAACCACCACCATACTCTCCCTTGTCAGGACCGGCGACCACATCGTAATCACCGACGACAGCTACAAGAAGACGCTGGAGTTCTGCCGCTCCTATCTCAAACGCTTCGGCATCGAGTGCACGATTGTACCCTTCGGCAACTACGACATAATCGAGCGGGCTGTCAGGAAGAACACCAGATTCGTGTTCTCCGAATCCCCGACCAATCCCTATCTGAATATCTTCGACCTCGTGATGCTGAAGAGAATTGCCGACCGTCACGGATTACTTACCCTCATCGACTCCACCTTCGCCACCCCCTACAACCAGCGCCCCCTGGAATTCGGGATCGATCTGGTATTGCAGAGCTGCACGAAATATCTTGCGGGACACAACGATATCCTCGCGGGAGCGGTTCTGGGACGTTCCGAGCTTGTCTCCGAAATACGGGCACTGCATAAATCCATGGGAGGGGTGCTCGATCCTCACTGCGCCTACCTGCTGCTGAGAGGATTGAAGACATTTCCGCTCCGGGTGGCGAAGCAGAACGAAACCGCCCTTGCAGTGGCACGTTTTCTGGAAGGCCATCAGGCCGTCAAGAGCGTGTACTATCCGTTTCTGCCCAGTCACCGTCAACACGCAACAGCCGTGGAGCAGATGCGCGGCGGAGGGGGTGTGGTAACGTTCGAGTTGAAAGGAACACTGGCAACATCGAAGAAGTTCCTCGATGCGCTCAGGTTATGTTTTATCGGGCCCAGCCTGGGCGGCACGGAAACCCTGATCACCCACCCCGCCCTGGTCAGCTACTACGACTATTCCCGCAAGGAGCGATACGAACTGGGCATCACGGACACGCTGTTTCGGCTCGCCGTGGGGGTCGAGGATGCCGAAGACATCATCGGCGACCTTCGACAAGCACTGGCTGCCTGCGGCCGGCGCACCCCCCGGCGCCGATCCCCGTCCTCCGCGAAAAGAAGTCGGTAGGGGAAGACTCCGCCGGGCGGAACGAACCTCCCGGAAGGCAGGCCGGGGAAAGGCCACGTACATGATTGTATGCCCGGCGTATATCGGGGCCCGTCCTCACTCCTCCGGGCCGGCCTCACCGTGTTTCACCGAGGTCCACGGTTTGATTCCATCGACAACGTATTCCCTTTCATTGAACGTCACACGGTCCCCTACTCTGCGCCCCATGAGCGGAGCGGTCGCCGGCGCCATATATGAAAGCACATTGCGGGAGGGTGCGGAATCCCACGGCCCGAGTACGCTCACCTCCACCGCTGCCTCCCCGTCGGCAACCGGGTCAAGCCTGACCGTCGCCCCCACGCACACCGCCGACGTATCCACAGCGGACGGGTGCAGACTCCGCACCCGCCCGAGTTCATCGCTGAGCGTCTTGGCCCGCGAAGAAAACAGCTCCTGGCGAGCCCGGGCCGCGTGATATTCAAAGTTCTCCCGAAGGTCGCCGTGCTCCTCGGCCCTCTTTATCTCCTCCGCGGTGCGTGGAATGTCCTCCTTGACCAGCTTTCGAAATTCCTCCCGCTTCGCCTCCAAAGCCTCCGGCGTAACGTAGAACACATTCATCTCCGATTCCCGCAGCTCGGGATGCCTGATCATCACACCCCGGCGGAACTGCTCGGCACGGTAGTCTTCCAGAGCAACATCGCGCTCCAGCATCTCCAGAACCTGCCGCGCTTCGTCTTTGTCAAGATTGCCGACGGCAAAGTCCGCAATGCCGCCCGCATCGAACAACTTCCGCAATGAACCCAGAAACGGTTTCATCCCCTCCTCTTTCAGGGCCGTGAAAAGCCCCCGGAGGAAATCACGATCGGCAAGGGGCCTCAGTTCATCGCGGAGGGTCATCTCTCTGCAGAGCCACAGATAGAATCTCGGCGCCGAACCGGGACGGGTCAGCACCGAACGAATCGAACGCCTCAGATCCCCGGCCGCCTCACCCGAGAGCAACGATTCGTACAGTTGCTTCAGTATCTGCCGGTCGCTCTCATGAAGCAGCAACTCCAGGTATGTTCGTTCCCAGTCCTCCCGGGTGTGTCGGATCATGTCGGTAGCTGCGCGGCGTGAAGTGCGATCGCGAACCGATGAAACGAGAAGGACCACATCGGGGCGCCGCAGAAGGCCTTCGAGAACTCTTTCGTTTTCCGTGTTGCCCTCACCAGCAAGGCGACCTGCCGCCAGAAGGAGTTCCAGTGCTTCCCGGGGATCCGATGCGCAAACCTCCCGGGCGCGGCCGGCGAGTCCTCCGGCAAGCGCCCGGTCCAGCTCTTCGGAGCGCCCGCCGTGTCGAAGGGCCAGATCGAGCATTTCCCCGGCCGAGGCCCGGCCGAATCGCGCAAGAATCCCGGTGTCGGCATCACTGCCCGACGCACTCCATCTGCATACGGGCCTGCTCCCCGGACTCACCGCCAGCCGCCGATCCTTCCGGGCACTGCCCCACCACCCGCTCCACCGCTTACCGTCCACAATCCCCTCGAGCATCGACTTCAATTCCCCCAGCGGCACCTCACGTCCAACACTCTCAAACAATCTGCGAAGGAGTTCCCCGGGATTGTCTTTCGCCAGGGCTCGAAGCTCTTCGGGAGAATCCATTTTGATCAGCAGAAAGTGTCCTTCGGGAAGCCGCTGAAGCAGCCGTTCGGCCTCATCAAGGCGGAACGAGGTCGGCTGCGCCTCCCGCTGTGCGAACGAAACGCGCAGCTTCCCCAGGGCAAGATTGACCTCGGTTACTCGCCCCACTCCCAGTTTCTCCACGTACACCCCGGTTCCTTCGGCATAGCGCAGCATGCGCTCCAACTCCCGGAGCCGGTCAAGGCCGCCGCCGTTTTCCGGCAGAGCACGCAGGTGCGCGGCAAATTCATTGAACCGTTTCACGTGGCCGTAGGCCTTCCGGAGATGCTCAAACAGAAGATCGTAGGCGCGCCGGTATTCGGGCCATACCTGGAGCAGTCCACAGCAGGTGTCGACCACCGCCTTGCCGTCCCCCTGCTCGACGGCATCCAGCAACAGCGTCGCCGGCACGTCCGCGCGTGCCGCATGTCCACGCCGCACCATAGTGCCTATGGCCGGTATGATCGATATCGGATCCACCGGAGGCTCCAGCCGCGACATCAACGCGTCTTCAACCGCGTCAAGGTCACCCGAATCGAATCTACTCTTCATTTCTTCGTCGAGTCTCGGCATCGTACGGTAGCGCCGCATCAGTTCTTCGTTGATCATCATCCCCTGCACCGGTCTCCCTTTCTCGAAATTCCGAGGTGTACGGCACGCAACGGGTCGCGAACGACCGGCACACCCGCCCCCGGCTTCCCGCATCCTCTCTTGCGTGTTCGGACGCCGTCGCTTCGCTCCGCACGAGTGCCTGTTTCGTTTCAACAAAACTACCTTTCCACCTTCAGCGAGCGCAAGGGACGTCGGCGCTGCTTGCCGGAATCGGTGAGCACCGATCCTGTCCGGAGTTTTCAGGCCCGCGAACCGGGTATTCCGCCGGCGACACCGCCCGAATCGGCGGTCGCCACTTCCTCGAGCGCCTCACCCAGCAGATCCCCGCCGCGGAGGCGAGGCGGAAGGTACCTCCCGCTTTCCAGCGTGTGAACGGCCTCCCGGAGGTCAAGTCCAGACTGTGACGCCGTCGCGAACCACCTCTTTTCCTCCATACGTGCACAGAGATATTCCTGCTCGGTCTGGCCCGGTGTCGGCACCAGTACCGCCGGTTTGCGCAGCCTCACCAGCTCCATGATCGTGGAATAGCCGCCGCGGCACACCACCGCGCGGGCACCACGCATCAGTTCGCCGGCCTCCCCGGCCCGGCAGTGCTCCCGAACACTTACGTTTGAAGGCAGGGCGGCGGGAAGCCCGCCGGCCGGTTTGCCGCGCAGAAGTACAATACGGCCGGGAAAGGTCGCGGCCGAAATCAGTATGCGCTTTTCAAGAATCGTTCGCTGTGGCTCGGGCCCCGACAGCGTCACCAGTAACTCGACCGGGTGCGACGGCGTCCCCGCGGGATGTTCGGGGATACGAGAGAGGGGCCCCACAAAACGGTGGGACCTCGGACGAGGGAACCTCCGGGTAAGCTCCCCGGTGAGGTTCTCACTGCCGGGCACATCGGGAATCCAGACACGATCGAATCGCTCCGCGGCCCAACGAAGTGCCGCGCCGAAAAGAGGTTCGAGCGCACCGAAACCCCTCGGCATTTTAAGACAGAGCTGATGCGTGACATAGATGGATTCGACTCCGGGATTGCGGCAACCGAATCGTTGGTCCGAAATGATCACGTCGATGGTATGCTTCTTCACAATCTCGCGGGTCTGCAGGTACTCACGTGCCGCGCAAACACAGACGCGCGCCGGCATCAGGGGAAATTTCACGGCAAGCAGCAGCGAATTCGATGCGTAGGAAATGCCGTAGTTGACAAGCGGAACAACCTCCAGAGACGGGAACTCTTCGATGAGAAGATTTACGTGGGGCCCGCTGCCGCCTATGACAACCTCCCGGTCGAGCGCCAGCAGGCGCCTGATGATGGGGATGCAGCGGGTAGCATGTCCCAATCCCCAATCAAGAGGAGCGACCAGAAATCTTCGTGGGCGGTTATGTGAAGTGGACATTGCCGGCATTGAATTCGAGGAACGTGGACAGCAATCCGGGGAAAACTCCGATACCACAGGCGCTCAGTGAAGCGCGCGGCTCAATCGTGATCATCCTGGTTCTCGGTGCCGAACTTCAAGAAATACTCACATTCCTCGCAGTCCTCGTTGACGTATTGGAAAGAAATCCCTTCGATCATTCCTTCAACGAGCCAGCAGGGCTTGTCGGTCGGATGCACCTTGCGAAAACACTCGTCACACGTGGTGGCGTTGCGGGGATTGTGGTTCTGGAAATACTCCCAGCACTGAGGTCTCGGCCGCGGAGCTTCGGCGGCCCGGGGTTTCTCCGCTTTCTTTCGTGCCGATTCGAATCGCTCGAACTTCTCTCGCGCCTCATTCCGATCTTCGGCAATCCGCAGGATCCGGCTGAGTTTCGTACTGTCCATCGTTGCCTGGACATATCCCTGGACTCCCGCAATCACCAGCAGGCCGCCTGCTTCCCGCGCCTCCTTGTGTATCTTCACAATTGCTCCCAAAGCGCAGGAATAGGCGTTGTTGACCTCGGAAAGGTCCAACAGCGCCTTCACCCTCCCTTCCGCCTTCAGCTTCGCCCAGACCTCGTTGAGCCCTCGTGTCTTCTCGTTGTTCAACACCCCCTCACACCGGATGAGCGCGACGTCGGCGTCGTAGTCGGTCACGACCTGCGACTCCCTGTTCATCATCATATAGTACTTACACCGGAGGCACTGGTGGAGAAGCTCGCGGTTCTCCTTCTGATAGGCGCTTTTGAGCACCCAGCATTTGACATTGTCCATATCATCGGGCGTTTCTCCAAGACTCTTCCACACGTAGCATGCCCGGCGTTGTTCTTCACTGCATCGGCGTATCTCGAAGCATTTCACGACAGATTCCTTTCGAGAAGGCTGGGGAGTCCGTGCAGGACGATTACGTGGCGCACTTCTAAGATAATATAGCTCACCTCGGCACGTGGATCACGGCAACGAGCGGAGCGAGTCGTATCGACGCCGTGTTGTTCACTCCGCGGGTCCCCGCAGGGAGCCTCCTTCGCGTGCGTGCTCCTTCCCGGCAACCCCTCCCTTCCTCCGTGTCCGGTGATATCCGCAATGTATTTTGGTGCAGCATGACGGTTGTTTTCTCCCGGCACGATACTTTCTATGAAACTGGAGTGGATTGCTCTTAATTCGGTGCGCGGCCTTGGTCCGGTCAGGATCAAGCATCTCATTGAAAAGTATGGGGATCCCTCCGAGGTACTCAGGCGCGCCCCGCGCCACGGAGGGGGTTTCGACGGGATTCCGGCAAAGTGCGCGGAAGGCCTTGCGTCCCCAACCCTGCTGAGCAACGCCGAGGCGCAGCTTCGCAAGGCCGGGAAAGAAGGTGTCGAGGTTCTTACCTTGAGCGACACGTGCTATCCGGAGTTGCTCAGAGAGATATTCGCCCCGCCCCCGGTACTTTTTGTGAAGGGATCGACCGATGTCTTTCGGAAGCACGCGGTAGGGGTAGTAGGCACCCGCCGTGCCACTCCCTACGGAAGGAATGCGGCAGCCAGGCTCGCCGGCGACCTTGCGTCGCGCTCAATCGCCGTGGTCAGCGGGCTCGCCCTCGGTATCGACACGTCCGCGCACGAGGCCTGCCTCGCAAAGGGGGGAACGACCATTGCCGTGTTCGGCTGCGGACTTGACCGCATCTACCCGGCAGCCAATCGCGCCCTGGCCCGGAGAATCCTTGCGGGGGGAGCCCTGGTTTCGGAGTTTCCCATGGGCACGCGGCCCGAAGCGCACAATTTCCCGCGGCGCAACCGCATTATCAGCGGCCTGTCGGCCGGCGTGGTGGTGGTGGAGGCGGGCAAGAGAAGCGGCGCCTTGATCACGGCGCACTTTGCGCTGCAACAGGGCCGGGAAGTATTTGCGGTGCCGGGGTCGATCTTCTCCGAGAAAAGTGAAGGAAGCCACCGTCTCATACGCAACGGGGCTACGCCGGTGGGATCCGCCGACGAAATTGTCGATGCCGTGAGCAGCGTTTCGCATATCAGAACGATGTGTCCTCCGCCGGCGGCGGCCGCACGGGCGGCTCTCGACATCCTCAGCGCCGAGGAAAGACTGATGTATGAGGAACTGTCAAGTCAGCCCCGGCGAGTAGATCAGTTGACCGAGTCGACCGGAAAGCAAAGCATGGACGTGCTCGGCACTCTGCTGAATCTGGAACTGAAAGGCCTGGTTCGTCAGATCGCGGGCCAGCAGTACGTAAGAGCATAGACGGAAAAACGTCTCCGATGTCCTCCTCTCCTCCCCGGAAAATCGGTAGATGGCTGCTGGCCGTCACGGCCGCGGTCTTTCTCTATTTTCTTCTCTCCGGCCCCGGGGGGCTGGTGAACATCTATCGTTCCCACCTCCACGTGAATCGGCTCGAAGAAGAGATCGGTCGGCTCAACACAGCCGTCGAATCCCTCGGTACCGAAATCGAGCGACTGAAACACGACACACTCTATATCGAGAAGACCGCCCGGGAAAAACTGGGCATGGCGGGCGAGGGCGAACGTATTTACAAATTCATTGAACAAAAGGATGCCGACCAATGAGGAGAATTCGACGCGCGGTGAGACAGGTTCTACCCAACATTGTTTCGGGTGTGCTGCTGGTGCTTCCCCTGGTAACCACACTGTATGTTTTCGTCAAGCTCTTCGACATCGCCGATTCCATGGTGCCCTCGTTGTTCCACGCCATTCTTCCGCGGATCCCCCGGGAATGGCCGCCGTTTGTAGGGCTGTTTATCATTCTCATTATCGCCTACTTCGCGGGCCTTGCGGCAAAGAACTACTTCGGCCGCAAGCTGATAGAAACGGGCAACACGATAATTGCCAACATCCCGCTCCTTAACAAGGTCTATCTGGGCATCCAGCAGATCATCGACGCATTTGTCGCGAACAAGAAGAAGCTCTTCGACAGGGCCGTGCTTCTTGAGTACCCCAAGGCCGGATCGTATTGCATCGGGTTTGTCACCGCCAACACCAGGGGCGAAGTTCCGTTGAAAGTGGGCTCGGAGACGGTCAGCATATTTGTGCCCACCACTCCCAACCCCACATCGGGGTTCCTGCTCTTCCTGCCCGCTTCGGAAGTAATCGAACTGGACATGAGCGTAGAAACAGCGATCAAGACGGTGATGTCGGCGGGGGTGGTCAGTTCCGATCAGCTCAAGAGCACCCAGCACATGTATCGAGGTCCGTCTTCGGGGGAAAATTGGAACTGGCTTCGCATGTTCCACCGCAAACAGCGAGGTCATCCTCCCTTCGATCCGCGGGACTGACCGGACAACCGCTCCGACGAAGCCGCGGTGTCGTCTCATGAAGAATCGGTTTTTCCGGAAACTTGCAACCGGGAACGAGCGGCAACGAAGGTCTGTTCGATCCGGCCGGTTCCCCGTGACCGGCCGGATCGAGCGAAGGGCGTGCCCACCGGAGGGAACCGCCGGCCCGCGTGAAGGCTCCAGATACCCCACAACGAAGGGAAACCATGTCCGGCGAGAAGACACGAGCCGTGGTGCTGAGAACCCAGGCGTATCGTGAGTCAAGCATCATCGCATGGCTCTATACCGAAACGCGGGGACTTGTCCACGGAGTCGCCAAAGGCATTCGAAGAAGAAGCAAGGCGCAATCGCTGCTGGAACGGGGCACCCTGGTGGACACGGTCGTCTTTTTCAAGCCGCATCGAAGTCTTCAAACTCTTTCTCAGGTCAGGATACTCGAGTTTTTCCCGGGTACCAGGAACGGTCTCATGAAATCCGCCGTCCGGGATGCGGCATTTGAACTCGCACTCCGGGGAGTCACCCAGGAGGAAACGCACCCGGAACTCTTCTCGCTGCTGCTGGAGTTCCTCACGATTCTCGATCGCACGCCCCGCGCCCGCGCCGTACCTCTTGCCTTATGGGATTTCTGCAATCGTCTTTCGGTGCTGCTGGGCTTCGGCCTCAACCTCCGCGCCTGCGTCGAATGCGGCTCGACGGCGATCGGACAACACGGGGGCGTGCTGGTCCACCGGCAAGGGGGCTTTCTCTGCACTTCCTGCGGCGGACAACGAAATGACACGACACACGTGTCGGGCGATATCATTCGATGCCTTCGCGGGGAATCGCAGCCGCCTTCGGATCTTTCCCCCGAAAACCTGAGACGAACCACAAGACTGCTGATCACCTACTGTGCCTGGCATTTCGAGACCCACAAAGCGTTCAAGGCCCTGGAATTCCTTGAAAGGCTGCTCGGACCGGAAGCGTGATAATCAGAGGGGCTGGAATCAGAAGGCAGCCGTCGTCGCGCCGAAGTAGCGCTGTCCCGCGGGGCGGGACGAAGGCGGGAGGGCAGTGCACGTTGTGCAGTGTGTGGCATCGGGAACTCAGGGAGGGCGGACGAGAAGCCGGAAGTAGTTCGAACTCTTCAGGATCAAGCATCCAGGTCCCGGCATTCAGACACTACAAATTCCCCAGCTTTCCCTTACTGCTTTCAATCCGAACCCGGTGAGTCCCGCCCCGCGGGGAAAGGGTCGGGCGCCAACGGCCGCGGCGCCGGGTCCGGCTACCGGCTCTTCACTCTTCGTTCGACGCTCAGG
>Ga0207797_1003309_pt1 | contig 10794 bp, 10 predicted proteins | sample PRCRCaboRojoPR_6_FD_187275 | JGI IMG/M metagenome (GOLD analysis project Ga0207797, IMG submission 187275) | Marine sediment microbial community from Cabo Rojo, Puerto Rico - PR CR 10% Liquid 1 (SPAdes) | ecosystem: Environmental > Aquatic > Marine > Coastal > Sediment | place: Cabo Rojo, Puerto... | reverse complement strand
GCCATCAAGGGCGCCATCCGCCAGCTCGAGGGGATGAACCACGAGGAGCGCGAGAAGTGGGCCCGCGAGCACGAGGCGCCCGCGGAGCTCGTCCACGAGACCGCCGAGCGGGGCCGGCTGCCGGTCGTCAATTTCGCGGCCGGCGGCATCGCCACCCCGGCGGACGCCTCGCTGATGATGCAGCTGGGCTGTGACGGCATCTTCGTCGGCTCGGGCATCTTCGGCGCCGAGAACCCCGAGGCGATGGGCCGTGCCATCGTCGAGGCGGTGAACAACTACGACGACCCCGAGCGGCTGGCGGAGATTGCCACCAACGCCGGCGAGGGGATGCCCGGCCAGTCCAACGTCGGCATGGACGAGGAGGAGAAGCTCCAGGGCCGCGGCGTGTAGCGGGGCGAAAGCCCCGGGCAGCCGTTCAGTACCGGTAGGTCGTTTCTACCCGGGCGGCACAGTCGACCAGCACCGCGGCCGACTCGGAGTGTTCGAGCACCCGCTGCATGTCGCCGTCCATCTCGAACTCCCCGCTCATCAGCCCGTCGAGAGCGCCGATGTCGCCACGGGTCATCTCGACCCACTTCGTGTAGGGCGCCCGCAGGACGAAGCCGTGTTCGACCTCGGCCGGCCCGTCTATCTCCTGGCAGTCAGACGCCTCGCCGTCCTCCAGGGCGACGTAGAAGTAGCGGTCGGTCGGGAGCCGCCCGTCAGCGGCGACGTGGAACACGAAGTCGCCGTCGAAGCCGACACCCCACCCCTCGCCCAGGTCGGCGTACTCGCTGTCGTTGACCACCCGCTCCCACGCCTCGATCCACTCCTGGCTCGGGAACTCGGCCATGCCGGCCACTACACCACCCCCCGGCTTGGCAGTTCCGGAGGGGTCACTCCCGGAGGACCCGGGTCCCGCCGCCGATGCGGGTCTGGTAGGCGCGGGCCTCGACACCCCGGTCGGCGAAGCCCTCGATCATCGCCTCCGCGACCGCACGGCGCCGCCCAGGCAGGCAGGCACCCACCACCGTCGGCCCGGCGCCGCTGATGGTCACGCCCGTCGCGCCCGCCTCCAGGGCGGCCTCCCGGACGCTCTCGTAGCCGTCGATCAGCTCCGCACGGGCCGGCGTGACGACGGTGTCGTGCATCCCGCGGCCGACCAGCCGGGCGTCGTTGCGGCTCATCCCCGCGACCAGCGTGGCGGCCTTGCCGACCGTGTCCACCAGCTGGTCCATCGTTGCGCTCTCGGGCACCACCCCGCGGGCGTCCCGGGTGGAGACGACGATGTTCGGCAGGCAGGCGACCAGCTCCACCTCCGCGCGCATCGGCGTCACCCCGTCGGCGGTGGCGATGGTGAACCCCCCGAGGATCGCCGGCGCGACGTTGTCGGCGTGGGCCTCGCCGGAGGCGACCTCCTCGCCCTCCGCGGCTAGGGGGACGAGCTCCTCCCGGGAGTAGCCGCGGTCGTACAGTTCGTTCAGCGCGACCGCCGCGCCGGCGGCGCTAGCCGCCGACGAGCCCAGCCCCGAGGCCGGGCGCACCCCCTTGTCGATGGCGATGTGGGCCGGGGCGTCCAGCGCCTCCGCGACGGCGCCGACGGTGTTGCGCTCGGGGTCCTCCGGGATGTACTGGCTCCCGACCCCCGTCACCTCGACAGTCGTGCGCTCGGCCCGCTCGACGCGGACGATGTCCGCCGGGCGCTCCAGCGCGACGCCGAACGTGTCGAACCCGCTGCCCAGGTTCGCGCTCGTCGCCGGCGCCCGGACCGTTACCATGGACGCGGTACCGCTAGCGCGTGCAAAAAGGTACCGTCGCCGTCCCGTCATCGCGGCCGCACGGGACCGGCAAGGGTTTTGCCTGCCGCGCCGCAGGCATCGGTATGTCCGGCGCGCTCGGCGACCGGGTGGGGGCGGCCCGGGAGCGCCTCGAACGGTTCCTCGCGGACGGTGACCTCCCCGAGCCGGCGGGGCTGCCCCGCTATCTCGCACCGCTGCCGCGCCTGCTGGAGGACGTCGGCCTGCGGCTCGCCTGGCCCATCGTCGCCATCAACCTCGCCGGGACGGCGTTCGGCTTCTGGTACTACCGCTTCCAGTTCGAGCGCACCGCGACCGCGGTGCTGCCGTTCGTGCCCGACTCCCCGGCGGCGACGCTGTTCATCGCGCTGTCGCTGGCGGCCTGGAAGCTCGGGCGTAACAACGAGTACCTCAACGCCTTCGCGTTCTTCGGCTGTATCAAGCTCGGCGCTTGGACACCGTTCGTCCTGCTGGCGTACCCCGCGGCCAACCTCGCGACGACGCCGCTGTGGCTGTACCTGTTTCTCGTCACCAGCCACCTGGCGATGGTCGTCCAGGCGTTCGTGATCCACCGCTACGCCCGGTTCCCGGTGCTGGCGGTCGGGGCCGCGGCGGCCTGGTACTCGGTGGACTTCGTCGTCGACTACCTCGTCCCGGTCGCCAGCGGCTACACCCACACGACGCTCGTGCCGGAGGTCACCGCGAGCGGTATCGACCACACGGTCCCCGCTCACGGGCTCGCGGCCGCCGCCGCGTTCCTGCTGACGGTGATCCCGCTGTTCCTGGCGCTGGCGACCCGGGCGAGGAAGCTCCGGGCCGGCGACTGAGCCGCGGGGGAAACGGGTTTACCGCTCCGGTCCGAGCACTGCGTATGTCAGACCTCGGGGACTTCACCGGCTTCTCGAAGGACGACCCGGAGGAGTACGACCCCGACGAGGGGGGGAGCGACGGGACGGACACCGCGAGCGAAGCCGGGGAGAGCGACCGCTTCGAGGAGGTGGACGTCCAGGTGCCCGGCGAGGACGAGGGCATCGGGACGCTGTCGGCCTCCGCGGGGCTCGCGGTCAGCGAGGACCCGCGGGACACCTCCCTGCGGGCGTACATCACCGTGCGCAACCGCTCGTCGGTGCGCATCGGCTCGTATCTGGTGGCGGACTACCCGGACGGCGAGCGGCTGTTCGCCCGCATCACCGCCCTGGAGTACACCCAGGAGTTCTACGCCGACGACGCCACGGAGATCCACGCCCGCCGGGCGATGCGCCAGTCCGGCATCGACGAGCAGGACTACAAGTTCATGGCCGGGCTGGAGCCGGTGGCGGTGCTCTACGATGATAGTGGTGACCTCAAGCGCCGGATGACCGACCGCGTGCCGAAGCCGGAGACGGTGGTGCGGCCGGCGACCGACCCCGAGGAGATCAAGACCGGCCTGAAGATGCCCTCCGACGGCGTGTTCCTGGGGCATCTCGCGGTCGGCGGCGAGCGGGTCCGCACCGCGGCCGAGCCGCCGACCATCGACTACCGGGTCCGGGACGACTACGGCGACGGCGACCCGCTCGTGTTCCGGCACACGCTGGTCGCCGGTGGCACCGGCTCCGGGAAGACCCACGCCGCGAAGAACGTCCTCCGGCAGTACCTGGGGCGCACCTACCCGATGGACGACGGCCGCAGCCCGGAACTGGCGGTCGTCCAGTTCGACCCCCAGGACGAGTACGCCCAGATGCACGACGACAACCCGGAGCTGGACGCCGACACCGCCCGGCGCTACGAGCGCGAGGGCATCGAGCACGGCGGCCACGACGCCACCGTGGCGTTCGTCCCCGCCGTCGGGTCCGCGACGTACGCCGCCGACCACCACCGCGCTGAGCAGCGCCGGTTCACGGTGCCGTTCTCGATGGTGCGGAGCAACCCGTGGCTCGTGGCGGGGTCGGGGCTCAACGACAACCAGTACGGCGCGCTCCGACAGCTGCTCGACCGCTTTTTCGACTCGTTCGGGAGCGAGGGCACCTACCGCGAGTTCACGACGTTCCTCGACGACCCCGCGCTCCGGGAGGAGCTGCACGAGTCCGGGCGGGTCCACGAGGCCACCTTCGACGCCGTCAAGCGCCGCGCCTACGGCTTCGGCAGCGTGTTCGACCAGGACGCCCCGCCGGTAACGGAGCTGGTCCACGAGTTCGTCCGGCCGGGCGGGCTGACGGTCGTCCCCACGTACCACATCAACGACTCCCGGGCGACCGAGACGGTCGTGCTGGCGCTGTCCTCGCTGCTGGTCGACCAGAAGCTCTCGAACGACCCCACGTACGACCGGGTGAAGGAAACGCCGCTCGTCGTCGGGATGGACGAGGCGCACAACTTCCTCACCGACGCCGAGAGCGTCCAAGCGAGGAAGGTGATCGGGAAGTTCACCGAGGCCGCAAAGCAGGGCCGCAAGGAGCGGCTCGGCCTCTTTCTGGTCACCCAGGACCCCCAGGACGTCGCCGACCCGATCGCCAAGCAGGTCAACACCACCGTCGTGCTCAACCTCGGCGACGAGGACGCCATCAGCGCGGTGAACGTCCCCGCGGCCCTGGAGTCGAAGATACCGTACTTCGAGAAGGGTCAGATGGCGGTGTACTCGCCGGACAACTCCGAGCCCGTCGAGATCCTCGGGCTGCCGTACTGTCTCACCCGTCACGGCCGGGACTGAGTCCCCGGCCGCGGAGGTTTTAGTGAGGGAACGCCGAACGCCCGCTAATGAACTCCATCAAGGACAGCGTCCACGACCACATCGAGGTGGAGGGGGTGGCCGAGGAGCTGCTGGACACGCCGCTGCTCCAGCGGCTCCGCCGGGTGCGACAGCTCGGGACGGTGTCGCTGGCGTACCCGTCGGCCAACCACACCCGCTTCGAGCACTCGCTGGGGGTGTACCACCTCGCCAACCGGGCGCTGTCCTCGCTGGGGGTCGACGGCCGGGTCGCCGAGCGGGTGCGGGCGGCCGCCCTGCTGCACGACACCGGCCACGGCCCGTTCTCGCACAACCTGGAGGCGCTGATCCACCGCCACACGAACCGCTACCACGACGAGATCGGCGACCTGCTCCGGGACGGCGAGGTCGCGCGCGTGCTCGACGACCACGACATCGACCCCGACCGGGTGGCGGCGCTGGTCCGGGGGGAGGGCCGCTACGGCCAGCTCGTGTCGGGCGAACTCGACGTCGACCGGATGGACTACCTCGTCCGGGACGCCCACCACACCGGCGTCCCCTACGGCACCATCGACACCGGCCGGCTGGTGCGGGAGCTGCGGTACGTGGACGGCGAACTCGTGCTCGCGGAGGGGAACGTCCAGAACGCCGAGTCGCTGCTGCTGGCGCGGGCGCTGATGAAACCCGCCGTGTACAACCACCACGTCTCCCGCATCGGGCGCGGGATGCTCCGGCGGGCCGCCCGGCGGCTGCTCCGGGAGGGCGAGACCGACGCCGGCGAGCTCCGGCGGATGGACGACCACGACCTGATCGTCGCGCTGCGGCGGTGTGACGCGACCGCCGGCTACGCCCGCCGGCTGGACCGCCGGGAGCTGTACAAGCGGGCGGTCTGGGCCGAACTCGACGACGTCCCCGAGTCCCTGCTCGCGGCGGACGCCGACGCCGTCGCCGAGTTCGAGCGGGAGGTGGCCGCCGCCGCCGGCGTCGACCCCGCCGCGGTCGTCATCGACGTGCCGGCACCGCCGGGGGTCCCCGAGTCCACCTCGCGGGTGGTTGTCAACGGCGAGATACGCCGGCTGGTCGAGCAGTCCACGCTCGTGGACGCGGTCGTCCGGGTCCAGGCCGACCAGTGGCGGATGGGCGTGTACGCCCCGCCGGGCCGGACGGACGCGGTGGGCCACGCCGCCGAGCGGGTGCTCGGTCTCGACCTGGACGCGCTCGTCAGCGACGTCCGGGCCGGCCAGCGGGCGACCCTGGACGACTTCGCCGGTGAGGGGCCGTGACGAGCACCTTCGAGGGGACGGTGCTCGCCGGGCCGGACCTGGAGCCGGTCGAGGGCCGGGTCGTCGTCGAGGACGGCCGCGTCGCCGCCGTCGAGGAGCGCGCGACCGACTCGACGGACATCGTCCTCCCCGCGTTCGTCAACGCCCACACCCACATCGGGGACTCCGTCGCCAAGGAGGCCGGCGAGGGGCTGAGCCTGGACGACCTCGTCGCGCCGCCCGACGGCCTGAAACACCGACTGCTGCGGGAGGCAGACGAGGCGGAACTCGTCGAGGCGATGCGCCGCACCGCCGACTACATGCGGGCGACCGGCACCGGCGCGTTCCTGGAGTTCCGCGAGGGCGGGGTCGAGGGGGTGCGCGCTCTCGGGCGGGCGGTCGCCGACAGCGACCTCCGGGCGGTGGTGCTTGGCCGGGACACCGTCGCCGCGATGGAGGAGGGCGACGGGTTCGGCGCCAGCGGCGCCCGCGACGCCGACTTCACCGCCGAGCGCCGGGCCACCCGCGAGGCCGGCAAACTGTTCGGCATCCACGCCGGCGAGCGCGACCCGACGGACGTCAACGCCGCGCTCGACCTGGACCCGGACTTCCTGGTCCACATGGTCCACCTCCGGGAGGTCCACCTCGAGCGGCTGGCCAGCCGCGACACGCCGGTGGTGGTGTGCCCCCGCTCGAACCTCGTCACCGGGGTCGGTCTCCCGCCGTTCGAGGAGCTGGTCGAGCGCACCACGGTCGCGCTGGGCACGGACAACGCCTTCCTCAACGCCCCCTCGATGTTCCGGGAGATGGAGTTCGCGGCGAAGCTCTCGGCGCTGTCCGCGCGCCAGGTGCTGCGGATGGCGACCGTCGACGCCGCCCGGGTCGCCCGGCTGGACGGCGGCGTGCTCGCGTCGGGCCGGCCGGCCCGGCTGCTCGTGCTCGATGGCGACTCGGACAACCTCGCGGGCGTCCGCGACCCCGTCCGGGCGGTCGTCCGCCGAGCCGGTGTCGGCGACGTGAAGCGGGTCCTGCTCGCCTAGACGGGGTCGTCGAGCAGGTACACCAGGACGGCGCCGAACACCAGCACCATCCCGGCGTGGTCGGCCACCGTCAGCCCCTCGCCGGCCAGCGGCACAGTCCTCAGCGCCGGCACCGCCGCCTCGAGGGGGCCGCTCAGCAGGAACACCCACGCCACGCCCGCAAGCGTCGCGACCACCGCCGCCGTCACCCCCTGGCGCCGGTCCACCCCCGTCCGCACGGTGTCGAACATGTTTCGCCGTTATCTGACTCGAATAAAGTCGTTACGGCGGGTCACACCGGCCGGAGGTGCTCGCAGTCCCCCGCGGTGACCCGCACCACCTCCTCGCCCGTGTCGACGAGCAGCGCGCCCGGCTCCTCGACGTCCACGGCCTCCCCCTCGACGGGGCCGCCGGGGGTGTCGACCCGCACCTGCTGGCCGAGAGTGAGCGCCAGTTCCCGCCACGCCGGGAGCACGGCGTCCGGCGACCCCCAAAGCGCCCGGAACTCCGCCAGCAGGCGCTGGACGAACCCCCGCCGGTCGACATCTTCGGGGAGCCCCGCCGCGCCCTCCACTCCGGGGTCGCCGACGTTGACACCGACGCCGACCACCAGCCACTCGACGGCGCCCTGCTCGCCCTGCATCTCGGTGAGGATCCCCGCAAGCTTCCGGTAGTCGCCCGGCCCCTCGCCCGGCAGGACGACGTCGTTGGGCCACTTGATGTGGGCGTCGACGCCGGCCTCACGGGCGGCGCGGGCGGTGGCGACCGCGGCCACCAGGGTGAACAGCGGCGTCCGCGCCGTCGGCACCGACGGCGCCGAGACGACGCTCAGGTACACCCCGCCGGGCGGTGACTCCCAGTCCCGGTCGAGCCGGCCGCGGGCGGCGGTCTGCTCGTCGGCGACAACCACCACGTCCGTCTCGCCGTTCTCGGCGAGCGCCCGGGCGCGGGCGTTCGTGCTGTCGAGGCGGTCGTGGTGCTCGACGGTGAACCCCTCCAGCCCCCAGGCCAGCGCCGTCGGGCCCGTCTCGGGCACCGAATCCAGGCGGTAGCCGTCCTCGCCCGGCACCGAGAACCCCTCATCGCGCAGCGCCTTCACCTGCTTCCACACCGTCGCCCGGGAGACGCCGAGCCGGTCGGCCAGCTCCGGCCCCGTCGCCGGCCCCTCGCTCAGGGCCTCGACCAGCGCCAGCCGGGTGTCGTTCGTTCGCATGAACAGGCTTGGTCGCCCGGTGGCTTCAGTGCCCTACATGTCCGGCCAGGCCTTCGCGGCCCGACCCGGTCCCGTGACCCGGCTGATCCAGCGGGCGGCGACCCCCTTCTTCAGCGTCTCGGCGGGCAGCCCGGAGAACAGCCGCCGGGGCACCTTCACACCTTTCACGGGCTCGACGTCGAACGCCACCGCGGCGTCGCCCACCGAGATGAGCGTCCCCTTGTCCTCGTAGGTCCACTCCTCGAGGGGTTGGTCGCGCATTGCGCGGACGACGTTCTCGCCGACGACCGTCGCGGCCTGCCAGGCGGCCTGGGCGGTCGGCGGGGCGTCCTCGTCGTCGTCCTGGGAGACCAGCGCCGTGTCGCCCACGGCGAACACGCCGTCGGCGTCCGTCTCGAAGGTCGCGGAGGCGTGGACCCGGTTCGAGCGCTCGTCCTTCTCGCAGTCCAGGCGCTCGCACACCTCCTGGCCGGTGATGCCGCCGGTCCACAGCAGCACGTCGTACTCCATCTCGCTGTCGCCGACGTACACCGTGTCGTCGTCGACCTCGTTGATGAACTCGCCGAGGTGGATCTGGACGTCACGGTCGGTGAGCATCTCGTGGAGCTTCTCCTGGAGCGGCGCCTCGCCGGGCGGGAACACGGCGTCCAGCCCCTCCACGAGGTGGATGTCGATCGGCGCGCGGTGGATGTCCCGGAACTCCGCGATCTCGCCGGCGGACTGGATGCCCGACAGCCCCGCCCCGCCAACGACGATCTGGGCGGGGTCCGTGCGGGTCGCCTCCCGAGCGGCGTCCCTGACGGCGTCGTGAATGTCCAGGGCGTCCTCCAGGCTCTTCAGCGTGAGCGCGTGCTCCCGGAGGCCGTCGATGCCGAAGAAGGCCGTCGAGGAGCCGATAGCGAGAACGCAGTAGTCGTAGCTCACCGTCGAGCCGTCCTCCAGGTGGATCGTCTTCTCGCTGGCCTCGAGATCGTCGACACGGCCCTTCACGAAGCGGGTGCTGGGGCGCTTTATTTCGTCGACCGGGATGGTCACCTTCTCCTTCACCGACGGGTTGCGGACGACCCGGTGGCCCTCGTGGAGAACGAAGTGGTGGTCGACGTCCGATACCCAGGTGATGTCCGCATCGTCGCCGACCGTCCGCTCGAGGCTCTTGACCGTCCCCGTGCCGGCGTAGCCCGACCCGAGGACGACGACGTCAGTAGTCATTCACCCGGAGTCCGTGACCGCCGGATACAAACCTGTTGAAACCCGGCTAGTGCTCCGGCTCTCCGGCGGGCGCCTCCATCCGCTCGGTTGACAGGATTAGCACGTTGTTCGTGTCGTCCTTCCCGTCGACGATTCCCTCGATGACGAGCTTCGAGCGGGGCGTCGGCCCGATTACTACCCGGTCGCCCTCGTGGAACTCCCGGATCGACCCCTGGAGGCGTACCTCCGCCCTGCACAGCTCGGGGTGGTGGACGCTGGTGAGGTCGATCTCCTGGACGTTGGCGTCCTCGACGCGCTCGCCGTTGTGCGACAGCGGCACCTGGGCGGGCTCGTCGAGCTGCTGGATGTCCAGCGCGCCGTAGGCATCGGCGGTCGGCTTGTAGCCGCCCTTCGGGCCGGGGATGCCCTCGACGAGCTGGAGCGCCTTCAGCGACTGCATCTGGTTGCGGATGGTGCCGGGGTTGCGCCCGACGCCCTCCGCGATGTCCTCGCCCTTTACCGCGGCCTCCGTCACACGGTAACGGTTGACAAGCTCCTCCAGTATCTCCCGCTGGCTCTCCGTGAGTTCGATTGATGACATACCCCCGGGTTTGCTACCGTGGCAAATAACTCCGGCGGTGGGTCACGCGAGGAACGTCGGCTCTAGGCGGCGCTGCTCGCACTCCAGCTCGAGGTGCCCGATGAACTCGTCGAGGGGGACGTCGTTGCGCTCTCGTTCCCTACGGTCGCGCACGGAGACGGAGCCCTCGCTCTCTTCGTCGTCACCGAGAATCAGCATGTACGGCACCCGGCGCTCGTGGGCGTCCTGTATCTTCCGCCCGATGGTCCAGGAGCGGTCCTCCACCTCGACGCGGAACCCCGACCGTTCCAGTTCGCCGGCCACCTCGCGGGCGTACCCTAGGTTGTCGTCGGTGATGGGGAGCAGCCGCACCTGCTGGGGGGCGAGCCACGGCGGGAACTTCCCGTCGAAGTGCTCGATGATGACGCCCATGAACCGCTCGAAGGTCCCCAGCAGCGCGCGGTGGATCATCACCGGGCGGTGCTCCTCGTTGTCCCGCCCGACGTAGGAGAGGTCCAGCCGCTCGGGGATGTTGAAGTCCACCTGGACCGTGCCGACCGTCCACTCCCGGCCGAGCGCGTCCCGGGCGTCCAGCGCGATCTTCGGGCCGTAGAAGGCGGCCTCGCCGGCCTCGATGTCGTACTCCAGGTTCTCGGCCTCCAGTGCGCTCTCCAGGGCGCCGGTGGCCTGCTCCCAGATCTCGTCGCTCCCGACGGCGGTGTCGCCCTTGGTCTCGAGCTTGTACAGCACCTCCAGCCCGAAGTCGGAGTAGATGTCCTCGACCACCCGGAGGGTGTTGACGATTTCCTCCTGGAGCTGGTCGGGCCGGACGAACGCGTGGCCGTCGTCCTGGGTGAACCCGCGCACCCGCAGCAGCCCGGACAGCTCGCCGGACTGCTCGTTGCGGTAGCAGGTGCCGAACTCCGAGAACCGTACCGGGAGGTCCCGGTAGGAGCGGGCCTGGTCGCCGTAGATATGGGCGTGGTTGGCGCAGTTCATCGGCTTCAGGCCGTACTCCGTGTCGTCCTGCACCCAGTTGAACATCTCCCCCTCGGCGGTGAACGTGTCGTAGTGGCC
>Ga0207797_1003308_pt1 | contig 10794 bp, 6 predicted proteins | sample PRCRCaboRojoPR_6_FD_187275 | JGI IMG/M metagenome (GOLD analysis project Ga0207797, IMG submission 187275) | Marine sediment microbial community from Cabo Rojo, Puerto Rico - PR CR 10% Liquid 1 (SPAdes) | ecosystem: Environmental > Aquatic > Marine > Coastal > Sediment | place: Cabo Rojo, Puerto... | reverse complement strand
GGTGGCGGCGTCGCGGGTCGCGACACCCGCCGCGAGGCCGTAGTCGACGTCGTTCGCGAGCTCGATGGCCTCCTCGTAGTCCGCGAAGGTGACGAGACACTGCACCGGCCCGAATATCTCCTCCTGGGCGATCCGCATGTTGTTGTCCACGTCGTCGAACACCGTCGGTTCGAAGAAGTGACCCTCCTCGGACCCTCCCTCGGCACGACCGCCGCCGTGGATCAGCTCGGCACCCTCAGATCGGCCGACCTCGACGTACTCCGCGACCTTCTCGTACTGGTCTGCGAACGTCAGGGGCCCCATCGCCGTCCCCTCCTCGAGCGGGTCGCCGGCAGTCCACTCGCCCGCGGCGTCGAGGAAGGCGTCGGTGAACGCCTCGTGGACGTCCTCGTGGACCAGCACGCGCGAACACGCGTCACAGGACTGGCCGGTGTTGTAGAAGATGCCGGCGGCAGCGGTCCGGGCCGCCTGTTCGATGTCCGCGTCCGGGAACACCACGAACGGTGACTTCCCCCCCAGTTCGAGGGTCACGGGGGTGACGTGGTCCGCCGCCGCCCGCATCACCTGTTTGCCCACCGGGACCGACCCGGTGAACGAGAGCTTGTCGACGTCCACGTGCTCGGTGAGCGGTGCGCCGGCCTCGGTCCCGAGCCCGTTGACGACGTTCAACACGCCGTCCGGGAGCACGTTCGCGGACAGCTGTGCCGCTCGCGTGATGGAGAGCGGTGCCTCCTCGGAGGGTTTGCACACCACGGTGTTGCCGGCAGCCAGCGCCGCCCCGACCTTCCAGCCGAACAGGTTCAGGGGGTAGTTCCACGGGAGGATCTGGCCAGCGACGCCGTGTGGTTCGTTGCGGATGTAGACGTGGTTGTCGCTCCCCTGTGGGAGGTGTGAGCCCTCGTGGGCCCGTGCGACCGAGACGTAGTACTCGAGGTACTCGAGCGTGTCGTGGACCTCGTCGCGTGCGGCCGCCAGCGGCTTGCCGGTGTCGAGACTCTCGAGCAGCGCCAGTTCCTCGGCGTGGTCGCGAAGGGTGGCCGTCCACTCCCGGACGACCGCGGCTCGCTCACGCGGAGTCGTCCCGCGCCACTCCCGCTCGAAGGCCGCCCGGGCGGCCGAGACTGCGGCGTCGACGTCCGCGGCACCGCCGCGGGCGACCGGGGCGATGGGCGTCGCCACGGACGGATCAGTGGTCTCGAAGGTATCGGCGTCCGTGGCGGCCGCCGTCTCGCCGTCGATCCAGTGGTCGAAGGTCAGTCCCTCGGTCGCACGCTCGATGGCGTCGGCGTGTCGCCGCTCCATCGACTCGGTTGACGTGGGCGTACTCATGCCTAACTCTACTGTCGGGACGCCGACGCAAAACCCGTTTCGGTGGTCTGCGCCACCGGGAGAGCGCCTCACCCCTCGTGCTCGTCGCGAACGGCGTCGTAATCGTACGCGCCGGGGAACGAGTCAGGCTCGTTGCGTTTGCCGCTCCAGCCCTCGACGTCGAGCCGGTAGACGGAGGTCCGGTCGATGGACGCGTCGGCGATGGGCTCGTAGTCCGCACCGGCCGTGAGCTGTGGCGCGAACTTCTCCATCAGCGACTCGAGTGCGGCCCGCTTCCGCTCGGCACCCTCGACCAGGTGGATGTCGCCGAACGCGACCACGCTCGCGTACTCGACGTCGAAGTCGACGGGCATCTCCGCCGGGAGCAGTTGTCCCATCTCGCTGATGGCCAGCGAGGCCTCCGCCGGGTCGCCCGCCTCGACGATGCGCCGGGTCCGGCCGGTGGCCGCGCCGTGCAGGTAGATGGCCCCCACCGCGTCGTCGTACACGAACAGCTGGTTGACCACGTACGGTGAGCCCTCGTCGACCAGCCCCAGGGCCCCCATCGGCTGTCGGTCCACGAACGCCTCGATCCACTCGTCGTCGTCGACGGCACGTCCCGCCAGCCGCACGTCTCCCGACCTGTTCTCCGGTCGCTCGTCACTCATACGCCGGAGAAGTCGGGGGAGCGAACAAAAGTCTGTGGGACACACCCGCCGACCGGCACCCCGCAGCACGGCTCGGCCCGAAGTTCGTGGACGGACGTATCGCGGGAGGCAATAGTTATTTCCTACCGTGTTCCAATCGGGAGCTATGGTGTACGATATCGTCATCGTAGGGTCGGGTATCGCCGGCCTCGCGGCGGCGAACCGACTGGCGGTAGACCACGACGTGCTCGTCGTCGACCGGGTCGGCATCGGCGAGGGGACCTCGAGCCGTGCGTCGGGTGTCATGACGGCGCCCGTCGACTACCCGGACCAGCCACGCTGGGCCGAACACACGACCGAGTTCTTCCACGACCTCGACGGGACGGGGACGTTCGACTGGACCGACCGGAACTACGTCCGCGGGGTCCGTCCGGACGACCTCGGCCGGGCCGAGGAGGCGGCCGAGTCGGACGGCGTCTCGCTCGTCGACGTCGACCAGTACGCGGACGTGTTCGCCGCCGACTCGCCGTACGAGTACGCGCTCGTCTGGGGGGACTGTGGCTACTGTGACGTGGCCGACCTGCTGGCGACGCTGGACAGCGAGGCACGGCGGAAGGGCGTCGAGTACCGCCCCGACACGGCCGTCACCGAGGTCCTGGTCGAGGACGGCGCCGTGAGCGGCGTGGAGACCGAGTACGGGACGGTCGAGGCCGACACCGTCGTCGTCGCGGCCGGGTCGGCGACGCGCGACCTGCTCACCGGCGTGCTGGAACTCCCGATACGGAAGTTCACGTGGAACGTCGCCTACCTCGACGCCGAGGTCGACGTCGACGAGGACTATCCGATGGGCGGTGACCCCATCTACGGTGCCTACTGGCGCGGGACAGACGACGGCCACCTGCTCGTCGGCGTCGAACACCGCTACGACACCGAGCCACCGGCCGAGGAGGGCTCGTTCGGCGAGCGACTCGACGCGTTCCTGGCGGCGGAACTGGGCACCCTCCTCGCCGACGTCGACGGGGAGACCGACGTGGTGCGCTACGAGGTCTGCCCGATGGCCGACGCGACCACCCCCGACGCGAAGGGTATCATCGACGCGCCAGCGGAGGGACCGGACGGCCTCGTCGTCGCGGCGGGGTTCCACGGCGCCGGCGTGATGGCCACCGGGAGCATCGGGACCGCCGTCCGGTCGCTGGTCACCGGCGAGGAGGCTCCGTTCCGCCTCGACCCGTTCCGCCTCGACCGCTTCGACACCCGTGGAACCGACTTCGAGTTCGCCTCGCTGTTCTCGGCGGGGACCTGGGGTACGAACGTTTAAGAACCGTGGCAGCACATCGCACGCCATGAGTTCGGCAGCGGAGATGGAAGCGGCGCTCGAGGACCCGGCGATAGAACACCTGTTCGTCGAGATTCCAGACCTCGACGGCGTCTCACGTTCGAAGCAGGTCGACGCCGACTACGCCCGCAAGAAGTGGCGCGACGGGTTCTCGCTGAACCTGCTCACGCTCGCCGTCTCCTCGCTGACCGACGTCCCCGAGGGCACCGGCTACGGCGAGGAGATCGACTACGCCGACGGCACCATCACCCCGGACCCGGAGACGTTCCGCGTCCTCCCCTGGCGCGACGACGCGGCCCGGGTCATCTGTGACTTCGAGTTCCGCGGGGAACCAGTAGAGGCCTACACTCGGAGCGTGCTCCAGCGGGTGCTCGCGGACACCGCGGGTGTCCTCGACGCCGAGTTCGGCGTGGGCATGGAGCTCGAGTTCCACCTCCTCGAGGAGACCGAGTCGGGGTACGAACCGGTCACCCGTCATCCACACGAGTACTCGACGCACTACACCGAGCGGCTGCGCTCGTTCTACGACAAGGCCAAGCGCTGGAACGACGAGCTCGGGGTCCCGGTCAGGAGTCTCCAGCACGAGTACGGCGCCGGCCAACTGGAGGTCCTGTTCGAGCACGCCGCGCCGCTGGAGGCGGGCGACCGCGCGTTCACGTTCAAAGAGGTGGTCAAGCAGGCCGCCGCGAGCGAGGGCCAGCGGGCGACGTTCATGTCCAAGCCCCTGACGGACTCCTCGGCGAACGGCTACCACCTCCACGTGAGCGCGTTCGACGGCTCGGAGAACCGGTTCGCCGGCGACGACGGGCTCTCGGAGACGGGCCGGGCGTTCGTCGCCGGTCTCCTCGAACACGCCGACGCGCTGGTCGCGCTCGGCTGTCCGACCATCAACGACTTCAAGCGGTTCACCCCCGGGAGCTTCTCACCCTCCGACCGGTCGTGGGGGTACAACAACCGGGTCGCGGCCATCCGCGTCCCGGAGGCCGAGCCGATGCGCATCGAGAACCGCATCCCCGGTGCCGCCGCCAACCCGTATCTGGCGCTGGCGGGGACGCTCGCCGCCGGTCTGCACGGCGTCCGCGAGGGGCTGGAGCCGGTCGAACCGACGGCCGCCAGCGACGACCGGGACCACCCGATGCTGACCACCTCGCCAGAGGTGGCGCTCCGGGCGCTCGAGGAAGACGAGGAACTGGTCTCGCTGCTGGGGGAGAAGTTCGTCCGTGCCTACACGACGGTGAAGCGGCACGAGCTCTCGCTGTTCAACGACCACGTCACCGACTGGGAGGAGCGGTACCTCGAAGTGCTGTAGGGAGCGGCAGAGGGAGGACGTCGGTCGGTCTCGCCGTTACGCCCTGTCGGCGGTGACGCCGCAGTGACGCGCGAAGTTGTCCAGGACACGGGTCGCGGTACTCTCCTCGAACGAGTGGTCCCCAGGGTCCCAGTCGTCGACCTCCTCGGCGATGGGAGCGACGAGTTCGGGGTGGAACTGGACGGTCCAGACCGGTGCCTCGCGGTGCCGGCTACAGAAGTTGGGGTCGTACGCGGTGCGGGCCGCCGACTCCATGCCGTCGCCGAGTTCGACCACGAGGTCGCCGTGGAGGACCGGGACGATGGGGTCGACCCCCGTCAGCACCCCCTCTGGGGAGTCGTCGTACTCGGTCATCTCGACGAACGTCGCCCGGCGCTCGTCGGGTTCAACGCGGCCGCCGAGGGCGTAGTTGACGAGCTGGTGGCCGTAGCAGTCCCCGAGCAGGGGGATGTCCTCCGCGATGCACTGCTCGACGATGTCGAGTTCGACCTCGAACCACTCGCCGGGGTCGTCCGCGTAGACGCTGTGGGTGCTCCCGCTGAGGACGACGCCGTCGAACCGCTCGACTGGGGGGTGGTCGGGGTCGTCGACGATGACGTGGTACTCCGCATCGCCGAGCTGCCGAGCGATCTCCGGGGCCAGCACCCGGTAGTCCGGTTGTACCTCGTTGTCGAGGACGAGTATCATACGTCACTAGCCGAGAGGGGAGAAGATAAATCCACGCTCCGCGCACCGAGACGACCGTCTGGGGTCGTGTCACTCGAAATCTCCGTCCGTCCCGAGACCGGCGGGTGGGACCACCGAATCCTATAAGTCGACCCACCCTGCATACCGCACCGTGACAGACTACGAGTTCCTCGAAGTGGAGACGGCGGACCGGACGGCGACCATCACCCTCGACAACCCGGACGCGCTCAACGCGCTCAACGTGACCATCCGGGCGGAGCTCGTCGAGGCGCTGGAGGCCGCCGAGGCGGAGGACGGGGTCCGGGCCGTCGTCCTCACCGGGAAGGGCCGGGCGTTCTCGTCGGGCTACGACTTCGGTGAGGAGCCGGACGCGACGATGGACGACGTCATCAAGAACAACTTCGGCCACCTCGACGCCATCTACAACCTCGATCTGCCCGTCATCGCGGCCGTCGACGGGTACGCGCTCGCGGGCGGGTGCAACCTCGCGCTGGTGTGTGACCTGACGTTCGCCACCGAGCGCTCGGAGTTCGGCTACCCGGACGTCCACATGGGCGAACTGCCGCCCCGGATGGTGCTCCCGGCGGTGGTGGACTCGCTGAAGGACGCCCGCGAACTCCTCTACACGGGCAAGCACGTCAGCGCCGCGAAGGCCGCCGACATGGGACTCGTCAACCGGGTCGTCGAGGACCGCGAGGCGCTCAACGAGGCGGTCGCCGCGGAGATCGACCACATGAAGAAGACCCCCAGCTCGGTGCTCAAACTCGTCAAGGACAACCTCAACGACGTCCAGGAGACGCGGGGCTACCGGTCGAACTCCGCGGGCAAGCTCGACGAGTACCTGTTCGCGGTCACCTCCGAAACCGAGGCGGCTCACCAGTTCCACGACATCGTGGAGGAGGAGGGTGTCAACGCCGCTATCGAGTGGATGAACACCGCCGAGAAGGACTGAGTCAGCTCGCGGTTCAGTCGTCGCTCAGTTCGATGCTCGCATCGACGATGGCGAGCCCGTCGTCCGTCGCGATGACCGGGTTGACGTCCAGTTCCCGTATCGAGCGGTTCTCGGAGACGAGGTCCGAGACCGCGCGGAGGAGGCCGACGAGCTCGTCTCGATCGACCGGTGGGAGGTCGCGTGGCCCGTCGAGCAACGCCTGCGCGTCGATGTCATCGAGCATCTCCCGGGCGTCGTGCTCGGTGACCGGGAGCGCGCGGAACGCCGCGTCGTCGACCGCCTCGACGAGGATGCCGCCGATGCCGCAGGTGACGACCGGGCCGACCTCGGGGTCCTCCGTGACGCCGACGATGAGTTCGACGCCGTCACCGACCATCGGGGAGACGAGTACCCCCTCGATGTCGGCGTTGGGAGCGTGTTCGGTCGCGCTGGTGACGATTCGGTCGAACGCCTCGGCGGCCGCCGCCTCCCCCTCGACGCCGAGCTCGACCCCGCCGGCCTCCGTCTTGTGGACGATGTCCGGCGAGGCGACCTTCATCGCGACCGGGCCGTCGAACGTCGCGGTGACCTCTCGGGCCTCGGCCGCGGTCGTCGCCAGCTCGAACGCCGTCACCGGGGCCCCGTGGTCGGCGAGCAGCTGTCTGGACTCGAACTCCGAGAGGGTCGATCGGCCCGCGTCGACGACCGCGTCGACCGCCGGGCTGGCGTTCCCCCCGGCCACGGCGAAGTCGGACTTCCGGTCGACGGTGGCGAGGTGCTCGCCGTAGTCGGCCAGCGCACGGAGCGCGGCGACGGCGGTGTCGATGTGCTCGTACACCGGCACCCCGTTCGCGGCGAGATGCTCGAGCGCAGTCGAGCAGTCGAGCTCCTCCCACATGCTCGCGAAGACGACGGGCTTCTCCACCTCGTCGACGAACGCGGCCAGTTTCCGGGCGATGGCCGGGTCGCGGTCACCCTCCTTGCCGTCCCAGCACTCCTCGTAACCGAGCGCGGCACCCGCGACGAGCAGCGCGTCGACGTTCGGGTCCTCGAGGATGTACCGGGCGGTGTCGTACCACATCACCTCGTGGTCGGCCGCGCCCATCACGTCGACCGGGTTGTCGAGGCTGGGTGAGAGCTCGTAGATGTCCCCGAGCGTCGCCTGCGTCTCGGCGGACAGCTCCGGCAGTTCGAGCCCGGCTCGCTCGAGCGCGTCGGCCGTCACGGTGGCGTGACCCCCACCGTCGGTCAGGACGGCGACCCCTGCCCCCTCGGGGATGGGGGCGTTGGTGAGCGCCTCGGCGACGGGGACGACCAGGTCGACGCTGTCGACCGGCTGGACGCCGGCCTGCCGGTAGGCCGACTCGAGCACGCCGACGTCGCCGGCGATGGAGGCCGTGTGTGACTTCGCCGATCCCTTGCCGGCGGCGGTCCGACCGGACTTGTAGACGACGATGGGAAGTTCCTGTGAGGCCCGCCGTGCCTCCTGGAGGAACGAGCGGCCGTCGTGCATCCCCTCGACGTACGCGACGACGCCGTCCGTGTGGTCGTCGTCCGCGAGGAAGGAGAGGTACTCGTGGAACCCGATGTCCGTCTCGTTGCCGACCCCGACGTTGTAGCTGAACCCGACGTTGCCGCTGTGTTCGGCGTCGACCGAGAACTGGTGCCCCATGTTCCCCGACTGGGTGAGCATCCCGAGGTTCCCGGGGGTCGTCCGGATGCCGCCGAGCAGGTGGACGTGCTGGTGGGCGAAATCCACCCCCTCGATGTTCGGGCCGAACAGGCGCACCCCCGCCACCTGGGCGGCCGTCGCGAGTTCGTCTTCCAGCGTGTCCTCTCCGAGTTCACCGAACCCCGCCGTGTTGATGACGGCACCCGCGATACCCTTCTCCCCGCACTCGCGGATGGTCTCCGGGACGTACGGGGCCGGGATGGCGACGAACGCGAGGTCAACCTCGCCGGGGATGTCGAGCACCGAGCCGTACGCCTCCCGGCCGAGCACCCGGTCGCGCTTGGGGTTCACCGGGTACACCTCGCCCTCGTACCCCCAGTTCAGCAGGTCCAGCATCGTCCGGAAACCACGTTTCTCTGGGTCGTTCGACGCCCCGATTACTGCAATCGCTCTCGGGTCGAAGACCCGGTCTAGCTGTCCCATCGCCTAGGAGTACAGCAAACGGTTTCTAATATGTTTTGGTAGGCCATACCACATCCTTCGACCGAGGACGGCGGCCGTCCGGCACGCGCGACACACCCCGCTGCCGACGCCCGCGTCCGCGGCTCACTCGCCCCCGGCGGTCCCGAGGACGGCGTCGAGTTCGTCGAGCAGCCGGTCGGCGTGCTCGCGCTCGAACACCAGCGGCGGCCGGATCTTCAGCACGTTGCCGGCCTCGCTGGCCGACCCGACGAGGACGCGTCGCTCGCGGAGTCCGTCGACGACGGCACGCGTCGCCTCGGGCGCGGGGGTCCACTCCTCCCGGTCACGGACGAGTTCGACGCCGATCATCAGCCCGCGCTGGCGTATCTCGCCGACGGGGGCGTGACGCCCGGCCAGGTCGGTCAGCCCGTCGTGGAGGTACGCCCCGACGTCACGGGTCCGCTCGAGGAGCCCCTCGTCCTCGATGGCGTCGAGGACCGCCAGCGCGGCCACGCAGGACACCGGGTTGCCGCCGAACGTACTGAACAGGCCGGTCCGGTCCATCAGCGGCGCCGTCACGTCCGACCGGGTGGCCACGGCCGCGACGGGGTGGCCGTTCCCCATCGGCTTGCCCATCGTGACGACGTCCGGAGTCACGTCCGTCGCCTCGAATCCCCACAGGTCCGCCCCGGTCCGGCCGTGGCCGGACTGGACCTCGTCGGCGACGACGAGTCCCCCCGCGTCACGGACCCGGTCGGCCATCGCCGCCAGACGTGCCCCGTCGGGCGGGTAGATCCCGTCGCTGGTGAACAGGGTGTCGAACACGAACGCGGCCGGAGCGTGTCCACGCGCACCCAGTCGGTCCAGCGCCCCGGACATCGCCTCGCCGGCAGCCGGCCCGCTCGCGCCGCGTCTTGTGTCCTCGCCGGCCGGCGGTGGGACCGTCTCCACGTGGTCCGGGTGGGTGTCGTCGGGCCAGATGTCCGGCGAGAGGGCGACCGTCGCGTCGGTGATGCCGTGGTAGGCGTACTCCGAGACGACGGCGCCGTCGTTCCCGGTCGCGGCCGTCGCGAGCCGCCACGCGAGGTCGTTTGCCTCGCTCCCGGAGTTGACGAGCAACACCCGGTCGAACCCGTCGGGGAGCGTCGAGAGGAGCCGCTCGGAGAGTTCGACGACGGCCTCGTGGAGGTAGCGGGTGTTGGTCGCCAGTTTGCGGGCTTGGCCGCCGACGGCGGCCGCGACCGTCGGGTTCCCGTGCCCCACCACCTGTACGTTGTTGTACGCGTCGAGGTAGCGGCGTCCCTCGGGGTCGAACAGCCACGCGCCGTCTCCGCCGACGAAGTGGACCGGGTCGCGGTACGAGAGCGGCGAGGGGCCCAGTACCTCGCGACGGTGGGTGTGGAGTTCGCCCGTCTCCTGCCGGTCGTAGGGGACCTCGCTCGACAGCGCCGCGGTCCGCAGGCGACGGCCGACGGCGTCGAACCCGCGCTCCTCGAGCGAACGCAACAGCGCCCAGCCGTGGTCGACGCCGGCGGTGGTGTGGTCGGTCTTCTCGGGGTGTTCGGCGACCCGCCACGCGACGATGACACCCCACGAGAGGAGTCGGGCCGCAACGAGGTCACCGAGCAGTCGTGCTTCGGCTTCCTCGAGTGGCGTGACACTGACGTACCCCCGGACGACCGTCTCCGCCGCCGCGAGCGGGTCGTCCCGGCGGTGCATCACGCTCGCCAGCGCGATGGCGAGGTCACAGACCAGCGCCGTGTGGGTGAGGTCGCCGAAGTCGACGATGCCGCTGACCCGGCCCGTCTCGTCCAGCAGGACGTTGTCCAGCGTGAGGTCGTTGTGGATCACCTGTGCCCGGAGGGAGTCGAACACGGGCGCGACCCGGTCGTCGATGCGGTCCAGGACACGCTCGGCGAGGGCCCGACGCTCGTCGTCCGAGACGTACGCGACGAGCGAGCGGAGCTCGGGGGCGTACCGGAGGTCCCACAGGATCTCGTAGCGCGCTTCGGGGTGGAAGAACCCCCGCAGGGCCTCGCCGACCTTCGCGACCGACGCGCCGTACTCGAACAGGGCCGTCTCGCTCAGCGCGGCACCGGAGACCTCCTCGCCCGGGAGCAGTGTGAACAGCCGGACGAGGTGCGTCTCGCCGTCGGCCCCCACCGCCGCCCACGGTTCGCCGTCGACCGTCGGGACGACCTGCATCACGGGCAGGTCTGGAGCGGTCCGGGTGACGTGGCGAATCGCCTCGGTCTGGAGGTCGAGCGTCTCCGACCCGTCCTGTGCGTTGGATATCTTCAGCACGTAGGCCCCGTCGTCGGTGTCGAGACGGAAGTTCTGGTCCCGCTCACCCCCCAGTTCCGTCACCTCGCCCGTCACACCGAACTGGCGGGCCGCGATGGCTGCCGCCCGCGAGGCGTCGAACGACGGCGGCGAGACGAC
>Ga0207797_1003307_pt1 | contig 10797 bp, 8 predicted proteins | sample PRCRCaboRojoPR_6_FD_187275 | JGI IMG/M metagenome (GOLD analysis project Ga0207797, IMG submission 187275) | Marine sediment microbial community from Cabo Rojo, Puerto Rico - PR CR 10% Liquid 1 (SPAdes) | ecosystem: Environmental > Aquatic > Marine > Coastal > Sediment | place: Cabo Rojo, Puerto... | reverse complement strand
CTCCCAGAATTCCGCCGCCAGCTCCTGATTCGGATGCTCGCAGGAGGTCAGGAAACCTTCTTCGACCACGAGCTCGATAGGGGTATCCAGCAGGCCGTATTTCTTGCTGAAAAAATCGCCGATCACGCTGGCCTTGAGCACCCCGTTGACATCGACCGGGGAGGTGAAGACTTCTCCTTCCGGGAGATTGCCCCATCGGCCGGGCTGGTGATAAAGGCCGCCCCAGACCACCCAGTTCAGGTGATCCGGATCCAGGCGGGTGGTGAAATCCGTTCCCGCCGGGCTGGTGATAACCACTTCACGGGCTTTCTTCACCAGCTCGTAAATTTCCTCGGTCCGTTGGTTAACCTGCAAGTAATCAGCCTGCATTCCGGTTTTCATCAGCAGCGGAGTGATTCCGATCATGTGGCCGTGGCGGATCTGATAAGTCTCCCGCAGGGTCTCAATGAGCGGAATCCGGAAGCGAATTTCTCCCTTCTGCCCGCCGGCCGCATAAAAAGAAGCGGTCGGCTGATACTCGGCCAGGAAATCCCACAGGGTTTGAGGCACGGCATCCAGGGGGCGCCGGCCGATCGCTTCCAGGGTCTTCAGTTCGACCTCCGCCCCGGTGTTTTCCGCGGCCCGGCGCAAAGCCCGGCCGATTTCGAGGGTGTCCTGATCGGTGAAGACCAGGACCCGGTCCTTGTCCGTGATCTTCAAACAGGTCTCTACCGCGTTCCGCGCTCCCCGCTGGATTAATTCTTTCTCAGTCATTGCGTCACCTCAGTTAATTCGAAAACCCTCACAGTACAGCTCCGGCGTATGAACTCCGCCCAGGTCGCCGGGGACTAGAAGCGGATCGCGTCCCAGCCCCTTCACGTGATTCAGCAAGTCAACCAGCGACGTCCTGAAATTGAGATCGGGCAGGGCATGCGCGATCTCTCCGTCCTCAACCCAGAACGTGCCGTCCCGGGTGCTGCCGCTGATCGTTAAATCCACGGGATCGACCAGGCTGGTATATTGGAACCGGGTGATGTACAGCCCCCGCCCCATTTTTTCCAAAAGCTCCTTCCCGCTGTACTCTCCAGCGGAGAGGAAGAGATGATTGGCCTGGGGCCCGGCCAGGTACAACGCCGGCCGGGGCTGGGCGTGCCCGGTGGACTTTTCGCCCAGCGGCAGGGCCGTTTCCCGATCGTACACCACGCCCTTGATCACTCCCTGGTCAATCAGGGTCACCCGCTGACGGGGAACCCCGTCGTAATCCATCCTCGTTCGGCATCCCCGGGGATCCCGGGGGTCGTCTTTCAAGGTAATATTCCCGCCAAACAACTGCTCACCCATTTTCCCGGAGGTCAGCGCGCTTCCGGCGTGGTAGGCTCCGGCCCCGAAACAGCTCACGGCCAGCAGGGTGAGGATATCGGCTGCCGCGTCCGGTCCCAAGATCACAGGGTAAGCACCCGGGGCCAGCTCCTTATTCTCTGGCGTGTAGGAGGCGCGCCGCACCGCTTCTTCAGCGGCCCATTCCCCAGGCAACCTTTCCGGATATTCCGCCATTACCGAGGCCCAGCCGGACGTGCCCAGGGCAGGGTTCTCCGCCAGCACGGTGAGCTTGTTAGCCCTCGATTGAGCGACCGCCGCGCCGGCCCGGGAAGTACCGATCCCCAGCAGCTGCTTAGAAAGCGCAAGGGTACCGGCTGCCTGCATATGATTGGCCCGGGCTCTCTCGGAAATCTCCCTGATCGTCCCGGCCGCCCGATATGAATTCAGAGCATCATGCGCATCACCGGGCTCTCCCTGATAGAGTTCTTCCGGTCCGCAGAAGCCGATCGGCTCTTCCTGAGGGGGAGCAAGCTCCGCCATGGTCTCCGCTTTCTCCAGGGTTTCCAGCAGGGATTCACTGTCCAGCCGGTTGGTCCCGGCCGAACCCATCCGCCCATCACAAAGGACCCGCACCCGCAGCACCTGACTGTGCTCTTCCATGTTTTGATGGATGCGGTTCCCGGTGTAGCGGGTGATAACTTCCTGCGATACCAGGAGGGACACCTCGGTTTCTTCCGCGGATGAAAAATCCAGCACCTGGTTCAGGACAGCCCGGATTTCTTCGCTGGATAAACCCATTTATCCACCTACCTTTAGATTTCGAAACCGCGCTGGACTGCAGCCGTGTGAAATCGGCCCGCCCTGCCAGGGCTCCCCTTTTCCGCAGAACGGGAGACCGTAGACCTCAAAGCTGTCTCCGTCAGCGACCCCGTCACACGAGCGCCAAAAATCCACCGTGTTACCGCTGAAGGCGGCATTTTTAACCATCGGGCCCAGCTTGCCGTTCTTGATTTCATAGCCGTATTCCGCGCTGTATTGAAAGCGGTCGCGCATCTGGCTGATGCTCCAGCTCTTATTCACACACAGATACAGCCCGTTCTGTGTATCGGCAATCAATTCTTCCTTCGGCCAATCACCCGGTTCAAGGAAGATATTGGTCATCCGGATGATGGGATATCGGTTGAATCCATCCGCCCGCATGCAGCCGGTGCTGTCCCGGCCAATCAGCGGGGCTGTTTCCCGCGAGGAATGATAACCAACCAGAACACCTTCCCGAATCAAGTCCGTTTTTTGAGCCGGGACCCCTTCATCGTCATATCCAAAGGTGCCCAGCCCCCCGGGAAAAGTGGAATCCAGGGAAATATTGACATCCGGAGAACCATAGCGGAAGGCGCCCAGCTTGTCCGGCGTGGCAAAGCTCCCGCCCGCGTAGGCGATCTCCGCTCCAAAGACCCGATCCAGCTCGGTATTGTGCCCGGCGATCTCATGCATGACCTGAGCCAGGAGGGTGGGATCAAAGATCACGTCCATCTTCCCTTCCGGGCAGGGCCGGGCTGTCAGCAGCCGCACTGCTTCCTCGCCTATCCGGGGGGCATTCCCGACCAGGTCCAAATCCTCAATGAGTTCGAACCCTCCGGTTCCCTGCTGCCTGGCCAGGTTGGTGGGAAAGTGGCGCTGCTGCACATCCCCATCACCCACAGCGGTGGCGGTCATTCCAGCCCCGCTCTCGGTGATCTTCTGGTAAATGCGGCTGCCCTCGCTGCTGGCAAAAAACTTATCCCGCAGGATGAACTCCATCGTCCCGGCCGTACTTTTTACACGCGAATCCCGGCGCATGGCCTGATCGGCTTCCAGGAGCAGGGCCACCTTACGATCCGGGCTGACCTCAAATGGATCGATCTCGCAGGGCGTCTCGTAGCTGTCTTCCACCACCGGCGCGTATCCCAGGATCACTTTCCGGGGCTGAGCCAGGGCACTGGCTTTGCCAACCTTGACAGCCCTGCGGGCGGTTTCCTCCACCCCGGCCTTGCTCAAATCAGCCGCCGCCGCAAAGCCCCAGGCCCCATCCACCAACACGCGGATGCCAATCCCCCGCGTTTCCTCCGCGGTCAGGGCGGAAATTTTCCCGCTGCTCTGAGCGTAAAACTCGCGCTGTTTTCGAATCACCCGGACATCGCTGTAGGCAGCCCCCTCCATTTCACAAACATTCAAGGCCCAGCCGGCGATCTTGTTTTCAGTCATAAGGCTGCTTATCTCTTTCCCCTAACGTACGGTAGATCTTTCTTCACCGTACTGCTGATAGGATTTCTCTTCCACAACTTTCCGAAGACAGAGAGCGGTTTGATACAGCTCTTCAAAACTGGTATACAGCGGGGCGAATCCCAGCCGGATATTATCCGGTTCCCGGAAATCCGGGATCAGGTTTTCCTCCTGGATGAGGGCCTGGGTAATCCGGTAGCCCTCAGGATGGCGGACGCTGATATGGGAGCCGCGCTGTTCCGAGATTCGGGGAGATCCCAGGCTGTAGCCCAGGGGTCCCAGGATCTCATCAAACAACTCCAGGAAATACTCACCCAGGGCCACGGACTTGGCGCGGACGGCTTCCATGCCCGCTTCCCGGATCAGATCCAGAGCCGGTTCGACTGCCATCAAGGAGAGCACCGGCGGGGTGCCGACCAGGAAGCGCCGGATGGAATCATCCGGGGTAAACTCGAGATCAAAATCAAACGGCCTGGTGTGGCCCCACCATCCCCAGGGATGCCCCAAAGCCTCGTCCTGCAGTGCCTCCCGGACGTAAAGGAAAGCCGGGGAGCCCGGTCCGCCGTTAAGATACTTATAGGTACAGCCGACCGCAAAATCGATTTCCCATTCCGTCAAATCCAGCGGCACGGAACCCACCGCGTGGGAGAAATCCCACAGCACCAGGGCGCCCGCCTCATGGGCCATCCGGGTCATCTCCCGGATGGGGTGCAGGTACCCGCTCTTAAAAGTCGGGGTAGAAAAGGTCACCAGGGCGGTGTCTTCCGATAAGGCCCGGCGGAAATCATCCAGGGTGATCCCGATCTGGTCGGGACTTTCCAGCAGGGTGATCTCATGTCCCCTTCCCAGGGTCCGGGCCGCGCTCTGCAGGACATATAAATCAGTAGGGAAGTTGAGCTGATCAGAGATGATGCTCAACCGATCCTCCCGGAGAGCGAGGGCGCTCAGCACCAGTTTGTAAAGATTTACCGAAGTGGAATCGCTGATGATCACCTCGCCGGGGCGGGCCCCGATCAGGCTGCCGAGCTTATTTCCGATCCGGGTGGGGGCCTGATACCAATCCTCCCCCCAGGAGCGGATCAGGCCGTCGGCCCACTGTTCCTCGACTACCCGCTGCACATGCTCCCGGGATTGCAGGGGCATGCGGCCCAGCGAATTTCCGTCCAGATACAAAAGGGTTTCATCAGGAACCGCGAACCGCGTCCGGAACCCGGCCAGAGGGTCCTCCCGGTCCAGGCGTTCCGCTTTGTTGTGAAGTGCTTCCATCAGCATATCCACCTCCCTGATCTTGTTATTGAGTCCGCAGGGCCAGCACATCCATCACGATCTGGGCCTCACCCGTGATACCCGGGGCCACCAGCACGGAGCGGGTGGGAGGGATGATCTCGGCAAAGGCCCGCTTGGTAGCCTCATTAAACAGCGGATAGGGATCAAACTCCTTGAGATACACGGTCAGCTTGACCAGATCCTCCAGGCTGCCTCCCCGGGCCACCAGCAGGGACTGAACTTCCTCTAATAAGCTTTCTGAAGCCTCACCCAGGTCCTTTCCGGATCCCGAGAGCTGATTCCAGATCACGAAAGGACCGCTTTCCAGCGCGGTTTTTTCCGGACCGTTACCAAGCGGTCTAAGGATCTCAGCGGCCTGCTCGAGAGCCAAATTCTCGTCCGCGACGGCCATCCAGTCCATTTCCAGCAGGGCGTGGGCGGCGACATCGTAGACCTCGTGATAATTGAAGAGGGGCGGGTCAAAGCCCAGGAACTCCTTAACCACCACCCGGATGTCCGCGCGCTGTCCGGACACCTTGGGAAAGGCGGACACCTCGAAAACATCCTCTTTCTCAAGTCCTGCCGCCAGGGTGACCTTTTCGAGGTGGCCCAGGGTCAGCTGAACAGCTTCCTCCAGATCCTCACTGGGATCCCGCAGCACCCCTTCCTGGGGCATGGCCGCGCCAATCTGTCCGCCGGTAAAGAGCACCCCGCCGGCGATCAGGCCCTGGGATCGGAACCCGGTCGAGGGTGGAGCGTTGGTGGTCTCAATACGTACTTTGCGTTCTTCCATGGTGATCATGTCCTTGCTTAGAAATGTACTTTGTCGTAAAAATCGCTCAGGTCATAGAGCGGCAAATCGACTTCGTCTCCCGCCTGGAAGACCCGGCCGACCTTGTTCAGGTTCCTGATATCCTCGACAGGATTCTCATCCAGCAGAACCAGGTCGGCGGTTTTTCCGACTTCCACGGTGCCGATCTCGTCCTCCAGATGCAGGACTTCCGCGGCAGTCTTGGTAGCCGCCTGGAGGGCTTCCATGTTGGACATCCCGATCTCGGTCAGGAGTTCACACTCCTTGGCAAGGGAAGCATGCGCGTTATCGGCGTCGGTGCCGGCCGCGATCGTCACGCCCGCTTCGTAAGCCTTGCGGAGATTTTCCTTCGAGATCACGCTGACATCCGCGCTGGTCTTGGCGATATGAGACCCGAATCCCATCTGCTCCCCGAAGGTTTCCAGGCTCCAGGCGATGGCCTGGGTGGGGACGATCGGGATCCCGCTCTCCAGGAGCATGTCAATGCACTCGTCATCCATAAAATCGGCATGGTCAATGAAGTCCACACCAGCGGTAATGGCGTTCTTGATTGATTGAGCCGACCCGGTGTGGCAGGACACCAGCCGCCCCGGCTTATGAGCTTCTTCAACAATGGCGGACATTTCCTCCACTGTGAACTGGGTCCATCCCGGTTCGGCGATCAGCCGTCCGCCGCCGCCGCCGATCGTGGAGGCGCCGTAAATTTTAAGGACGTCCACCCCGTTCTTGAGCTGGATCCTGGCCTCCCGCCGGGCTTCATCCGCGCCGGTTACCTCTACCCCGTGATCCCCGCTGCCCGGCCGGAAGCCTCCGGTCTGCGCGATCAGCGGCCCGCTGGCGACAACCCGCGGCCCGGGCGTGTAGCCTTCCGCGATGGCTTCTTTCATGGCCACGGTATGGAAATGCCCCGCCCCGGCCTCCCGGATGGTGGTCACGCCGCTCTGCAGCCAGATTCTGGCCGCGTTGGCCGCCTGAAAGATTTTTACGGCCACCAGATCGTCTTTGAGGTGGGTGACCTCCGCGCTTCCCCCCACCGGCTCCGTGAGCAGTAAAAACATATGAAAATGAAGGTCGATTAATCCCGGGATCAAAACCTGCTCTGCCGCGTCGATCACTTCAGCGTCCTCCACAGGAATTTCTCCCTGGGGAGCGATCCTGGTAATCCGGCCTCCTTCCACCAGGACGGCCATCTTCTGCTGAGGATCGGCGCCCGTGCCGTCAATCAGGGTGCCAACATTGAACAAGCGTTTCATACTAGCTACCTCCAAGGGTATGGATTGAATGGTGTATTTAGTGCTTCCCCCGCAGGGAAGGATCGAGAACTTCCCGCAAACCGTCTCCGAGATAGTTAAAGGCCAGCAGGGTGATGGCCAGCGCCAGGCCCGGCGAGATCAGCATATGCGGGAAGGATCGAAAATTTTTAATCCCTTCAGAAATCATCAGGCCCCAGGATGGGACAGGAGGCTTCACCCCTAGGCCGAGATAGGACAGGCCGGCTTCCATCATGATCACATTGGGAATCCCAAAAGTGATCGCCACCAGCACAGGGGCCATGATATTGGGCAGGATGTGGTGAACCATCAAGCGCAGGTTTCCGGCACCGAGCGATCGGGCCGCCAGGATAAACTCTTTTTCTGTTAGGGCCATCACCTCGCCCCGGACCAGCCGGGACACGGTCAGCCAGAAAACCAATCCGAGCGAAATTAGCACGCCCAGCAGTCCGCCGGTCACATCATTGAGATTGGCCAGCACCAGCGTGAACCCTCGTTCCGCTTCGCGGAGATTGGCCTGCAGCGAGGTCATGACGATAATAATGAAAAGCAGGGAGGGAAAGGCGTAGAGGATATCCACAAAGCGCTGGATCAGCGTGTCCACCCAGCCCCCAAAATATCCGGAGATGATTCCGATCGGGACCCCAATCAGGGTGATCACCAGCTGGGCCATCAAGCTGACCAGGAGGGAGACCCGGGCTCCAAACAGAAGCCGAGAAAAAATATCCCGCCCCAGGGCATCGGTGCCCAGGATGTGCTCGGCGCTGGGCGGCTGGGTGATGGCCGCGAAGTCAACCTGGTCATATCCATAGGGGGCGATGATCGGCGCGAAAAGGGCCATCAGCATCAGCAGGACAATGTAGATCATGCTGATCACAGCTGCGCGGTTTTTCAGCAGCTGGCCGAGCATCTTCTGGAATTCGCTTTTCCGTTTCTGCGGCGCAGAACCTTCTGTGCGGTGGGAAGATGTAATTGTGGTTTCCATATCAGTTATACCTGATCCGGGGATCCAGGAAAGTGTAGGCGATATCGACCAGTAAATTCATCAACATCACCAGGGAAGCATACAGCAAGGCAGTGCCCATGATCACCGGATAATCCCGGGCGGTCACAGAGGTGACAAAATAGCGGCCGATGCCGGGGATCATCAAAATCGATTCCACAAAGAAGGAACCGGTGACCACATTGGCCAGGCTGATACCGGCCACGGTCACCACCGGAATCAGGGCGTTCCTGAGGGCGTGGACGACAAACAAATAAATCTCGGAAGCGCCCTTGGCGCGGATGGTTCGGATATAATCCTGGGAGCGGGTTTCCAGCACGGAGGACCGCGTATAGCGCGCGATCAGGGCCATCGGCCCCAGCGAAAGTGCGAACACCGGGATGATGGCTTTCTTGGAAAACAGTGTGTCCCAACCTCCGGTCGGGAGCCAGTCCAAATACACCGCAAAGAGAATCACCAGCAGCGAGGCTACCACATAATTGGGCGTAGAAATCCCAAACACGCTCAAAAAGGTGGTCAGGTTATCGAGTACGCTGTTGGGTTTCAGTGCTCCAAGCATACCGAGGAAAATTCCGCCAGTTACTGCCACCCCCATGGCGGCCAGCCCCAGCTTCAAAGAAACCGGGAAGTGATCCACAATAATATCAGACACACTCTGTCCCGCCCGGCTGTATGAATCGCCCAGGTCTCCGCGGGAAATGATCCCCCAGAGAAAAATGAAATACTGCTGCCAGACCGGCTTGTCTAACCCGTACTTGGCATTCAGATTTTCGATCACATGAATGGGGAGCGGTCTCCCCACCGCATCCCAGGGGCCGCCCGGTGTGGTGTGCATCAAAAAGAAAGTGATCGTGAAGATCACCAGCATGGTCGGGATGATCAAAAGGATTCTGCGAATAATGTAGTTAGTCATTTGGTAAACCTCCCCGAAGGGATGGGTGAGGACCCGGGGTGGAGCCCTTTCCAGGGCCCACCCCGAATCCCATGACACCTGTTACCTTTATTGTTCTAGCATCAGTCCTGGCGGTTGAGCGTAACGGAACATCAGGGCCACCGAGCTGGTGATTTCCTGGAAGTTCTCGACATAAGGCTGGATCAGCCAGGTCTGTCCTTCATAGAAGAGAGAGATAATCGGGACATCTTCGTTGATGATCGATTCTGCCTCTCGGTACATTTCTGCGCGTGTGTCAGGGTCGCCTTCCACGAGCGCGGCCCGCATCAGGTCGATGTACTCCTGATTATCATACCGGGAGCGCTTGAGCGAGTTGTTGGGGTCAAAGAGCGCGTTGTGGAACTCGCTGGGGTCAGCAATGCCGGCCCAGTTCAGACCGTACTGCATGTTGTAGGACTGTTCATTGCGGGAAATCCGCCAATCGCTCATCGCCTGGGGCTCCAGGGGATTGAGAGTGACTTCGATTCCCAGGTTCTGCTTCCACATGGCCTGCAGGGCCTGCATGACCAGCTGGGCACGGTCAACACTCCAGTAGGTGATCTCAAACTCGGGGAACCCTTCCCCGTCAGGATAGCCAGCTTCCGCCAGCAGTTCCTTGGCCAGTTCGACATCATACTGGTACCCGAACGCTTCATCAGGGTTGTGGCTGGCCAGGGACGGAGGGCTCAAGCTCACTGCCGGTTCAAAGGCTCCGCGCAGTGCGCCTTCTGCCAGGGTCTCCCGGTCGATCGCCAAGGAAAGAGCCTGGCGGACACGGACATCATCCGTGGGCTCATTGGCCGTATCCATGATCAGGATCACGGAACCGGCGATGGACACATTGTTGACCATCTCTGCGTACTCGTCGCTTTCCAGCAAACGGGGAAGCTCGGAGGTGGGGGCGATGGCCACATCGACCTCACCAGCTTCGAAGGCCGGAACAGCCTGGTTCCAGGCGTCCGCCATCAAGACGAATTCGATCCGGTCCACATGGGCGGTGTCCTTCCAGATCCCGCTGTAGTGAGGATTTTTCTCGAACACCATCCGCTGATCGTGCTCCCATTCCACCAGCATGTACGGGCCGTTGCCCACATGATTGCCGGCTTCCATCCACTTGTCGCCGTATTCCTCAATCAAATCCACCCGGACAGGCATGAAGTTGGAGTTGCCGACGTAGGAAAGAAACTGGGGGGAAGGCTCTTCCAGCTCAATGACCAAGGTGAGGTCATCGGGCGCGGTGATGCCGACCTCGTTGGGATCGGTGATTTCGCCAGCGTTGAAGAGCTGCGCGTTCTTGATCGGGAAGAATTCCTGCGGTGTGTAGGCAGCGGTGGCCGGGTCAATCTGCCGCAAGAATGAGAGTCGATAATCTTCCGCGGTGACCGGCTCTCCATCGCTCCACTTCAGTCCTTCCCGGAGCTTGAAGGTGATCACCGTGTTATCTTCTGAAAACTCAAAAGATTCGGCTGCCAGAGGGGTAATCTCTTGAGAAGAGAAGGAATCCACCAGCGGTTCGTAAAGACTGGCAAATTCCTGATAGCCAAAGCCTCCCTGAGCAGGATCCAGGCTGTCCGGTTCGTTGGCCGGCTGGCGGAAAACCACCAGGGTTTCTTCGGCTTCCTCTGCGGGTTCCTCCGCTTCTTCCGCGGGTTCTTCCGCCGCCTCTTCTTCCTCAGCGGGCTCTTCTGCTTCTTCGGCGGTTTCCGCTTCTTCCACCGGTGCTTCGGTTTCGGTGGGCTGCGCAGTACAACCAACAGAAAACAGCATGGTGAAAACGATTAGAAAACTGAATAGGGTCATTAAACGACGGGTCATACTTGTTTCTCCTCTTTAGAAATGGGCTGACGGTTATCAAGCGGGTCTTATGTTTTCCCGATAATCACCTCCTTTGTAGGCGTCAGGGTCATGACGTTGTTCCAGCAACCTGCACTTCGACAGGATCCTGGAGAAATTTTAG
>Ga0207797_1003306_pt1 | contig 10803 bp, 8 predicted proteins | sample PRCRCaboRojoPR_6_FD_187275 | JGI IMG/M metagenome (GOLD analysis project Ga0207797, IMG submission 187275) | Marine sediment microbial community from Cabo Rojo, Puerto Rico - PR CR 10% Liquid 1 (SPAdes) | ecosystem: Environmental > Aquatic > Marine > Coastal > Sediment | place: Cabo Rojo, Puerto... | reverse complement strand
AGGTCTACCTGCGGGCCCATCCCCGCGCCGACGAGTAGGCGCGCCGGCGCCGACCCGGCCCCACCCCCACCCGGCGGTCAAGTTGCCCCAGACACACCGCCCGGATCGGCGCCAAATTGCACGTTGGGTTAGTTTCTGTTATCATTGCCAAGAACTCGCCAAAGCACCTCAACCATTCAAGTCACCGGAGGGTCGCGTTGCGAATCGCCGTCATCTCAGACACCCACGATCATCTCGAAAACCTGCTTACCGCCATCCAAATCCTCAAAGCCGAGAGCGTGACGACCATCCTCCACTGTGGCGACCTGTGTGGCCCGGAGGTGGTCCACGCCATGGCCGACTTCGACGTCTGGATCGCCGAAGGGAACATGGACATCGGCGTGACCCTGGACCAGCTGATCCGCGAGACCTTCGGCGCTGGTCGCTTCTCCTGGCTCCAGCGGATCGTGTTGGACGGCTACTCCATCGCCATGATTCACGGCGACGATGAGGCTGCGCTCGGCGACCTGATCTTCTCCGGCCAGCACGCCTACGTCTTCCACGGCCACACGCACCGCCGACGTGATAGGCAGATCGGCCAGACCCGCGTCATCAACCCCGGAGCGCTGGGTAGCAGCCGCTACGAAGCGTGCTCATTCTGTATCCTCGATCTAGAGACAGACGATGCGCAGTTCGTGATTCTGGACGAATGATCCCTAGCTGCGGTTCCATCGACCATCCATCCAAAGGAGATGATCTATGACGTCAGAGCCTCTTGGCCCCCATCAACTCTTCCATCGCTGCGATCCCCAGAGCCTGGGGATTGAGACCACAGATGAACTGGAGAGAATCGAAAGCGTGCTCGGCCAGGAACGCGCCGTCAACGCCATCCTCTTCGGGATCGGTATCCGCCACGAAGGATACAACCTCTTCGCCCTGGGCCCCAGCGGCACGGGCAAGCGGACGACGATCACCCAGTTCCTGGATCGCCAGGCCGACGACGAGCCCGTGCCCCACGATTGGTGTTACGTCAGCAACTTCGAGCACCCGTACAAGCCTCGCGCGCTGAAGCTTCCGCCGGGGGTCGGCGTCAGTCTGCGGGACGATATGGCGAGCCTGATTGAGGAACTGCGCCGGGCGATCCCCGCCGCCTTCGAATCCGAAGATTATCGCACTCGCAAACAGGAGGCCGAGGAGGCGTTCAAGGAGCGCCAGGAGGAGGCCTTCAACAAGATCCAACAGAAGGCCCAGGAGCAGGACATCGCCCTGATCCGCACGCCGGTCGGTTTGGCCTTTGCGCCAGTGGAGGATGGGGAGGTCGTCAGTCCAGATAACTTCAAGGAGTTACCCGAAGAAGAGCGCGAGCGCCTGGAAGAGGAGATCGCCCAGCTCCAGGAAGAGCTTCAGGAGACGATCCACCAGGTCCGTCAGTGGGAACGCGGCGCCCGCGAAAAAGTCAAGGAGCTGAACCGCGAGGTCGCGATGTTCGCCGTCGGCCATCTGATCGACGATTTACGCAACACCCACGCCGAACTGCCCGAGGTGGTCGACTACCTCAACGCCGTCCAGGAGGACGTGGTGGAGAACGTCGACGAGTTCCGTCAGGCCGAGGAGCAGAGCCAGATGATGGCCAACGTGCCGGCGCCGCGCTCTCTGATGGGGCCGCCGCTCTTCCGTCGCTACCAGGTCAACGTCCTGGTCGATCACAGCGAGTCTGAGGGGGCGCCCGTGATCTACGAGGACCATCCCACCTACAACAACCTGGTGGGGCGGATCGAGCACATGGCGCAGATGGGCGCGCTGGTGACGGACTTCAACATGATCAAGCCGGGCGCGCTCCATCGGGCAAACGGCGGGTATCTGATCCTCGATGCCCGCGAGTTGCTGATGCAGCCCTATGCCTGGCAGGGCCTCAAACGGCTCCTCCGCTCCCAAGAGGTGAAGATCGAATCGCTCGGCCAGACCCTGAGCGTGGTCAGCACCGTCTCCCTGGACCCAGAGCCGATTCCGTTGGACGTCAAGGTGGTGCTGATCGGCGATCGGCGGCTCTACTACCTGATCCATCGTCACGATCCGGACTTCGCCGAGCTCTTCAAGGTCGAAGCGGACTTCAGCGATCGGATGGCCCGCACGGCGGAGAAGAATCGCCGCTACGCGCAGTTGATCGCCACATTGGCGCGGAAGGAGAACCTCCGCGCCTTCGACGCCGGGGCAGTGGCGCGCGTCATCGAGCGGAGCGCCCGCATGACGGGGGATGCGGAGCGACTCTCGATCCACCTCTTGAGCGTCGTCGATCTCCTGCGCGAGGCCGATCACTGGGCCGGCACCTCCGGCAATGGCACCACGGTGACCGCCGCCGACGTGCAGAAGGCCATCGATGCCCAGATCAACCGCGCCGGCCGGCTGCGTGAACGGGCCCACGAGCGCATCGAGCGGGGCACGGTCCTCATCGACGTCACCGGGGAACGGGTGGGTCAGGTCAACGGCCTCTCCGTCGTGGCCCTTGGCAACGCCACTTTCGGCCAGCCGAGCCGGATCACGGCTCGCGCCCGGATGGGCGAGGGGAAGGTGGTCGATATTGAGCGCGAGGTTGAACTGGGCGGCCCGATCCACTCCAAGGGCGTGCTGATCCTTTCCGGCTACCTCAATGCGCGCTACGCGTTGCGCTACCCGCTCTCCCTTTCGGCCAGCTTAGTCTTCGAGCAGTCCTACGGCGGCGTCGAGGGCGATAGCGCGTCGATGGCCGAGCTCTGCGCCTTGCTCTCGGCGCTGGCCGGGCTCCCGGTCAAGCAGACGCTGGCCATCACCGGCTCGGTCAACCAGTACGGCGAGGCCCAGCCCATCGGCGCCGTCAACGAGAAGATCGAGGGCTTCTTTGACGTCTGCCAGGCCAAGGGACTGACGGGCGATCAGGGCGTCATCATCCCGCGGGCCAACCTGAAGCACCTGATGGTGCGTGAGGACGTCGTCGAGGCGGTAGAGGCGGGCGCGTTCCACGTCTACGCCGTCGACGGGGTCGACGACGCCATCGAGTTGCTGACGGGCGTGCCGGCCGGCGAGCGCGACGAGGAGGGCCAGTTCCCGGCGGGGAGCGTCAACCAGCAGGTCGAAGCGCAGTTGATCGCCTTTTCCGAGCGCCAGCGGGCCTTCACCAACGGTTCGGATGGCAAGACGGCTGCAGCAGAGAGCGAAGGAGCCACGCCATAAGTCTCTGGAATCACCTTGACGTTAAAGTGAGCGACCGAAACGGCGAGTGGGCCATTCGCCACATCCTGGTGGCGTTGGATGGCTCCCGCCACAGCCTGGCCGCCATGGAGGCGGCGGTCGGGCTGGCCGCCAGCCTGGAGTCCGAGCTGGTCGGGCTCTTCGTCGAGGACGTCAGTCTGCTCCGTGCGGCCGAGGCGCCCGGGGCCGGCGAGCTGAAATATCCGGCCACCGCTGCCGCGCTCGATCGGTCCCGGATGGAGCGCCATCTCCAGGCCCAGGGGTCGCGCGTCCAGCGGGTGCTCTCTCGCACCTGCCGAGCTCACGGGGTCCCGTGGACCTTCCGGACGGCGCGGGGGCAGGTGATCGCGGAGGTCTTGAACGCCGCGACCGAGGCCGATCTCCTCTGTTTGGGGAAGCGAGGCCGCCCGCTGCTGGGCCGGGCGCGTCCCGGCTCTACGGCGCTAATGGCCGCAGCCCAGGCGCCTTCTTCGGTCTTGCTCCTGACGCAAGAGGGTCCGCTCGCCCCCCCGGTGATGGTGACGTTCGATGGCTCCCCGGTCAGCCGGCAGGCCCTGGCCCTGAGCGCCCATCTGGCCGAGGTGCTCGGCCAAGCGCTGACCGTCATCCTCGTGGCCGATGAGGAGACCCCGCCCATCCAAGAGCTTCAGATCCAGGCCGCACGTTTGCTTCAGCAACGCGAGCTCGTCCCCACCTACCGGAGGCTGATCGATCGGCGCGTGGAGAACCTGATCCACTCGGTGGTTGCGGAAGGGACGGGCACGCTGGTTCTGGATGCCAGTCTCTTCGAGCCGACCTCGTTCTCCCAACTGGTCGCTGGCGTGGCGTGTCCAATCCTGGTAATGCGGTGAGGATGCCGCGGCGGCCTCAGCCATCCCCCAGGGAAGGGAACAGAAAAAGGCCATCGCAGTCCAACAACACGATGGCCTTTGAGCGTGTGACCTGGAATCGACGTCGCCCGAGCTATTCCTCGTCCGGCGCATTGGGCTCCACGTCGACGATGGTGGGGCTTTCGTCGTTGGATGCCTCTTTCTCCTTGGGCGCTTCGATCATCGGAGGTTCGATATCGCCCTGCATCGTCGTCTTGCCACGGAGGTAGGCCCCCTCATTGAGCAGGAGCGAGTTGATCGATAGATCGCCCCACACGCGGCCCGTCTCCAGGATCTCCACCCGGTTACCGGCGATGTTCCCCTTAATCGCTCCGGAGATAGAGACGTTGTGGGCCGAGACATCGCCGATGATCTTAGCGCTTTCGCCGATCACGAGATTGCCGGTGATGTCGATCGTCCCTTCCAGCACCCCATCGATCCGGACGCCACCGTCTGATTGAATGTCGCCCCGGAAGTAGGCGTTGGGACCGATGATGGTCTCGATCTTCGACACTGGTACGTCTGGGGGGGATTCGGGTTTTTCTCGTCCAAACACGGAAGTGCCTCCTTACTTGGGTGTCAGTTCTAAGCGATTGACGGATATCCAACGCGGATGATGATACCTCAGCGGTATCCTTTTGTCAATTGGCCACTCGTGGGATGGACGTTGGTTGCTCACTCGGGGCCGATGACGCGCTGCCGGGCCTGATTCAGCGCCTCTTCTTCCTCCTCGCCGAGCTGACGCGGCGAGAGCCAGCCCTGGATCGGCTTGGCATAGACGCGGGTCTTGCCCCGTCCGTACAGCGCCGAAACCACCACGCCGTTCCCTTCGCCGTCGGCCAGGGCCAGGGCGAAGCTCTGATCCCCTGTATCCTGGAACGCGCGAAAGCGGACGATCCCCACCCCCTGAACGGCGTGGGCCAGCGTCTCGTCGATCTGTTTCGTCTGAGCGACCAGTCGCTCGGTGCGCGTGTTGATGTTGGATAGCCGGTCGGCCAAGTTCTCGATCGCCGCGGCGATGGAATCATCGCTCTCGATCGCCAGGACGTCCTCTCGGCGGCGCTGCATACGGCGCAAGCGGGATTGCATATCGAGCAACCAGACCACGCCGACGACGGATAGGACGGTGAGGGCGACAACCCAGATCAGAAGCGCGATGTCCATTGACAACATATCCTCCTACTCTACAAGCACGGAGCCGAGTATCACTCGATCGCCGGCGAGGTTTCCGCTCAAGTCTACCACAGGAAGCCGCCGAAGGGAAGTCATCCCGTACATGCCGACTTCCAACTGGTACGTCCCCGGCGAAAGAGTCTCCGGCATCACCAAGCGGTAGGGATCGGCGAACGACTGACCCGGCAGCCACTTGGGGAACCAGAGATAGCTGGGAAACGCCCCGCCCACCGGGGTGTAGTCGTGGCCGAAGACGGGCCGCCCCGCGCCGTCCAACAAGTGAATGAAGATGGTGAAGCTTTCGCGCGGCGAACGCAAGACGCGCCAGTCGAGCGTCAGATGGAGCGGTTGACCTGGCTGGATCGATAGGGGCTGCTCGTGCCACGGGGTTCCTCTCACCTGCCAGCCCGCTCGCGCGCGGACGTCCGTCAGCGCCACCTGGTTATCCAGGTTGGCCAGCGCGCCCTCTAGAACCCGCCGCGCTGGGGCCCGGTCCGGCGGCAGCACCTCGATCGTCGCCACCTCCACTGTCTTCTGGCCATTGGAGAGCGGTAACGCAGGCCGACCGTTGATCAGATCGGCGTACCCCAGCCGCAGCGGGTAGGTCCCCGGCGGCAGGTGGAAGGGGACGGGGATCTCGTAGACCTCCGGGATGATCTCCCCCGGCTGCCATTGCGTGGTGAGCACGCGGCTATCCGTCGTCCACCGCGCCTCGATCGGGCCAAGCTGGCCGTAGGGCATCCAGATCTCCGACAGCGGCTCGTCGACCGACTGGTAGATCGTCAGCCGCAGCGGATCGCCGGCCCGCACAGTCGTCTCTGGCAGATCGACCCCCCGGATGTGGACTCGATCGTCGGCCCAGATATCCAGCAGCTGTGAGGGCACGATCTTCGTCACCGGCGGGGCCACCACACGGTAGAAGGGCGGCTCCGGCACGAGCCGGAACCCCTCATTGCGGACCGAGGGACGGTAATCGCTCAGGTAGATCGGCCCCACCTCGATGTGCTGCCAGACGTTGGCCACCCAGGTGGCCGCGTCCGTGGGGTTGACGTAGACCAGCTTGACGTCTTCCTCGTTCAGCGGCTCGCTCTGAGCATAGATGTGGGTCCACAGCGGCGTCAGGTGCTCCCAATCAGAAAGAAGCACCGCCTGCTCGCGGCGCCCGGCGAAGCGCTCATAGACCGCATCGACGTACGCCTCGGCGGCGGTGAAATCACGCAGCGAGATGCCGCGCTTGAGGTTGAGCGCGGCCCGGCGGATGGGGAAGAGGAAGAGTACCGCGCAGGTGAGGAGTACCGGCCACGTCGCTCCGTCCGACGGCCTCGACGAGCGCCCCAGCACCCGCCGAATCGCTCGCTGGCGGTCCGACGGCGCGATGCGCTCGATCAGCGCCCAGGCGCCCGCCCCGGCCAGGACCGCCAGGGCGGCGAAGGGGATCATCAAGTAGGCCATCACGTCCTGCACCGTGTTCATCGTGAAGGCCAGGTGGCCCAACATGACTCCCGCCAACAGAAGGAGCGCTCGAGCGCGGCGGCGGGCCAGCGCATAAGCGCCTACGGCCATTAGCGCGATCACCGGCAGGGCGTACTGGAGCCGCAGCAACGACCAGAACGCCACGGCCCGGTCGGCCTGATCGGCCAGGCCGAAGTGGAAGAGGTTCACCCGTAGGCCACGGGCAGTGACGTGGGCCCACAGGCTATCCCAGTCGGCGGCCGGACCGAAGGGCGCGCTGCGGAAGCGGAGCGGATAGTAGAGCCAGGGCAAGAGGCCCAGCAAGCCCCCACCGAGCATCATCAGCCAGACGCGCCAGCGCCGGAGGATCGCCGGGCGCACGGCGAGGATGAAGAGCCCGTAGGCCGGGACGCCCATGGCCGTGATTGGATGGTGGGTGGCAGCCAGCCCCAGCGTGAAGGCGAACGCACCCAACCAACGATCGTCCCCGCTACGCCACCAGCGGGTGAGAAGCCAGAGGTGGATCAGCGTCAGCCCTACGCTGACGATGTGGGCGTTGCTGTGGATTGCATGCTGCCACAGGTCCGGCGCGACGGCCAGGCTGAGTGCGGCAAAGACTGCGGGCGCGACGGTCCGCAGGCCGGCCTCCCGGCCCTGAATATCGCGCACAATCAGGTAGACGGCGGTGACGCACCAGGCCCCCACGGCCGCGGCCAGCAGGTTGGTCCGGTAGGCGATGGTACCGAGCGGAACCAGAACCTGCCACGCCTTGGCCAACAGGGTGTAGAACGCATATCCTGGCGGGTGGGCGATCCCCAGGATGGCCGGCACGAACTGGTACTCGGAGGGATCGCCAAAGAGCGTGGCCGGGGCCAGGGTGCTGGCGAAGAGCGCCAAAGCCGCGAGGAAGAGACCCACGGCGATCAGGGCCTCGGTCCGGGCCGTTCGGTTGGGGGCAGATGACATAGAGAGTTCCTTTCGGGACGGTATTATAACATCCGCCACCCCGAGCGACAAATCTCGCTTGGCCGGGCGCGCTTTCGACGTATAATTGAGGCAGGAGGTGCGATATGAACGTGACAATCAATCGGACGACGCTGGCGTTGGTCCAGGGTGATATCACCACACTGGAGGTGGACGCCATCGTCAACGCCGCCAACGAGCGGTTGGCCCACGGCGGCGGCTTGGCGCGGACGATCGCGCGCAAGGGCGGCCCGGCCATCAAGCGGGAGAGCCGGGCCTGGGTGCGGGAGCATGGCCCGGTGGAGACGGGCTCGGCGGCCATCACCTCCGGCGGCGAGCTGAAGGCGGAGTACGTGATCCACGCCGTCGGCCCGGTCTACGGCTCGGCCGCCGAACCGGCCAAGCGGCTGGCTTCGGCGGTGGAATCATCTCTAGCGATGGCCGATCGACACGAGCTGCGGTCGGTCGCGCTACCGGCGATCAGCACCGGGATCTTCGGCTATCCGGTGGAAGCGGCGGCCAAGGTGATGCTCGACGCGGCGCTGGGCTACCTGGAGGGCGAGACCGGGCTGGAGCGCGTGGTCTTCTGTCTCTACGATCAGCAGGCTTTCGACACCTTCGCTCGCACGTTGCGTGAGCTGAGGCCAGGTACCGCCACCTGAGCCGAGCCTACTTCTTGACCAGCACGTACCGCCCGCGCGTTTCGGGCGAGGTGGAGGAGTACATGTAGGTCGTGCCCTGGTAGATCACTAGGTCGGCGTGGCCGATGCCCCAGTAATCGCCCACGTCGGTGACCGCCGGGTTGCCGGGGAACGTCTCCCACGGCCCGTCGATGGTGGGGCTGATGGTGCGGGCGAAGCCGAGTGCGAACTGATCCTCGCGTACCGCGTGAGAGGTGGGGCCGCGCGTGCCTTCGTAGGCCATATAGTAGCGCTCGCCCACGCGGACCACGTCCGCCGAGGAGATGGTGCGGAAATCGAAGTAGGCGTTGGCCTCGGCGCCGAAGGCATCCTCTGGCCCGTAGCCGTTCTTGGTGCCGAAGAGCGGGTTAGCCTCGCAAGGCTCCAGACCAACCGCGCCCTCGTACTTGTTGCCCACCAGGCACCCCATGTGGCCCGGCGCGCGACCGAGCCCGATGAAGACGTAGAGCAGGTCATCCTCGATGTAGATGCCCGGCGGCGCCCCGGCCAGGCAGTCGTACTCCAGCCCGGAGTAGACGTTGGGATGGGTCTTGATGCGCTCGGCGTCGGTGCACGGGCGCTGTGTATCGTACCAGACGCCGGTACCGGGGATGCCGATCTCGCCCGACCACTGGAACCCGTTGGGCGAGGTGCGCATGAAGGTCCCGGCGCCCCACTCGTAGACCATGTAGGCGAAGTCGTTGACGTCGAAGAAGACGCGCGGGTACTGCTGTTGCTCGACGTGGTCATCTTCGTCGCAGGGGCAGCGATCGCACGGGAAGAGGCACTCGGGTCGTTCCAGGAAGAAGCTCTTGCCGCCATTATGGCTCTTCCATAACGTAACGCAGCCGGGGTAGGGGACAGAGTCGCCACAGGAATCCCGGATCCCCGCCGAGCGGCTGTCGGCGTGGAGGTAGGACCAGAAGATGGGCCCGCTGCGGTGAACCGTGTCCGATTCTCCCACTGGCAGCCCCACGTCTTTGATCTCGATCACCCACATCGCCTCGCCGTTCCAGTAGTCGTCCAAGGTGGCCAGCTCGTCATCCGACGTCATCATTGGCGCGAACCACGGGTCGGTAGCCGGCGGGCGCGGGGTGATGGTAGGCGTGGGCGTCACCGTCGGTGTGGGGGTGGGGGTGGGCGTTCGGGTCGGTCTCGGCGTGAAGGTCGGCGTATCGGTGACGATCCGCGTGGGCAAATCCGCCAAGACGCGGGTGGGGAATGCGGCCGATATAGGCGTCGGCGTGGAGGACGTGCAGCGGACGCCGAGCACGAGCAGCCAGCACGTCAGCAGAAGTAGGACGATGGATGAGCGTTTCCGACGCGGCATGTGGGACTCCGTTGGATCAATGGGTGATGGTGCGTAGTGTAATGCAGGAAAGCCCCCAAGGCAAGTGTCATCGCGCGACGAGCACGTACCGCCCGCGCGTGGACTGAGACGTGGCCGTGTAGAGGTAGGTCGCCGGCCCGACGATGACGATATCGGCGTGGCCGATACCCCAGTTGTTGACCACGTCCATGATCACCGGGTTGCCGGGGAACGTCTCCCATGGCCCGTCGAGGGCAGGTCCGGCGCTGCGGGCGAAGCCAAGAGCGAACTGATCATCGACCACAGTGGGATTGCTGGGGCCGCGGGTGCCCTCGTAGGCCATGTAGTAGCGCTCGCCTACGCGGACCACGTCCGCCGAGGAGATGGTGCGGAACCCGAAGTAGGGGTTGGCCTCCGCGCCGGTTGCTTCCACCGGCCCGTAGGTCTCCGCCGCGCCAAAGAGCGGGTTGGCCCCACACGGGCGGAGTCCGGCGGCGCCGGCGCCCTTGTGGCCCACCAGGCAGCCCATGTGGCCCGGATCGCGCCCCAGCCCGATGAAGACGTAGAGCCGATCGCCCTCCACGTAGAGCCCCGGTGGCGCCCCGGCCAGGCAGTCGCCGTACTCCGTCTCGTCATAGATGTGGGGGTGTTGCCCGATCGACTCGGCCTCGGTACAGGGTCGTTGCGCCGACTGCCACTGACCGGTGCCGGGGATGTGGGCCTCGGCCGACCAGTGGACGCCATCGGTCGAGGTCCGCAGGTAGGTCGCCGCGCCCCACTCGTAGACCATCGTGTACCGCTCGCCATCGTGGAAGACGCGCGGATACTGTTGCTGGTGGGTGTGATCGGTCGGACCGCACGGGCAACTGGCACAGGGGAAGAGACACGTCGGCGTCTCCAGCGAGAAGTGAGCCCCGCCGTCGTGGCTCGTCCATAGCGTGACGCAGCCGGGGAAAGGGGCCGGGTCGCCGCAGCGATCGACGACGCCCGCCGAGCGGTGGCTGGCGTGGAGGTAGGACCAGAAGGTCTGCCCACCCACGTGGATGGTGTCCGATTCGCCGACAGGTAGGCCGACGTCGGGAATCTCCAGCACCCACTCGGCCTCACCTCTCCAGAACGCATCCAGCCTCGCAAACTGGCGGCCGGCCGGGGG
>Ga0207797_1003305_pt1 | contig 10807 bp, 7 predicted proteins | sample PRCRCaboRojoPR_6_FD_187275 | JGI IMG/M metagenome (GOLD analysis project Ga0207797, IMG submission 187275) | Marine sediment microbial community from Cabo Rojo, Puerto Rico - PR CR 10% Liquid 1 (SPAdes) | ecosystem: Environmental > Aquatic > Marine > Coastal > Sediment | place: Cabo Rojo, Puerto... | reverse complement strand
CCAAGATCGGAACGAGTAAAGACCCTCCAGATAATTCCAACCACGTTCCAGGGGATAAGAAGCGGAATCCCGAGCAAGACCAGGCTCCACCCGACCCATCTTCCCTTTTTCGGGAGAGCGAGCGCGAGCCCCAGGCCCAGCGGTATCTCAATCAAAAGCACTTCCAAACTGAAAAGGACCTGTCGCTTCAACGAACCGAGAAATACCGGGTCCTGGAGCACCTCGGTAAAGTTTTCCATTCCGATAAATTGTGGAGCGGAACCGGGAAAAACGGAGTACTGAGCATAATTAATTACCGTCATCAAAGGTATGAAAGCACTGAGTGACATGACGGCCAAAGCGGGTATCAAAAACCACCAGGCTCTATTTTTCATCGGCTCTCCTCCTCAGCAAAATAGGATTTTTTATAAGGTTATTTGGCCCCATTATCGACTGCCTCCCCTTTTCGGAATAATCTTATGTTTTCAGGATCCATACCGATAAATAACTTACCCCCTTCGCTGGTTCTATTTTCCAGAGGTAGCTCGACTTTTATCTCCGTACCAAGCCCCTCGACGCTGAGAGTGATGATCTGGTAACTACCGAGATGTTCGGTCAAGGTAACAGTAGCAGGTATTTTCTTACCTTCACTCGGCTCATCCGAAACCCCGACCAAATTTGGCCTAATACCGAGCTCCAACCCCGTCCAGTCAGGGTCAAGTTTGTTTCGGAAATCTTCGGACGAACCAACTTCAAATTCCCCGATTTTCAACTTTTCTCCGTCGAATTCACAATCAATAAAGTTCATTCCGGGACTCCCGATAAAGTTACCGACAAAAGTGGAAACTGGTTCGTTATAAAGTTTTTCCGGAGCTCCGTACTGAACGATTCGACCTTTGTTCATCACCGCTGCCTTATTCGCGAAAGTCAGGGCCTCGTGCTGATCGTGCGTAACATAGAGGGACGTCACCTTGAGCCTTCTTTGAGCCTGACTGATCCTTCTGCGCAGGGTGAGCTTTCTACCGGGGTCAACGTCCGTCATCGGTTCGTCGAACAGCAGAGCGGTCGTGTCATGGCGAATGATTCCTCTGCCCAGCGAAACGAGCTGGCTCCATTCCGGACCGAAGCTACCCGGGTTTTCATCCAGTCTATCGGCAAGACCAAGAAGTTCGGCCGTTTCCTGGACCCTGCTTTCTATTTCGGACTCCGGGACGTTCCGGTTTCGGAGGGGAAAGGCGAGATTGCCAAATACGTCCATGGAATCGTAAACAACGGGGAATTGAAAGACCTGGGCAATATCTCTATCCTGGGGCGGTAGCTCCGTTACGTCTTTGCCGTCTATCAAGACCTCTCCTTCCGTGGGCGTCAGCAGACCCGAAATAATATTCAGCAGGGTCGTCTTGCCACACCCCGAAGGTCCGATTAGTGCGTTGGAAGTACCTTCCTCCAGGGTTAAATTAACGTCCCTGACGGCTACCGTCTCCTCCCCGCCTGACTCGTAGACATGAGTTATGTCGCGCAACTCTATTTTAGACATAATTGATCACTTCTTTTCTCCTAAAGTAGTCTTTGCTCCCTGAGTCACGAACTCACTGGTCTCCTCGTTAAATACGTAGAGCTTCTGTGGATCTATTGATACGGTCAGTTGTTCCCCTTCGGGTCTGCGCTGAACTTCCGGGACGAAAATGATTATTTCCTGCTCCTTATGATCCGAATGCAGGGTAGTAGTTGATCCCACGATTTCGTTAAAGGAAACGAGTGTTTCGAAGCTTATCCCTCCCTCCATTTCCCCTATTTCCACTTCCTGCGGTCGAATCCCCAGAAGATAGCTCCTGCCGGGTTCCAGCTTTTCATAGTCAAAGGCCTCGATATGCAGGTCATCACTAACCTTGAAGTAGTAGTTATCTTCCTTTTTGATGAGTTCCGCGGAGAGCACGTTCATCGGCGGTTCGTTTAAGTAGGACCCGACCTCGACGTAATCCGGGTGGTAATAAACTTCCTCTCTTTCACCGAACTGTAAAATATCTCTGTCGTGGAGGAAGCCGATATGGGTCGACATGGATAGAGCGTCCTCCGGGGCCGGAGTCGCGTAAATAAATGTACTTTCTTCCTCCTTAAAAATAACCTGAAACTGACCCCGCAATTCTTCCCGGAGTTTGTAATCAAGATTTGCCAGCGGTTCATCCAGAAAGGTAAATTGAGGGTTCTTAATCAATGCCCGAGCAATAGCAGTCCTCTGTTTTTCCCCTCCACTTGCTTCTTCCGGCAGGTGGTCCAGGAGACTTTCAATATTCAAGAGTTCTGCAACCTCGTGGACCCGGGAATCTATTTCGTCCTCCGACAGGTCCTCGTCGGAAACTCTTAGGGGAGAAGCGATATTCTCGTAGAGAGTAAGAGAAGGATAGTTAATAAATTGTTGATAAACCATGGAAATATTTCTTTTTTGAACGGGTATGTCCGTTACATCAGCACCGTCGTAGTAAACCTTCCCATCCGTTGGTTTCTCCACCCCCGCCATCACTCTCAACAAAGTAGTTTTTCCAGCACCTGTAGGAGCTACGATACTGGTGAAGCTATTATCGGGGACGTTCAGGTTAAGGTCCTCCAGAACGACCTCCGAACCATAATTTTTCGTAAGATTCGACACCTCAATTCCCATCGATAGGGCCTCCTCGCTTATATTGTTCTAGAGCAATTCGACTTGGAAAAATTAAACCCGATGCCCATTTGGAAAGTTAGCTTTCGCTTTAATGAAATAATTACAGGATAGTCGTAAAAGTCCCGACCGCACCCCCAAGTCATCCTGGAATCTGGAGATTCGAACTTAAGCCTGTTTCAAGTTCCGAGCACTTTGCCTGCCAAATAATAAACCAGCTCTCGGAACTAAAAGTTAATGTAACATAAATTCAATCAAATTTCAAGAAAAACGAAAGAAAACATAACTAAGCATGAGAATATAATCACAAATCCCAGTTTTTCGCCCTCTTAACTGCCTTCTTCCATTTTCCATAGAACTGACTTCTTTTGTCCGGGTCCATTTCCGGTTCAAATAGCTTGTTTTCCCGACTTTTCGTTAATTGATCTATTTCGTCCAGATCGTCCCAGAAGCCGAAAGCCAGCCCGGCTCCATACGCCGACCCCAGAGCGGTAGATTCCTGTACGTCGGTTCTGAGCACCGGTAAGTCGGCAATATCGCTCTGAAACTGACAGAGGAAGTCGTTTTCCGCGGCTCCTCCATCGATTCTTAGTTCGGATAGCTCTTCCCCGGACTCCTTCCTCATCGCCCGCAGAACGTCTTCCACCTGGTAAGCAATTGATTCCAGGCCGGCGCGGGCCAGGTGACGTTCGTCACTTCCCCGGGTCAGCCCGATTATCGTTCCCCGGGCATTCGAATCCCAGTGCGGAGCACCGAGACCCGCAAAAGCCGGGACCAGATAAACTCCTTCATTGTCATCCAAACTACAGGCGAGCTCCTCCGTTTCCGCGGCTTCCTCAATTATCCCAAGCCCATCCCGTAACCACTGAATAGTCGCTCCAGTCGAATAGACGGAACCTTCAAGTGCGTAGGTAACCTCTCCGTCGATAGAATAAGCAACGGTGGTCAACAGTTTGTCGCCAAAGCTAGGTTTTTTACCGATGTTAACCAGCAGGAAGGAACCGGTGCCGTAAGTGTTCTTTCCCTCTCCAACCCGGGAACAACCCTGGCCGAAAAGAGCCGCCTGTTGATCGCCCATGGCTGCGCCAATGGGAACGCCGTCCAGGTCCAGCGGCCCGAAGCCCCTGATTTCCCCGTACTTTTTCACGTTTTCCACGGGCTCGGGCAGGCTTTTCGGGGGGATCTGGAAGAATTCCAGCAGTTCCCGATCCCATTCGGTCTTTCTTATGTCAAACAACATCGTCCTGGAAGCGTTAGTGTGGTCCGACACGTGAACTTCGCCGTCGGTAAGCTTCCAGATAAGCCAGCTTTCCACGGTTCCGAAGTGTGCCTCTCCTCGTTTGGCCTTGTTTCGCAATCCTTCCACGTTTTCAAGCAGCCACTCTATCTTGGTGCCGGAAAAGTAAGGATCGATCCTCAGACCAGTTCTGGACTCGACCTTTTCCTCGATCCCCATCCCCTGGAGTTCTTCACATCTCTTTGCCGTTCGTCTGTCCTGCCAGACTATCCCGTTATGCAGCGGTCTGCCTTCCTCGTCCCAGACGAATACTGTTTCCCGCTGGTTGGTGATTCCAATACCCACCAGGTCTTCTTTCGTCAACTCCGCCTGACTCAGCGCCTCTTCCGTGACGAGTTTCAAATTTTTCCAGATTTCGCTCGGATCGTGTTCGATCCATCCCGGTTGAGGGTAGATCTGTTCGTGCTCGCGATAGGCGGAACTAACCTGTTCTCCATCGTGATCAAAAACTATAAACCTCGTTCCGGTAGTACCCTGATCAATCGCTCCAACGTACTTTTCAGTGCTGACGATACCCACCTCCCAATCAAAATAACTTGAGGAAATATCGATCCAGATAGTTAAGTTTACCCGTTAACTTTTGCGGCCCACCTAACCCAAAAACAATCGACGGCATCAATACAGCGCTATAAAGTAACCTCACCTTCGGCTTTTTCTGATACCCTGGCGAGAGACCTGCTGGTCACTACGTTTATTTCGGTTGAACAGATGTCCTCAATTACGATCTCTCCGACGTCAACCGGCGCTTCTAGCTCTACCCGGTTTAGCTTCTCCAGACAACAATCCAGTTCGTCCTTGGGCACTCCGGTCTCGGTCCGAACCGGAATCCTCGGGTACCTGGCGCCTTCTATCTTGACTGTCGTAGTTAGAATTCTTCGCGGGTCGTGAAACTCGCTCTCGACGTACTCTTTCCCCTTAATGCAACTGTAGCCCGAAACATCTATTAACTCGTCTCCTTCGTATTCTACCTCTACGGTACAACCTTTCGGGCAGGCAGTACAGGTATATTCTTTTGTCGGCATCAGGACCTCCTGGTTACCTCTACTTCGACCTGTTCCAGGCCTTCGATTTCGGGCAGATCCTCTTCCCCGACCTCTTCGACCTCCATCTCTCCCGGGGTAACTATCCGCTTGAAATAAGAAATATCCGTTCCTTTTATTGAGATATCGACGTTTTCCATTGGTTCCGTAACTCTCAGCGCAAAGCGGAACTCGTCTTCCCCGCTTACCTCGTGGGGCACGACGTAGTTCACGTTTTCCCCGGCAAGGACTTCTTTATCAGCATCCGGTAGATTTCCGTTCCCGGCATAAGCAACTGCTCCGTCCCCCGCCCTAAAACCATCCATGGTTACCCAGTCCACCAGATCCTCGATATGGATCGCGTTTCCGCAGCCGAATATCCCCGGAACGTCCGTCTGGAACCATTCGTCGACCAGAGCTCCCCCTGTCTTCTGACTCAGAGTAACGCCGGCTTCTTTGAAGAAGTCGTTCTCAGGCACCAGACCAACCGAAAGCAATAGCAGATCAATATCGATATCTTTTCCGGAACCTTCTATCGGCTGAAAGTTCTCGTCGACGCGGGAAAGTTCTATACCCTCCAATCTGTCGCTTCCGTAGATATTAGTAACAGTATGCTGCAGGTGTAGCGGAATATCGTAATCGTGCAGACACTGGACTACATTTCGGTTCAAACCGGTGGGATAATCCATGATCTCGGCCACGCCGACGACTTCAGCGCCCTCCCAGGTCAACCGACGGGATATTATCAAGCCGATATCGCCCGACCCGAGAACGAAGGCCTTTTTACCCGGCATGAAACCTTTCTTGTTGATAAACTTCTGAGCCGTCCCCGCAGGCATGACGCCGGAGGGTCTATCTCCCGGTATCTGTATCTCTCCCCGGGATTTCTCCCTTGCTCCGGTCGCCAGTACAACTGCATCGGCATCCACCTGCAGAACGCCCTCGGGCGTTAGCAGTGTCATTACCTTGTCCGGGCGCAGAGACAGGACGAAACTATTTAGTCGAACGTCCACATCGTTTTCGCCAACCCTTCGGGTAAACCTTTCCGCGTACTCAGGCCCGGTGAGTTCTTCGCCGTATATCTCAACGCCAAAGCCGTTGTGGATACACTGATTCAATATGCCACCAAGTTCTATATCCCTTTCCACAAGGGTTACATCGGCACCTTCCTCGGCACCGCGGATGGCCGCCGCCATTCCCGCGGGGCCGCCGCCAATCACTACTATATCCTTCTTTATCCGGTTTATTCTATCTTTCATTTGCCTCATCCCTCTTTCGTTTCTTCAGCCAGTAAACGGGAATCGTCTCCCTTTTTCGTGACTTCTTTTGGCGAGACTCCCAGCTTGCTGGCTAGTATTTCAACCAGCCGCGGAGTACAGAAGCCACCCTGACAGCTACCCATGCGCGATCGCGTCCTGAACTTAATTCCGTCCAGAGTATCGGCCCCGCGATCAATCGCTTCCTCTATCTCCGCTCTGGTTACTTCCTCACAGCGACAGACGATCTCCTTTGCCGCGGGGAAATCGTCGGTATACTCGGCAATTTCTTCCGTTTCCATGTCAGCAAATTTCGGTATTGGCTCCCTCTCGGGGTCGAATTCCGGGTCAGGAGTGAGCTGCAGACCTTTTTCCTCAAGCAGGTCGACTACATGATCGGAAATCGCAGGTGCTGCCGTCAGGCCGGGTGACTGTATACCGCCCACGTTGATAAACCCCTCGACCGCTTCGGATTCTCCGATCTCGAAATCGTCCGATCCCGATTTGGCCCGCAGGCCGGCAAAATTGGTCACTATCTTACTCGTATCAATATCCGGAAAAAGATCGGTTGCTCCGCTATAGACCTCTTCCAGTCCGGTCTTTGTCGTCGCCAGCGACGGTTCTTCCAGTGGCTGGTGGTTTGGGCCAAATATAATACTTCCTTCTGCGGCCGGAGTGACCAGAATACCCTTGCTTTCACCGGTTGGAAGGGGAAAGTTTATCTTTTTAACGTAGCCCTGCAGTTCGCTGTCCAGTAAATGGTATTCCCCCCGGGCGGGAAATATTGAGAAGGAACCATCGCCCACCATGTCGGCTATTTTTCCGGAAGAAATTCCCGCCGCGTTAATTACGTATTCACTTTTAAATTCTTTTTCGGGGGTTATGACTGTAAACTTTCCTTTTTCTTCGGGTACTTCCAGCCCCACTATGTCCTCTACCGGCGAACTGAAGAAAAAGCTTATCCCGTTGTCCCTGGCGTTTTCGTAAAGGGCAATAGTCAATTTATACGGAGCAACGACGCCCGCCGTAGGGGCGTGCAGTACGGCCTCGACGTCTTCGGATATATTTGGTTCGAGCTCTCCAATCTTCGCCCTGTCCCTGATTATTTCCAGTCCCTCAACGCCGTTTTCATCCCCCTGTTCCTTTAACCTTTCGAGCTCACCGTCCTGAGACCCGTCTTTTGCAGATACAAAAGAGCCGACCCTGACAAACGGGACTGAAAGCGGTTCCGTCCACTCCTCGTATTTTTTATTCCCGGGAGCCGAGAAGGAAGCTTTGACAGTTCCTGGCTTGGCGTCGTACCCTGCATGGACTATTCCGCTGTTTGCTTTTGTAGTCCCCCAGCCCACGTCGGGCTCCTTTTCCAGAACAGCTACATCCAGTTCGTACCGTGACAATTCTCTTGCGATCCCGGTACCAATGACCCCAGCTCCAACAATCACTACGTCGTACTTTTCTGTCATGAGTGGATCTCCTCGGAATCAACTTAAACCTAAAAAGGCCTAAACAAACTCGAAACTTATCATAACAAAAACAACATTTCTTTTCAAATACCTTTCATGGAAAAACAGGGATATTTCTTCGCCGGATTTTTCCAGCCAGGCTACTTAAGAAAATCTGATAGAATGATAAGAATAGCTGACAAGCCACAGGAAATTCCCAGTTTCAGCAGGCCAGGGTAATATCACAATAAGGTACATCGAGGCTGCAGGTCGAATACCGGTGATAAAACCATCCGTTCGTTTCAATAGATTTCAGACGGGAACATTTTTCCTAAAGTGTAACTCGTTGAGCATTCATTGACTTTTTCACCCCTCAATCTTTACAACTTGGACTTCTTTACATTCCAATATTTTTATAGTAGTAGTAAACAGGGAAGGGGATAATTGTGGAAAAATACCTGTAAACACGGATGATAGGCAATATTAATTTGTGGAAAGCCCTGTGGAAAAGCTGTGGATTTGCGTTAAATTCTCTGGAAAACCGGTGTTGATAAGTGGCTCGATACTTTTTCAACAGGGTATTTCCACAGTTTTTTCCGGTTTTCCCCATCTTTTTCACAGGTTATCCACAGAGTTTTCCACAAAAAGTGGGAAAGTTCCGCTCAATTGTCTTTTCAAAGAAAGACCAGCGTAATTTTCATAACGGTCAGTTGGCCGGATCCCCGAAAAGTTCTGCCAATCGGCTGGATTTGAACCCAATTGTGTGTGTTTTATCCTGTTGAGATCAGTTTTCTAGCCCGGAAACCAGGGAAAGAATTTGTTGGTTTTTTCTGCGTATTTCTGATATTCTTCATCGTCGGCATACCTTTTCTCGAGCAACGGCACGCCCGATACGAAGAGCAAAAGGTAACCAATTGTTACTGGCCCGAGGAAACCGGCCCAGCCATAGGGAACGGAGACCGCAAGTAAATATACCCCCCACCAGAGCAAAGCTTCGCCGAAGTAGTTAGGGTGTCGGGTGTATCGCCACAGCCCCTCAGTCATAATTCTGTTTGACTCGCTTTTTCGGTTGCTAATGAACCGGGATAGCTGATAGTCGCCGATTACTTCGAATCCGAACCCGATGAGCCAGATTATGATTCCCAGGTAATCGAGGAGCCCCAGCCCTTCTTCCGGAAAGAAGTTTATCAGGATGAGAGGGTAGGAAACCACCAGCAGCAAGAGTCCCTGAAGCAGAAATATCCGTACATAACTTATCAGAAAAGCATTTCCGCCCCAGTTTTCCCGCATCTCGCGATAACGGTAATCCTCTTCCTTGCCCCAGTTCCTCTGTAATATATGAAAGCCGAGCCTGAGCCCCCAGGTGCCGACGAGAACGGCGGCAATTATTCCCCGCATGGTTGTGGTGGGTGCTAGAAAAAGCGAAAGAACTCCGACCAGGACGAATCCCGGCCCCCAGGCGATATCGACGACGGAATAATCGGATTTGATCTGCGCGACAAGATAGACGAAGGTCATGTAGGCAAATACCGATAGGGCAACCGTCAGCGGGGCCTGAAAACTCATATTATTCGGTGAGGTAAGAAACTGAAACCGCGCCAATTCCCGCGTGGGAACCGATTAGCGGAGATATATCCATAGTATAAGCCGGGCTCAGTCCGATCTCCGACTCGATCATCCGGGCCAGTTTTTTCGCTTCACCCCCGGCCCGAACGTGGCCGATTGCGTAATTTTTAATTCTGGAACCGTTGTGCGGGTTTTTCATCATTTTGACGATCTGTTTATAGTTGGTGCTCCGGAAGAGGGGTTTACCGTGAAGTTCCGAATCACCCGTCTCGTCCAGAGATATGATCGGCTTAAAATTAAGCAGCCGAGCAAGAAAACCCTCCAGGCGGTTTACCCGTCCGCCTCTTACCATGTACTTCAGGTCCCTGACGCTGACCAGAATCTTCGTCCGCTTTCGGAGATCCTTTGCCAGCTCGACCAGATCCTCCCGTCTTGATTCCGGCGTTAATTCCTGGGCTACCTCGCGGACTATAAGACCGAGGGAAGTAGATAGCTGTCTGGTGTCGACTATTGAAATTCTTTCCCGGTCTATCTCCTCCGCCGCTTTTCTGGCAGCTTTCACAGTCCCGCTTAGCTCCCCCGAAATATGGAGAGAGACTATCGAATCGTAATTATCAAGTAGGAAAGAATAGGTTTCCTTGAACTGTCCGACGGAAGGCTGGGAGCTTGTCGGGAACTCCTCGTCTTCTCCCAGTTCCTCCAGCATACGGTAGAACTGGTCCGGAGTAATTGTTTTCTTATCGAGGAATTGGTCTTCGCCGAAGCTGACGGCGAGAGATACGGGGTATATCGGGTAACGATCGACCAGCTCCTCCGGCAAATCACAGGTGGAATCAGTTACGATGGCTATACTGCCGTTCCTTTCGTAAACTGCTTCGTGTTGTTTTTGCATGTCGTCGACTTTCTGATCAACGACGGTTCCCGTCTTCTGCAGTTCGTAAATTAGCTCCGCCGGGGTGTCCGAATGGATGTGTACGTGATATTTACCGGCAGAGCCGGCTATAACCAGGGATTCTCCGTACCCTTCGGCGAGGTCCCGTAACTGGTCGGTGTTTAGTTTTGCTTCGGACAAAACGACTTCGGTGCAGTATCTCGGACCGGCTATCCCCTGACTTTCGTCGATACGATGGCCCGTGCCCTCTTCCAGATCATTTATTTTTGTGAAGGAGGCGGTTCGACCCTCCTTGAAGAACGCCATGATACCTTCGAGAAAGAGGACGAATCCCTTGGCCCCCGCGTCAACTACGTTTGCCTCGCGTAATACCTTGAGTCTGGTTCTTGTCTCCTCGAGGGATTCATTTGCGGCCTTTAGCGAACTTTCAAGCGAAGCGGGCAGGTCTTTCTTCCGGGAGACGAATTCGTGAAAGGAGTCCGACCATTCTTTCATTACGGTCAAGATAGTTCCTTCTACCGGCTGGCTAGTGGCCTTATAGGCATGATTTGCTCCGACCTTCATGGCCCGGGCGAACTCCGTCAGACGAAGGTGATCTCTTTGCCTGGTAGCTTTGCTTATTCCGTTCATGAACTGAGCAAAGATAATTCCGGAATTACCCCTCGAACTCAGCAGGGCGGCCTGGGCCATCTCCTCGCTG
>Ga0207797_1003304_pt1 | contig 10808 bp, 5 predicted proteins | sample PRCRCaboRojoPR_6_FD_187275 | JGI IMG/M metagenome (GOLD analysis project Ga0207797, IMG submission 187275) | Marine sediment microbial community from Cabo Rojo, Puerto Rico - PR CR 10% Liquid 1 (SPAdes) | ecosystem: Environmental > Aquatic > Marine > Coastal > Sediment | place: Cabo Rojo, Puerto... | reverse complement strand
ATGGTGATATATAATACATTCGTGCATTCGTGGCCATTTTATTCCTGTTTTGCATGCAACCTTACCGGACCCTCAATGCCTTGCGGTACCGGCGAATAACCCCGTGTCCAACGCTCGGCCGTGGGATTGTTCTTCAGATGGCTGCAATAGTTTGCCAGAACAGTGGTATAAATAATCTTCAGTTTGTTTTTCCCTTCTGTCAGATAAGGCTCCAAATCGTAAGAATGATTCCCGTACCAGCGCACACCTGCCTTTTCTCCGTTTACATACACTTCGGTTACCCCTTTGTTCACATCGTTCAGCTTCAATATGGAATGGCTGCCGTCTGCTTCCAGCATCGTCTCATAAACCACCTTACCGGCGAAGGATTGCAGCAGGGAATCTCCTGTGGATGTAAATTCTTTCGGCGTATTGAATGTTCTCTCAAACTCCTCCCCATTGGTATGATGAAAGGTTAGCTCCCATGGATTTCCGGGTTCCAGGTAATCGGCATCGTCCACCTTCATTTGCCCGGGTGCCGCCTCCCCTTCCCTGTCGGGATCGAAAACCAGTAACAGGGATTCCAGAGGCTTCAGGGTAATGTCCAGCCGGCTGGATGATCCCGAATGGGGATAAACATGCTTCTCACCGGTTTCAGGATTCCAGACATAGGGCGTCTTACCTTCCACCGGAAACACCGCGGTAAACTGAAGGGTTTTGTTACGCCAGGAGTTGGTAAAGAAATACAACTCGCGATCATCTTTCCTTTGCCGGATTTGATACAGCCCTGGATCCGGATCGGATATTTTCACATCCCTTGAAACACCTGTTTGATCCAGCTTCTCCCTTGTCCATTCCATAAGCCCTTCCTGGTCTTCGGGACTGCTGACCGAAAAGACCCTGTCAGGATAATTCTTTCGCAGATTATTGAAAACAGATCTGACAATCGAATCGTTCTTGCTTGCATTTTGCAGGGAAAGGGATCGATGCGGCACGCTGTCGATCATCATAATTTTACCACCATTTTCCACATATTGCTGAATGGCCTGTGCAGTAGCAGGATGCAGGGATTTCACACCACCCAGCCAGAGGGCTTCATACTGCATGGGACCATAGATCAGCTTACCATCTTTCTTTTCTGCTTCACGCACCACACGCTCATTCAAATACTCACATGAGCTTCCGTTTTGACTGAGCGGCTGCCATAACTCATGCAGATACCAGGGATGTGTATGGAAATAGGTCCTTGTAAGTCCCACTTTACTCCAGATATCCCCGGTCGGGCCCAGCACAGCAACCTTTTTAAGGGGTTGCGAATTCTGAAAGACATAAGAAAGCCGGGCGTTGTAGCTGGTCCACCTGTCAAAATAATCCCACCAGGTATTCTGCGGACTAAAATAGCTTCCATACCTCACCCATCCGGGAAAGCCTGCTTCCGGGGGTGAATAGTTGTATCCGTGCAACACGGAATGGGTCATACCCGATATAAAATTCATGTCATCATGCTGCTTGATCTCCTCCAGGGAGGCTTTGAATACTCCCCGTGTATTGGTCATGGCCTCGTTGCTGATGATCTTCCGTCCTTTCAGGTGGCCCGCTGCAGCGGCATAATGGTTCCAGATCATGTAGCCATGGCCTTTACTCCAGGTCCAGCGGGGACCATCCATTTCAGCCGAATAGATCCAGTTGTTGGATTCGGGTATATCGGGAATCATATAGCCTTCCAGCATACCCATAAGAAAAGGAATTCCATAGGCCTGGTACCGGCATTTCAGCCCGTTCTCCGTGCAAAAATCCTGGAAGGTACGGGTGAAATTATTCAGGAAAACATCCACCAGCAGGTTGTTGTAATCATAGCGCACGCGCTTCAGCTCTTCTTTGAAATCCGCTTTGTATGCATTCTCCTGGTAACCGTCATGGCTTCTGTAAAAAACAAAGGGCAGATAGGGTTCCAGGCTGTATCCATAAGCTTCTTTGAAGGTTTTCAGGAATTCGTCGGTCCAGTTGGCCCCGGCCAGCTCGATGCTGTCGCAGAAAAGGGCCCTTAACAGGTCGCTAAGCGGAATGCCGGTATCCTCGGATATCTTTTTCAGTCGTTGAAGGTATTCCCTTGTGATTTCACTGCTATAGTGATCCATAACATTACCGGCTGCACCCAAAGCTCCATGCATCACCTTTCTATGTCCTTCCTGAAGGATACCATAGACCAGCTCATACTGACCTTCATCCACGGAATATTTCAAGGTTTTGTCTTGATAATGATCGGTCAGATCTGTGGTTTGAGATTCATCCGATGCATTTACAGGAACCAGCGAAATAAAAAACACCTCATTGCTTTCTGCCTGTTCAATGGAATGTTCTTCATCCACTTGATCCAACAGCTCTATATATTTCATATTCAGTTTAGCCGGACCATTTATCGAAATCCTGTTCACCAAAACCCGCTGCAGATACTCATCAGGCTCCAGGAACTCTCCTCCAAAAGGCCATCCCGAGCCTACAATCATATCAGCGATCATATCCCTTTTCTGTGCTTCCTGGCTGGCGGTAGCCAAAAGGTTGTTCCACTCTTCACTCAGCCATTTCACGGGCTCGGTACCGATATCTTTGGCCTCATCCGGCATGGCAATGGGATTGATCTCCACCCCGCCAATTCCTGCTTTCTTCATGGAATCCAGCTCACGCTTGATCTCATCCTCTGAAATGTGGTTTCCGTTCCACCACCAGCGGACAAACGGACGGGCCTCCGCAGGCGGATCAACAAATCCCTGGTACAGGGTATCTTCCTGCTCCCTTGAACAACTCAACAGGAGCAAGATAACCGGCAGTAAATAAAGAAGTTTTTTCATAGGAACTAATTTGTAAATGATGAATAAATACAAGAAAGGATAAGAGTAATAATAAAAACATACAATCTGCAAATGATAGCTAAACTACAAACACAATTGAATGACAATGAATGACTACGAGTGACCACCGAATGTCCTGTATATTATATCTCCAGCATTAATCTCGTTCCATCTAAATTTTGGATTGCAAGTTTTCAGGCTAGTACCTCACCACCTCAAAATCCTCAAAAAGTCCATAATCATGTAGATCATAACTATTGCCAGCCGGTTGATTTTCCGGTGCATAGAAAAAGCTCCAGGGGCTCACAAGTCCCTCTCTAATATCTCCATGATGGGGACCCAGCAGGTTCTTCAGTGAGCCTACCACCTCAATGGTTACTTCGTTTTCGCCTTCCTCAATCCATCGGGTAATATCCAGCTCATAGGGTGGCCATCCAATGATGCCTTCCTGCTCACCATTCACTTTAACCCGGGCCATGGTTCCGTTCCATTCATTCAGCTTTACTTTGTAAGACTGGTCCGCTTCGGCTTCAAAGGTTTTGGTATAGGCCACCGCCTGGCTGTAATGTGGTGCGTGCTGATCTTTCCAGGAACCGATATCCATCTCCTGAGGTGGTCCGATCCTGAATCCGTGCTCCTGGGATGTCAGTCCAAAATCGCCCACCAGGTAAACCGGTTCAATCTCCGCAAGAATGTGCATGGGCTGGATGTTCAGAGTTAGTTCATTTCTTCCAGGTTGCAGGTATTCCCCGATCTCAAACACGCCAAACGAGCGATCGAGCCACCAATCACCATTTTCAGGCTGAATCGCATTTCCATTGATTTCTACTGAGTAAAGATGGGGCCACTCCACAACCGCTTTCAATGCATCAGGCACATAATTACTGGCAGTCTCAAACGTATAGGTGGCAGTAAATCCCGAGTTTTGGCCGAACTGGTCGCCCATGTCCAGCACATTTGTTTTGTATTGCACCGCGGCAGACCAGGGGTTATATCCTCCCCTGCCATATCTTTCCAAACCGTGCAATTTGTAGGTAGAATCTGAAGCTGCGGAAAAATAGATGTCTTCAAATTGCCTTCCCTGAACCTGAAGATCCAGGTAATCCAGCGTAAGGGTATTTGGCTCAGTACGTTCTATATTGGTAGTTTGTGCCTCAATGGACTCTGCTTCATTTCTTTCCGGCAGGTTGCCATCTGCGGCCTCATCTTCCTCATCGTGAATAAACAGCAACAGGCTGCCGGCAGGAGCCAGGTCAAACGCTACCTTTACCTGTTCACCGTTTACACTTTGATAAGGATAAGGCTCAATTTCACCTGAAAAAGCATTCAGTTTGGAAACGGCCCTGCCTTTTGTGGTAAATGCAATGGAAGCATCCGACTTCTTATTGAAATTGCTCCAGAAGATGATCTGCCCGTCCTCAACCTGGCGTCGCTGATGGAACACCCTACCCTGGATTTGTTGTGGCTGATCCACTGAAAAATCTTCACTTCCCAGCATCTCCAGGGCTTCGGGATCGGAAATGGCATCGGCCTGTATCCAGCTTCCTTCATGCTGATCAACCAGTTGCTCAAAATCATCGGTTTTCTCTCCATCGATATATTGAGGGGGTTCGCCCAGGGAAAGCACTTTACCGCCATCGGCCATATATTGACTAAGCAAGTCGAAGGTAGGTTTATCCAGGTTTTTCAGGCTTTCGGGCAGTACCACCAGATCATAGGCCCGGTGACCAATCACAAACCGGTTGTTTCTTACCTCTCCATGATCTTTGATGATGTTTTCGCATCCCAGGTCATACTCCAGCTGATATTTTTCCATGATGTCCATCAAGCCGTTAAAGCTTTTTCCCAATTCCTCAAACCCGGATGCCGCTCCCTCGGGTGAATAATACATCCATGCCGTGGAAGTAGGCTCCAGTACCAGCGTTTTGTTGATCCATTCACCCATGGAGAGGGCATAAGACAATCGTTTATAGTATTGGGCAAGCACTCCGTAATCTTCCCAATAAGGTGCATGATAAGAAAAAGACTGGGGGTAATCCCCTTTCCTGCGGCCTTTGAGTGTCATATGCGACAGGTGCTGGTTCATCAGGTTCACACCCAACACGTACTCCCAGTCTCCCAGTCGTTTCATGTCCTTGAAGGAAAGGCTCCATCCGGCGCCGCCATAAGTCTCAGAAAGGGTCCTGTCTCTGTCCAGCTGATTGGCCACACTGCTAAGCTCCTTTACTGCCCGTACATTGCCAAACTGGTCGGGCCTGGTCTCCTCTGTATTGAAGAGCATATCAATTCCGGGAACCTGGTGCCAGGCATACATGGCCATATTGTCACCACCATGATGGGGAGAAGGCCAGCCGTGTTCCCAGTAATGGCCCGTCCACTCCAGGTTGTTTTCTTCGGTATAGTTGTACCAGGGCTTGGACCATCGCTCGATGAACAGCTCAAGCAACAGCCCATAATAATTGTGCCGGATTTTTCTCCACTCGCCTGTTTCTTCATAAAGAGACACCAGGTGGGGCTGAAGCTTGTATCCCCATCGCTCCTCAAAGTCTTCAAAAAGTGAAGGAGTCCACTTGACGGATTGACCTCCCCCACGGGGTGCGATATTGGGTTCGTCTGTAAATACGCCCGGAACCCGGCCGCCAAATTTATCCCCGAACTGCTTCTCATAACCTTCCATGGTTACATCAATAAACTTTTCGGTAACTCCGGGATGAATCAGGTCCACATAGGAAAATCCCCCATACCATCCGTTTTCTGGAAAAGGCCTTATCTGGAAAAGGCAGTAATTTCCCTCATCTCCCGTTTCAACATCATTGGTAACATTGGTATAATTCCCATTCTCTTCTTTCAGTATGATCCGGGAATTGTTAATATGGTCCTCTTCTAACTCATCTACTTTTACCATATCCAGTGATGATCCATTTTCAAAGGATTCGGGCATCTCTGCAGGCACATGACCACCGGCAAATCCACTGGGATAGGAATTTTCGTCATAGAGCCAAACGTTCATGTCAAGCTGTTCGCCCTGCTCAACGACATAATCACACAGCTCATTCCATTCATCTGAGATGTAAGCAGTAATTAAACCGGGGCGCGGATGAATGATCACCTGATCGATGTTTTCTTCCTTAAACAGCTTGAGCTGCCGGTCAATTTTTTCTTCTGTAACCTTGTCATTCCAAACCCAGAAAGGAACTGTGCTGTATTCCACAGGTGGTTCTTTGAAATGTGTCTGCAAGGTGTCAAAAGAACCGGAAATTTCTGTTGTCTCTTTTTGAGCACAACCTGACAGTAAATTAATGGCTACTGCAATTGCTAATAGTTGAAAAATAGAACGTATCATTGTAATAAGTTTGTTGATTGTCTAAGTCCAAATTACGAAATCCCAAATCCCAAAACCCAAATAACAAATAATATTCAATAATCAATGACCCAAATTCCAAACTTACCCATTCATTATGGTTCATGAGAAGCCAGAGTTTTATATGTTTTGGTCATTTGAATTTGTTATTTCGAAATTATTTGTGATTTGGAATTTGCCTGCCTGCCGGCAAGGCAGGGGATTTGTTATTTCATAAGTGTTGCTTGTTATTTTATACTTAATCTTATTGAGGTAAAAAACAAATGCTTTTTCACTACAATTATAACAATTCCGTACAAAAAATCAATCCAAATACTGATCTTTCATACAATTTTTATCCACAATGATCCGAACATGAAAAGGATTTTATATATTGGTCAGCTGAATCACTCAAATTATCATCATCATGCGTCATTACATTTTCCGGGAATCATTCCGTCATGGTTGGATGCTTATATTAATCTCCATTGTTGTATCTGCTAATTTTATTTCCTGCGAGCAACCCCAAAAAGATGCCTTGATAAAGCCAATCCATCTTAAGTGCAACTACCGAAACAATCCGCTGGGCACCGATGTGGTCAATCCCCGGTTTTCATGGGAGGTACCTGATACAACCCGGAACGGGGAACAGATGGCCTACCGTATTCTAATAGGTAAAAATCGTAAAAAGCTTGAAATGGGAGAAGCGGATATATGGAACTCAGGCAGAATTCAGTCCGGAGAATCCATCCATGTCCGCTACAGGGGGCCTGAACTGAAGCCATCCACCCGGTATTACTGGAAAGTGAAGATCTGGAACAACCAGGGAAAGGTTTCTCCCTACAGTGATATCCACTGGTTTGAGACAGGCCTTTTTAGCAGAGACGACTGGAAGGCCAAATGGATCTCCACCAATGCCTGGAAAGATGGTATTCCTCCTGACAAGCCAGCTCCTTATTTTCGGAAATCTTTCAAAATCTCCCAGCCTGTTGACCAAGCGAGAATGTATATTTCAGGTCTGGGCTACTACGAGCTGTTCATCAACGGAAAACGCATTGGTGATCATCAATTGGATCCTGCCCTGACCGACTATGAGGAGCGGGTGAAATATGTCACCCATGATGTTGGCCCCTACCTGGAGCAGGGAAACAATGTGATGGTTATGGTGCTGGGCCATGGATGGTACAACCAGCACTCCCCTTCCGCGTGGGATTTTCATGAGGCACCCTGGCGCAACAGCCCGGTATTCATCGGACAGTTAAGTTATACCGGTCCAAAAGGACGTGATTATACAATAGTTACTGACAAAAGCTGGAAGTACAGACGGGGTCCGATCGTCTACAACAGCATACGAAACGGTGAATTTTACGACGCAAGGAAATATAACGGAAGCTGGTTTCATGACGGATATGATGATGCAAACTGGTCTTCTGCCCTGGAAGTGGATGGACCCAAAGGCACCCTGTCAGCTCAGAAGCTACCTCCCATTCGCATCACCCGTACATTGAAAGTACAGGAGATCACACAACCCAAACCGGGAACCTGGGTTTTTGATTATGGCCAGAACCTGGCCGGATGGACACAGCTCAGCGTAAAAGGAAACTCCGGCGAAACGGTGACCATCGAACACGGGGAACGCCTGTATGAAGATGGCACCCTTGACCAGGAAGAACTCAGCCGGTTTGTCAACGAGGGACTCACCCAAACCAACAAATATACACTCAGCGGAGAGGGAACGGAAACCTGGGAGCCTTCATTCAGCTATCACGGGTTTCGGTATGCCTCGGTAACTGGTTTAACAGGGAATCCCGACTCATCCACACTCAAGGCACGGGTGGTGCATACCGATTTTGATACGGCAGGAACCTTCACCTCGTCAGATAGAACACTGAACCAGATTCACCGGAATACCCAATGGTCGTACCTGGGTAATTTCCATGGTTATCCCGAAGACTGTCCACACAGGGAAAAGATTGGCTGGTCGGGCGACGGACAGGCCGCAGCCGAGATGGGACTGTGGAATTTTCACTCAACAACGGCTTACCGAAAGTGGCTTGATGATTTCATGGATGAACAAAGGCCCGACGGTGAACTGCCCGGCATCATTCCCACCAGCGGATGGGGTTATACCAGAGGACAGGATACTACACTGGGCTATGGACCCCAGTGGGAAGGCGCTTTTGCTACCATCCCCTGGAACATCTATCTCTATAAAGGAGACAAACGAATATTAAGACGATACTACAGCGGTATAAAAAACTATATGGGTTACCTCGAGAAGCAGGCCGATGGTTACTTGCTTTATGGCGGCATCAATGACCACAAGTATGTTGAAACTCCCACCGAACCGCCAATCATTGCATCATCCTATTTCTATCACCTTGCTGGTTTAACTGCAAAAATGGCCCAGGTACTGGATCAGGAGCAGGATAGCCGGTATTATAAAGAACTGGCCAGAAATATAAAAAAGGCCTATAATAAAAAGTACTATCATCCGGATAACCAGACATACGGTAACGGAGGACAAACCTCGCTGGCCATGGCCTTATATTTTGACCTGGTCGACAAGAAAAACGAACAAGGTGTTCTGAACAGCCTGGTGGAAGAGATCAACCGTCAGGACAATCATTTCGATGCAGGCGTTATAGGCGTGAAATGCCTGATCAATGTATTGACGGAATACGGGTTGACCGATCTGGCCTATGAGATGATCACCCAAAAAACCTACCCGGGGTATGGCAACTGGATCGAACGGGGAGCTACTACCCTGTGGCAAACCTGGGATGGGTCCATGTCAAGAAATCACATCATGTTCGGCAGTGTGGATGAATGGTTTTTTGAAGCCCTGGCAGGAATCAAAATAGATTCGGAAAATCCGGGTTTCAAACATTTTTTCCTTGAACCCCAGCTACCGGAAAAACTTTCCCATGCGCGGGCCACGCATCACTGCATGTATGGTGAAATCAAGAGTGCATGGAGGAAGAAAGCTGAAGGAACGACATTCAGATTTACCGTGCCCTTCAACACCACGGCCACCATCACACTGCCCGCTGATCAGGACAAAGAAATCCTGGAAGGAGGAGTTCCTCTTTCAGAAAGTAGAAACATAGAAATAATCAGCCGAAAAGAAGAAAAAGTAGTGATGAGGGTAGGCTCCGGAAACTACAATTTCCTGGTAAACTGAAACGCCTTGGAATTTTGGTTTCGATTTGATATATTTATCAATGAAAACAATCCATGAGTTCAGACTAAAAAGGGAAAAAGAATAAATTGTCACTAAAATCTTTTTAGAGCACCCTCATATATTTCATAATACACAGAAAAAATAAACCTTTCTAAATGTTCTACCATCATGAAAACACATAAAAATCACCATCTGTTTGGCCCGATAGAACATGTGTGCCGGATAATTAAACCTGCTGTCATCAAAATCAGGGATTTCCTGATAAAGTTAAATCACCGTTTTCTACTGCCACTCAACAGAACAAAACAAAAGCCAAATTTCTCTCAAGCTGCGGAAAAAGGGTCACAAAGCCGCCGGGATGTATTGAAAAAACTGGCTTTTCTGCCTTTTTTCGGCGGTATTGCCTGGACATTTTTGAGTCCTAAAGAATCTTCAGCTTCAACGGTTGTACCGGTTCCCGACAGTTGTGGCACCTTTCAAAGAAAACCTCTTGAAGAACTGGAAGGTGAAATCCCCAGGGGGAAACTGGGCAACAAACCGGTGAGCCGGTTGATTCTGGGAAGCAATCCTTTCTGTGGTTATGCCCACAGCCGGGATCTGAAATATACTTCTTCCCTTTTCAGGGCCTATTTCACACGGGAAAAATTGATTGAGACCATTCATCTGGCAGAGCAGGCAGGAATCAATACATTAAACCTGTGTACCTGGGAACAGCAGCATCTTATCAACCAATACAACAAGCAAAACGGCAGCAACCTGAACACCATGATGCAGGTTCGGCCGACAAAGGAGGATCTTTATAGCGACATCGACCGGTCCATCGACCTGGGAGTAGATTTCATACAGATCAGGGGAGTAGAAGGCGATATTTTTGCCCGTGACGGCGATGCCGATCTCTTGCTAAAATGTGTGGATCATACAAAACGGCAGGGTTACCCGGTAAGCGTCGGGGCCCATGATGTGCATACATTCTATGCCTGCGATGAAGCGGGAATCGAAGTGGATTTTTATTTCAAAACCATGCATCATGACCGTTACTGGTCGGCGCTGCCAAGGAAAGACCGGCTCCCGTTCGGAGTACAGGGACCCAAAGATACAGACCGCAACCCCTATCACGACAATATGTGGTGCCTTTTCCCGGAGGATACGGTAAACTATATTCAAAAGCTCAAGAAACCCGTGGTAGGGTTTAAGGTGCTTGCCGGCGGCGCCATATACCCTGATGAGGCCTTTCAGTATGCCTTCGACAACGGGGCGGACTTTATCTGTGTGGGCATGTGTGATTTCCAGATTGTGGATGATGCCAATGCCGCCATCCGTGCCATTGAAAAAGCCGCTAACAGGCAGAGGCCATGGTATGGTTGAACCGGTTTATTAAAGCCAGATGATGGCATCACCTTTAATGAGTCCAGTGTTGTAACCACTAAATCAATTTAGGTAAAAAACGAATGGAAGT